>Ga0081540_1000726_pt1 | contig 30344 bp, 30 predicted proteins | sample TabmetS2T1R1_FD_71024 | JGI IMG/M metagenome (GOLD analysis project Ga0081540, IMG submission 71024) | Tabebuia heterophylla rhizosphere microbial communities from the University of Puerto Rico - S2T1R1 | ecosystem: Host-associated > Plants > Roots > Rhizosphere ...
GGGGGGGGGGGGGGGGGGGGGGGGGCGGGGGGGGGCTGGGTGGGGGGGGGGGGGGGGGGGGGGGGGGGGGGGTGCGTGTAGCTCGGAATGCAGTGCCACGTGTGCCCCCTCTCCAACTCGCCCCCGCAAGCGGGGGAGAGGGCGCGCAGTGCCTGTTGCGTCGCTTCGTCCTTGCACTGAACTCATCCTGGGCCGCCGCCTTGAGTTGACAGGTAGCTCTTTTCATCGTGTGACGTTGCCGCCATGGCCGATTTGTCCAGATTGTCGATGAACGAGGTCACGGTGCTGCCGCATTGGACGCTGGCGCAGGCGATCGATGGCCTGGCGCGTCACGGCGTGCCGGCGATCAGCATCTGGCGTGAGAAGCTGCACGAGCTCGGCGTCGCCGAGGCCGCGCGCCGCGTCGCCGGCAGCGGACTGAAAGTCTCGGGCATCTGCTTCACCGGCATGCTGAGCTCGCCGGACGCGGCCGAGGCGGCGCACGCGCTCGATGACACGCGCCGCGCGATCGAGGAGGCGGCGACGCTCGAGTCGCAATGCCTCATCTTCCTTGCCGGCGCGGTCGACGCCCGCGACAAGAACCTCAGGACGACGCGCGCGCGCGTGCTGGAACGGCTGGCGATGCTGATCCCGGACCTGCGCGCGGCCAAGGTGAAGCTCGCGCTCGAGCCGCTGCATCCGACCGCCTGTGCGACGCGCTCGGTGCTGTCGACCGTGAAGCTCGCCAATGACTGGTGCGACGCGCTGGCGGCCGAGGACGTGTTCGGCATCGCCATCGACGTCTATACGACCTGGTGGGATCCGGAGATCGAGGCCGAGATCGCGCGTGCCGGCAAGCGGATCTGCGCCTTCCATGTCAGCGACTGGCTCGCCGATACGCAGGACCTTCGTCTCGACCGCGGCATGATGGGCGATGGCGTGATCGATATTCCGGCGTTGCGGCGCGCGGTCGAAGCTGCCGGCTATGTCGGCCCGATCGAGGTCGAAATCTTCTCGGCGCGGAACTGGTGGAAGCGCGACGCAGACGAGGTGGTCCGCGTTGTGAAGGAGCGCTTCGAGTCCGCGGTTTGAGATCAGTCCAGGCAGCAAGTGTAACAGTGGTCCAAGATAAAAGAGAGAGTCAGTCAGGAGCAGTGATGAAACAACCCAAGAAGACCGCGGAACAGCGCGGCGGCGCGGCCTGCGTCATCGGATGGCCGGTCAAGCATTCCCGTTCGCCGCTGATCCATAACTACTGGATCAAGCAGCACGGCATTGCCGGCGAGTATCGTCGCGAGGAGGTGGCGCCGGACCGGCTGGCCGATTTTCTCGCCCGCATGGCGGCGCTCGGCTATCTCGGCTGCAACGTGACGCTGCCGCACAAGGAGGCGGTGCTGGCGCTGACCGAGCCGGACAATCGGGCGCGCGCGGTCGGCGCGGCTAACACGCTGTGGCTCGACGGCAATCATCTCCGCTCGACCAACACCGACGTCGAGGGCTTCCTCGGCGGGCTCGACGCGGCGGCGCCCGGCTGGGACAACGGCATGGAGAAGGCGGTCGTGCTCGGCGCCGGCGGTGCCGCTGCAGCCGTCACGTTCGGCTTGGTGGGACGCGGCGTCGAGCGCATCCGCGTGGTCAATCGCACCTATGAGCGAGCCGAGGCCCTCGCCAAGCGGTTCGGCTCGCGGGTCAAGCCGGCGCGCTGGGAGGAGATGACCGGCCTGTTCAGCGGAACGCAGCTGCTCATTAATACGACGTCCCTCGGCATGGAGGGCCAGCCGTCACTGCCATGCAATCTCAAGCCGCTGCCTGACAGCGCCGTGGTCGCGGACATCGTCTACGTGCCGCTGGAGACGCCGCTGATTGCGGCGGCGAAGGCGCGCGGCCTGCGGGTCACCGACGGCCTGTCGATGCTGCTGCATCAGGCTGTGCGCGGCTTTTCGCTGTGGTTTGGCGTGGTTCCCGAGGTCACGCCGGAACTGCGCGCCCTCGTCGAGGCGGACCTCCGCGCGGCTGCGCCGGCTGTCCCGGCGGCAATGGACCTCAAGCCGGACGACACGCAACCGTCGCAGATCAAATCGCCGCGAGCAAAGCGCGCCAAGGCTAAACCTGTGGAATAAGCCCTGTATCCTGGTGTTCTCCGGTTCGCTTTTCCTAGGCGCATTCAGGGAGGACAGGGATGGATAGGATCACACGGCGCGCGGTGGGTGTCGCCGCAATCGGCTTCGGCCTCGTGGTGGCGGCGAGTTCCGCTTTTGCGCAGCAATCGCCGCCGGTGCGCGTGCGCGGGCAGATCGAGAAGGTCGACGGCGATATGCTGACCGTCAAGGCGCGTGACGGGAAGGAGCTGAACATCAAGCTGGCCGACAACGCGCGCATCATGGCCTTCGTCAAGGCATCGATTTCCGACATCAAGCCGAACTCGTATATCGGCGTCACCGCGATGCCGCAGACCGACGGCTCCCAGAAGGCGATCGCCATTCACATCTTCAGCGAAGCGCAACGCGGCACTGGTGAAGGTTTCCGTCCGTGGGACCTGCAGCCCGGCAGCACCATGACCAATGCGGCGGTCGACACCACTGTGGCGGGCGTCGACGGGCAGACCGTCACGGTGAAGTACAAGGATGGCGAGAAGAAAGTCGTCATTCCGCCGTCGACGCCAATCGTCGCCTACGCTCCGGGCGACAAGGCCGAGATCAAGCCGGGTGCGCAGATCATCATCTTCGCCGCGCAGCCGCAACCGGACGGCTCGCTGGTCGCGCCGGCGATCAATGTCGGACGCGATCTGACCCCGCCGATGTGACGGTCGCGGCGCGACGACGGTCGCACGAAAAGCGCGTCGGCACCGGCCGGCGCGCATTCACTTTTCCAACAGCACCACAACAAACCACAACAAGACGTTTCGGGAGAAAGCCATGATCACGTTGACGGCGCGGATTCTGGTCGGCGCGTTCCTGATCGCGATGGGGACGCAGGCCTTCGCGCAACAGACCATGCGCATCAAGGGCACGGTGGAGAAGTTCGACGGCAACATGCTCACCGTCAAAGCGGCCGACGGCGCCAGCACGAATATCACGCTGACCGACAAGCTCGTCGTGGTCGGCGTGGTCAAGGCGTCGCTCGACGAGATCAAGGAAGGTTCCTACGTCGGCAGCGCGGCGATGCCCCAGGTCGACGGCACCCAGAAGGCGCTGGAGGTGCACATCTTCGCCGAGTCGCAGCGCGGCACCGGCGAGGGTCATCGGCCCTACACGGTGCCGAACAGCACCATGACCAACGGCACGGTCGGTGCGACCGTCACCGGCAACGACGGGAACATGCTGACGGTGAAGTACAAGGAGGGCGAGAAGAAGATCGTCGTCCCGCCCGGCACGCCGATCGTGCGCTACGAGATCGGCGACAAGAGCGAGTTGACGCCGGGCGCGCAGGTCGCGCTTCTCAACGTGGTGAAACAGCCGGACGGTTCGCTGCAGGGCGCCCGCGTCAATGTCGGCCGCGGCGGGCTGGTGCCGCAGTAATCTCACGCCGGCGGTGCTGAATCCGTGTGGCGGCGGCGGACCCGTCGCACCACCGACCAGATGACGAGGGCGACCACCGGCACCACGGCGGCAGTGATAATGCCGGGCTCGATATGTACGCCGGCTGCTGCCACGCCCTCGGCGAGATAGTGGATCAGGCCGACGACGTAGTAGGTGATGGCGGCGACCGACAGTCCCTCGACCGTCGCCTGCAGGCGAAGTTGCAGCCGCGTGCGCTCGTTCATCGACTTGAGCAGGTCCTGGTTCTGCTGTTGCAGCGCGACCTCGACGCGGGTGCGTAAGAGCTGGGCGGTACGTTCGAGCTTGCTCGACAGGCCGGTCTGGCGCTCCTCGGTGGTGACGCAGGTGCGCATGGCAGGCTGCATGCGGCGCGCCAGGAACGACGTCCAGGTCGGCAGTCCGTCGACCTTGCGCTCGCCGATGGTCTCGAGCCGCAGCCGGACGATCTCGTTGTAGGCACGGCTGGCGCCGAACCGGAACAGGCTCGCGGCGGCGCCGGCTTCGAGCTCGGCGGCGAGCTCGGTCAGCTCGTCGAGATGCGCGCGGTTTCCGGCGAGGCCGGAGGTGCCGCGCATGTCCTCGGTGATCTCGGCGAGCCGCCTCTCGATGTTGGCGATCGACGGCGCGAGCCGCTGCGCCTCGGGCAGGGCGAGCAGCGCAAGCGTGCGGTAGGTCTCGAGCTCCAACAGGCGCTGCACCAGCGCGCCCGCGCGCTCAGCGCCGAGGCCGCGGTCGATCACCAGCATGCGCACGAAGCCGGTCGGATCGCATTGGAAGTCGGTCGCGTACAGGGCAGTGCTGTCGGAATTCTCGGCGACCGCGAGGCTCGCGCGATCGAACAGCCGCTCGGGCGCGATGCCCTGGCCGGCGACCAGGTGCAGGTCGAGCGCGACCAGCACCGGTCCGGGCGGCGGCACCAGGCCCATCAGCGCCGCAAGCGTCGTCGCGGGTGGATGGAACGGCCGGGCTGCCTCCGCCGTGGCTTCCGCGGGCAGCTCCCAGGTGTAGGTCGTGAACTCGGAATGCTGCTCCCAGCGCAGCGCCGTGGTGCCGAACGTGACGCGGTGATGCTTATCGGCAGCGCGCGGCATGACCAGGCCGCGGCCGGCGCAGAAGGCGAACAGTGCCGCCCGGTCGGCCGCGCCGCGCTCGCCGGTCGTGTCGAAGGCGAAGTGCAGCACCCGGCGCGGTGTCTCGATGGCGGTGAAGGGGCGGGCGTGGAGTTCGCCGAGCACGGCGGCGCGCAGGTGATGCGAGCGCAATCGCGCGCCTTCGCCCTCACCGATCGAAACGGAAATGCTCATCGTTCTCCGGTGACACGCTGTGATTTCAGGTTCAAGTCGGCGCGTTGCCCCGTCCGCCCACGCATTTCGCCTATTTCTTTCTCAATGACTAAGTTGTGTGCAGTTGCCTATTCCGCGTGCGCGATAGGTTGGGCAAAACGCCGCTAACGGCTTGATTGGACGCAATAATTCGGCTGCATACGAGGCTTCGGCGTTGGCACGTCCATTGCAAAAGCATTTCCCAGAAAAGGCATCACAGGGCACGGGAGCACGTCATGGCCACCTTCGACAATCCGTTTGACGCCGACCGGCGGCTCAAACCGGCAGGCTGCAGCTGCGGCGGACATGCGAGCCAGGCCGAGCACGATTTTCACGCGCAGCGGCAGCTTCAGTGCGTGCCGGTCGCGAGCGAGGAGAAGCGCTACGAGGGCGTCGTCGCCTCGGCGCTCATGCGCAAGATCTTCCCGCGAGACGCTACGCGACGTGCCTTCATGAAGTCGGTCGGCGCCTCGACCGCGCTCGCCGCGCTGTCGCAGGTCTTTCCGCTGAAGACTGCCACTGAAGTGTTCGCGCAGGGCGGCGCGCTCGAGAAGAAGGACCTCAAGGTCGGCTTCATTCCGATCACCTGCGGCACGCCGATCATCATGGCGCAGCCGATGGGCTTCTACGCCAAGCACGGCCTCAACGTCGAAGTGATCAAGACCGCCGGCTGGGCGGTGATCCGCGACAAGACCCTCAACAAGGAATACGACGCCGCGCACATGCTGTCGCCGATGCCGCTTGCGATCACGCTCGGCGCCGGCTCCAATTCGATCCCCTATACGGCGCCGGCGATCGAGAACATCAACGGCCAGGCCATCACGCTGTCGATCAAGCACAAGGACAAACGCGATCCGAAGTCGTGGAAGGGCTTCAAGTTCGCTGTGCCGTTCGACTACTCGATGCACAACTACCTGCTGCGCTACTACCTCGCGGAGCACGGGCTCGACCCCGACAGCGACGTGCAGATCCGCGCGGTGCCGCCGCCGGAAATGGTCGCCAACCTGCGCGCCGACAATCTCGACGGCTTCCTCGGCCCCGATCCGATGAACCAGCGCGCCGTCTATGACGGCGTCGGCTTCATCCACGTGCTGTCGAAGGACATCTGGGAAGGTCATCCGTGTTGCGTGTTCGCGGCCTCGAAGGAGTTCGTCACCACGATGCCGAACACCTACGCGGCGCTGCTCAAGTCGATCATCGACGCGACGGCATTCGCGACCAAGGCGGAGAACAGGAAGCAGATCGCCGAGGCGATCGCGCCGGCGAACTACCTGAACCAACCGGTCACCGTGCTCGAGCAGATCCTCACCGGCACCTTCGCCGACGGGCTCGGCAGCGTGCAGAAGGTCGCCAACCGCGTCGATTTCGATCCGTTCCCGTGGGAGTCGTTCGCGGTCTGGATCATGACCCAGATGAAGCGCTGGGGTCAGATCAAGGGCGAGGTCGATTACGCGGCGGTCGCCAAGCAGGTGTTCCTGGCGACCGACACGACCAGGCTGATGAAGGAGGTCGGGCTTACTCCGCCGACCACCACATCGAAGACCTTCGTGGTCATGGGCAAGACGTTCGATCCCGCCAAGCCCGAGGACTACATCAAGAGCTTCGCGATCAAGCGATCGGCTTAAGACTGCTGCTGCCGGGGGGCATCTCAATGACCATTCCCATGGGCCTGCGCGCGGCCCTCGTCTCCGTCGTGCTGTTCTTGGCGTTCGTGCTGGCGTGGCATCTCGCCACGCGCGGCACCGGCCCGGTACAGCAGATGGATCCCGAATACGCCAAGTTGATGGGGGCGACCGCGACCCAGGGCAAGTCGGCGATGCCGGGCCCGCTCGACGTCGGCAGCAAGATCTTCGAGCACCTCAAGCGCCCGTTCTACGACAACGGGCCGAACGACAAGGGCCTGGGCATCCAGCTCGCCTATTCGATCGCGCGGGTCGGCATCGGCTACCTGCTCGCGGTGCTGGTGGCGGTGCCGATCGGCTTCCTGATCGGCATGTCGCCGCTGATGAGCCGCGCGCTCGATCCGTTCATTCAGGTGCTCAAACCCATCTCGCCGCTCGCCTGGATGCCGCTCGCGCTCTACACCATCAAGGACTCCGGCATCTCGTCGATCTTCGTGATCTTCATCTGCTCGCTGTGGCCGATGCTGATCAACACGGCGTTCGGCGTCGCGGCGGTGCGCAAGGAGTGGCTCAACGTCGCGCGCACGCTCGAGGTCGGCACGTTCCGCCGCGCCTTCACCATCATCCTGCCGGCGGCGGCGCCGACCATTCTGACCGGCATGCGCATCTCGATCGGCATTGCCTGGCTGGTCATCGTCGCGGCCGAGATGCTCGTCGGCGGCACCGGCATCGGCTACTTCGTGTGGAACGAGTGGAACAACCTGTCGATCACCAACGTGATCACCGCGATCCTGGTGATCGGCGTGGTCGGCATGGTGCTCGACCAGATGCTGGCGCGGCTCGCGCGGCTCGTGACGTTTCCGGAGTGAGCCGCGATGTCGAACGAGAGCTTCATTTCCATTGAAGGCATCACCAGGCGCTTTCCGGCGGCGGGTGGCGGCGCCACGACCGTGTTCGAGAACCTCTGGCTGTCGATGCGGCGCGGCGAGTTCGTCTGCATCATCGGCCACTCCGGTTGCGGCAAGACCACCGTGCTGAACATCCTCGCCGGTCTCGACCAGCCGAGCGAAGGAACCGTCATCGTCGATTCGCAGGCGATCGAAGGCCCGAGCCTCGACCGCGCGGTGATCTTCCAGAGCCACGCGCTGCTGCCGTGGCGCAGCGTGATGGGCAACGTCGCCTATGCGGTGTCGTCGAAGTGGCGACGCCATTCGCACGCCGAGGTCGAGGCGCAGGCGCAGAAGTTCATCGATCTGGTCGGGCTCACCGGTGCCGAGAAGAAGCGTCCGGCTGAGCTTTCCGGCGGCATGAAACAGCGCGTCGGCATCGCCCGCGCGCTGTCGATCGAGCCGAAGATCATGCTGATGGACGAGCCGTTCTCGGCGCTCGACGCGCTGACGCGCGGCACGTTGCAGGACGAGGTGCGCAGGATCTGTCTCGAGACCGGGCAGACCGTGTTCATGATCACGCATGACGTCGACGAGGCGATCTACCTCGCCGACCGCATTATCCTGATGACCAATGGTCCCGACGCCGTGTTCGCCGAGGTGGTCGAGAATCCGTTGCCGAAGGAGCGAGCGCGCCACGACTTCCACAAGCATCCGCTCTATTACGGCGTGCGCAATCACATCATCGATTTCCTCGTCACCCGCTCTAAGAGTTTCGCCGGCGAGATGAAGGCGAACGGTTTCGACCGCCGCCAGGTGCCGGTGGTTCGTCCAGGCGTGGTGTCGAGCGTCATCGCCGGCGGCGAGCCGAGGCCGCGCGCGGCGCAGCAGACCGACGCACCTCACGCCAGCCAGGCGCGAGCGTGAAGCGACGCGACAATTCAACGGGGAAGGAGACCAGCGATGAACCGTGCCGATCTCACCGAGAAGCTTCTCGATATCAAGCGCGAGAAGGGGTGGACCTGGAAGTACATCTGCGACGAGATCGGCGGCATGTCGCCGATCATGATCACCAGCGCCATTCTCGGCCAGATGAAACTGACCAAGCCGCAGGCCGCCAAGGCTGGCGAGCTGTTCGGCCTCTCCACGGCTGAGACGACGATGCTCAACGAGGTGCCGATGCGCGGCACCGGCGCGCCGATGCCGCCGACCGACCCGCTGATCTATCGCTTCTACGAGCTGGTGATGGTCAACGGTCCGGCGTGGAAGGCGCTGATCGAGGAAGAGTTCGGCGACGGCATCATGTCGGCGATCGACTTCGACATGGTGATGGAGCGGCTGCCTGATCCGCGCGGCGACCGCGTCAAGATCACCATGTCGGGAAAATTCCTGCCGTTCAAATACTACGGCGCGTCCGGCAACGTGCTGACTTACGGCTACAAGGAAGAGTAACGGGCTCGCAAGACAACGCGCGCCGCGAGGCATCCGGCCTCGCGGCGCGACATTGGACGCAGCCAGGACTCACTTATTGCGCGGCGGCGCCATCGGTGGCTTGCGAATGTGCGCCACCCGGTTCGGAAATTCCGCACAGCGCCGAGCCGGCCGGGTCCGGACCGTTCGCCAAGGCGAGATCGCCCAGCGACAGGATGCCGACCAGCCGCTTCTCCCGGTTCATGACGGGCAGGCGGCGAACCTTGATGTCGCTCATGTTCTTCGCGACGTGATCGAGGTCCTCGTCCTCGAAGCAGTATCTGACTTCCTGCGTCATCACCTCGCGGACCGGCGTCTTCGGACCCTTGCCCGACGCCACGGCGCGGATCGCGATGTCGCGATCGGTGATCATGCCGACGAGATGGTCCTTGTCCGCGACTGGCAGCGCACCGGCGTCCGTCTTCGCCATCAACAGCGCGGCCTGACGAATGGTCTGCGTCGGACTTGCGAGCTGCACGTCCTGGGTCATCGCGTCCTTCACTTGCATGTTTGCCTCCGTCGTATCAGCGAGCCGTCGGATGGCGAACGCCTCGTGCGGCGTGGAGTTCCGGGAACGTCGCGAGTTCCAGTGTTCCATGGAGACGATCCTCGCGGCGTTGTGATCCGCCGCGAGAATTGCATACCTGATCCGGTAAGTATCGATCAGGCGACTTCGGAACGTGCGACGCGCGTCGTTCCCTTCGGCCACAGCGCGCGTATCTGCTCCGGCAACGCTTCACGGACGTTCTCGACCTGATCCGGATCGACGTTATGATTGAGCACGCAGAACACCGACTGCGTGGCGGCATTGACATCGACCGGCCGCGCGCCGTCGAGGCCGCGCGAGACATGCGCCAGGAATTCTTCCTGGCTGCGCAGCTTGAGCGGCTGCTCGCTCGGGCGCCACTGATCGTAGTAGAGCCCGCGCACCAGCAGTGGCAGCTGCGCGCCGAGATGCGCTGCCAGACCGACCGGCAGACGATCGCGCAATGTGCGCAGCACTGCGCCGAGCACGTGCCATGCCGTCTGGCGATCCGGTCCGACGTCCGCCATCAGCTGGTCGAGCCACGTGTTGGTGGTGTGAAGCGTCTTGTCAAAAACGTCGAGGCCTGTCGTAGCCATGGTTGCCTCTCTCGTCCTGCCCGACCGCGCCCGGTCTGGGAACGCTTCAGCTATCGTGATGTTCCGATGACCCGCTGTTCCGAAGACCACGGCATTGCGTCCCGCGAATGCCATGCGGGGCGCACGCCGGCTCGGCTTGCACCTCTGTCGCCTTTCGGACAAGGTGCGGGTGCGCGGGCTATTCATGCATTCGAGATGACGCGGGATCATGCCACCTCACGGCAACAAGCGTGTCGGGTTGTTCGTCACCTGCCTCGTCGACCTGATCAGACCTTCGGTGGGCTTTGCGGCGGCCAAGCTGCTCGAGGACGCCGGCTGCACGGTCGAGGTGCCGCGCCAATCGTGCTGCGGCCAGCCGGCGTTCAACTCCGGCGATCGGGCGACCACGCGCGCGATTGCCGAGCAGGTGATCGATGCGTTCGCGATCTACGACTACGTCGTGGCGCCGTCCGGTTCGTGCGCGGGGATGCTCAGGACACATTATCCCGAGCTGTTTCGTGACGATCCCAATTGGATGCCGCGGGTCGACGCCTTCTGCGCCAAGACCTTCGAGCTGCTGTCGTTCCTGGTCGATGTGCTCGGCGTCAGCCGCGTCGATGCGCGTTTCGAAGGGACGGTCACGTATCACGATTCCTGCTCGGGCCTGCGGGAGCTCGGCGTGCGGATCCAGCCGCGGCGGCTGCTCGGCACGGTGCAGGGCCTGACCATCAAGGAGATGCAGGATGCCGAAACCTGCTGCGGCTTCGGCGGCACGTTCTGCGTGAAATACCCGGACGTCTCCAACGCCATCGTTGCCAAGAAGGCTGCGAACGTCATCTCGAGCGAAGCCGATACGCTGCTCGCCGGTGATCTCGGCTGTCTGATGAACATGGCCGGCAAGCTGCAGCGCGACGGGAAGGCGGTCGAGGTGCGGCACGTCGCCGAGGTGCTCGCCGGCATGACCGACGAGCCGGCGATCGGCATGCCCGAAAGCGGCGGGGCGGAGGCGAAGCCGTGAGCCACGTCGCGACCTCGCCGCGTTTCAAGGACAATGCGCGTGCCGCACTCGCCGACGCCGATCTGCAGGCCTCGCTGAAGTTCGTCGAAGTGAATTTCATCGCGCGCCGGCGCGAGGCGGCCGACCGGCTGCCCGAGTTCGAGGCGCTGCGCGACGCGGCGCGCGATATCAAGGACCACACGCTCGCGCACCTCGATCTCTACCTCGAGGCTTACGAGGCGCGCGTGACGGCCTCCGGTGGCCAGGTGCATTACGCCGCCACTGCGGAGGACGCGCGACAGATCGTGCTGCAGATCTGCCGAAGGCTCGGCGCCAGGACCGTCACCAAGGGCAAGTCGATGATCGGCGAGGAGCTCGCGATCAACGACTTCCTCGAAGCGAACGACATCCGGCCGATCGAAACCGATCTCGGCGAGTACATCATCCAGCTGCGCGGCGAGATTCCCTCGCACATCATCGCGCCGGCGGTACACCTCACCAAAGCGCAGATCGAGGCGGACTTCCGCCGCGTTCACACACACCTGCCAGCCGACCGCAATCTGGTCGAGCCGACGACGCTTCTGGCCGAGGCACGCGGCGTGCTGCGTGAGAAATTCCTCGCCGCCGATGTCGGTATCACCGGCGCGAATTTCCTCGTCGCGGAGACCGGCACGTCGATCATCGTCACCAACGAGGGGAACGGCGACCTGACGCAGACCTTGCCGAAGGCCCACATCGTGCTCGCGTCGATCGAGAAAATGGTGCCGACGCTCGAGGACGTCTCGACATTGCTGCGGGTGTTGGCGCGCTCCGCCACCGGCCAGGAAATGTCGGTCTACACCACGCTGTCGACCGGGCCGCGCCGTGCCGACGATCCGGACGGTCCCGGCGAGTACCACGTCGTGATCCTCGACAACGGCCGTTCGGCGATGCTCGGCGGCTCGTTCCAGGAGATGCTGCGCTGCATCCGCTGCGGTGCCTGCATGAACCATTGCCCGGTCTATCACGCGGTCGGCGGCCATGCGTATGGCTGGGTCTATCCGGGTCCCATGGGCGCGGTGCTTACGCCGAGCCTGATCGGCGTCGACAAGGCCGGCCACCTTCCGAATGCCTCGACCTTCTGCGGACGCTGCGAGGAGGTCTGCCCGGTGCGCATTCCGTTGCCGCGCATGATGCGGAGCTGGCGCGAGCGCGAGTTCGAGCGCCATCTCTCACCGGCGACGGTGCGCAGCGGTCTCGCGTTCTGGGCGCTGTTCGCTCGCCGGCCGCGCCTCTATGGATGGGCGACCGGCATTGCCGCGCGGATGCTTGCATTGTTCGGCCGCGCCAAGGGCCGGTTCGGCTGGCTGCCGCTCGCCTCCGGTTGGACGCGATACCGCGACTTCCCCTCGCCGCAGGGCGCGACGTTCCAGCAGCAATGGCGGACGCGGCGCAAACGCAGCAGCGACAGATGAGCGCGCGCGACACCCTGCTCGCATCGATCCGCCGCTCGCTCGGTGTGAGCGGCGACGAGGCGCCGCGCCGCAGGGTGGTCGCTGATCGGCTGGCGACGCATCCGGTCGGCGTGGTGCCTGCGCGCGGACAGGTTGCGCCGTTCGAACGCGTGGCGCTCTTCATCAAGATGATGGAGTTCGCGTCCGGCACGGTCGACCTGGTCAGCGAGGCCGACGAGGTGCCCTCGGCGGTGGCGGATTTTCTGCGCCGGCACAATCTGCCAATGCAGGTCCGGCGTGGCGAGGATCGTCGCCTCGCCGAGCTGCCGTGGCAGCGCGAAGCGACCCTCGAGGTCACGACCGGCGTGTCGGACGGCGCGCAGCTCGCATCCGTCTCGCACGCGTTCGGCGCGGTCGCCGAGACCGGAACAATGGTGCTGACTTCGGGCGCCGACAATCCGACCACGCTGAATTTCCTGCCCGACAATCACGTCGTCGTGGTCGACGCCAAGGACATCTCCGGCGATTACGAGACGGTGTGGGCGAGGCTGCGCAACAAGTACGGCGTCGGCATCATGCCACGCACGGTGAACCTGATTACCGGCCCGTCGCGCTCCGCCGATATCGAGCAGACACTGATCCTCGGTGCGCACGGTCCGCGGCGCCTGCACGTGATCGTGGTCGGCGAACCGTAAGGCGATGCCCTCCGGGTTCCTGCGTCCGGAACATGACGCGCCGCTCCGCGTTTATTCCCATGGACGTGAACAGGAGACGCGGATGGGACCCGATCGCGAGCAAGGCAAGGCCGGATCCGAGACCAAGAGCGACGACAAGAAGCATCGTCTCGATCAGGCCCTGGACAAGGCCTTGGAGGACAGCTTTCCGGGCTCGGATCCGGTATCCGTCGCCCAGCCGGCGCCGACCCCGAACGACAAGGACAAGCACATCAAACGGCCGAAACCGCGCCCGTCCACCCACCACTAGACCGGCAGCGGAGCCTGCGCCGTGTTGCTAACGAGGCGCCGCTAACGATAGGCCAAATTTTTTCACCTTGACGCAGCTGACCCCTGTAAGATTGATCAGGTAACGGCCGCTGTGGGGACGCGGCCGCTACCCCAGGGGCAAGATGGTTCGTAAGTATTTTGGTACCGACGGCATTCGCGGCCGCGCCAACGGCACGATCACGCCCGAGCTCGCGCTCAAGGTGGGGCAGGCGGCTGGCCTTGTGTTTCAGAACGGCGACCATCGTCACCGGGTGCTGATCGGCAAGGACACGCGTCTCAGCGGCTACATGATCGAGACGGCGCTGGTGGCCGGCTTTACCTCGGTCGGCATGGACGTGCTGCTGACCGGCCCGATCCCGACGCCGGCGGTCGCCATGCTGACGCGCTCGATGCGCGCCGACCTCGGTGTCATGATCTCGGCCTCGCACAACCCGTATGACGACAACGGCATCAAGTTGTTTGGCCCGGATGGCTACAAGCTCTCCGACGATGTCGAGAGCAAGATCGAGCAGCTGATCGAGGCCGATATGACGAAGCGGCTCGCCAAGTCGGCCGCGCTCGGTCGCGCGCGCCGCATCGACGGCGTGCAGGATCGTTATATCGAGGCGGCGAAACGCACGCTGCCGAAGACGCTCGAGCTCGCTGACCTGCGTGTCGTCATTGATTGCGCCCACGGTGCCGCCTATCGCGTCGCGCCGGAAGCATTGTGGGAGCTCGGGGCCGAGGTGATCTCGATCGGCGTCGATCCCGACGGCTTCAACATCAACAAGGATTGCGGCTCGACCGCGCCGGAAGAGCTCTCGCGCAAGGTCCGCGAGATGCGCGCCGATATCGGCATTGCGCTCGACGGCGACGCCGATCGCGTGCTGCTGGTCGACGAAAAGGGCCACCTCATCGACGGCGATCAGCTCATCGCCGTCATTGCCGAGAGCTGGCAGGCCGACGGTCGTCTGGCCAAGCCAGGCATCGTCGCGACGGTGATGTCCAATCTCGGTTTCGAGCGCTATCTGCGCTCGGTCGGTCTGTCGCTGGTGCGCACACCCGTCGGTGACCGCTATGTGCTCGAGCACATGCGCGAGCACGGTTACAATCTCGGCGGCGAGCCGTCCGGCCACATCATCCTGTCGGACTACACCACGACCGGCGACGGGTTCGTCGCCGCGCTGCAGGTCCTCTCGGTGGTGCAAAAGCTCAACCGCCCGGTATCGGAGATCTGCCACCGCTACGAGGCGCTGCCGCAGGTGCTCAAGAACGTGCGCTACAGCGCCGGCAAGCCGCTCGAAGACGCCAAGGTAAAGTCGGCGATCAAGGCGGCGGAGAAGCGCCTCAACGGCTGCGGACGGCTGGTGATCCGTCCGTCGGGGACCGAGCCGGTGATCCGCGTGATGGGCGAGGGCGACGATCGGATGATAGTCGAGGAGGTCGTCGACGGCATTGTCGACGCGCTCGCCCGCGTGGCGGTGTAGGTAAACGAAATCTGAATTCGACGGCGGCCGCTCAACGTTCGTGTTTTTTCAATGCGAGCGCCAAAAGGTTTTGTATTGTCGCGTGTGCAGCGATTAATAATCGCGGTTAAGAATTAAGGTTAAGCCCCGTTTAAGGAATAGGTGGCATCTTCCCTTCGCATTGTCAGGGTTGCCGCGCGTTGCGTGCCCTGCGGACAAAAGGATGATGTCATGCGCAGCGTAAGAGATTTCGTGTTGGCTGGGGCCGCGGTGCTCCTGAGCTACACGGCGGCGGGCGCCGCCGATCTTCCCCCGATCCAGCCGATGCCGGCGCCTCCCATGGAGTTCCATGGTTGGTATCTGCGCGGCGACATCGGAATGACCAATCAGCGTTTGAAGGGGCTCGACAACACGCTCTTCACGCCATCGGCCGGCGTCGTCTGGCTGGACAAGGGCGGCTTCGACAGTTCGCCGTTGTTCGGCATCGGCGTCGGCTACCAGTGGAACAACTGGCTCCGGTTCGACGTCACCGGCGAGTATCGCGGCAAGGCGTCGTTCACCGCGCTCGATCGTGCCGTGAACGGCTTATCGCCGACCGGTTTCCAGACCAATGAATACACGGCCACGAAGTCTGAGTGGGTCGGCCTCGCCAACGTGTATATCGATCTCGGCACGTGGTGGCACGTCACGCCCTTCATCGGCGCGGGCGTCGGGTTCGCACGCAACACGATCGAGAATTTCCGCGATGTGGCCCAGCAGGTCGGCGGCGTCGCTTATGCCGACAGCGCGACGAAGTGGAACTTCGCCTGGGCCGCGCATGCCGGCGTCGCCTACAAGGTGAACCCCGCTTTCACGGTCGAACTCGCCTATCGCTACATCGATCTCGGCGACGCCGTGTCGGGCGATCTCGTTACCTATCTCGGCCAGAACACGGTCAACAATCCGATGCAGTTCAACCACATCACGTCGCATGACCTGAAGCTCGGCGTACGCTGGAATTTCGACTCCGAGCCGATCTACGCGCCGCCTCCGCTGGTGCGCAAAGGCTGACGTTTCTCCTTCAATCCAAGGACGGCGGCGCGGGCTCGACCCGCGCCGTTTCGTTTTTGGCGGCGGCGGGATCGGCGGGACTAACCGTCTATTAAGGTTAATGGACCATCATCTCCTTCGTTGAGTGCGCCGTTGTGCGCAGAGAGGTGAGTCATGCGTCGGCTGATGTTGTCACTGGTCGCGGTCAGTGTTGCGCAATCGGCGCTCGCTGCCGACTATGGTGAACCCGTCCTGCGCGGCTCCCAGTCCTACTACGTCCCGGGCAATCCGGTGTACTACCGCTGGGACGGCGTCTACTTCGGTGGCCAGGTCGGCGGCGTCTACGGCCGAGGCGATTTCGGCGGCGGCGTCGGATCGCTGGTCTCGAACATCCTGCGCAACACCACGATCGAATCCGAGGCGCAGGTCTCGAGCTGGACCACGTTGTCGAAAGCCGACGTCTCCGGCGTGAGCTACGGCGCGTTCGCCGGCTACAACGCGCAGTGGGAAAACGCGGTGCTCGGTTTCGAGATCAACTACAATCACACCGATCAGAACGTCGAGGCGAGGGATTCGATCGCGCGCTCATTTACGACCTCGGACGGCTATTTCTACAACGTGAACGTCACCGGCAGCGCTTTGGTGAGGGTCAAGGACTACGGCACCATCCGGGCGCGCGCCGGCTGGGTGTTCGACAACATCATGCCCTACGGCTTCGTCGGCCTTGCGTTGATGCGCTCCGACGTCGTGCGGTCGGCCAATGTCAATCTGACCGCAACCCAGGTCGGCTTCCCGGATCTGGCGCTCAACCAGACGCAGGCTGTCACGAGCACCGACGTCGTCAGCTACGGCTGGGCGCTCGGTCTCGGCGCCGACTGGGCCATCCTGCCGAACCTGTTCCTGCGGGCGGAGTACGAATACATCAACTTCGGCGACGTCAAAGACGTCAAGTTGCAGATGCAGACCGCCCGCCTCGGCGTCGGCGTGAAATTCTAAGACTTGATTCAGGACATTGACGCGCGGTCAGGCCGGAGCATCGCCTCCGGTCAACACCGCGCTTGACTGAATCACCATCCTTCCTTATTCGCGACGGCGGGACACCCCTCCCCAACGAGGGGCGCCCATCTGGAAGGATGGATCAAATGAGCACAGCGATGCCCGGCGTGCGGCCGGTAATCCCGCACTTTTCGTCCGGCCCCTGCGCCAAGCGCCCCGGCTGGAGCCTGCAAGTCCTCACCGACGCACTGCTCGGCCGTTCGCACCGCTCCAAGGCGGGCAAGGCGAAGCTCAAGCGTTCGATCGACCTCACCCGCGAAATTCTGCAGGTCCCCGCCGATTACCGCATCGGCATCGTTCCGGCGTCGGATACCGGCGCTGTCGAGATGGCGCTGTGGTCGCTGCTCGGCGCCCGCCCGGTCACCATGATCGCCTGGGAATCGTTCGGCGAAGGCTGGGTGACCGACGTTCTCAATCAGCTCAAGCTGAAGGACACGACGGTCCTCAAAGCCGGCTACGGCGAGCTGCCGGACCTGTCGAAGGTCGACTGGGCGAGCGACGTCGTGTTCACCTGGAACGGCACCACGTCCGGCGTGCGGGTGCCGAACGGCGACTGGATCGCCGCCGACCGGCAGGGCCTCGCGATCTGCGACGCCACCTCTGCCGCGTTCGCGCAGCCGCTCGACTGGCCGAAGCTCGATGTGGTGACCTTCTCCTGGCAGAAGGTGCTGGGCGGCGAGGCGGCGCACGGCATGCTGATCCTCTCCCCGCGCGCGGTCGCCCGGCTCGAGAGCTACAAGCCGGCCTGGCCGCTGCCCAAGATCTTCCGCATGACCAAGGGCGGCAAGCTCAACGAGGCGATCTTCGAAGGGGAAACCATCAACACGCCGTCGATGCTCTGCCTAGAGGATTATCTCGACGCGCTTGGCTGGGCGAAAACCCTCGGCGGTCTCCCCGCGCTGATCGCCAAGGCGAACGCCAATACCAAGGTCATCTCCGACTGGGTCGCGCGCACGCCGTGGGTCGAGTTTCTTGCCGCCGATCCGGCGGTGCGCTCGAACACGTCGGTGTGCCTGAAGGTGGTCGATCCGGCGGTGACCAAGCTGCCGGCCGATGCACAGGCGGCGTTCGCCAAGAGCCTGGTTGCGGCGCTCGAGAAGGAGGGCGTCGCCTACGATCTCGGGCACTACCGCGATGCGCCGCCCGGCCTGCGGATCTGGTGCGGCGCCACCGCCGAAGTGCGCGACATCGAGGCCCTCACGCTGTGGCTCGACTGGGCCTTCGTGAAGACGAGAGACGCGTTGCCGAAGGCCGCGTGACGTTTCGCCTCTCCCCGGATGCGGGGAGGGGCGCGCTCTGACAGATCACTGCTCACACGTCATAGGTGCTGCCATGACTCCGCGCGTTCTCATTTCCGACGCCCTGTCGCCCGCCGCCGTGCAGATCTTCAAGGATCGCGGCGTCGAGGTCGATTTCCAACCGAACCTCGGCAAGGACAAGGACAAGCTTGCCGCCACGATCGACCGGTTTGACGGCCTCGCGATCCGCTCGGCCACCAAGGTCACGCCGAAGATCCTCGAAAGAGCGAAAGGCCTGAAGGTGATCGGCCGCGCCGGCATCGGCGTCGACAATGTCGACATCCCGGCCGCGACCGCCAAGGGCATCATCGTGATGAACACGCCGTTCGGCAATTCGATCACGACGGCCGAGCACGCGATCACATTGATGCTGGCCCTGGCGCGCGAGATTCCGCAGGCCGATGCCTCGACGCAGGCCGGCAAGTGGGAGAAGAACCGCTTCATGGGCGTCGAGATTACCGGCAAGACCCTCGGCGTGATCGGCGCCGGCAATATCGGCTCGATCGTGTGCGATCGCGCGCACGGGCTGCGCATGAAGGTCATCGCCTACGACCCGTTCCTGTCGCCGGAGCGGGCGCGCGACCTCGGGGTCGAGAAGGTCGATCTCGAGACGCTGCTCAAGCGTGCTGACTTCATCACGCTGCATACGCCGCTCACCGACAAGACCCGCAACATCATCGACGCCAAGGCGATCGCCGCGATGCGCAAGGGCGTGCGCATCGTCAACTGCGCGCGCGGCGGTCTGGTCGACGAGCACGCGCTGCGCGAGGCGCTCGACTCCGGACACGTCGCCGGGGCCGCCTTCGACGTGTTCACCGAGGAGCCGGCGACGGCCAACCCGCTGTTCGGACATCCCAATGTGGTGTGCACGCCGCATCTCGGCGCTGCGACCACCGAGGCGCAGGAGAATGTCGCGCTGCAGGTCGCCGAGCAGATGTCCGATTACCTGCTGAGCGGCGCGATCTCCAACGCGGTGAACTTCCCGTCCATCACCGCGGAGGAGGCGCCGAAGCTGAAGCCGTTCATCACGCTTGCCGAAAAGCTCGGCTCGTTCGCCGGTCAGCTCACCGAGACCGGCATCACCAAGGTGCAGATCGCCTACGAAGGCACGGTCGCCGGCATGAACACCAAGGCGCTCACGTCGGCGGCGCTCGCCGGCCTGCTGCGGCCGATGCTGCAGGACGTCAACGTGGTCTCGGCACCCATCGTCGCCAAGGAGCGCGGCGTCGTGGTCGAGGAGATGACCCGCGAGGGCGACTGCGATTATGAGGCGCTGATAACCGTCACCGTGACCACCGAGCGACAGTCACGCCACGTCTCCGGCACCGTGTTCGCCGACGGGCGGCCGCGCATCGTCAATATCAAGGGCATCCGCATGGACGCCGAGTTCGGCCCGTCGATGATCTACATCACCAACCTGGACAAGCCGGGCTTCATCGGCAAGTTCTCCTCGACCATGGGCGACGCCGGCATCAACATCGCGACCTTCCATGTCGGCCGCGAGGCGCCGGGCGGCAATGCGGTCGCGTTGATCGAGATCGACGGCGAGCTGCCGGCCGACGTGCTCGCGAAGGTGCGCGCGCTGCCGCAAGTGCAGAGCGCGCGGCCGCTGCGTTTCTGAGGTCCACGACAGTTGGTCATGTTTGCGGTCCGGCCGCGATCCCGCGGCCGGACCCGCTTTTTTTTAACGGAAACGAAGGCGCTTGGTCGAACCTGTCCGTCTAATACTGCGACGCACAGGAAGGCCCGGAGGGATCGATATATGCGCCATGCCACTTTGATGCAGTTCACCGCCATTGCCGTCCTGGCCATGGCGGCGCCGGCCATTGGCGGCGAGGTTGCCGCTACCTCTGCCATCGACACCGTGACCGTCTATCCGGACGGCGCGACCGTTACCCGGATCATTCGCGCCAACCTGCCCGCCGGGGACACCACCCTGATTTCCCGCGATTTTCCGCCCGGACTCGACCCGGCCTCGCTGCGCGTTGAAGGCGAGGGCCAGGGCCGGCTGGTCATCGGCTCGATCGATGCGCGGGCGCCGCGCGCGGAGCGCCCGCCGACCAATCCAGAGCTGGAAAAGCGCATCGAGACGCTGCGCGACGAGCGCGGCACGCTCGACGATCGGATCGCTTCGGCCGCGGCACGCCGCCGCTTCGCCGAGCGCTTCGCCGAGACCTCGCCGGCTGCCCTGGGCGAGAAGGGTGAGGCACGCCCGCTCACGGAATGGCGCGCTGCGTTCAGCGCCGTCGCCGAGGAGGTCGCTGCCGCCGACACCGCGATCCGCGAGTCGAAGCTGCGCCAGCGCGAGATCGACCGCGAGCTCGCCCGCCTGGAAGCTGACCGCGTCGCCAATCCGCCGCGCAAGATGGAGGTCCGCATCGATCTCGCCGCCGACGCGGCGACCGCGACGACCCTGCGCGTGACCTACTCGGTGCGCGGCGCGCGCTGGGTGCCGATCTATGACGCGCGGCTCGACACCGGAACGGCCAGCCGCAAGCCGGCGCTCGAGCTCGTCCGCCGCGCCGAGATCGTGCAGCAGACCGGCGAGGACTGGAGCGACGTCGAGCTCGCGGTTTCGACCGTGCGCACCGCCAAGGGCGGCAACGCGCCCGAGCTGCGGCCGCTGATCGTGCAATATCCCGAGCTGCCGCGTCCGATGGCGGCGGCGCCGGGGTCGTCGTCGCTCCGCGGGCTGGCACCGCCGATGGCTGCGCCTGCGCCCCAAGTGTCGGCAGCGGCCCCGGAGCCGGCGCAGCAGCAAGAGCGGTTCAGGCGCGCCGACGAGCAGCAGGCCGAAGCCGATACGTCCGGATTCCAGGCGCTATTCAAGGTGCCGGGCCGCGTGTCGTTCGCGAACCACGAGGGCACCAAGAGCTTCCGCATCGCGACCGCGACCGTTGCGCCGGATCTCGTCGTCCGCACCACGCCGGCGCTCGATCCGACTGCCTATCTCGAGGCTGCGTTCAAGCAGGCCGACGAGGCGGCGCTGCTGCCTGGCCGCATCGCGATCTATCGCGACGGCGTGTTCGTCGGCCGCTCGCAAATGGCGCTCACGCCGAAAGACGAGATGGTGCGGCTCGGCTTCGGCGCCGATGACAAGATGAAGATCACCCGCGCGGTCCTCCGCAAGGTCGAGGGCTCGACCGGTATCATCTCGTCGGCCAAAACCGACGAACGTGAATTCAAGATCACGGTGCGCAACGGTCACGCGACGCCGGTCACCGTCGTGGTCGAGGACCAGGTCCCGGTCAGCGAGATCGCCGACGTGCAGGTCGAGCTGCTACCGGTCACGACGCCGCCGACCGAGAAGGACCCGAAGGACCGCCGCGGCATTTTGGCGTGGCGCTTCGATGCGGCGCCGGGCACCGAACGCGAGATCAAGCTCGGATGGCGTGTGCGCTGGCCGTCCGACAAGGCGGTCGTGTACCAGCCGCGGTGATCACCGTCGGCGAACGCCAGGCCTGACCCCGGCGGCGGGGCGAATCGGTCCCCCCGCCGCGATGAACGGGAAAACGTCCGGCGGGTCGAGGCACCGGCATGCCGAAGCCACCCGCCGGGGCCTCGGTCACAGTTTGTTTAGTGGGCAAAAAACCGCCGTAAATTCAACATGTTAAACATGTGGCTCGGTGTCCCGGGCGGCCGCCTTGCCTCGCCGGATGCGATCCTTTAGCGCTTTTGCAGGCTGAAGCCTAAGCTGGCACTTTCCGGCTTGGGTGTCGTTGCATGCCGATCTCCTGGCGATCGGCGGTTGGGTCGAAACGGCGCGTCAATACCCGCGGGTTCGGGAAAGGTTCGCATGGCGAATGTGGTGGTGGTCGGCTCCCAGTGGGGAGACGAAGGCAAAGGCAAGATCGTCGATTGGCTGTCGGAGCAGGCCGACATCGTCGTCCGCTTCCAGGGCGGCCACAATGCCGGCCACACCCTGGTGATCGACGGCATCACCTACAAGCTGTCCCTGTTGCCGTCCGGCGTCGTGCGCGGCGGCAAGCTCTCCGTGATCGGCAACGGCGTCGTGCTCGATCCGCGCGCCTTGATCGAGGAGATCGACCGGCTCGGCGGTCAGGGCGTCAAGATTACGCCGGAAAATCTCCGTATTGCCGAGAACGTGACGCTGCTTCTTTCGCTGCATCAGGAACTCGATGGCATCCGCGAATCTGCGAGTGCCGGGACACGTATCGGAACCACGCGGCGCGGGATCGGTCCAGCCTATGAGGACAAGGTCGGCCGCCGCGCCATCCGCCTGATGGACCTGGCCGACCTGCCGAAGCTGAACGGCAAGATCGACCGGCTTTTGTCGCATCACAATGCGCTGCGGCGCGGCCAGGGCATCGACGAGATCGGCCGCGACCGCATCTACAACGAATTGTCCAACGTCGCGCCGCGCGTGCTGCCCTACATGGACTCGGTCTGGTCGCTGCTTGATCAGCGCCGCCGCGAGGGCAAGCGCATCCTGTTCGAAGGGGCGCAGGGCGCGCTGCTCGACGTCGACCACGGCACCTATCCGTTCGTGACCTCCTCCAACACGGTGGCGGCGCAGGCGGCGACCGGTTCCGGGCTCGGACCCTCGGCCGTCGGCTACGTGCTCGGCATCTGCAAGGCCTACACGACCCGGGTCGGGGAGGGGCCGTTCCCGACCGAGCTTAAGGACGAGATCGGCCGCATGCTCGGCGAGCGCGGGCGCGAATTCGGCGTGGTGACCGGCCGGCCCCGCCGCTGCGGCTGGTTCGACGCCGTGCTGGTGCGCCAGACCGTCCGCACCAGCGGTATCGACGGGCTGGCCCTGACAAAGCTGGATATCCTCGACGGCTTCGATGAAATCAAAGTCTGTATAGGGTATCGTCTGGACGGGCAGGACATCGACTATCTGCCGGCGAGCGAGCACGCACAGGCGCGCGTCGAGCCGGTCTACGAGACCGTCGCCGGCTGGCGCGAGGCGACCGCGGGGGCGCGGTCATGGGCCGAGCTGCCGGCGCAGGCGATCAAATACGTCCGCCGGATCGAGGAACTGGTAGGCTGTTCGGTGGCGCTGCTGTCGACCAGCCCGGAACGCGAGGACACCATACTCGTTCGAAACCCATTCGAAACGTAACCAGCGCATGATCCGGAGGCGGTTTTCCGAGAAAGCCATGCGCCAACGACAGGGGATAGTGATCCGCAAAGCGTCGATCGAAACCTGATGGCCGACTACTATCCGCTCATCTCCCGCGCCGTTGCCGGTCTCGAGAAGAATACCGGCGAGGCCCGTCGTACGCTGTACGAACGGGCGCGTACGGCGTTGGTCGATCAGCTGCGGGGGGCGACGCCGTCGCTCTCGGAGTCGGACATCACCCGCGAGCGTCTGGCGCTCGAGGAGGCGATCCGCAAGGTCGAGGCGGAGTCGGCCCGGCGGATGCGGTTTGAGACGCCGAAGCCGGACGTTGCGGCGGCGCGATCGAACGACAGCACCGCGCGGCGCCGCGAGGAGCGGCCCCGCGAGCGCGAGGCCGAACGCAGCCGCAGCCCCGAGCGTGAGCGTGGCCGGGAGGATGGTGACCGTACGCGCGATGCCGAGCGCGACGCCAACGTCGATCGCGGCAACGGCGCGCCGCGGCGCGACCGCAATCCGGTGACCACGGCCATCACCCGCGGCAATGAGCAGCCGGCCGCGCGCACCGAGACGCCGCGCGGTTCTCCGCGCGAGCGGCCGGATCGCCCGTCCGTGACCGACGAAGGCCTCAAGGGATTCCGCGACGTGGTCGCCGAAGCCGACCGGCTCGGCGGCGCCGCGGCAATGGCCTCCCGATCGGCGCGGCGCACCTTCCAGGCGGTGCCGAGCCCGACCCCCGAGTTCGACCGCATGGAGCCGCGCGTGGAGCCGGAAACGCCGCGCCCGACGCCTCGGCCGTCACCGAATCCGCTGGCGATGTCGTCGTCGCCGATGCTGCTCGAGCCGGCCGTCAATTTCGACGATGCCCGCCCGGCGACGCCGCGTTCGCGTCCGCCGATTCCGTCGCTCGACGAGGAGGAGCAGGAGGAGCGTCCGTCGCTGCTGGCGCAATACGGCAGCTATCTCAAGATGGGCATCGCCGCGGTCATCCTGCTCGCCATCGGGCTGACCATCTTCTGGCAGCGCCACACCATTGCCGAGGCGGGTCGCGTGGTTGCCTCCATGTTCCGCAGCTCGCCCCAGACCCAGACGGCGCGCGACACCCAGCCGACGCGCAGCACGAAGATCCCCGATCGCGTCCTGCCCGGGAGCCAGCAGCAGGCGAATACGGGCACCCAGGCAAACCTGCCGGGCGGCCAGCCTGCGGCTCCGGTCGCACAGCGCGTCGTGCTCTACGAAGAGGACGCCAACGACACCGCCGGCCAGCGCTTCGTCGGCTCGGCGATCTGGCGCACCGAGACGGTCACCCCGGCGCCCGGCCTGTCGCCGGAGATCGCCGTGCGCGCCGACGTCGAGATTCCCGAGCGCCGCATCGCCGTGACCTGGTCGCTTCGGCGCAACACCGATCAGGCGCTGCCGGCCAGCCACACGATCGAGATCATGTTCACGATCCCCGCCGATTTCCCGCACGGCGGCATCAGCAACGTACCCGGCCTGCTCATGAAACAAGCCGAGCAGACCCGCGGCGTGCCGCTCTCGGGTCTCGCCGTCAAGGTGACGACGGGCTTCTTCCTGATCGGCCTTTCGGCCGTCGAGTCGGATGTGCAGCGAAACATGCAGCTGCTGAAGGAACGCTCGTGGTTCGACATTCCGATCGTCTATGCCGACGGCAAGCGCGCCATCCTGGCGATCGAGAAGGGCACGCCCGGCGAGCGCGCCTTCAACACGGCCTTTTCCACCTGGGTCAGTCGCAAGTAATTTGGGCTTTCCTCGTTTCGTTCCCCCGTCATATCAGCGGCGTAATTCCGCCGTGCCGGTTCGTGACAAGTGACGAGATGGTCCGCATCCTGAAACGTCTCCAAGACGCCGCCATGCCGCCTGCCGATGGGCGGCCGCGCGGTCTGACCTGGGACTATGACCGCGCCGAGGTGATCGCCGACGGCGTCGTGCACGCGCTCGGCCTAGCCGCGGCGGTGGTCGGAACGGTCGTGCTGGTGGTGCTGGCGCTCCGCTCCTCGCATGCGTTCACGCTCGCCTCGGTGCTGATCTACGCGGGGAGCCTGCTCGCCGCGCTGGCACTGTCTGCGGCCTACAACATGTGGCCGGTCTCGCGCGTGAAGTGGTGGTTGCGTCGGTTCGATCACGCCGCGATCTACCTGCTGATCGGCGGCACCTACACGCCGTTCCTGGCGCTGAGCGACGGCGGCGTCACCACCGGCGTGCTGCTCACGGTCATCTGGAGCACCATCATGGTCGGCATCGTGCTCAAGCTCGCCTTGCCCGGCCGGTTCGATCGCCTGGCCGTCGCGCTCTACCTGCTGCTCGGCTGGAGCATCTCGTTCGCCTACGGACCGGTGACCGCCGCGATCCCGACCATCGCGCTGGTGCTGCTCCTGATCGGCGGACTGCTTTATTCGGCCGGCGTTCTGTTTCACGCCTGGCGCAGCCTGCGCTTCCAGAACGCGATCTGGCATGCGTTCGTGCTCGCCGGCGCCTCCTGCCACTACGCGGCGGTGATCGACTTCCTGCCTCCGCTTGCGGGATGACCGCTGGCGGCGCAGGATGGCCGCCATGCGGGGGCTCGTCCTTTTCATTGTCATGTCCGCTCTCGAACTGGTGCACGCGCCCTGCGTGCGCGCGGAGGCGGCGCGCGCGCCCGACGTCGGCGCGCTGACGCGCGAGCTCGTGCTCGAGCCGCCGGGCGGCCAGCGCTCCGCGCCGCTCGATCTCGATGCGGCGATGCGCGTGCTCAACATCCCGTCGGTCGGCATCGAGATCATCGACATCGCACGCGGCGGAACCTCGATCGTGCGGCCGCTCGGGTCGAAGCCGCAGCTCTATCAGGCGGCCTCGCTGTCGAAGCTCGTCACCGCGGTCGCAGCCTTGCGTCTGGTCGAGCGCGGGCGGCTCGATCTCGACCGCGACGTCAATGACGACCTGCACGTGTGGCACCTGCCGCCGAGCGATTTCACGCGCGAGCGCAAGGTGACCTTGCGCGGACTTCTCAGCATGACCGCCGGCATCGGGGTGCCGGGCTACACCGGCTATCTGCCGGGCGAGCAGCTGCCGAACCTGCTGCAGATCCTCGACGGCAAGGCGCCGGCGAACTCGCCGCCGGTGCGCGTCGTTGCGGTGCCGGGCTCGGGCTACGCCTATTCCGGCGGCGGCTACGAGATCGTCCAGGCCTTGATCGAGACCATGACCCGGCGGCGGTTTCCCGACGCGATGCGCACTCTCGTGCTTCGGCCGATTCGCATGGGCGACAGCAGCTTCGCGCAGCCGCTGCCGGACCTCGTCGCGAAGCGCGCCGAGCGCGGTCATCGCGCCGACGGCAGCGAATTGCCGGACGGCTGGCGCGTGATGCCCGAGCTCGCGGCCGGCGGGCTGTGGTCGACGTCGCGCGACATGGCGCGCCTGCTCACCGTGATCGCGCGCGCCTGGCGCGGCGAGTCGGCGCGCGTGCTGAAGCCGGAGACCGCGCGCATGCTGATCGCGCCGCAGAACGGCGGGCCCTATGGCCTTGGCGGCGCTGTCGCCGGATCGGGCAACGACCTCGTGCTGATGAAGCGCGGCCAGAACGTCGGCTACCAGTCCTACGTGTTGCTGTTCCCGGCGCGCGGCCAGGGCATGGTGGTGATGACCAGCTCCGATAACGGCACCACGCTCGCGACCGCGCTGATCCGCCGTGCCGCCGCCGTTTACGGCTGGAAGCTCGGCGAGTTGAAGGATTGACGGGTGTGTAAGCCCGGCTACCAGAGCTTCCTCCCAAGTGGTACGTTAAGGTCATGACGGATCTCATGGAAAAAGCGTTGGCCGCGGTTCGTCGTTGGCCGGAAGCCCGCCAGAACGAGGCGGCAGAAATGCTGCTTGCGCTCGATCGTCTTGGGCGCTCTGTCTACGTCGCGAGCGATGAGGAACTGGCTGCGATTGATGAAGCGCTGGCTCAGGTTGAACGTGGTGAGTTCGCGAGCGAGGCAGACGTCGAGGCGGCGTTCGCACGCTTCCGACGATGAGGACAAGGTACAGTCCCCGTGCGATCGATGATCTGATTGCGATTGCGGATTATCTGACCGAACAAAATCCAACTGCGGCGCGCGCGGTCGAGTCAAAAATTCGATCGACCGTGGATTTCTTGGCGGAGTTTTCCGCGGGCGGCCGATTGCTCGATCAGCGCAAACAAGTGCGAGTCATGCCGATCGCCCGATATCCGTATTTAGTTTTCTACACGGTGAAGGCGGACGAGGTGATTATCTTGCACGTTCGTCACGGCGCACGTGCGCCGGTAGATTTGAACGACCTCTAGAGTTGAAGGTAAAACGGCCGGGCGTGAGCCCGGCCGTTTCAATTTCGTATTCCGCGTCGATCAGTGCACCGACAGGGCCGGCCGTGCGCCGGGCGCGACCGGGGGCGGGGCAGGCGGCGTCTCCATCGCGGCGACGCGGCTCTTGACCGCCTTCTGCACCTTCTCGAAGGCGCGCACCTCGATCTGGCGCACGCGCTCGCGCGAGACGCCGAACTCGTCGGCGAGCTCCTCGAGCGTGACCGGCTCGTCGGCGAGCCGGCGCGCCTCGAAGATGCGCCGCTCGCGCTCGTTGAGCACGGTGAGCGCATCGCTCAGCGCCTTGCGGCGGTTGTCCGCCTCTTCGCCGGCGACCAGATTGGCCTCCTGGCTGGCGCTGTCGTCGACCAGCCAGTCCTGCCACTCGCCCGAGTCGCCGTCCTCGCGGATCGGCGCGTTGAGCGAGGCGTCGCCGCCGAGCCGCCGGTTCATCTCGACCACGTCCTGCTCGGTGACGCCGAGCCGTTTGGCGATGGTCTGGACCTGATCCGGCCGCATGTCGCCTTCTTCAAGCGCGGAGATCTTGCTCTTCGCCTTGCGCAGGTTGAAGAACAGCTTCTTCTGGTTCGCGGTGGTGCCCATCTTCACCAGCGACCACGAGCGCAGGATATATTCCTGGATGGCGGCCTTGATCCACCACATCGCGTAGGTCGCGAGGCGGAAGCCCTTCTCGGGCTCGAACCGTTTGACGGCCTGCATCAGGCCGACATTGCCTTCCGAAATGACTTCGGAAATCGGCAGGCCGTAGCCGCGATAGCCCATGGCAATCTTGGCGACCAAGCGTAAGTGGCTGGTTACCAGCTTGTGGGCGGCAGTACGGTCGCCATGCTCACGCCAGCTCTTCGCCAGCATGTATTCTTCCTGCGGCTCCAACATGGGAAACCGCCGGATCTCTTCAAGATAACGGGACAGACCGCCTTCGGCGGTGAGTACAGGTAACGATGCAGCGTGGGCCATGATAAGCGCCCTCCTTCAAGTGCCCCCGGTGGCCGGCGGGCGATCGGCCTCGACGCTGTCCAAGCCGTCGAAGCCAGATGCGCGAGCGCGGTATGCGTTCGCAGGTGCAACATACACGAATCAAGGCGGCGAAACAAAGAACACGGGGGTCACGTCGCTGTGACCCTGTCGTGATTTTGCAAGCCTTTGATTCGTCTACATGTTTTTTGGGTCCTGCAGGCCAGCGGCGTGGAAGCTCTTCCGTAAACACGCAAGATCGGCCGGTAGTTCCTTCCGGAACTCCAGCACGTCGCCAGTCACAGGGTGTTCGATGGCGAGTAGATAAGCATGCAGGGCCTGTCTTCCAAGGGCTGCCAGCGAATCAGCGGCTGTTTTGGGGAGCCGGGCCGCCTTGGTCTTGAAGCCCGGCCCGTAGACCGAGTCGCCCATCAGCGGGTGCCCGATATTGGCGAGGTGGACGCGAATCTGGTGGGTCCGGCCGGTCTCCAGCTCACAGGCGAGGAGGCTTGCGATTGGCTTTCCATCGGCCCCCGCGAAGGTTTCGAGTTTCTGCCAAGGGGTAACGGCTTCGCGGCCATCGGGTCGCACCGCCATCTTGTCGCGGGCGTGTGGATGGCGGCCGAGCGGCTTGTCGATGGTGCCGCGGGGGCGGTCAGGAGCGCCCCACACAAAGGCGAGGTAGCCGCGCCGCATCGCTCCGGTGCGGCCGTGGTCGGCGAACTGGCGCGTGAGCGATGCGTGGGCGCGATCGGTCTTGGCCACCACCATCAGGCCGGTCGTGTCCTTGTCGAGCCGGTGCACGATGCCAGGCCGACGCAGGCCGCCGATGCCGGAGAGGCTTTCGCCGCAGTGGGCGATCAACGCATTGACCAGCGTGCCCGACGCATGCCCCGCTGCGGGGTGCACGACCAGGCCCTTGGGCTTGTCGATGACGATGATCTCGTCGTCCTCGTAGACGATGTCGAGCGGGATGGCCTCGCCTTCCGGCGTCGCCGGCTCCGGCGCCGGGATCGCGATCGCGACCGCCTCGCCAGCGTTGACGCGATGGCCGGGATCGCGGATCGTGCGCCCGCCGAGACTGACCTCGCCGGCGAGAATCAGCGCCTTGATGCGGGTGCGGGACAGTTCGGCGATGCGGGCGGCGAGCACGCGGTCAAGGCGGCTGCCGGTCTCCGCGTCGGCGGTGACGAACTCTTCCCGAGCTGGCTGACCTTGCGCCATGAGCGATCCGTTATGAGCGATCCGTTCCACGCGGCCTACTATGGTGATTCACATTATGGATGATTCACAATGAGCGTTGCACGATGAGCGCCCCGCTGGCGGATGACGAAAAGCCGCTCGATCCTGCGTCGGCCAGCATCGTTGCCAGGGTGCGGTGGCTGATGCTGATCTCCGGCGCCACCACCTTCATCGGCGTGGCCGCCATTCTGGGCGTCATCGGCTACCGCGTTTTCAAGTCCGAGGGAAGTGCCGCACAGGCAGACACGACCGCTCTCCTGCCCAAGGGAGCCCGCGTCGTCTCGACCGCGGTGGCGGAGGATCGCTTGGCGGTCACGATCGATATCAACGGCACGATCGAGGTGCGCACCTTCGACATCAAGTCGCTGCGGCCGGTGGGGCGGCTGCGGTTTGCCACCGAGCCCTAGACCCCGGTAGTCGCCGACTGATTCCGATCTCGTCGATGTCATCGACGCTATCGATTTGTGCCCCGACATCAGCTCCGCACGGTCAGGACGCATGAGCTACGGCACCAGCCCGCATTCGCAACAGCCCTACCAAG
>Ga0081540_1000727_pt1 | contig 30338 bp, 27 predicted proteins | sample TabmetS2T1R1_FD_71024 | JGI IMG/M metagenome (GOLD analysis project Ga0081540, IMG submission 71024) | Tabebuia heterophylla rhizosphere microbial communities from the University of Puerto Rico - S2T1R1 | ecosystem: Host-associated > Plants > Roots > Rhizosphere ...
TTGCAGTAGGTGAGATGCGTCCCGAACTCCCGCAGGTAGCCTGCCTGGATCGGCTCACCGCACGATGCGCAGGACGCTTGTTGGCGCGGCGATCTCTCGTTTACCAGCACAAATCGCATGTGGTGCCTCCTAAAGCGAAGTAGAATTCGATATCGGACGAGTGGAATGCATTGCGCGGAGGAGCGCACCTCAAGCGGGTTGGAACCAGTGCAACCATCTGCGGTCGCATTCCTTCCGGGCCCTGTATCGGTCGGCGCACTTCCTTGAACAGAGGGCGGTTCGCCAGGAATAGCGCCTGACCAGGCCAAACTTTCCGTTGCAGATCGGGCAACGGTTGATCGCGACGTCGCGGGGAATTCTGGAATCGTAGCGCATATTTGCCTCCTCTCCGCCCTGCGTGAGTACTGCAGCGAGACTAGGAGGGGTGGGACCGCTGGCTCAATCGTACGCAGGTAATGGTGCGGCATAGAAAGGGATCGCAGCAGCATACCGAAGTTTATGAGCTCCTGGAGTCCACTTGCCGGCGCGCGAGAGTGTCCCGGCAATCAAAGGCGGGACACGGCCGGTAATGGCTGATGATGCGTAATGCGTGCACCCGAATCCGCCGTGACGCTTGTAGGGCAGGTCAAACGATTCGAGATGGCACGAGAGAAAAACGGACGGCTCACGCCTGCCCGGATGAGGAGGAGGGGGCTAGGCAGGCCCGAAGCCGTCCGTGCAGCCATCGGCGGGAGAGAAGAAAACGCGACCGATCTGCATCCACTACAGTAGGTACGCCCCAAGTCCCGACACAACAAAACGAAGGTTTGCCCAATCAAATCAAAGGTTGGAACGATCGTTCTGTACGTACGCCGAGCCGGAATTCGCCCCGCCGGCAGGATCAACTTGCGGCAATTTTGTCCAGAGTTTGGAGTGCTTTCGGCATCGGGAACCGTAGCTACCCCGCTGTGGGGGCTGTCGAATTGCGGAACTTCCTCAAAATGATCTAATATTGCTCAGAGCCTCAGGACGCCGTGATTGATGCGTAGCCAGACCATGAATTCCTGAAAATCCTTCGGATGGTGAAACGGCTCAGTCGCGGCGTCAGTCCAACGGCCTGACGGGACGCGCGAGAAGAATGAACGGACCAGATCTCCCACAACACCGGCCAGCGGCGCTTGCGGTCCGTGGCTATGCAATGGCGGTCTTGTCGGTCGCCGGGGCGATCGTTGTAGCCGAGCTTTTGACGCGTCTATTCCACGCCGAGGCCATCGTATCGTCGATGCTTTGCGCTGTTATCTTCGCGGCATGGCTTGGCGGTCTCGGCCCGGCGCTGTTGGCGATCGCGCTCGCCGCTTTGGCTTTTCATTACTACCTGGCGCCTCCAGCAAATTCGTTCACCTGGAAAAATGACTTATCGGCCTTAGGCATTTCGGAGATACCCCGTCTATCCCTTTTTCTCATCTTGTCGCTCGTTGTTGCACTCGTAATCTCGGCACAAAGAAGAGCAACAGAAATCCTTCGGCGGTCCCGGGAAGAATTGCAGATAGCGATCAAGGATCAGAAGCGAAGTGAGGCCGCGCTGCTGCGCAGTCAAATGTACCTGACGGAAGCGCAGAGATTGAGCGGCACCGGGAGCTTTGGATGGAATATTGCCAGTGGAGAGATCATCTGGTCGGACCAGACTTTCCGGATTTTTGAATGCGACCGGGCGATCAAGCCGACCGTGGAGTTTGTTCTCCAGCGGACCCATCCGGAAGATCGCGCTGCTGTGCGGGATACCATCGATCACGCCTCACGCGATGGAAGGGATTTCGATCTTGAGCATCGGCTGCTGATGCCGGATGGTTCGGTAAAACATGTTCATGCCCTGGCTCGATCCGCAAGAGATGCTTCGGGCGGCATCGAGCTCTTCGGCGCGGTAACGGATGTCACGATTGCAAGGGAGACGGAACGGAGGCTGCGACGCAGCGAAGCCTATCTGGCCGAAGCGCAGCGCTTCAGCCGCACGAGCAGCTGGGCTTGGGATGTACGCCGACGAGAGTTCGCGTATCGTTCGGCAGAGCAGTATCGCCTGTTTGGGCTCGATCCGGAAAAGGACGCTCCGTCACCGCAGCCTTTCCGCGATCGTATCCACCCCGAGGACAGGAGCCGGGTTAGCGAAATGACCCGGTGGGCAGTCCAGGAGAAGGCGGACTACGAGGTCGATTTTCGAATAGCTCTTCCGGACGGTTCGATAAGATACGTGCATTCGGTGGGACATCCACTCATCGGCAACGACGGTGAAGTGCTCGAGCTGGTTGGAACGCACATCGACGTCACCGAACAGCATCATGCAAAGGAGACACTGCGAAAGGCGTTCGACGAAATCAAGAAGTCCGAGGACCGCATTCGACTGGTGGTCGATTCAATCCCGTCGCTGGTCTGGCGCGCCGGCCCCGATGGAATCCCCGATTTTCTCAATCAACCAGCCCTTGACTATACCGGCCTTTCACTGGATCAGGTCGAAACTGGCTGGCCGCGCGCTTTTCATCCCGACGACAAGAAGGGCATGCTGCAGAAGTGGAGCGCAATACGGGCGTCGGGCGAACGGGGCGAACTCGAAGCCCGCCTGCGGCGTTTCGACGGCGAATATCGCTGGTTCCTGTTCCGGGCCGAGCCCCTGCGCGATGAGACCGGCAACATTGTCAAATGGTACGGGTCGTCCACCGACATCGAGGACCGTAAGCGGGCAGAGAGAAAATTGCGAAGAAGCGAAGCCAAGTTGGTCGAAGCCCAAAGATTGAGTCTGACGGGCAGCTTTGGCTGGAATGTATCAACCGGCGAACGCTATGGATCCAATGAGTTCTTCAGAATCCTCGGATACGACAATCCGCGATCTGTCACCATGGAGATGGTCTTTCAGCGCGTTCATCCGGAAGATCGTGCCTTCGTGGAACAGACCATTGACCGCGTGTCCAGAGACGGAACGAACGCCGACTACGAGCACCGATTGCTGATGCCGGATGGCTCAATCAAGCATGTCCATGTTGTCGCCCATGTGGTCAGGGATACAACCGATCAGCCGGAATTCATCGGGGCCGTCATGGACGTTACGGCGACCAAGCGGGCCGAGGATGAGCTGCGCAAGACGCAGGCCGAACTGGCACATGTGACACGTGTGACGATGCTGGGCGAATTGACGGCCTCCATCGCCCACGAAGTGAATCAACCTCTCGCGGCGGCCGTGGCCAACGCTGAGGCCTGTTTGCGCTGGCTCGATCGCGAGACTCCCAACATCGCCAAGGCGCGCCGCTCGGTAGAATGGGTCATCGACGATAATTGCCGGGCCAGCGACGTGATCCGACGGGTCAGAGCGCTCGCAAGAAAGGCCGAGATTGAAAAGGTGCCGCTCGACATCAACTCGATTGTCAGCGAGGTCATCACACTGGTGCGGCATGAGTTGATCAGCCGTAGCATATCGTTGCGAACGGAGCTGGCTCCGGCTCCGCCAATGATTCTCGGTGATAGGGTCCAGCTGCAGCAGGTAATGATCAATCTGGTGATGAATGGCATTGAGGCAATGGAGCCGGTTTTGGACCGCCCGCACGAGCTGGTGATCAGATCACGCCCGGACGGCGCAGAGCGAATGCTCGTAAGTGTGACGGATTGCGGCGTCGGCATTTCCGGCGATGATGCGGACCGTCTGTTCAAGGCCTTCTTCACCACCAAGTCCGCCGGCATGGGTATGGGGCTTTCGATCTGCCGTTCGATCGTGGAGGCGCACGGAGGACGTCTGTCGGCTTCCCGTAACGAGGGACCCGGTGCTACATTTCAGTTCGTATTGCCCTTCCATCAGGAAGACCGGTTATGACCGAACGCCCAAAATCGTCGCCTGAGCCTTCCAGCGCCAGAGAGCCGATCGTTTTCGTTGTCGAAGACGACGCCTCGATGTGCAGGGCGCTCAGCAACCTCTTTGAGTCGGTGGGACTGCAAGTTGAGGTGTTCGGTGCGGCGTCCGAAATGCTGCAGTGCAAGCTCCCGGATGTCGCAAGCTGCCTGGTGCTTGACGTTAGGTTGCCCGGATTGAGCGGCCTGGATTTTCAAGCCGAGCTGGCCAAGGCGAACGTCAACATTCCGATTGTCTTCATAACCGGCCATGGCGACATTCCGATGACCGTTAGAGCCATGAAGGAGGGAGCGGTCGATTTCCTGACCAAGCCATTTCGCGATCAGGAAATGCTGGACGCTGTCGCGAAGGCGATCGAACGCGATCGGAAGCGGCGAGAGGCCGACAGGATTGTGACGGATTTGCAGGCCCTTTTTGAGACCCTGAGTACCCGCGAACGGGAGGTTCTGGCGTTAGTGTCGTCCGGCCTGATGAACAAGCAGATCGCAGGCGAACTTGGACTTGCCGAGATTACCGTGAAGATCCATCGGGGACACATTATGAAGAAAATGCACGCGAGGTCGCTGGCCGATCTGTTGAGAAAGGCCGAAACGCTCGGAGTTCGTCGCAACAAGACCTAGCAGCAGTTTCAGATTCCCGGTTCGAAATCCATTTTCTCAATTGGTGATGCCGGTACGGCAAGCGCTCGCATGGATGTAGCCGCTTTTCTCGACCGGGTGCACCAATTTATCGGATTTGCAAACCTAAGTATGATTTTGGAAACCTGATCGGCGGCCCATTTTGCGTGGGGCGAGCCAAGGTGAACGTCTCGTTCCCGCGTCAGGAAGGGTCCCGTCTTGTCAACGTTCTCGGTGATTTCAGTCATTGACGACGATGCATCCGTGCGAGCGGCGACCGACAATCTTCTCAGCTCGCATGGATACATGGTCCATACATTTGCGTCGGCCGAGGACTTCTTGCAGTCGGCTCACCCCGACGACTCCTCGTGTGTCGTTGCGGATGTACAGATGTCCGGCATGAGTGGTGTGGACTTGCTGACGCACGTGCGTACGCGAGGCAACGCGGTGCCGTTTGTCTTTATTACCGCCTTCCCCGATGAGAGCGTCCGTGCCCGGGCGCTGAGGGCCGGGGCTGTTTGCTTCCTGGCCAAGCCCTTCACCGGGCCTGTCTTGATTGGCTGCATCGAAACCGCGCTGAATCGACACCGCGAGCGGAACCGGTAACTGACGCGAAGAGCGCCATCGCATTGCCTCTGCCCTTGCACATGTTTTGACCGCCATCGGAGCAAGAGTTGCCCGCGGTAAACCAAGGTATGGGCTCGCAAACCAATTCGATATTCGAAACAATCTTCTGTAGGATCGAGCCTTTCCCCTGATCAAACTAGTTTAATCGCGAACTGGACTCCAGGGAGGCGCCGGATGGGTGCTGGCCAAACGAGTCAGGGCAAAGAGCTCATGCTGACGAACTCTGCCCCAAACTTCGCAGGTGTTCTTGAAATACAGGAAGAAGGTCAAGTGCCTCCAGTCTCTGAGCGGTACGTCATGATGCAATTGCCCCAGCTCGCGCGCTCGACAACGCTGCAGTGGACTTTGTTGGTGGCCGCACTATTCGCCGGCTTTGTCGTTACGCTGCTCGGCTTTGTTTACTTCAAAACGAAACATGATCTGACGGTGCGGTCCGACCGCATGATCGCCTCGCAAATGAGCGTCTTTGCGCATTTGTCGCCCGATCGCAGGCTGGAGGCGATCGATGAGCATCTAAAACAGGATCCGTGGCACGTCCGGCTTGCGGCATTATTTGACCCGAACGGCCGCAGAATCTTGGGTAACCTGGAAAATCAGCCGCCCTCTCTCGAGACCGACAACGTCGTACACGGCGCGGTGGTCGACAGGACGGACGAAACTGGATCGGAGAGACAAGTGGTCCGCCTGGTCGCGCAAAGGTTGCCGAATGGCGACGTGCTGGCGATCGGACGGAGCATCGACGAAGTCGCCGAGATCGCACACGTCGTTGGCGGAGCCTTCGCTCTTGGTGTGGTTCCCGCCGTGCTCCTTTGCTTTGCTATCGGTATGGTATTGACCGCGCGAACCCGCCAGCGCATTGTCGAAGTCAACGAGCGAGTTCAGCGCATCGTCGCGGGCAATCTGCGCGAACGACTGCCGCATCGAGACACCGACGATCCCTTCTCCAGACTTGCAATGATCGTCAACGGCATGCTCGATGAGATGGAAGCCCTCATCCAATCCCTTGCAGGCATTGGCAGTGACATCGCCCATGATCTGCGCACGCCACTTACCCGTGCGCGGGTGTTGCTTGAGCGCGGTCGTTCCAATTCCACGACGCTTGAGCAACTCCAGGTAGTTGCAGACAGAACGACAGATGCACTCGACCAGTCGTTGTCTGTCATTACCGCCATCTTGCGCCTGACAGAAATCGAGAAAAGTCAGCGATCGGTCGGCTTTGGCAAAGTAGCGCTCGCGGATATCATTCGCGAAGTAGGTGACATGTACGAGCCAATAGCGGAGGACAAGGGAATTGCTCTCCTGATTCACTCGCTACACGAACCAAGCGTGCATGGTGACCGGGACTTGCTGATCGAGGCGGTAGCCAATCTCGTCGACAACGCCATCAAGTATACGCCCGAGGGAGGGCAGGTGGAAATCGGACTGTTTCACGGCAACGGTGAAAGTATCGTGCGCGTGAGAGATACCGGTTTCGGAATAAGCGAACGCGAATGTCACGCCGTGCTGCGCCGTTTTTACCGGTCGGACAAGGTACGACACACGGCAGGCCTGGGTCTCGGTCTCAATATCGTGGCCGCGATTGTAAAGTTGCACGACTTCCGTTTCACGATCCGTCCAGGGTCCGGGTGCGTGGTCGAGATCGGTTGTCCGTCTGCATCAGCACCAGCGTGAAAGAATGGATTTCCTGATTTGCGTTTGAATGAGTGGTCCCGTGGACAGGGGAGGGGCTCTCCCTCTTCACCTATTCCGCTCGTACAGCGACGTTGAATGCATTGCCGTTGACGGTGCGTAGCTCCAATTTGGCCGCCCCATGGACACCGATATTGGCCGCCGTGCCGGTCGCGGGCAATGTGATCGTCGCCATCGCCCCCATCTGCGCCCGCAAGCCGAACGGGCCCGGCGAAAAGCGGTTGTAGGGGAACTCGTTACTGATCGCGGAGGCCGGCAGGTGGCTGAGCGCTGTGCCGTCCCACAGCTCGATCACGTTGCCGTCATGTGATTTCAGCGCCGCCGTCATTACATTGGAAGGCGCTGCCGCTGTGCCGCCATCGAGATAAGCACGGAATCGCACAACGCCGCTCGATAGCACGACACCATCGGCCAGACTGATATGATGCTTGCTGGGGCTGACCGGGCCGCTGTGAAACGATGTGATCACCGAGCCACGATAGTAGTTGTAAGTTGCGACGTTGAAGATCATAGCCGCCGCGAATAGCGCGAGCGCAAACTTCTCAAAGGTGCTGCTCCGGATTGGAAGCGGCAAGGCTCCGGAGATCCAGCGGAGCCAGCCCCGTCCGGCGAGCGCCGGCTTGCGCGCCAAGAGCGCGCTGTCGAGCGAGAAGGCGCCGCTGCCGCCAAGCATCAGCGTGGCACCGATCGCAAGATTGCAGGCCGCCATGGTCCATTCATCGATGCAGGTTGCGCCCTGCCACCCAAACATCAGCATCAGCACGACTGAGAGGCCAATCGAAACCAGCGCTGCGGCCCGGGTGAGGAACCCTGCCATCAGGCACAGTCCAGTGATCAGCTCAGCCGCACTGAACAGAATCAGCGAGGCATAAAGTAGATAGAAATGATGCAGCAGAAAGCCGATGATATGGTCGGTTCCAAGCAATGCGCCCGGCATCGCCGATTGGAATTTGTTGGCCATCCAGCTTGTGGCGTTCGGATCCAGTTTGGCCGGCGCGTAGATGAAGCGGCGCGAGCCGCCGCCCCAATAGACGAATCCCTGAATGAAGCGGATGGAGAGCAGAGCGAGTGCGGCCACGCGCAGGGTGTCTGCCTTGCCGCGCTGGGCGGCTTGATTGGAGGCTGCCGCTCTACCGTCGAACGTAAGCGTGGACATCAATGCTCACCGGTTGATCGGATACATGAAGAATGGATCTCACGTGGATTTCGGCCTGCTATGCGTAGTGAAAACCGGCCTGTTGTAGTTCGAGCAGCGTGCCGCCCGCGCCGGGGATTAGAACGACGCCATCCACGAGATGATTGGTCAATTCCGCCGCAAGCGCGGCATGCGAGAGCTTGTCGGGGTTGGTGCCCATTTCGATGAGGGCTGCTGCTTGTTCCCAAATAGCATTGTGACAGGACATGAAAACAACGCCGCGCCGCATCAGCGCAGGTATAGAACTGTCATCGCTGGAGAAGGGCCCCGCCGGATCCTCGTAGTTCGCGGCATCAGCAGCTGATTCTTTCCGCTCGATGATCAGCACATTTGTGCTGAAGTCGTCGCCAGCCAAACTCGTGAGCTGATACTTGTCCCAGATCGTCTGATCGTAGAGCGCAAGGTCCGCTGTACCGTGTGTAACCGAAACAGCAAGAAAATCCGGATGCTTGAACGACCATATCTGCGTGTTGAGTGCATTGCGCATCATGTTCAGCCAGGGTCCTGCAATGTCGGTATTGTCCCACGCCTGCTTGGCCACGGGCTGGTACGAAAGCACCTCGTTCAATGCTTCGTGATCCCACTGCTCTGGATGGTCCAGGATCATCGGTACGGCCTTGAAGTCGCGCCGGCGGGGTGCCTGTGCGAGACGCTTCATCAACGCGTCGAGATGCGTCGCGCCGGCCGGCGTCAACGCCGACTCGGCGGCTGCCGCAGCCGGCTTGGCGGCCACCGATGCAAATCCGATCGCGCCCGTGGCTACGGTCAAAGCGGCCGTTCGCAAGACGCTCCTTCTTGCCGTGATCATCTTCATGTTCGATCGTCTCTTGTCTGTTCTCTTGGGGAGATAGGCGGCAGAGCTCTTCGGGACGAATAAATCATTCTTTATGAGGACAACTTTTGACTGCTGAAACTGCCAGCCGAGGGTTTACGTCCGCAACGAGGTGCCTTGTAAAGTGTAATTTACTGGCATCGGCCGAATGCGAACTCCACATCTGCTGCATGCGCTTGGGCGTCCAGATACCCTGATGCGCAACCCGACGATCGGGAATTCTGAACAGCAAGGAAACAGAACAATGACCAGAAAGTTCGCGTTAGCCGCATCGATAGCGATGCTGATGACGATCTCAGGGCAGGCGCTGGCGGAAACCGCTACATCGAAAGCGTGGTATGAGCCCGAAGAAGCGGCCAGCCCCTCCGCCCGGCAAGCGGTCTACGGCGTTAATGTCTTTGATCGGGTTATGGCGACGGAGACGGCCGCACCCAATGCTTACCATTATCATGGCGGACCGAAATCGAACGATTGACGATTGATGTTCTCGGCACGGCCTCGCGCCGCCAAACCGCCATTTGGCAGCGCGAGGCCCGCTACCGGAGATCGCTTTCTGACTTTGGAAATGGCGCTCATGCGGATGGCGCCGAGGGCTGTTCGCCCCGCCTGCTAGGCGTTGAGCTCATCACGCTTAGTGGAGCTTGCCACACTCGTCTGAAGATGCCAATGAGTTCGGCGACAGGTTGCTGTGGGACGCCGCAGTGGCCTTCCCCGTCATGAGCGTGGTGGTTTCGGGCTTATAGCTTTAATCCTCTCGGCGACGGCGATATTCGCTCGGCGTGAGTCCGGAGGACTTGCGAAATGCCTTCGTGAACGAACTCGTTTCGCGAAAGCCAATCCGGGCACCGATCTGCGTCACTGAGAGCGCCGGCCTCTGCAACAGGCTCTTGGCGCGATCCATTCGGCGGGCCAAATGGTAGCGATGAGGAGGCGCGCCGAAGGATTGCTTGAAGGCGCGCGCAAAATGATAGAGGCTCAGATCGACAAGTTCCGCGAGAGCCGACAGTGAAATTTCCTCCGCGAGATGCTGCTCGATGAATTCGGCCACGCGCTTCTGCTGCCATGCTGGCAAACCGCCGCGAACCGGTTTCTCCGCAGCGGATGCCGTTCGTTCCAGTCGGAAGAGCTCGTGCATCAGCACGAGGCTCAAGGCCTCCGCATATTCGCGGCTCCACGGGTCGGAATTCCCCACCTCGGCCTTGAGCTTGAGCGCGGTGTCCCAGACGGCCTGATCGAAGAAAAATAGGCGCGGGCTGAACGCGGGACCGGCGATGCCGTTTCCTCGATCAAACAGCCGATTCGGCAAATCGATATAGAAATAGGTGAAACGCGTCAGGACGCGCGGCGTCTGCCATCCGTAGAACCGATGGCCAGCAGGCACGAAGCTGAGCTTGCAATTGAAATCGCGCAAGGTTGACTTTGGCAGGCCCTCGATCAGCGTCTCGCCGTCATGCCGTTCTGCCCGTTCGTAAGCGATCAGCAAATGTCGGCGTGCTTGAAAGCCATCCTCGTAAGTCTCGCGCCGGATAACTCTTACGTTGTCTGCCTGTATTGCGCCCCAATCCGCCAGCCGGCGACGGGCGATATCGGGCGGGGAGATTTTTGCAATCGACAAAGGGCACCTGGGAACATCGAGAATGCCGATTCCACTCATTGTGCATCTCCTGATGCGGGCATCGACGCTTGTCCTGGGCCAGCATTGTTCCATCCACGGCGAATGATGATGGGATCACGCCGTAAGCATTTCCGTTCGGGATCGAAGGAGCGCCATCCGTTTTGGCGGACGGCCATCTCGACAGCCCGCTCAAAGAGTAAGCCCTTGAATCGTCGGCACCACTAAATTGTCGTTCAGAAACTAAATTCGATTTCATTCGACGCCCGCTTTCACGGGCCAAGCCGCGCGCGTGGGACGTGCAGAAAATCGAAGCAAGAAAGCTCAAGATCGTGGCAAGTGAAGACAAGGGCGGGAGATGCTCTTCACCAGATAATGGATGTGCTCGCCGCAAGGTGCGCATCGAAAGCCGACGCCACGGCCAGGAGCTGCCATGTCCGAACACCAGCCAAGCCCATCTCTTGTCATGGCAAGTGCACGCAGGAATTCGCCTGGCCGGAGAGGCAACGCGGACTCGGCACGCGGCCAGGCGGTTGTGAGCGAAATCGGCTTTGTCGGCCTTGGTCACATGGGAACGGCGATGGCCGCGAACCTCGCGGCCGGTGGACGACGGGTGACTGCCTATGTCCGCCGCCCGGACCAGATCGACAGGCTTGAGGCGCTCGGTCTCAGACCGACGACCGATATCGGCGATCTGCTCGACTGCAAGGTTGTCATCAGCATGTTGCCGGACGACGAGGCCGTACGCGAAATCGTGTTCGGTCGTAGAGACATAGGTCTCGACGGTCTGGCCGCGGGCCTGATGCCTGGCGCGATCCATCTGTCGATGAGCACAATTAGCACGGCGGCTGCGTCGCTTCTTGCGAGTGAACATGCGCGCAATGGACAAGGCTACGTAGCCGCGCCGGTATTCGGGAATCCGGATGCTGCAAGGGCGCGCCAGTTGTTCATCGTCGCCGCCGGCGTTCCCGCCGACGTCGAGCGCTGCCAGCCGATCCTCGATATCCTCGGACAAAGGACATTTGTGATCGGCGCCGACCCGCAAGATGCCAACCTCGTCAAATTGCTCGGCAATATGATGAGCGCGACGGCGCTGGAGATGCTCGGGGAAGTCGTGGCCGTGGTCCGCAAGCGTGGGCTGGATCCGCAGCCATTCATCGACATCATGACGAGCACGATGTTCGGCGGGCGCGCGCACAAGATCTACGGTGACAAGATCGTCAGGCAGACCTACGCGCCCGGATTTGTTTTGCCCCTCGTGCTCAAGGATGTGCGCCTGGCGCTTGCCGAAGCAGAGAAGGCCGACGTCCCGATGCCGTCAGTGGGTGTGGTCAGGGACCGGTTGATCACGGGAATCGCGCGCGGTTACGGCGATCTCGACTGGACTGCACTTGCGCTAGTCGCCGAGGAGGAGGCGGGGCTCTTCGCCATACCCTCCGTGACCCCCGACTGAGTTTGGACTTATCCGCCGCTCACGCTGGCTCAGCGCGCGCACTCGAAGAAGGAACAGAATCATGGCCAATCAAGCAGAAGATCTCAAAACGAGAATGGAGTTGACGAGCATTCCCGGCACGTCGCTTAAGGTATCGCCCGTCGCGATCGGCACGTGGGCGATCGGCGGGTGGATGTGGGGCGGAACCAACGAAGCCGAATCCATTGCTACGATCCGGGCTGCCTTCGAGCACGGCATCAACATTATCGACACCGCGCCCGCCTACGGATTTGGTCGTTCCGAGGAAATCGTCGGTAAGGCCATCGCCGAAGCGCGGCTGCGTTCGGATGTGCTGATTGCCACCAAGGCCGGGCTGCAATGGGACGGCGGAAAAGTGTCTCGCAATGCCAGCCGCGCCCGCATCCTGCGGGAGATTGAGGATTCCCTGCGCAGGCTTCGAACCGATTACATCGACATCTATCAGATTCATTGGCCTGATTCATTGATTACGATCGAAGAAACCGCCGACGCAATGCACATGCTGCTCGAGCAAGGAAAAATACGTGCCATTGGCGTGAGCAACTTTTCGGTCGTCCAAATGGAACGGTTTCGCCGCGTTGCGCCGCTGCACGTGCTCCAGCCGCCCTACAATCTGTTCGAACGCGGCATCGAGACCGATCTGCTTCCCTATTGCCGGAAAAACAGCATCGCGATGCTGGGATATGGGGCGCTTTGCCGGGGCCTCCTGTCCGGACGAATGAAGCCGGATACGCTATTCGATGGCGACGATCTGAGGCGCACCGATCCGAAATTCCAGAAGCCGCGATTCGAACAGTACCTGGCTGCCGTGACCAGGCTCGATCGCCTCGCACAACGTTACGGCAAGCGCGTTATTCATCTGGCGGTCCGCTGGATGCTCGATCAGGGCATCACCACGGCGCTGTGGGGCGCGCGCCATCCCAGCCAGCTGCAGCCGGTTGACGAGGTTATTGGCTGGTCGCTCGATGCCTCCGCCAAGGACGAAATTGAACGGATCCTGCGCGAAACCATCACCGATCCGGTCGGCCCGGAATTCATGGCTCCGCCCGTGGGTAGTATTGCGACGTGATGCGACTCAGCTCGCCTAGCCTCGGTCTCGCGCCGGGACCGGAAGAATGACCGCTTCTCGGCGAGCCTCGATATCTCGCCGAGGGCGATGAACCGCATCGCCTTCCGGTCCCCGCATTAACCGCGAATTTAATGGGCCCTCTGCTGCGCCATTACTAGGTTCAAGTTTTCTGAACCGGACTTGGGCAGGGAACTACGATGGATATGACGGCGCTTCTTCTCTCCAGGATTCAATTCGCCTTTACCATCACCTTCCACATCATCTTTCCCTCCTTCACGATCGGACTGGCAGCCTGGCTCACCGTTCTCGAGGCCTTGGGCCTTGCGACCGGCCGGCCCGTCTATCGCGTGATCTTCGAGTTCTGGCTGAAGATATTCGGTGTGGCGTTTGGACTGGGTGTCGTTTCCGGCATCGTGATGGCGTTCCAATTCGGCACGAACTGGAGCGTTCTGTCGAAGATGTCCGGGCCGATCCAGGGCCCGCTCCTGATGTACGAAACCTTCACCGCCTTTATGCTCGAGGCCAGTTTCTTCGGCGTCCTCATCTTCGGCCGCAACCGCGTGCCGCCGTGGTTCTACCTGTTTTCGACTGCGATGGTCGCGCTGGGTACCACGTTTTCGGCGTTCTGGATCATGGTCAACAACAGCTGGATGCAGGTACCTACGGGCTATGTCATGGAGAACGGCAGCTTCGTTCCCGATGACTGGACCAGAATCATCTTCAATTCGGTGGTGTGGTCGCGATTCCCGCACATGTTGCTTGCCTCGTACCTTACCGGTGCCTTCTGCGTCGCCGCGACCGGGGCATGGTATGTGCTGCGAAGGGAGTACCGGACCGAGTCCCGCATCATGCTGCGCATGGGCCTTGGTCTCGCGGCCGTGCTGATGCCGATCCAGCTGTTCTTCGGGCATCTGAACGGCATCTATGTCAACAACTACCAGCCCTCCAAAATGGCCGCGATCGAGGGCCGCTGGAATGATGAGAAGCCGGCTGGCGAAGTACTGTTCGCCTGGCCGGACGTGGAGAACCGGCGCAACCGATTCGAGATCACTCTGCCGCCGCCTTTCGGGAGCCTGATCGATTCCGATAGTCTCACTGCAGGTGAAACAGGACTGAACAGTATCCCTGGCGAGAACTGGCCGCCGGTGGTGCTGCCGTTCTTCGCCTTCCGGATCATGGTCGGATGTGGCCTTTTGATGCTCGCACTCGCCTGGCTTGGCAGTTACCTGAGTTACAGGCATCGTCTTGCGTACAATCGCCCGCTGCTTTGGCTGACCTTCCTCAGCTTCCCGCTGCCCTTCGTTGCGATCATCACAGGCTGGTTCACCGCTGAAGTGGGCCGCCAGCCCTGGGTAGTTTATGGAGTGCTGCGAACCGCGGATGCCGTGACACCGTTCCTTACGACGCGCGAAGCGATGATTTCGCTCGCGATCTTCTGTTCGGTCTATGCCTTCATCTTCCTGTTCGGCACGTTCTACATCTACCGGCTCATCCGCACTGGTCCGGTGAGGAAGAAGTTCCAGGTCCCGCATGTCGTGGTTCCGAACCGGCCGATGTCATTGGCCGACGAAGAGCCTGTTCAATCGCCTCGCCACCTCATCGCCGGAGAATGAGCATGGTCATGTTCTGGGTTTCCCTTCTGGCCATCAGCATGCTGATCTACGTACTGCTCGATGGTGTCGATCTCGGCGTCGGCCTGCTGTTCGGACTGGCGAAGGGCGAAGCAAGGCGTGGCGTGATGCTGAGCGCCGTTGCGCCGATCTGGGACGGCAACGAAACGTGGCTGGTGGTCACTGCGGTGATTTTGTGGGGAGCCTTCCCGCTAGTCTATGCGACCTTGCTGTCGGCGTTCTATCTTCCTCTCATCGTCATGCTGATGGGCCTGATCCTGCGCGGCGTCGCATTCGAGTTCCGTTACAAGACGCAGCGGCTGCGGTGGATCTGGGATTTGAGCTTCGCCGGTGGGTCTCTGATTGCGACTTTCGTGCAGGGCATGACGGTCGGCGCTCTGGTCGAAGGATTGCCGTTCACGAACGGCGAATATTCCGGCGGAGCGGTCGGCTGGCTCACGCCGTTTGCCTGCCTTTGCGGAGTAGGCCTGTGCTTCGGTTACGCGCTTCTTGGCGCTTGCTGGCTGGTCAGAAAATGCGAGGAGGAGGTTTGCGAGGTTGCGCGCCGTCAGATCCCCATACTCGCGGTCGGCGTGCTGGCATTCCTGGTGGTCGTGTTCGCCTACGCGCTGGTTGAGAATCTTCCAATACTGCATCGCTGGATCGATCGGCCATACCTGTTCATATTCCCGTCGATCGGGGCGATCGCTGCAATCGTGCTCGCGCTCAGCATCCTGAACCATAACGACTACCTGCCCTTCCACATGGTCGCGCTGATCTTCGTGTCGGCGTTCGGCACGCTTGCGCTGTCTTTCTGGCCATACATGATTCCCACCGTGATCACCGTCGATCAGGCGGCCGCGCCGCCATCCAGCCTTGAGTTCATGTTCTGGGGCTGCGGCGTGATCGTCTTTCCACTGATGTTGATCTATACCGTGGTCAGCTACTCCGTCTTCAGGGGCAAAGTCCGGGCGACCGACGGGTACGGCCACTAGCCCATCATGGTGACAGCGCTGAACGGGAAAAATGCTGCCGGCCGTGCTGAGCGTCATCGCGGGAAGCGTGGACGCAATCAGCTTTCTCGGACTTGGCGGCCTGTTCACCGCGCATCAGGCAACCTTGTCGTCCTTAGTCGCGCATCGGGCCACCGGCAACCCCGCCCCTGGTGAACATTCTGTCGGTCCCGATGTTCTTGACGGCGCTCGGGTTGACGAGATTGCTGGCTGGCGTCCTGGAGAGGATAGGATCCGCTTCGCTGCGGCCGCTTCTGCTGGTGGAGCTGCTACTACTTGTTGGCTTCCTCGCCCTGTGCGCTTCGGCCGGTGCGAGCCTGGACCTGCATGCGCCGAGAGCGGTCGTTGCGGGAATGCTGGGCGTCTCCGCCATGGCCGTGCAAAATGCGCTTGTGCAGATCTCGCTCAGGGAAGTGCCGTCTACCGCCGTCATGACGACCAACATCACGCGCTTCATGATTGATATTGGCGACGTGGTGTTCGGTCGCAAGCTGTCCGATGCCGCCAGGGCGCGCGAGCGTGCGATGCTGACATGGCCGGCGATCGTCAGCTTTGCAATTGGATGCGGTTTGGGAGCGGCATGCGAGACGGCAATTGGCCTCATGTCCCTGGCTTTTCCGGCGGGGCTCGCTGCGCTCTGCTATGGGGAAGAACGCCGGGCTCGAGGAAGGGGAGACCCGATGAGCCGGGACCGTGGACCTTGCGGATTCGACCTGGACCGCTCGGGCGGTCGTATTGTCGGGCGGGCCGCGACGTGCGCCGGATAGCGGGTTAGTCAACGCCGATCGGCTGCTTTACGTCGAACCGGCTCTCGAACTCCGCCACATTCACGACGCCGCGGCGATGGGTGCCGTCACCTATCTTGCGATTACCGTTCCACGCCTCGACCTCGAATACCACGCTCTTGCAGTCGACTTCGATAACACGAGAAATGGCGCGCACCGTGCGGCCAGTCGGCGTTGCGGCGAGGTGACGAACCTTCACGTCCATGCCGACGCTGACAAAGCCCTTCGGCAGATGTGATGCGATGGCGGAGCCTGATGCCATCTCCATGTGCAGGATCATCATCGGCGTGGCGTAGACCGGCGGCATATCAGCGACAAAATGACTGACGGTCATCTCCGGGATCACAGTGACGGTCATTTCCGCCGTCATGCCGATCCGGACGTTCTCAAGTGCATCCATTTCCACGTACTTCGCAATAATGATTTCGCAGGCGACCTTGTGTGCCGGTCGCCTACGAACATTGGGTTTAGCTGACTTACGATTTCGGCATGATGCCCGGAGCGTTGTCCGGCCACTTCGCGATGGTCGCTTCGTCGACATTCAGATGCTGGGCGACCAGCGCCGGCGGCGTGTGCGTCAGCCAGTCGGACAGGGAAATCTCCTCATAGCGGGGAGCCCTGAAGACCCCGATGAATATCAGGTCCGTGTCGCCGACATTCTCGACATAGTGTCCGAGATTGCGCTTGACGTAGCCGATGTCTCCCGGGTTGAAATCCATCGTCATCGCATTCGGGCCGGTATTGAACACCGTCATGCGTCCTTTGCCCTTGAGGTAGTATTGCCATTCGTCGGCGTTCGGATGCCAGTGCATCTCCCGCACGCCGCCCGGACGAACGGTCACCAGCGCGGCCGCTACGGTCGTCGCCACGGTGAAGTTGCTGCTGTCGGCAATGCGCACCTCGCCGCCTTTGGACTCCTTCGTGGGAGCTGCCGATCCAAGCCGGAAGATAAACGGATGGGACGGAGTACGTCCGGTTTTGCTGATGGCAGCGCGATCCGCCGCCAGATCGCCGGGCACCTTGCCCTGGAAAATCCAGAGATTTTGCAGCGGGATTTTCGCGAAAGTCTCGGCCGGCACGCCAAAGTTCTTGGCAAGCACCTCCGGAGGCGTATGGGCGAACCAGTCGGTCACGAGCAGCGTGTTGAATTCGCTGGCATCACCGTCGTCGAAGCAGATCACGAATTCGCAGCCGTCCGGGCCGAGACCCTGCAGCGAATGCGGCTGGCCGGCCGGGAAATACCAGAGATCACCCTCGTTGACGTCGGCAACGTAGGGCCGGCCTAGGGCATCGAGCACTGTCACGCGGCAACTGCCGTAGGTCATGATCGCCCACTCGGCAGCCTGGTGCCAGTGCAATTCCCTGATGCCTCCGGCCGTCAGGCGCATGTTGACACCAGTGATGGTGTCCGAGATCGCGAAATCGTTCTGCGTCACCTGGCGCGCCCAACCGCCGTTCTGGACACGCTTTGGCGCGTTGTTGAAGGAAGCCCAGTCCATCGGCATGCCGCCGACATCGGTTGCCGGAGGAAACTGCGCCGAGGGAAACTGGCTGGCGATCGGCTCGCTTTGCGGGCCAGGATCCCTGAGATTTCCGGGGCCCTTCGCGTTGATGGCGCCTTGCGGCGGCTGGTCCGGATTACCGAAAGAGGCAGCATGCGCCGCACTTGCGGTCATCACAGCGCCCGCCGCGGACACGGCCAACATATCCCGCCTTGTAAACATGTTACCTCTTTTGTTTGGAGCCGACTTAGCTATCCATGAGATAGGCTCACGACGTTCGTGAGCCATTAAATTTGGATTCAGAGTTTCTTGCGGATCGAGCGACTATCAGCGTCGTTGCATCGCAAGGCATCAATTTCGCGACGTGGCGTTGCCCAAATCCGATGTGGATGTCCGATTTGGTACGCGAATTTCGACCAAGCCGTGATTCAAGGCCTGATGGCACGAATTGCATGCGTCGGTGAGATCGGCATAGGCCTTGCCGAATGCTGCACTATCTTTGGATCGGATCGCGCTGTTGAGCTCCTCGAACGGCTGCTCCGTGACCGAGGTGATCATGTCTGGAAAGGAGATATCATGCTCAGTCGGATGGGCTTGCCCAAGCCGATTGAACGCGCCTTTGAGATTTCCAAGCTCGTAGGCTGCAAAGTCCCAGTTTCCATCCTGCCCGGCCTGCCAGAGCCGCTCGTGCCGAGGTTGAATGGTCGTGATCATCAGGTCGCTGATGCTCGGCAGATATTCAGTGACATGAGGTGAGGGTGTCGCTTCCGGTCCTGCGGCAACGCCGTGCGAGGCCGCAAGACAGATCGCCAGGATGGTGGCTGCGGTAACCGCGATCGCCGCAACCATGAACGGGCGGCGCCGGATGGCTGTTTCTTCTGGCCCGATCATGTGCGCACTGGCAGCCTGGAAAGCAGCTTGTCGAGCGTGATCGGGTAATCCCGAATCCGCGCGCCGCACGCGTTGTAGATCGCATTGGCAATCGATGCGCCGGCGCCGCAGATTCCGAGTTCACCGATGCCCTTACTCTTGAGCGGGTTGGATTTGTCGTCCAATTCGGCAAGAAAGATGGCGTCGATGGCCGGAATATCGGCGTGCACCGGCACGTGGTATTCGGCGAGATCGTGATTGACGAAAAAGCCGAAACGCGGATCGAGCGCCATTTCTTCGTGCAGCGCTGCGCCTACGCCGAACACCATACCGCCAATGGCCTGCGAGCGCGCCGTCTTTGCGTTAAGGACACGGCCGGCGGTGAATACGCCGAGCATGCGCCGCAGGCGCACCTCACCGGTATCCCGGTCGACGCCGACTTCGGCGAAATGCGCGCCATAGGATTGCTGCGAGAAATCCTCGTTGTTGCGGCCGGGCCGGATTTCACCGTCGGCGTCCATCCCGACGCCCACAAGATCCGTCAGCTTTATGGACTGTTCGCCGGATGCGATACGACCGCCGGCGAACCTTGCGGTTGCCGGATCCATGCCGGCGGTCCGTACCAGCTTTTCGCGTAGCGCATTGCATGCCTCGAACAAGGCCGAGCCCGAACTGCCCGCGCCCCATGAGCCACCCGAACCTGCCGCCTGCGGAAAGCTGGTATCACCGAGTTCGACCTGGATGCGTTCCGTCGGCAGGCCGAGCATCTCCGCTGCGATCTGCGCCAGGATGGTATAAGTCCCGGTTCCTATGTCGGTCATCGCCATTCGCACGGTGCAGGTACCGTCAGGATCCAGCCGGACATTGGCCTTGGAAAGCATAAGCGGGTTGCCTCGTGTCGCCGCGGCCATTCCGAATCCCACCAGCCAGCGTCCGTCACGCAGCTGACCCGGCTTCGGATTGCGCTTGTCCCATCCAAAGCGGCGCGCACCTTCCCGCATGCAAGGGATCAAATGACGGCTGGAATAGGGAATATGCTTTTCCGGATCGTCGCTCGGCTCATTGCGCACTCGCAACTCGATCGGATCGAGATTCAATTTCTCGGCAAGTTCGTCCATCGCGCATTCGAGCGCCATCAACCCGACAGATTCGCCGGGCGCACGCATTGACGAGGCGACCGGAATATCCAGGGGCACCTGGCGATGCCGCGTCAGCCTGTTTGGTCCGGCGTAGAGGGTGCGGGTCTGCAGCGCCGCGCCCTCGTAGGTTTGTTCGCTGGGCAGATTGCCGGAGAATACGTCGTGGCCGATCGCAAGGATACGGCCGTCGCGATCGGTGCCCAGACGAACGCGCTGAATCGTGTCGGAGCGGTGCGTTGTGACGTGAAAGATCTGCTGCCGCGTCAGCGCTATTTTCACCGGTCGCTTGAGCTGCCGCGCAGCGATCGCCGCCAGGATCGCATCGGCATTGACCCAGAGTTTGCCGCCGAATCCGCCGCCAATGAACGGGCTGATCAGGCGTATATTCTCGACGGGAATTTTCAGGGTTGTCGCGATGACTTGTTGACCCTGGTTGAGCATCTGGTTCGCCGTATGCAGAATCAGTTTGTCGCCGTCCCACATCGCAAGCGTTGCATGGGGTTCCATCATCGCGTGGCTTTGCAAAGGGGTAGTATAGGTCACGTCGAGTTGCACCGGGGCGTCCGCGAATGCGCTTGCGAAATCGCCTACCGCGCTGTCGGCTGCCGGCGCGTCGCTTGGCTTTGGGATGCGCGCTTCATCGAGGTTGGTATGGAGCGCGTATTTTCCGTTCGATCGATCATAGTTCACGTCTACGAGGTAAGCGGCCGCCCTGGCCTCCTCGAAGCTCTCGGCAACCACGAAGGCAACCGGTTGACCGTAACGCGTCACTTGCGTCCCGGTAAGCAAGGGATGCGCCTCACGGTGATTACCGGCGCCCTGCGCGGGTGCGTTGCGATGGGTGAGTACCAGCGCGACGCCCCGCGCATTTTCCGCCGCCCGTGTGTCAATCGATTTGATCCTTCCTTTTCCGATCGAGGCCTCGACGACGAAGCCATACAGCACGTTGTGCTGCTGCACCTCATAGGCGTAGCGCGCGCCCCCGGTGACCTTCAATGGGCCGTCCACGCGGTCGAGAGGCTTGCCGACAACACCCGATGTATCGAGGGCGTTCGGGCCGACGGGCGAGTTCATTTCCATGGGATCGCTGCCTTAGCTCTGGGTGGTGATCTCTAAAAGCACGCCGGTCAGCGTGCGCCGCGTCAGCGGCAGCTTGAAATCGTTGCCGCCGAATCCGTGCGCGCCTTCTAGAACGGCATCCGCGGCCGCGGTGAAAGTGGTTGTGTTCGCAGGCGCGTTCACCAATCGTTGCTCCGCATATGCCACCCGCCATGGCCTATGCGCCAAGCCGCCAAAGGCGAGCCGGGCCGAGCGGATCCGGCCGCGGGTGCTATCGACGATCGCGGCTACGGAGACCAGCGCAAAGGCGTAGGAAGCGCGATCGCGGACCTTGCGGTAAACCTGCACACCCGGAGGCGGTGGAGGCAGTGTCACCGCGGTGATGATTTCGCCTGGCTTGAGCGACGTCTCAATCTCGGGCGTATTGCCCGGAAGCCGGTAAAACTCCGCGATCGGAATGACTTTGGTTTCGCCCTGGCGATTGACCGTCTCCACCTTGGCATCGAGCGTCCGCATCGCCACCGCCATATCCGATGGATGCGTCGCGATGCAGTGCTCGCTGGTACCCAGGATGGCGTGAATGCGGTTGAACCCGGCGATCGCCGCACAGCCGGAGCCGGGGCTGCGCTTGTTGCAGGGTTTTGTGATGTCATAGAAGTAATAGCAGCGGGTTCGCTGCAGCAGATTCCCTCCGGTCGTGGCCTTGTTGCGCAACTGCGCACTGGCGCCAGCCAGCAGCGCGCGGCTCAGCACGCCGTAACGCTGCCGCACACGCGGATCGGCGGCGAGATCGCTGTTGCGAACCAGTGTGCCTATACGCAAGCCCCCATCGGGAGTCTCTTCGATCTTGTCGAGCGGCAGGCGGTTGATGTCGACCAGATTCGAAGGTGTTTCGACCTGCAACTTCATCAGGTCGAGCAAATTAGTGCCGCCGGCGATGATTTTCGCACCGGGCTCGACCGCAGCGGCGGCCGCTTGTGCCGTCGAGTCGGCGCGTTGGTAGGTAAAGGCTTTCATGTTGGCATTCCCGCGGCTTGTTTGATTGCCTCCACGATGTTGGGGTAGGCTGCGCAGCGACAGATGTTGCCGCTCATTCTCTCGCGGATCTCCGCATCGGTGAGTTCGGCGGCCGACTTCGTCAGGTCCTCGGTCACGTAACTCGGCATGCCCGACCGGCTTTCGGCCAGCATTCCGATGGCCGAGCAGATCTGGCCGGAGGTGCAGTAACCACACTGGAAGCCGTCGTGTTCGACGAAGGCTGTCTGTAACGGATGCAAATTCTCGCCTTGAGCGAGCCCCTCGATCGTGGTGATCGTTTGGCCGTCGTGCATCACCGCAAGCGTCAGGCAGGAGTTGATACGGCGCCCTTCGATGAGCACCGTGCACGCGCCGCATTGGCCGTGATCGCAACCCTTCTTCGAGCCCGTCAGGGCGAGATGCTCCCGCAACGCATCGAGCAGTGTCGTGCGGGGATCGAGCGTCAGCGAATGTCGCCGGCCGTTGATTTGAAGTTCGACATTCACAGGTGGCGGGAGCGGCTCATTGTTGCCGACGGAACCCGCGGCAACAGCGGCGCGTGGAAGCGCGGTCAACAGCAGCACAGTGGTTCCGGTTTCGATGACGGTGCGGCGGTTAACCTCAACTCGAATTGGTGCACCTGGCGCTCTATTGGATTCGTGATCGTCCATGATGGCTCCGTGTTCGCTAAGTCTATGAAGGCCAGTTGCAGGAGGCGTCGGGCTTACGGCCCGGTGTCGCCCTGCTTTCTGCAGGAAGACACCCGCTTACGGCCAGGTGTAGTCCGGAAGGTTGACGACGATAGGTGTCGCGGTGCTGCGCACGACAACCCATCGAAAAGGTTCGTGCTTCGAGGGGTTGATTTCCATGTGGGGCAGAAAGGCAGGAACGTGAATGAAGTCGCCGGCCTCGGCACGCGCAACTGATTCTCCGGTTGCGCCCCAGCGGATTTCGCAGACTCCGGAGAGCACATAGGCGATCGTTTCCTGTTCTCCGTGATGATGGATTCCTGTCCGCGAGCCCGGCTCTACCTCGAACAGGCCGCCCCAAATGGCCGACGCAATGCCAAGTGCTGGTGCGATCGCGGCTCGACGTTCGGAGCCCGGCGTCTGGGCGGTTCCTTGATCGAATTCAGCCGGGCTGACAATGCGGATAGCGGAAGAATTCATGGCGTCCTGGATCAATTTGGATCATCAACTGGACAGTTAGGCAGCGGACGATTGGAAAACCATTAAATTGATGTTTAGTGATCCGTGTTGCAGGGCGCGCAATCGTCGAAGCCATGGAGCAGGACCGGCCGGGGGATTGCTTCATTCGGCAGGCGTCGCCTCAGCATGACTGGAGGCCGCTTGCTTCTTTCGCCGAACAGGCAGGTTTGCAGCCGGTCCAGGCCGAAATGGCGTCTCAATCGGTGCAATTAAATACGCGTCTATTCCTTTGACGAAGGTTCGTACCTCGGGTTGGCGCTGATGATGATCCGCTTAAGCCAACTCTCTCACGCTAAATCTTTTTTTAATTGAGCATGTCGCGCTCGCTGCCGACGTCTCGGACGAAATGTCGTTCCGATACCGAAATTGCCTTTCGGCCACACATCACCGCGATTATGGAGAGCACAATGAGCGACGACGATGTCGTAGGCGTCGGCGACTACGAGGGAGCTGCGGCGGGATGGGGCGCTCTAAAAGCCGTGGCCGACGCGGTGCGCGGCCAAAGGGCCATTGTAAAGGAGACTCGCGGTCTCCTCAGCATGAACCAGCCGCATGGGTTTGATTGCCCGGGCTGCGCCTGGCCCGATCCCAAGCACACCTCCTCGTTCGAGTTTTGCGAGAACGGCGCCAAAGCTGTCGCCTGGGAGGCGACCGCCAAACGGACGACGCCGGAATTCTTTGCAGCGCACACGGTCAGCGAACTCTGGAATTGGCGGGATTTCGACCTCGAGAACGAAGGTCGCTTGACCCATCCGATGGTCTACGACCGGACAACGGACAAGTATCTGCCGATTTCGTGGGATGAAGCGCTGGCGAGAATCGGCGTCGCACTCCGCGAGTTACCGGATCCCGACATGGCTGAGTTCTATACGTCCGGCCGCGCCTCCAATGAGGCGGCCTTTCTCTATCAGTTGTTTGCGCGGGAATACGGAACCAACAATTTTCCCGACTGCTCGAATATGTGTCACGAGGCGACGAGCGTCGGCCTGCCGGAGTCGATCGGCGTCGGCAAGGGAACCGTGACTCTGGAGGATTTCGATCATTGCGACGCGCTTTTCTGTATCGGCCACAATCCCGGGACCAATCATCCCCGTATGCTGACGACGCTGCGCGAGGTCTCGAAGCGGGGGGTGCCGATTCTTGTCTTCAATCCGATGCGCGAGCGCGGACTGGAACGGTTCACATCGCCGCAGAGCCCTGTCGAAATGTTGACGCTGAGCTCGACGCCGATCGCCTCGACCTACTATCTGGTGAAGGTTGGCGGCGATATCGCGGTGCTGAAAGGAATCATGAAGACCCTCGTGGCCCTCGACGCGAAAAGCCTCGCGGAAGGCGGCCCCGGTGTTCTCGACCGTGATTTCATCAGTGATCATACCACCGGGATCGATGAACTGCTGGCTGACCTCGATGCGACCTCATGGGAGGCGATTGAGGAAGCCTCGGGCCTGTCGCGAGCTGATATTGAGGCCGTCGGTAATGTTTACGCCAAGGCGAAGCGCGTTATCATCAATTACGGAATGGGGATCACGCAGCATCACCACGGCACCGGCAATGTGCAGCAGATCGCCAATCTGTTGATGCTCCGCGGCAATATTGGGCGCAAGGGAGCCGGCATCTCTCCGTTGCGCGGCCACTCGAATGTGCAGGGGGATCGCACGGTCGGGATCACCGAGATTCCGAACGATGCGCTTCTGAACGGGCTGGCCCGCGTGTTCGGATTCGAACCGCCGCGCCACAAGGGCCACAACGCGATCGAAGCTGTCGAAGCGATCCGGGACGGGCGATCGAAGGCGCTAGTCTGTCTCGGCGGCAACCTTGCCGTCGCAATGTCTGACCCGGAAGTCACATTCAAGGCAATGCGGAAGCTCGATCTCGCGGTGCATATCGCCACCAAGCTGAATCGCTCCCATCTGCTGCTTGCGAAGCAATCCTTCATTCTTCCTTGTCTGGGACGCACCGAGATTGATGTTCAGGCGACCGGTCGCCAATCGGTCACTGTGGAAGATTCGATGTCGATGGTCCACGCTTCGCGCGGCGGCCTGAAACCGGCGTCCGAGCATCTCAAGTCGGAGCCGGCAATTATAGCGGAAATCGCGCTGGCAACATTGCCGAACACACGCGTCAAATGGGTGGAACTGGTCTCAGATTACGGAAAGATCCGAGATTGCATCGAGGCGATCTTTCCGGAATTCGCAGAGTTCAATGATCGCATCAAGAAGCCAGGCGGATTCCGGCTCTATGTTGCAGCATCGGAGCGTGATTGGCGGACGCCTACCGGGAAGGCCAATTTCATTGTCTATCCCGGAACGGATGAGGATCCACGCGTGGCCGATCGTGAAGCTCTTACGCTCACAACGATCAGAAGTCACGACCAGTACAACACGACGATCTACGGCATGAATGATCGCTATCGCGGAATCACGGGACGGCGCGACGTCGTGTTTGTCAACGAGCGCGACCTCTCCAGCCGCGGCCTAAAGCACGGCGATCTCGTCGATATCTCCGTCGTGCCCGATGCCGGATTGAAAGCGGCCGAACGGGTCATGCGCAACCTGACGGCGGTCGCCCACAATATCGCGCAGGGTTCGATCGCAACCTATTATCCCGAAGCAAATGTCCTGGTGGCGCTCGATCATTACGATGCCAAATCCGGAACGCCTTCCTACAAGTCGACGCCGGTTCTGCTGCGCGCTTCGCCGACCCATGAGGTGCTGCGGCGATTGGCGGAAACCGCTGATTTATGAGGCGGATCCACGAGGCGTGAAGGGAGTCTATGTGGTTGATCGGCGATTCAACTACCCGGGGCCTTAAAACGCACCCGCATACGGGTTTTCAGCTCAGGCGCTCAAGGCCTCCGGTGCCGCCATCGCAGCTTGCATGGCGACGTTCTTGGCCGCTTTTCGCACTTTCTCGAACGCGCGCGCCTCGATCTGCCGTATGCGTTCACGGGAGACGTTGAAGCTCGCCGCCAGTTCTTCAAGCTTGAGCGGTTCGTCGGCCAAACGTCGCGCCTCGAAGATGCGGCGCTCGCGGTCATCCAGCACGTCGATTGCGGCAGTCAAGGCCTTGAGCCGGCGATCCGTCTCGTCCTGTTCGACGACGATGGCTTCCGGCGATGGGGATTGATCAACGAGACCGTCCTGCCACTCGCCGGCTTCACCGTCACTATGCATCGGTGCATTGATCGATTTGTCCCCGCCGAGCCGTCGATTCATGTCGACGACATCCTCGCTCGTGACATCAAGGTTCTTTGCGATCAGTGCCACCTGATCGGGGTGCAGGTCGCCGCTTTCCAATGCAGCGATCTTGCTTTTCGCGGAGCGCAGCTTGAAGAACAGCTTCTTCTGGTTCGCTGTGGTGCCGATCTTCACAAGTGACCACGAGCGCAGAATGTAATCGTGTATAGAAGCCCTGATCCACCACATCGCGTAGGTCGCAAAGCGAAAGCCTTTCTCGGGCTCGAAGCGGTTCAAGGCTTGCATCAGGCCGACGTTCCCTTCGGCGATGATCTCCGAAATTGGCAGACCGTAGCCGCGGTAGCCCATGGCGATTTTGACGGCAAGACGTAGATGGCTTGTAACGAGCTGGTTCGCGGCATCACGGTCGCCATGCTCGCGCCAACGTTTGGCGAGGTTATGCTCCTGGTCTCTTTCCAGCATCGCGAAACGCCTGATCTCAGAGAGATAACCCCCACTGCGTCCATTTCCGGCAAGCGCTGGCTCGCGCCGTGTTCGAAGGGTGAGGCCCGCGAATTGTCCCTCAATGCTCATATCAGTCGCTCCGTCGTGGTAATCTGGATTTTTTCTGCCGCTGAAAGGCGAGCGGATTACCAGATGATAGGCCCAGAGCGCGGGCGAGCTATTAAATTGGGGTTTAGGACATTAAATTCGAATTCAGATGCCAGGCTCACGCAAGGCTCGTTGCATGATGAGGAGACTGCATTCTGCGTATCAGAACAGCCTTCCGGATCAGCTCATAAAAGGGCGATCGAAAGCCGCGCGTTCGCGGCTTCCGGATCGCTCCACCGTTCAGTAGTCGCAGTACGGATAGTTATATTCGTAGGACGGATTGTACGGACAACCGAGGCCGTAGTCGTAATAGCCGCCGCGGGCGAAACGGTGCCGTCCGTCGTGACCAACGTGCGCAATGCGACTTGCGCCAAAGCCACCGATGTGGCCTGCGCCCACACCTCCAATACGAGTTCCGCCAAAGCCGCCGACGTGGCCTCCGCCAAAGCCACCGCCGCCGCCATGGCCGCCACCACCGCCGCCGCCACACGCTTGGGCACCAGTAGCCAGCAAGCTGCCGGCGAGCACTGCGCTCGCCAAGATCATCGTCGCTCGTCCTCTCATGACCATCCGCCGCAGGTCTTCTCAGACGCCGGCATGACCGCGGGGGCAAACGCCAACGTCGTGATGGGCTCGAGATGGGTCGGGCTGTTTCTCTACTAACTTCGAAGTCACTCGGCTCGAAAGCGATCACTTCTCGCGGTGTGCGGGACGCCGCCTGTCCATTTTGCCGATCAGCTCGCGCAGCTATCGTTCGCAGCCGTAGACGCGCCGCCATTCCAAAAGGATCGGGCGACGCACGCCAGCCTCATGCAGGGAGGAGGAACATAAGGCGTGGCGCGCGCCGTCCGCTGTACAGCCGCACGATAACGCCGCGAGGGACAAGCGTGGCGTGGCTGTTCGAATCATCATCTAGGCTTGGGGAACGGATTGCACCATTAAAAAGCGGTTTAGAATCATCTCGATGACGTTCTCGCGATCGGGCCAGGACTGTCTTCTCGTTTCTCGCTTCCCTTGGCTTTCATCATCCACCGAGTTCAGAAGGCTAAATGCGTTGAGAAACGGTGTCGGATCATGACCTTTACTTCTGTTCGTCATTGGCTGGTACAGCCTGAATGGAGCAATGGGCAAGTGGAACCGGCCCGAACCGTTGATCGGCAGAGTTGGCGGGCAGGCAGGCCGAGCCTGGGCAGTCGCTCGATTCCGGAAGAGACCGCGGTAGCGGTCACCTATAACGGCGGCACCTACGCCGTCATGATGACAACGCCGCAGGATCTGGACGATTTCGCTCTCGGCTTCAGTCTGAGCGAAGGGGTCATCAACTCCGCCGCAGATATCGATTCGCTGGACATCGTGCACCTCGATGACGGTGTCGAATTGCGTATGTGGCTCACCCAGCCGAGAGCCGACCGCTTGCGGGAGCGACGACGGCGGATGGCGGGACCGACGGGGTGTGGCTTGTGCGGCATCGAATCAATCGCGGAAGCGACGCGTCCGACTGCCACTATCGGTCACGGCGGGCTATTCTCGCCGCAGCATATCATGGCGGCCATGGAGAGCCTGCCATCGCGTCAAACCCTCAATATCGAGACACGCGCGGTTCACGCGGCGGCCTTCTGGACTGTCGCGAGCGGTAGTATCGTTTGTTTGCGGGAGGACGTCGGCCGTCACAATGCCCTTGATAAGCTTTCAGGTGCTCTGGCCCGCGCGTCCATTGTGGCGAGCGAGGGCATCGTACTTCTCACCAGCCGTGTATCAGTGGAGATGGTGCAGAAAACTGCCGCGATCGGGGTGCCTGCGATGGTGTCGATTTCGGCTCCGACTGCGCTGGCTGTTCGTATGGCGGATGCAGCCGGAATCACACTCGCGGCTATCGCGCGCGCGGACGGATTTGAGGTGTTCACCCATCCGCGTAGAATCTCATAGGAAGCGTTGTGGAAGTGACGCGATTGTTATCAGCAATCGTGTGCCGCGACATTATCTCATTCAGCGACGGGGGCTTCCGTCGGCGAGCAGAGCTAGTGCAACGGGAGTGGCCGGTCGGTCCAGGTCTCGCTCGTTGATCTCCGGCCGCATCAACTGGTGCGCCGAAGCCTCCCAATCCAACCGTGCAAGGAGCGCAAATATGCAAAAGCTCATCGTAACGACCCTCGTGATCTTGCTCGCCGGACCTGCTGCCAGTTATGCGCGCGGCGGCATGCATGGGGGAGCAATGCATGGAATGGGGATGCATGGATTAGGGATGCAAAGCCTGATGGCGCCGGCGAACCCAACTGTCCCGCCGTCACTGACATCGGATCCCAGACTCATTGGGACTGCGCCGCTTCCTCCTCATCATCAGCCGACATCGGCGGATGTTCCCTCAAACCCGGACGCCATGCTCAAGCCGACCCCGGAAGAGATTGCCGTCGATCGGGCGATTGGAAATATCTGCCGGGGCTGTTAACCGCAAGCCTCAATCTTATAAAAACGCGTCTCCATTCACCGGCAAGGTTTTGATATTGCCGCTGCCTGCCCGCTGCTTTCGAACCAGCCGGTGACGCAAACTCCCTCGGCGTGGTTGCGGCGGAAACCGGCGTGGGTGCCGTTGGCATCGCGGAAGGCGGCCATCATCCGGTCCTGCGTCAGTCGTTCTGCCGAGAGCCGGCCACCGGTGTAAGCGAATGCCCCGGTCACGCTGAGCATTACCGCGCCGATCGCGCCCAGTCGGACCAGCAGTCCGGGACTGGTCGCCGTAGCTGCTTTGAACCACAGTGGTTTCATATCCGTGTGTATCCGGCGTTCGGCCAGCATAGCCCGCATGGCGCCTTCCTGCGTTGTGCGGGCTGTCTACTCGGCTGCTGGTTGGGTGGTGAGATCCACTAGCTGGCAGGCTTCGGCGTAGAACTTGACACCCGCCAAACCGTGTTTCCGACGTCGTCAGCGATCAACAATGCGCCATTCTTGTCGACTGCCAGTCCAACCGGCCGTCCCCGCGCGTGATTGCTCTCATCGAGGAAGCCTGTGACGACATCCTGCGCCGGGCCGCTGGGCTTTCCGCCCCTGAACGGCACAAAGACCACTTTGTAGCCGTTAAGCGGCGTTCGATTCCAGCTTCCGTGCTCGCCGACAAACGCGCCGCCGCGGTAGTTTGCCGGAAGCCCGGTGCCTGTGTACATCGCCAGACCGAGCGGCGCGACGTGAGAGCTCAATGCATAGTCCGGCGCAATTGCCGTCGCCACCAGATCGGGCCGCTGCGGCATGATGCGCGGGTCGAGGTGTTGGCCGTAATAGCTGTAGGGCCAGCCATAGAAGCCTCCGTCCTTTACCGAGGTCAGATAATCCGGAACCAGGTCGGGTCCGATCTCATCGCGCTCGTTGGCGATGG
>Ga0081540_1000729_pt1 | contig 30326 bp, 27 predicted proteins | sample TabmetS2T1R1_FD_71024 | JGI IMG/M metagenome (GOLD analysis project Ga0081540, IMG submission 71024) | Tabebuia heterophylla rhizosphere microbial communities from the University of Puerto Rico - S2T1R1 | ecosystem: Host-associated > Plants > Roots > Rhizosphere ...
TACGGGTTTCCTGTTTCCGGCAGGGCCGCGGCTGGTTGACGCAAGCAAGCGCTTCCTGTCCCGGGTCGTCGCCGAGCGCAGCGTGGATTTCCTGGCGCTGGCCGGGGCGACCATTCGCTCGGTAGCGCAGGGCGTGATCGGCATTGCCGTCGCGCAGGGCCTGGTGATCGGGATCATCCTGGAGCTCGCCGGCGTGCCGCGGGCGGGGCTTCTCGCTTTTGCGGTGATGATGCTCGGTATCCTGCAGATCGGCTCGGCGATCGTCGTGGTTCCCGTCCTCATCTGGATCTGGATGACGAAGTCATTCGCAGCGGCGCTCCTGATCACGCTCTGCATCTTGCCGGCCTCACTCGCCGACAATGTGCTGAAGCCCATCGTCATGGGGCGCGGGCTTACCACGCCCGCGCTCGTCATTTTCCTCGGCGTGATCGGCGGCACATTGGCGCACGGCATTGTCGGTCTGTTCATCGGGCCGATCATCCTGGCGGTCGCCTGGGAATTGCTGACGGCCTGGGTGCGTGATGACGAGCCGCTCGTCGTTCCGCCCGACGCCGAAGCGATGGCGAAAAGCAGGGAATTGGAAAAGGCGTGATGCTGGTTCAGCTCCTGGTCGGCTCGCTCGTCAGCACGATCACCATCATGATACACGCACTGGCCACGGTCGGCGCAATCGGCGTCGCCCGCGCGGCAGGCCGACGAAACGCCTCTTGGCCACGCCTTCGCCTGATGAGCGTGATGGTCGCTACGGTACTCGTGCTGATGCTGGCGCACACCATCGAGATCGTCATCTGGTCGCTGTCCTACGCGCTGGTTGGCGCCGCGCCCGAAGGCAGCGATCTCCTGTATTTCGCCTTCGTCAACTACACCACGCTCGGCTATGGCGACGTCACGCCGGTGAAGGCGTGGCAGCTGCTCGGGCCGATGGCCGCAATGAACGGTATCCTGATGTTCGGCTGGTCTACCGCCGTGCTGTTCGAGGTGCTGCTCAAGGCTATCGAGCATCTCGGCGCAATCGCGGCATCAGGCACGCCATTCAGTGCTGAAGATCGAGGCTAGCCAGCTTGTCGCGGTCCAGCAGCACGATCTGACGCTGGTTGTTGCCAATAAAGCCGAGAATGCCGAGTGCATGCAGGCGTGACAGCGCTCGCGATACCGTTTCCAGCGTGAGCCCGAGATAGTCGGCGATGTCACGGCGGCACATCGGCAGCGCGAGAATGCCGGCGGCCGTGGACCGCTGGTCCATCTCTATGAGGAAGGCTGCGACGCGCTCCAGTGAGGTCTTGCGGCCGAGCAGCAGCATGTGATCTTCGGCATGCCTCAGGTTGTTCGTGGTCATGCTGAGCAGATTGCGGGCGACCATCACGTCGCTCTCGGCCACGAGCTCCAGGCTGCGACGCTTCATCAGCCGGACGGTGGTATCCACGATCGCCTCCGCCGTGAAGCGGTGATCGGTGCCGATCTCCAGCCCGAAAATGTCGCCAGCGAGATGAAACGCGCCGATCTGCCGGCGGCCGTCCGAGAGCAGCTTGTAGCTGCGCACTGCGCCGCTCATGACCTGATAGACGTAGTCGGCCGGTTCCTTCTCGCCGAAGATTTCGCTGCCCTTCTTGTAGCTGAACTCATTCAAATTGAGTCTGATGGGCGAACGATCCTCGGGTGAGCTCTGGCCGAAAATGCCGGGAAATTCGGGGGGACTGACGCTGACGCGGGCGAACATGGACCATCTCCTTAGGGTGACGCTTCGGCGGTGGCCTCGATTTTTCGTAACTCAGAACGCGACGCCGCTGTCACATCCCCGAAAAATCCACTCACAGCGCGCGTCATTCTCTTCATCGATCGGTGGCGGTCCATTGTCCCAAAGGACAGGTGCGGCGATGCGTCAATATGACTGACAGTACCGCCACGCTAGGTTGTGGAGGTTTTCGCCGGCCCTGGCGAATGATAGTTTGCTTCCAGGCGTTTTAAGTCCCCACGCTTCATGACCACGATCGTTTGGTTCAAAGGGCTTATTGTCGGACTGCTTGTGCTGCTTGCGCCGATGGCGTTGGCACAGGAACGGCGCCCGCATTCGATTCTCGTGCTCGACCAGTCGGATGGCGGGCCGTTTTATCAACAAATGCTTTCCGGGCTGCGCAACGGCGTCAGCAGTCACATGGACGCGCATGTGACCTTGTATAACGAGAGCCTCGATTTGACCCGCTTCAAGGGGGATGCCTATACGGCGACCCTGAAGCGTTACGTAAAGGAAAAATATCAGGACAAGTCGATCGGGGTCGTCGTGGCGATCGGCGCCGGCACGGCCGGGCTGGTGCTCAACTGGCGCGACGAATTGTGGCCGGGCGTCCCGATCGTTTTCGCCCTGCTGGACGAGATGGACGTCGCACGCCTGAAGCCGCCGCGCGACGTCACCGGCGTGATTGTCCAGGTGCCTCTGGCGGACTCGATCAAGGTGGCGCGGACCGTGATGCCGGATCTCGACACCATCGTCCTTGTCGGAGACGCCTGGGACCAACTGATCGTGTTTCGCAATTGGAAGGAGGAAATAGCCGCCGCGACCGCCGGTCTGCAGGTGATCGAGATCATCGGGCAGAAAATGACTGACGTTCGCAAGCAGGTCGCCGAGTTACCCGAGCGCAGCGCCATCATCTATTCGTCCATCTTTTCCGACGGCGAGGGTGCGTTTTATCTGCCGTTTGTCGCGCTTGGGTTGATCGCCGAGAAGGCAAACCGGCCGATCGTGGTGGCGGCAGAGACGTTCATTGCGCCCGGCGGCATCGGCGGATATGTGCTCACGCCGTCGGTGATCGGCGCGGATGCAGCCAAGATCGCCCTGCGCATTCTCGATGGTGAGCGCTCCGAGAACATTCCCTCTGTCAGCGGCGGCGTAAAGCCGATCTTCAACTGGCAGCAGATGCAGCGCTGGAACGTCAGCGAGTCCAGTCTGCCCGACGGCAGCGAAATTCGCTTCCGCGAGCCGACTTTCATAGAAAGATATCGCTGGCAGAGCATGGCAATTGCGGTCGCCCTGCTGGTGCAGGCCGGGTTTATCATGTTCCTGCTGCACGAGCGGCACATGCGGCGCGACGCTGAAATCGAGTCGCAAAAGCGGATGACTGAACTTGCTCACGTCAATCGCCAGGCAACCACCGGCGAGTTGTCGTCGTCGATTGCGCATGAAATCAACCAGCCGCTGGGATCAATCCTCACCAATGCCGAGACCGCCGAATTGATCCTGAAGTCGGACAATCCCGATCTCGCGGAAGTCAGGGAAATCCTTGCCGACATCAAGCGCGACGACCAGCGCGCGGGGGAAGTCATCCGCCGTCTGCGCGGTTTCTTGAAACGAACGCCGTTCGAGACCAAGGACATCGATCTCAACGATATCATGAGCGAGACGTTCAAATTCCTCTCGGTACAGGCCTCGGCCCGCAACGTCGCGCTCTACCTGCAAGCCGCGCCAGGCGCGCTCCGCATCAAGGGCGATCCGGTCCAGTTGCAGCAGGTCATCCTTAATATCGTCGTCAACAGCATGGATGCCATGGCCACCATTCCTTACGGTCGCACCGTGATCGGCCGCACCGAATTGAACGGCGGCTCGACGGTCGAGATTTCGATTTCCGATTCCGGCCCGGGTATTCCACCCGACAAGCTCAGTCGGGTATTCGATCCCTTCTTCACCACCAAGGATCAGGGCCTGGGGATCGGGCTTTCCATTGCGCGCACCATCATTCTCGCCCACAAAGGACAGATCTGGGCCGAGAACCATAGCGGCGGCGGCGCTGCATTTCATTTTACCCTGCCACTGGCGGCATAGGAGAGGGGATCGTCGGGCCGCATACATGTCGTTGGCGATGACGGGTCTTTTCGCATCACCTTGGAATGCGACGACGCTGTCACGTTCCACGAAAATCTAACCGTAACGGGGCGCCATTTTTCATCCAGCCATTGCGGTCTATTGTCCCAAAGGACAGGTGCGGCGATGCGTCAATATGTCTGACAGTACGGCCACGCTAGGTCGTAGTTGTTTTCGCGCGGACTATGGGATGCTAGCTTCTCGCCGCGTTGTTTCAATCACCCGTCATGATCAGGATCATTTCGGTCAAGGGACTGATTGCCGGACTGCTCGTGCTGCTTTCGCCGATTTACCCGTCGGCGCAAGAGCGGCGGCCGGCTTCGGTTCTGGTCCTGGACCAGTCAAATCTGCGCGGGCCGTTCTATTACCAATTATGGTCCGGGTTGCGGAGCGTGTTGGACGCCCGCTCCGATGCGGGTGTGACTATCTATGCCGAAAATCTCGACCTGACCCGGTTTGGCGGTGCCGCCTATGAGGAAAGCCTGAAGCGGCATCTCAAGGAAAAGTATCGGGACAGGCAGATTGGCGCCATCGTGGCGTTTGGCGCAGGTTCGTTTGAACACACGTTGCGCTGGCGCGAGGAATTGTGGGCCGGCATTCCGATCGTATTCGCGATGCTGGACGAGACAGAGTTTGCAAGGCTGGAGCGGCCGGCGGACGTCACTGGCGTTGTCATCAGGAATTCGCTTGCGGGTGCGGTCAGAGCGGCTCGAGCGGCGGTGCCCGACCTCGACAGCGTCGCCTTCGTTGGCGATGTCTGGGCACGGCAGTCGCTCTTCAGGCACTGGGCAGACGAAATCCCGGCCGCAACATCCGGCCTGAAAGTGATCGACCTCGTCGGGTTGAAGATGTCGGATATCCGCAAACGGGTCGCCGAATTGCCCGGGCGCAGCGCCATCATCTATTCGGGCGTGTTCTCAGACGGTGAGGGTACCTACTATCCGCCAGCGACCGCGCTCGGGATCATCGCTGAGAAAGCAAACCGCCCCATCATTGTCGGAGCTGAGCCGTTATTGGCCGCAGGCGGGATCGGCGGATACGCCCTGATTGGATCGGAGGTCGGCGCGGATGCTGCGAAACTCGCGATGCGCGTTCTTGGCGGCGAGCGGGCAGGAGACATCCCGCCGGTCACGCGCGAAGCAAGACCGCTGTTCAACTGGAATCAGATGCAGCGCTGGAACGTCAGCGAGTCCAGTCTGCCCGAGGGCAGCCAGATCCGCCTGCGCGAGCCGACGTTCCTCGAGCAATATCGCTGGCAGAGCACGGCGATATTCGCCGCACTGTTCATCCAGGCTGGCCTGATTGTATTCCTGCTGCATGAGCGTCATCTGCGGCACAATGCCGAAGCTGAATCGCGTAATCGGATGAGCGAGCTTGCTCACGTCAACCGGCAGGTAACGGCGGGCGAGTTGTCGTCGTCCATTGCACATGAACTCAACCAGCCGTTGGGATCGATTCTTACCAATGCCGAGACGGCGGAAATTATTCTGAAATCGGAACGGCCCGATCTCGAGGAGATCAGGGAAATTCTCGCCGATATCAAACGCGACGACCAGCGCGCGGGGGAAGTCATCCGCCGTCTGCGCGGATATCTGACGCGAACGCCGTTCGAGACCAAGGACATCGATCTCAACCAGATCATGGGCGAGGCGTTCAAATTCCTTTCCGTGCAGGCGTCCGCCCGCAACATCGCGCTGTACCTGCAGACCGCGCCCGGCGCGCTCCGCATCAAGGGCGATCCAGTACAGCTGCAGCAGGTCATCCTCAACCTCGTCGTCAACAGCATGGATGCCATGGCCACCATTCCTTACGGTCGTACCGTGATCGGCCGGACCGAATTGAACGGCGGTTCGACGGCCGAGATTTCGATTTCCGATTCCGGGCCCGGTATCCCGCCCGACAAGCTAAGCCAGGTATTCGACCCCTTCTTCACCACCAAGGATCAGGGCATGGGGATCGGACTTTCCATTGCGCGCACCATCATTCTCGCCCACAAAGGACAGATCTGGGCCGAGAACCAGAGCGGTGGCGGTGCTGCGTTTCATTTTACCCTGCCACTGGCGGCATAGGAGAGGGGATTTGTCGGGCCGAATACATGTCGTCGATGATGACGACTCCTTCCGCACGGCGATGGAGCGGAGGCTGAAGCTCGCCGGTTATGAGGTTGCGACCTATCCGTCGGCACAGCAACTGCTCGACCGCCTGCCGGACGAGGACGAGCCCGGCTGCATCCTGCTCGACGTGCGGATACCAGGGCTGAGCGGTCCGGAGCTGCAGGGACGTCTCAACGAGCTCGGCTCCACGCTGCCGATCGTGTTCCTGACTGGACATGCCGACACGCCCACCACCGTGCGGACCATCAAGGCCGGTGCGGAAGATTTCCTCACCAAGCCCGTCGAGTCGGAGCAGCTGCTCCGCACGATCGAGCGCGCGCTGGCGCGTCACGCGGCTATTCGCGGCGAGCGGCACAGGATCGAGGAAATGCAGGCGCTGGTGTCGGCTCTCAGCCCGCGCGAGCGCCAGGTGTTCGACCTTGTCGTGCGCGGTAAGCTCAACAAGCAGATCGCACACGAACTGGGGACCACCGAGCGCACCATCAAGGCGCATCGTCATCAGGTGATGGAAAAGATGAGAGCGCAATCTCTGGCAGAACTGGTGTCGATCGCCGAGCGCCTCGGCTTGGTTGGCGAGGACAGGTAAGCGCAGCGCCTAAGACACCGGCATGCTACGGGGTGTCCTCAAGGACAATATGAACAATTTGTGACCAGTCGCAACATACGTTGATGCCGGCGAGTCGGCTGGCCGCTAAGCAAGTCGCCGGCGCGCTATGAAACTTCAGCCTCTTCGGAACGTTAACTAGTTGCTTTCCGCGGCTGTCCCTGGAATTTGATTTTCATGATGTGAAAGCCAGAGAACCTTGACTCAACTGCATCGCAAAATGGTCTTTGTCGTAGATGATGACCCCTCCATGCTCAAGGGAATGCGCCGGCTGCTCAAGCAGCACGGCTACGACACCATCCCCTTCGAGACGGCGAAGGCCCTGAGGGATCATGGCGACTTCGATCAGGCCTTTTGCATCGTGCTTGATGTCAATCTAGGCGACGGGTCGGGCATCGATCTGCGCCATTACCTGGCGGACTCGGGTATCGAACTACCAGTCATCTACATTACCGGAAATGACAGCCACGCCACCCGGATGGCCGCGCTGGCGTCGGGCTGCCTTGCCTATCTGACCAAGCCGTTTACGGCGCGGTCGCTGATCGAGCCGATCGAACGGGCGGCGGCCGCCGCCGCGGCGTAGTCTACTCGTCGATATTCTGTTCGAAGATTTTGGCCGGCGCTCCCTTGCGAACGGCGGCGAACTGGCCGAGCGGCAGTGATGTCGACACCGACAGCATATTGGTGTCGATGACCTCCAGCATCAGGCTCTTGCCGGCTTCCATCTCGCGGAGCAGCGCCGGATTTGCCGCGTCCCCTGCGATGCAGGTGTTTGTCAGGCACCAGCTGAACGGAACCTTGTATGCCGTTCCCTTGTCCACGGCGAGCTTGACGCCGGGGCGGACATAGAGGCCGACCGGCAGGAACAGCTGCAGCCTCGCGGCGCTGTCGCCCTCGCGCTCGACGATGTAGATGCGCACCGCAGTCTGTCCCGTCTCAAATGTGCCGCTGATGGAGGTGCGGCACACCATCTTCGCACCACCCGGCTTGAAGCAAAGTTTTTGCCAGTCGCCATATTTGATGGCGCGCGCTTCGCGCTCGCCGCGCGCCGCGAATTCATCCGACACAGGCTTCGCGGGCTGTTGAGCAACAGCCAGATCAACTGCCGGCCAGGTGAGGGAGATACCAACGAGAATGCCGAGCCATTGTGAATGTCGCATCGTCCTCACCTGAGTCTGTCGAGGAAGGCGCCGACAAGCGGCGACCAGATCGCCACGGCGTCCGGCGCATCGATAAAAAAATGCCCGTCGCGGCCGTGCGGCGGAAAGAGATGATATTGGGCATTGCCGCCGGCGGCGGTGAAAGCCGCATGCATCCGCTTCGACAGCTCGGGCCCGAAATAGCTGTCGTTCTCGATGTAAATCCACAGCATGGGGACACGGGAAGTGCGTCCGAATTCGCCGGTGGCTTCCACCAGCTTGTCAGGCGCGCAATTGTTGTTCGGCTTGCCGCCGACGCGGCCGCCGCGCCCTCCCGCAAAGACAATGATCGCCTTGACCTGCGACGGGTTGCTGCTGGACAGCGCGATCGAGCCCCAGCCGCCAGCGGACTGACCGACGACGATGACGTTATCGGGTACGACAAGCTTCAGCGTGCTCATGTACTCGATGATCCAGAGGTTGAGCTGGGCCTTTGCAAGTCCCGCGCCGCGAAAGTTGGGATTCGTGCATTTGCCTACCTTGGAGAAGAACACGCTGAACAGTCCGGCCTCGGGCGATTCGACGGCCGCCGCGCCATAGCCGGGGCCCGAGGGCGCCACCACGATGTAGCCGCGTCGCGCAAACCACATCGCGGCATCCCGAAACTCGACCAGCGGGAAGAAGATCCGTTGCACCGGATCCATCGATACGCCGTGGTTCATGACAGCAAGCGGGAAGGGGCCGTCGCCGACGGGCCGAACCACATAGGCGATGGTCGGCACGGGGAGCGGCAATGCCCATACCTCTTCCTGCAGTTGCTGCTGATCATCGGCCGCCGCCGCAAACGCGGCGGTCATGACGGTCACGGCTACAATCAACATCCTCCACAGGCGACGGAACATTCCCTTGTCCCGGTTCGAAAGGTGCGAAGCGCCCCGATCTGACGGCCGGATTTCCGCGAACCGATTGATTCAGATCAACCCGGACCGGGAGCTGCACGACCTTACTGGGCCGAAGACGGTCGTCAGTCCAATCCATTGCGCCGCCCGCGCGTCGCGAGGGCGCCATGAAATCCTTCCGGATCGAATTTTTTCCGCCCGCACAATGGCTCGCTGAATATCGCGCCGCTTGGCTTCGCTCCGACCTCATCGCGGGGGTGACGCTTGCCGCCTATGCCATCCCGGTGTCGCTGGCTTACGCCGCGCTTGCCGGCTTGCCGCCGCAGATCGGCATCTACGGCTACATGCTGGGCGGCATCGGCTATGCACTGCTCGGTTCGTCGCGGCAACTCGCAGTCGGTCCGACCTCGGCGATCTCGCTGATGATCGCCGGCACGGTTGGAACGCTCGCCGCCGGCGATGCGGCGCGCTATGCGCAGATCGCGAGCATATCGGCGCTCGCGGTCGCAGCGCTCTGCCTGATCGCCTGGATTTTCCGGCTCAGCATGTTGGTCCGCCTGATCAGCGACAGCATCCTTGTCGGCTTCAAGGCGGGTGCGGGCCTGACCATTATCATGACGCAGTTGCCGAGCCTGTTTGGCGTCCCGGGCGGCGGGCGCAATTTCTTCGACCGTCTGGTTACGCTGGTCGGGCAACTCGGCGGCATCCACTGGATTGTGCTGGCGATCGGACTTGTGGCGATCCTGCTGCTCCTCACGGGCGAGCATCTGCTGCCGGGCAGGCCGGTCGGACTTGCCGTCGTCATCCTGTCGATTGTTGCCGCCACGCTGTTCGGCCTGCCTGCGCTGGGCGTTGTTGTCACTGGGGAGATCCCGATGGGGTTGCCGAGTCTGGCCATGCCGACCTTTGGGCTGCTGGAATTCGACGAATTGTTTCCGCTCGCCGCCGGCATTCTCCTGCTTGCTTATGTCGAGGGTGTCTCAGCGGCGCGAAGCTTTGCGGCCAAGCATGGCTATTCGCTCGACGTGCGGCAGGAATTCTTGGGGTTGGGCGCCGCCAACCTCGCCGTCTCGCTCGGCCATGGTTATCCCGTCGCCGGCGGGCTGTCGCAATCCGCCGTCAACGATCAGGCGGGCGCGAAAACGCCGCTGGCGCTTGTCATCTGCTCCATCGCGCTGGCGATTTGCCTGCTGTTTCTCACCGGGCTCCTGACCAATCTGCCCAAGGCCGTGCTGGCGGCGATTGTTTTCACTGCGGTGTACAAGCTGGTCGATGTCGCCGCACTCATGCGCATGTGGCGGATCAGCCGGATCGACTTCTACGCTGCCGTGATCGCCCTTGTTTCGGTCCTGCTGCTCGGCATCCTGCAAGGCATCTTGCTGGCGGCGCTCGCCTCGATCTTCCTGCTGCTGGTGCGGGCCTCGCAGCCGAACATCGCCTTCCTTGGCCGCGTGCCCGGGACCGGCCGCTATGCCGACAGCGGGCGGAACCCCGACGTCGAGCCGCTCGCAGGCGTGATCGCATTCCGCCCGGAGGCCTCGCTGCTCTACATCAACGCGGAAACGGTGCGCGATACGGTGCTGGCGAGGGTGGACGCAACGCCGAACATCAAGCTCGTCGTCTGCGGTCTATCCTCCTCGCCCTTTATCGATCTCGCCGGCGCAAAGATGTTGGGCGACCTCCATGCGGAACTCGCTTCGCGCGCCATCGCCTTCCAGATCGTCGGCGCTCGCGGGCAGGTTCGCGACGTCCTGCAGGCCGACGGCATGGCCGCAAGGACCGATAGCGCCAACTGGACGCGGCGAATGGACAGTCTGCTCGGCGATTTGAAAGTCGGCTGAGCTTGTTGCGCCGCCAATGCGATGCGTCGCGCACAAGACCTGCTGCGTTGACTTGGATCAAGGAACGCTAACGAATCAGAGACCAGCATCGATCAACTGCTCTTTCCAGCTTTGCTTCGGGCTTGATCTGAAAAGGAAGCGCTATGAAGAAGTATCGGACGAAAATGATGCTGGCCGCTGCGCTCGGATTTTTGGCGTCTACTGTGTTGGCAACGCCGAGCCTTGCCGAAACGGGCCAGGTGGCCGTCGTCTTCACCAAGGGCGGCTTCATCGTCGGCGTCGGCGGCGGCAAGGGCGTGCTGACCTTCCGCGGCAAGCAGTATCCCTTCACCGTGTCGGGTATGAGCGTGGGATTCACGATCGGCGCGTCGACGACCAAGTTCGTCGGCAGGGCCTTGAACCTGAAGAGCCCCGGCGATCTCGCCGGCAGCTATGCTGCGGGCGGGGCGGGCGGCGCGCTCGCGGCGGGAGCCGGCGGCGTGCAGCTACAGAACGCCAATGGCGTGATCCTGCAGCTCAGTGGACCCAAGGTCGGCGTCGAGGCCTCCGCGGCCGTGGGCGGCGTCACCATCACCATGCAGTGATTTGAGCCGCGAGTGCCGCCTTGCGCGGCACCCGCCCGCAGCGAACGCTCGCGTGTGCGCAGGTCATACGTAGAACTACGGTGCCGGAAAGGGATGGCAGGTGGCCGCAATTGCGGCTGCCGGAATCCTGCGTTGTCGCTTACGCTCCGGCTGTGAATGACCGCCTGTACTTTTTCCTGATCCTTACCCTTAGCGCGCTTTCGGTGATGCTGCTCGGTGTCGCGCTATTTTACAGGTGAAACGCCATCGACTAATAGCGCTCCTCTACGAATTTCATGCCGCGCAGGCTCGCCTGGTCGTTGTAGCGGCCCTTGTGGGCGCGCTTCGGCAGCTTGACCTTGTCGTGCTTGATTTTCTTGTACGGGATCGTCTGGAGGATGTGCGAGATGACGTTGAGCCGCGCCCGCCGCTTGTCGTCGGAGCGCACCAGCCGCCAGGGCGCGTACTTCGTGTCGGTTGCGTCGAACATCATGTCGCGCGCCCGCGAATAATCGTACCAGCGCCCGAACGATTCGGTGTCCATCGGGCTTAGCTTCCATTGCCGTAAGGGATCGTCGATGCGGGCCTGGAAGCGGATTTCCTGCTCCTCCATCCCGACCTCCAGCCACAGCTTGATCAGGATGATGCCGCCATCGACTGCGAACTTCTCGATCTGGGGGCACAGTTCGAGAAAACGCTTGTGGTCTGTCGGCGAGACGAAGCCCATGACATATTCGACGCCGGCGCGGTTGTACCAGCTGCGGTCGAAGATCACGATCTCGCCGCCTGCCGGAAAGTTCTCGACATAGCGTTGCATGAAGAGCTGGCTCTTCTGGCGGTCAGACGGTGCCGGCAGGGCGATGACACGAAACACCCGGGGGCTGACCTTTTCGGTCAGCGCCTTGATAGTGCCACCCTTGCCGGCGGCATCGCGGCCCTCGAAAACGATCATTACCTTGGCCTTCTCGGCCTTCACCCAGTCCTGGAGATGACAGAGTTGCTCCTGCAGCTTGCGTAGCTCCTTCTCATACGCCTTGCGCTTCATCTTCGGCGCGGCGTCGTCCTTGGCCATGCGCAATGATCCCCCGTTCGATTACATCGGATGCGAAACTACTAGCCGTCCCAGCTCAGCGTAATGGCGATGTCGCCGGGCATGCCGCCGGGAAAATCGACGATCTGGTAACGGATGCGATAGCCGCGCGGCTGCAAATAGTCGCTCCAGAGCTGGTAGATCTCCTTCGGTATCCCGCTTAGCGTCCTCTCCCAGCCCTTCTCCATCTGGTTGATGGCGCGGCCCTTGTCAGTGCACAGTGAATTCGGAAAGCGATAGACCTGCACTTCCGTCAAGCCGCTGCGCACCGCGCGCTGGATCACGGTCGAGGCGAGCTTGACCTTCTCCTCCTCCGTCAAACCCGAGGGCTTGCTCAACCTTTCGATCAAGGCGTGCTTCTCGGCCTCGGCCGCAGCCAGGCGCTTGGCATGCTCGTCCGCTTTTTGGGCCTCTTTAAGGGCCGCCTGTTTCTGGATTTCCTTCGCGCTGGGGATCAGGTCGTCGATCTTGGACATGCGAAACCTCTCCTGAATGACCGTTCGGCTCTCGTTCCTGCCGGCAAGGGTGGGCTTTGGCCTCTGCCCCCACCTTGATTCAGATCAAGCATTGAGGGAGCATGACCCGCACTGTGCAGGCAGAGCTGCGGCGCGTGCAGGCGTCTGAGACGGAGAGATTATTTGACTGAACAAATGCATCCGGCAGCCCCTCATCACCTGCCATTTTTCATTCCCGGCGCTGATGGCTCGGACACGCTCATGGTCGTCATGGGCCTTTTCCTGGTCGGAACGGTCTTGTGGGTGGGCACCCTGTACTGGAAGCTGCACAGCCTGCCCGAGCGCATGGCGCACAAATCGCAGAAGCTGCAATTCGAGATTGTCGCCGTTCTCGGCCTGATCTCACTCTTCACCCACATGCATATCTTCTGGATCGCGGGCCTGCTGCTCGCCATGATCGACCTGCCGGATTTCGGCACCCCGCTGCGCAGCATCGCCGGATCGGTCGAGCGCATCGCCGACGCCACGCCGGGCGCGCCCAATGCCGAGCCCGAAGCGGAGCCGGAGCTAGCCGGCCAGTCCGCCGCCACGACCCCCGCGAAGCAAGAGGTGCGCGCCAAGCAGGAGGTGCACGGCCATGCTTGAACTCATCCTCTGCTCGCTAGTGACCATCCTTCCCGACTACCTCTATCGCCGCTACCGGCAGGGCAAGCGGTTCGGCAAGGAGATCACCTTCTTCTCGGTCTGGCATGAGCTGCGATGGGGCATCACCGCCTGCCTGATGCTGACGATCTCGCTGATCACGATGATCTTCTACTATCATCCCTCGACCACATCGGCGGCGATTTATTTCCGCACGGTGCCGATCCTGCCCGAAGGCTCCGGCCGCGTCGCCGAGGTGAATGTCGGCTATAGCCAGGATGTGAAGAAGGGCGACGTTCTTTTCCGGCTGGACAATTCGAAGCAGAACGCGGCACTGGAGACCGCCAAGCGAAAGGTCGCCGAGGTAGAGGCTTCGCTGATCTCGGCGCGCTCCGACGTCGTCAAGGCGGAGGCCCAGGTGGGCGAGGCGAAGGCCTCGCTTCAGCAGGCGAAGGACGAGCTCGACGTGAAGAGCGAGCTGCAGCGTCGCAATCCCGGCATCGTGCCTCAGCGCGACATCGAGAAGCTGCAGGTAGTCGTCGATCAGCGACAATCCGGCCTCGACGCTGCCAACGCCGTCAGGGAGTCGGCCGCACTTCGCGTCTCCACGCTTTTGCCTGCCGAGAAAGCGAGCGCCGAGGCCGCGCGGGCGGAAGCGCAAGTCGATCTCGACAAGACTTACGTCCGTGCCGGCGTCGACGGCCGCGTCGAGCAATTCCTCGTTCGCCCCGGCGACCTCGTCGCCCAGATCATGCGGCCGGCCGGCGTCTTGATACCGGCAGAAGCCGGCCGGAACATCCTGCAGGCCGGCTTCGGCCAGATCGAGGCGCAGGTCATGAGGCCGGGCATGGTTGCGGAAGCGACTTGCATCTCCAAACCCTGGGTGATCATTCCGCTCGTGGTCACGAACGTGCAGGACTATATCGCCGCCGGACAGTTCCGGGCCGGCGAGCAGTTGATCGATCCGAATACTCTGCGCCAGCCGGGCACGATCCTCGCTTTCCTCGAGCCGCTCTACAAAGGCGGCCTCGAAGGCGTGACACCTGGCTCAAGCTGCATCGTCAATGCCTATACCAGCAACCACGATGTGATTGCCGATCCGAAGACCGGTGCGCTGAAAGGCTTTGCCCTGCACGCCGTCGATGCCACGGGGCTGGTGCATGCGCTGCTGCTGCGCATCCAGGCGCTGTTGCTGCCAATCAAGACGCTGGTGCTGAGCGGTCATTAAGGGAAGAAGAATGAAACCTTTCGTCACCAACGTCGCATCCACAGCGCTCCTGCTCGCTGCGTCCATCGCGATGCCAGGCTCCGCCGTTGCCTTCGACCTCAATGGCGCCTGGGCGAGCGACGCCGACAATTGCGCGAAAGTCTTTGTGCGCAAGGGCTCTCAAGTCACCTTCGCCGAGATGTCCGACGTCTATGGCGGCGGCTTCATCATCGAGGGCGACCAGATCACCGGCAAATTTGCCCGCTGCCGCATCAAGGCGCGCAAGGATGATGGCAACACGATCAACCTGGTCGCGGCCTGCGCCAGCGACATCATGCTGCAGAGCGTACAGTTCAGCCTTAAGGAAATGGATGCGAACAACGTGATCCGCATGTTCCCGGGCATGGAGGGTATGGAAATCAGATACGCGCGCTGTCCAGCGCCATAGCTGCTCGTTATGGATTGATTCAAGTCAAAGCGGCGGTCCCTGCATGCGCGCCCAATGCCGCGCATCCATGGAGGACCACATGACTCACGGAACCCATCTTCGGACATGGATCCGAATCTCGGCGACCGCCGCCTCGATCGCCGTTCTCTCCCTCGCGACGACGCAGGCCGCACGCGCCGAGGATCCCGCTAAAATCCTGAAAGGCATGACCGAATACCTGGCGAGCCAGAAATCGCTCTCGGCAAAATTCGACAGCGACATCGAAGTCGTCACGCCGGAACTGCAAAAGATCCAGTTCACCAGCTCCGGCGAGATGAAGATGAACCGGCCCGACAAGCTGCGCATCCGCCGCACCGGCGGCTATGCCGATGTCGAGTTGGTCTACGATGGCAAGACGGTCTCGCTCTACGGCAATGGGGCAAAATCCTACGTGCAGTCCGATCTCGCCGGCACCATCGACCAGATGATCGACACGCTGCAGTCCCGCTCCGGCGCGGGCCTGCCCGGCGCCGACCTGTTGCTGTCCAACTCCTATGACCAGCTGATGGCCAATGTGATCGAAGGCCGGCACATCGGTCAGGGCGTGGTTGACGGCGTCGAATGTGAACACCTCGCATTTCGTGGGCCCGAGACTGATTGGCAGATCTGGATCGAGCCCGGCGCAAAGCCGGTGCCGCGCAAATGGGTGATCACCAGCAAGACCGTTACCGGGGCGCCCCAGTACACGCTGAAGATCAAGGACTGGAAGACGGATGCCAATCCCGACGGCGATTTCGCATTCAAGCCGCCGGCTGACGCGACCAAGGTCGCGCTCGATTCCACCATCATCATCGAGTTCGACGAACTTCCGCCCGGCACACCCGCAGGAGCCAAGAAATGACCATCTCGCGCAAGCTGCTTGTCACTGTTGCCACCGCCGCGGCATTTTCCGCCGGCCTGTTCTGGAACGGCGAAACCGCCGTGGACAATGGACTCGTCACCTCGGCCGAGGCGCGGGTTGGACGCCCGCTGACGCCGATGAGCTATGCCGGCGTGGCGCGGCGCACCACCCGTCGCGCGGTCGCGGTAGGCGCGGGCGCAGCCGCGGCCGGCGCCTATTACGGGTCGGGTTGCGTCCAGGTCGTGGATGCCTACGGGCAGGTGGTGACGCGCTGCTAGCGGCTGACGAGCTTGACACCGAGCCGCCGCAGTTTCCTTGCGCGCTGAATCGTGCTGCTATGGCGTCCTGTCAGCATCCGCAACAGGACGCCGAGACGGTGTGGTATGGCGGGTTGATGGAGTTCCTGGATCGACGCCTGGCCGCACGGGCCTGGCGGCTCTGTCTTCTATTTGCGCTCGCGATCTTCGTTTCGGCAACAGCGAAAACCGCATCGGCTGAAACAAAGCGAATACTGATCCTCAATTCGTTCGGCCACGACTTCAGGCCATGGACCGAGTACGAGAGGACCATCCGCGCGGAGTTCACGCGGCAGTCCCCGTGGCCGCTGGACATCCACGAGTATCCGCTGGTCACGTCGCATTCGGGCGAAGAGTATCCGGAAGTGCCATTCGTTGAATACCTGAGGGCGATCGACTCGGTTCATCCGGCCGATCTCGTTGTTTGCATCGGCACACAGGCGTCCAACTTCGTGCAGCAGAACCGCGGCAGGCTTTTTACCGCGACACCCACGGTCAGGACGATGGTCGAGCACCGCCGCGTGCGTTCCGACGGTCTCACGCTGAATGACGCCGTGGTGTCCATTGTTCTCGACTTCGAGGCTTCTTTCGCCGACATGCTTAAGGTGCTGCCGGGTACCCGGCAAATCGTGGTGATCAACGGCACGTCTCCCAACGAGAAATTCTGGCTGGGCGAGATGAAGCAGGCCGCCAAACCACTGGAAGGCCGCGTCGCATTCCAGTGGTTCGAGGATACGCCATTCGATGAGATCCTGAAGCAATCGCGGTCGTTTCCGCAGGGAACCGCGATTTTCTGGTACCTGATGAATGTCGATGCCGCCGGTGTCGTTCATGAGAACGACACCGCGCTGAAAAGGCTTTACGAAGCGGCGAATGCTCCGATCTTCTCCAACGATGACGGCTATTTCGGGCAGGAGATCGTCGGCGGTCCCATGCAATCCATGCTCGAAATTGGCCGGCAGACCGCTGCTGTCGGCGTCAGAATACTCGGCGGTGAGAAGGCCGGAGCCATCAAAATGCCGGCTATCGAATATGCAGCGCCAAGGTACGACTGGCGGCTGCTGCAGCGCTGGCGCATTGCCGAGAACCGGTTGCCGGCCGGCAGCCAGATCAACTTTCGCGAATCATCCGGATGGGAAACATATCGCTTGCAGGTCGCGTTCATATCCGCGGTCGTATTTTTGCAGGCATTGCTGATTACAGGCCTTCTGTACGAACGCCGCGGCCGCAGAGTTGCCGAGTCCGAGGCACGCCAGCGCATTGCGCAACTTGCCCACGTTAACCGCTACACCCTGGCCGGAGAATTAGCCGCGTCAATTGCGCATGAGCTCAACCAGCCGCTCGGCTCCATCCTCGTCAATAGCGAAACAGCGACGCTGATGCTGGATACGCCCGGGCTGGATCTCAAGGAGCTGAAGGAAATTTTGTCCGACATCAGACGCGACGATCAGCGCGCCGGCGAAGTGATCCGGCGTCTGCGTAGCCTGCTCAAGCGCGCGCCGTTCGAGGCAAAGGAACTCGATCTGAACGAGATGGTGCGCGAAACGCTCGATCTGGTTGCGGCCCTGGCCGATGCCCGCGGAGTTTCCCTGAGCAATGTGCTTGCGGCAGCGCCCTTGCAGGTAAAGGCGGACAACATCCAGCTGCAGCAGGTCCTCATCAACCTCATCGTCAACGCGATGGACGCGATGTCGCATCTGGAAAGGTCGCAGAGCAGCGTCATGCTGCGCACCGCACAGGATCGTGACTTTGCGGTGATCGAGATCAGCGACACCGGCATGGGTATCCCCGCAGATAAGGCCAAGGAGGTGTTCGAGCCGTTCTACACGACCAAGCCAAACGGCATGGGGATGGGATTATCCATCGCACGCACCATCATCGAGGCGCACGGCGGCGAGATTGCCGTGGAGAACCGCGCCGGCGAGGGCGCCCTGTTTCGGATCAGATTGCCGCTCGCGCGATCAGCCACTAGCGACCTCGCGGCATCTTGATGCCAGGCTACGCTCGATGGCGATACGCCGCGGCTCTTCATTGAAAGAGGCCGCCAGGGGATGGCGGCCTCTCCGGCACGCTCAAGGGGATGAGCAAAGGCCAGCGGGGTTGGGGGGTGCTGGGTGCCATGGGCGAAATTGGCAGCGGGGAATGTCGCTTCATTGATCTGAATCAATGGATGATGGTACGCCATGTCCCGATTGATCCAAGGCGCCGTGGCCGCAGGCCGCGCGCAGGTTTGACGTGAGACACGCGGCATGGACCCGACCAGATTACCGGCTTGGCTGCGGATCACGCTGGTGGCGGGGATCGTCGTGCTGATCGCGGGCGCGAGCCTGTTTGGCTGGCGCTGGTACACCAAGCCGACCACACTGACGATCGCCGTAGGCTCGCTCGACGGCGAGGCGAGCCGGCTGGTGACGGCGATCGCCGGCAAGCTGACGCAAATGAGTGCGCCCGTGCGTTTCAACATGGTCGAGACCGGCAGTGCCCTCGAGGCGGCCGACGCTTTCGCGGCCGGCAAGGTTGACCTGGCGATCGTGCGCGGCGATGTCGGCGACCTCTCCAAGGCGCAGGCCGTGGCGGTCATCGCCCATTCGGTGGCATGGCTGATCGCGCCGCCGGGTTCGCCGATCTCGGACATAGCCGAATTGAAACGGGTCACCGTTGGTGTCGTCGGCGGGGACATCAACCAGCGGATCGTCAAGCAGCTAAGGGAGGAATACGACCTCGACCGCGCCAATGTGACCTTCAAGAATCTGGCGCCGGCGGATGCGCGCAAGGCGCTCGAGACAAAGGAAGTCCGCGCGATCCTGGTCGTGGTGCCCTTGGCCGAAAAATACCTGGCTCTCATCCGCGGCCTGTTTCCACAGAGCGCCAAGACGACGCCGGTGCTGATTGCGATCGAGCAGGCCGGCGCCATTGCCGCGCGGGATCGGGCCTATGAGAGCTACGATGTTCCGAAGGGCACCCTGCGCGGCGCGCCGCCCGTGCCCGCCGATGACCTGACGACGCTGCGAACTTCATTCTACCTCGTGGCGCAGAAGAAGCTCAGCAATGATGTCATCACCGACCTGACGCAGTCGGTGATGAACGCGCGCCGCGACCTGCTGGCGGAATTGCCGATCCTGTCGCAAGTGACGGCGCCGGATACCGATCAGGACGCCTACCTGCCGGTGCATCCCGGCGCAGCTACCTTCTACAACGGAACGCAGGAAAGCTTTCTCGACAAATGGGGCAACATCATCTTCCTGGCGCCGATGATCGCCGGTGCGCTCGCCTCGGTGCTCGCCGCCGCCTGGAAGTTCCTGCGTGCCGGCAAACTTCAGACGCCCGAGCAGGCGCTGGATTCACTCTACGCGCTGGGGCGGCGCATTCGCGTCTGCCGCAGCGAGGCCGAACTCGACGAGATTGAGCAGGACATCGACAAGGTGCTGCAGGCGCAGCGTCTGAAAGCAGCTGCTGGAGAAGATGAGGCCCGCGAGGTCACCGCGCTCAACGTCGCGGCGCACCGGCTGGAAAATCTGATCCATGATCGCCGGCTGGTTCTTGCGTCGCAGCAAGACAGCAAGCCGCGGCAGCCGGTTCACGGCTGAAGCGCGGCCAGATTCCTTTGATCTTTGTCAAACCTCCGGCCTTTCGGCCACGTGAAGCTGCCCGGGCAATCTGTAGGGGAGGCGACGATGTTCCGTTGCAGCACGGTTCTGCTCGCGCTGACGCTTCTGACGGCTGCGCCCGTCGCCACCATGGCACAGGCGCCCGCCACTCCGGCGCAGCCGAGCCAGCCAGCGGCCCAGGCGCCTGCCAGTCCGGCGCCAGCCCAGCCGCAGGCCGATCTGTTGAAGCCGGAACAGCTCGAGGCGCTGGTTGCGCCGATCGCGCTCTATCCGGACGAACTGCTCGCCAATGTGCTGGCAGCCTCGACCTATCCGCTGGAGGTCGTGCAGGCCGACCGCTGGGTCAAGGACAACAAGACCCTGAAGGGCGACGCGCTGAAGGCGGCGGTCGACAAGCAGGGCTGGGACGACAGCGTCAAGGCGCTTGCGTCTACGCCCGACGTGCTCGCGATGATGAGCGACAAGCTCGACTGGAGCAAGGCTCTCGGCGACGCCGTGCTGGCGCAGCAGCCTGACGTGATGGACGCGATCCAGCGGCTCCGCGCCAAGGCGCAGGCCAACAACAAGCTTGTCACCAACAAGCAGCAGAAAGTCATCGTTGAGAAGCAGAACAACAAAGATGTAATCGTGATCCAGCCGGCGCAGCCGGACACGATCTATGTGCCTTACTACGATCCCGCCACGGTGTATGGCGCCTGGCCCTATGCATCGTATCCGCCCTATTACTTCGGCTATCCGTCCTATATCGGCGCCGGCGTGATCGCGGCGGGTCTCGCGTTCGGCGCGGGCTGGGCAATCGGACGCTGGGGCAATTACTGGGGCGGCGGCTGCCGTTGGGGCAACAACAATTTCTACGTCAACCGCTCCACCAATATTAACAACTGGCAGCACAACTCGGTACATCGCCAGGGCGTCAAATATGCCAACCAGAATGTCGCCAACCGTTTCGGTGGCAATGTCAATGTTGGCAATAAGGCCGGTGTCAGCAATCGCATGGATTTCCGCGGCCGCGACGGCCAACAGGTGCTGAACCCCGGCGATCGTGCGGGAGACCGTGCAGGGGATCGCGCCGGTGATCGTGCGGGCGACAGGACCGGAGATCGGGCTGGCGATAGGGCCGGTGACCGCGGTGGCGACCGCGCGGGTGATCGTGGTGGCGATCGTGCCGGCGCGGGCGATCGTTCCAAAGGCGGTGGCGATCGCGCCAAGGGCGGCGGCGGCGATCGTGCCAAGAGCGCCAAGGGCGGCGGCGGAGGCAACCGTGCCGCGGCGGCCAATCGCGGCGGTGGCAACGCCTTCTCCGGTGCAGGCGGCGGTGGACGTGCTGCCAACGTCGCTTCCGCGCGGGGCCAGATGAGCATGGGCGGCCGCGGCGGCGGTGGTGCCGCCTTTGCCGGCGGTGGCCGTGGTGGTGGCGGCGGATTTGCCGGAGGCGGCGGCCGCGGTGGCGGTGGCTTCGGCGGCGGTGGGGGCCGTGGCGGCGGCGGTGGCCGGCGCTCCGACATCGCGCTGAAGCACGACGTCGTCCTGCTCGGCCATCTCGACAACGGCCTAGGCTACTATCGCTTCAGCTACCTCGGAAGCGACAAGGCCTATGTCGGAGTGATGGCGCAGGAAGTGCAGGCGGTGATGCCGGGCGCGGTGACGCGCGGCAGCGACGGCTATCTGCGGGTCCACTACGACAGGCTCGGCGTGAAATTCCAGACCTACCGTGACTGGCTCGCCACGGGCGGACAGATCCCCACGCGATCGAGGATTTGACAATGGCCATGCATCATTCGCTTTCCTTCGCTCGCGTGCTCTCGGCAGGTCTGGCGGCTGGCATGCTCTGCCTTGGCGCCCCGGATGCGCGCGCCCAGCAGGCGTTTCCAACACCGGACGAAGCGGCAAGCGCGCTTGCCGCCGCCGTCAAATCCGGTACGCGCAGGGAAATGTTGCGTGTGCTCGGCTCTGATGGCGAGGACATCATTTCCTCCGGCGACGACGTCGCGGACAAGGAGTCGCGTGAACGTTTCACCACCGCCTATGACGCGAAACATTCGATCAAGACCGAAGGCGACAAGAAGGCTGTCATGATCCTCGGCAATGACGACTTTCCGTTCCCGGTTCCCTTGATGAAGAAGAAGGCGGGGTGGGAGTTCGATACGGCGGCCGGCCGTCTCGAAATCCTGTATCGTCGCATCGGGCGTAACGAGCTCGATGCGATCCAGACGTCTCTCGCCTTTGTCGACGCGGAGAATGAATATGCCGAAAAGGATCGCGGACAGGGCGCCGGCGTTTATGCGCAGCGCATCGTCAGCACCGCGGGCAAGAAGGACGGTCTTTACTGGCCCGGCGACGACAGCCCGCTCGGCGAGCTTGCGGCGCAGGCCTCCGCCGAGGGTTACAAGGTCGGCCAGGGGCCGATCCCCTATCACGGCTATTACTATCGCGTCCTGACCCAGCAGGGGCCGAACGCGCCCGGCGGCGCGCTCAACTATGTGGTCAAGGGCAAGATGATCGGCGGCTTCGCGCTGCTCGCCTATCCCGCCGAGTACGGCAATTCCGGCGTCATGACCTTCCTCGTCAACCACAATGGCGTCGTTTACCAGAAGGATCTTGGCGACTACACGCTGAGGCTGGTTCAGCGGATGAACTCGTTTGATCCCGACCAGACCTGGAAGAAGGTGGATGTCGAAAAGCCCTGACGAGCGCGGCCAAAGCTACGACGTATCGCCGCGCTCGCGCCGCTTCTCGTGAAGCTGATCATCGATCTCCCCGATGGTCTGCTCGACGTCTTGTTGCTGTCCGGGTTGCCTGCGTCGCACTGGCAGAAGGAAGATGAGGCCGCTGACAAGCAGGACCAGACCGCCAGCGATCAGCGACCAACCCAATGCCTCCATGACGTAGCTCCGCTGCGTGTGCTGACAGGACGCTGTCAGAGTGTCAGCACCAGGTGAATCACCTTCGGATCCTGCCCCCGCCGTGACTGGAAGCCGAATTTGCTGAAGACTTTTCGCATGGCCGCGTTCTCGGGCAGGACTTCTGCGATTAACTCCCTCAGCCCGGCCTTGCCGGCGATGACGGCGAGGTGACGCATCAACAGCGTGCCCACGCCCTGTCCCTGGTAGTCGTCGATCACAACGAAGGCGATCTCGGCTTTTCCGGGATCGGTGACGATGTAACGCCCGCCGCCGATGATGACCTTGCGTCCGGCCTCATCTGCAAGCGCGGCGAGGGCGACGTGGTTGACGAAATCGATGTTCATGAAGAACGCGATCTCCCGCTCGGAGAACCCGCGCTTGACGGCGAAGAAGCGGCGCTGCAGCGACTCCGTGCCGGTGCGGCCGACAGCGGCCAGCATGTCGTCCTTGTCTTCGCTCCGCAGCGCGCGGATTTCGACTTCGCGGCCGTCGCGCAGGTGTTCGGTAACTGAGTAATTTTCCGGTGCCGCCATTGCTGTTTCTCCCGGCCCAAGCAGGGACGACAGGGGCCGGGCAAGGATTGACCTAAATCAAGGTCCGCGAGGCCCGCGCGGCCTTCTATCGCAAATGCCGGTAGAAGGATCGAAACGATGTCTCTCGACAAGCCAGAACTGCCAGGCGGCGCGATGTCAGGGGTCGTTGCCAAGGCCGTGGAATATATGCTCGATGCCGGGCAACGCAGCGTGCTGTTTTTGGACATCATGCGCCAGCGCGGCGATCAGTACCGGGAACATGTCGCCCAGACCGCGCCGCATGTGCTGAGTTATGCCGCCGAACTGATCATCGACGGCCGCAAGCTGGAACAGCCGGTCAACTATGCGCTGGTGCGCATCATTCCGCCCAAGGGCGTCGAGATCAATATGAAGCGCCGGCCCTTCGTCGTGGTCGATCCGCGCGCCGGTCACGGTCCCGGCATCGGCGGCTTCAAGGCCGACAGCGAGATTGGCGTCGCCATGAAGGCGGGGCATCCCTGCTACTTCATCGGGTTCCTGCCGGAGCCCATGCCGGGCCAGACCATCGAACGGATCGCCCATGCCGAAGCCATCTTCATCGAGAAGGTGATTGAGCGGCATCCGGAAGCCGACGGCAAGCCGTGCGTGATCGGCAATTGCCAGGCCGGCTGGGCCATCATGATCCTGGCCTCGCTGCGGCCGGAACTATTCGGCCCGGTGATCGTGGCCGGTGCGCCGCTCGCCTACTGGGCGGGCGTGCATGGTCAGTATCCGATGCGTTACTCGGGCGGCCTGCTCGGCGGGAGCTGGCTGACCGCGCTTGCCGGCGATCTAGGCGCTGGCAAGTTCGACGGCGCCTGGCTGGTGCAGAACTTCGAGAACCAGAATCCTTCCAACACGTTGTGGACCAAGCAGTACAATGTGTACTCCAAGGTCGACACCGAGGGCGACCGCTATCTGGAATTCGAGCGCTGGTGGGGCGGGCATGTCAATCTGAACGCCGAAGAGATCCAGTTCATCGTCGACGAGCTCTTCATCGGCAACAACCTCGCCGCCGGCCGCATCAAGATGTCCGACGGCACTCCTGTTGACCTGCGCAACATCCGCTCGCCGATCGTGGTGTTCTGCTCGAAGGGCGACAACATCACCCCGCCGCAGCAGGCCCTGGACTGGATTCTCGAGCTCTACGCCGATGTCGACGAGATCAGGACCTACGGGCAGACCATCGTCTACACCGTGCATGAAACGATCGGCCATCTCGGCATCTTCGTCTCCGGCGGCGTCGCCAAGAAGGAGCATGCCGAATTCTCCAGCAACATCGACCTGATCGACGTGTTGCCGCCCGGACTGTACGAAGCGACCTTCGAGGCGAGGGGCGCCGATACCGCCAACGCCGACCTCGCGGTCGGCCAATGGGTGATGCGCTGTGAGGCGCGGACGCTCGATGACATCCGCGCCATGGGCGGCAATTCGCCCGAGGATGAGCGCCGGTTCGAGACCGCCAAGCGCGTCTCCGAGAGGAACTTGGAGGCCTACCGGAAATACCTGCAGCCTTGGGTCAAGTCGATGGTGACACCGCAGATCGCGGAGATGATGCACGCCTGGCATCCGCTGCGGCTGCAATACGAGGTGTTCAGCAGCCAGAACCCGTTCATGAAGGGGGTGGAGGACGCGGCCGACAAGGCGCGCGAGAACCGCAAGCCCGTCGCCAAGGACAATCCCTTCCTCGCCTGGCAGGAAAGGATATCGAAACAGATCGTCAGCTCGCTCGACCAATGGCGCGACTCGCAGGAAGCGCTCAGCGAAGCGATGTTCTTGGGCATCTATGGGTTGCCGGCGCTGCAATCCGCCGTCGGTGTCGATCCGCAGTCGGAGCCCTCGCACCGGCGCGAGATGGACCCGAAGCACCGCGAGCTCTTGCAGGCCCGCATCGCGGAGCTGAAGTCGAAGATCGGGATCGGCGGATTGAGGGAAGCCGCTCTCCGCGCGCTGCTCTACGTCGGATCGGCCCGCGGCATGGTGGATGAGCGCAGCCTCGAGGCGCTGCGGCGGCTGCGTCAAAGCGACGAGTCCAAGCGGATCACGCTGTCGGAATTCAAGATGCTGGTGCGCGAGCAGTTCTTCATGCTGCTGCTCGATCGGGAGGCAGCGCTGGCCGCGATTCCAGGACTCCTGCCCAAGAGCATGGATGCGCGCCGCAAGGCGTTTGCGGCCATTCAGGAAGTGCTGTCGGCGAGCGCAGAAATATCCGGCGAAGTCGCCAGGCGCCTGAAACAGGTGGCAAGCCTGTTCGGGCTTGACGACGACGAGGACCAGAAGGCCAGGGCGTCCTAGAGCAAGATGACTTTTCCTCGAATCGTCATCTCACTCTAGCTCTTTGTTGGAGCATGATCTTTTCGGAAAACCGCTTCACACTTTTCCGGATCATGCTCTAGGTTCGTTACCACTTGGAAATCTGCTGTCATCGGGCGGCCTGCAACGACGTGATGGAAATTCCCTGCAGTTGCGCAAATCTGGAGCGCGCGACTACTTCACCTGGATTCGCCGAATGTTGCCCGATAAATCGCCCAGTAGATGGCGCCGACAAAGCCGGCGCCGCCCACTATATTGCCCAGGGTCACCGGCACGAGGTTGTGGAGTATGCCGGGTAGGGTGATGAGCGATGCATCGAAATTCGAAGGCGCGTGACCGGTCTGGACAAGCAGCCACGCCAAGGGCAGGAAATACATGTTGGCCACGCAATGCTCGAAGCCAGCCGCTATGAAGGCCGAGATCGGCAACATGACGGCAAGGATCTTGTCGGTGACCGATCGGCCTGCATAGGCGAGCCAGACTGCCGCGCAGACGAGCACGTTGCACAGAATGCCCTTGCAGAACAGCGTCAGCATGTCCGGACGAATCTTTCCGGCGGCTGTGCTCAATACCGACATGCCGATGCGGCCATCATTCATGTCGAGATGATGGGAATAGAAGACCAGGACAATGAGTCCGAGCGCGCCGACGAAGTTGCCAAGGTAGACGATGGTCCAGTTGCGCAGCATCGTGCGCGCGGAAACCTTTCCACTGGCCCAGGCCATGACGATCAGGTTGTTGCCTGTAAACAGCTCGGCTCCCCCAACAAGGACGAGAACCAGCCCGAGCGTGAAAACAAGTCCCCCCACGACGCGTACGGCGGCGAAACCGAGCGTCGGATCGCTGGCTACGATTGTATAGTAGAGCGCGCCGAAGCCGACGCCACCGCCGGCCACAATCGCCAGCATGAAGGATGCCAGAAAGGGCAGATTGGCCTTCTTCACCCCAACCTTTTCGACAGCTTCCTCGATCTCCGCAGGGCTGTAGGCTTGCAAATTGAAGATGGGCATTTGTGACGGCGGTACCGGTTCAGCCATCCCTTACTTCCCTGCTCGCCGCGGATACACCGTCAGCCACCCGTGCTGCTTATTGTCAGAAGTCCGACGATCTGGACGGCTATCACCTTCACCAACGTCATTGACGGAAAGATCATGGCGTAGCCGATATCGGGTCGTTCCGTCGGCGCCATCTTGGTCGAATAGACGAGAATCGCAGGATTGCCGGTTGCGCCCGATGCGACACCGACCAGATCGTCATACGGAATCCGCATCAGGTAGTGGCCGACCAGCAGCACGATCGCCACAGTGGTGAGCAGCACGGCGACGCCGATGAACAGCATCGTGAAGCCGGATTCGGCAACGGTGCGGACAAAGGGTTGCCCGGCGTTGACGCCGACGGTCGCAAGGAACATCGCCAGGCCGAAGTTCCGTAGCACGATGTTGGCCGGCAAGGGCATGGTCCAGAGCAGGGGGCCGGTTCGGCGCAGCTTGCCGAGGACAAGGGCCACAATCAGCGGTCCGCCGCCGATGCCCAGGGTAACGACGCCCACGCCAGGAATCGGTATTGGAATCAGGCCGAGCAGGACGCCGAGCACCATGCCAAGCCCGAGGGACACATAGCTGAATTCTGCGGTCGCCTTGACCGTGTCGCCAAAGTGCCTGCGTATGTCTTCCTTGCGCTCCGGCGGCAGCAGAACGCCGACGCGGTCGCCGAATTCCAGCATCAGGTCCGGCGATGGCACGAGATCGGCATCGTAGCGCCTGACATGCAGGAGATGCGTCGGATATCCTGACGGCATCGGCAGGCTCGAGAGCGGCACGCCAACCACGCTGGCCTTGCCGACGAAGACCCGGATGTAATCGAGGTCGGCCCGATCGCTCGCCAGTCGGCCCGGTTGCAGCTTGCCGAGTTTCGCCGCTGCATTGGCAATGGCCTCCTGGCTCTCGGCCACGACCAGGACGGCGTCGCCGGCAGACAGCATCGTATCGCCTGTCGGAACGATGTTCTGACCTGCCTTGCGGACCATCGTCACCTGAACATCGCTCAGGGCTTCCTTGCTCAGTTCGTCCAGCGTACGGCCGGAAAAGCTCGCGTCGACGGAAATCTCGCCCATGTGAAAACGCTGGGTCTTCGTTGGAAATTTCGGTTTCACGAGTTGGGTCATGAAGTAGATGCACAGGATCGGCCCGATGACGCCGAACGGATACGCGATCGAGTAGCCGATCGACGGATCCTTGCTCTTGGTTACATCGAGTGCCGCCTGCAAGGTGGCCGTACTGGTCATCGATCCCGCGTAGATCCCGAGCGTATGCCCGATCTTCACGTTGAACATCTGTCCCAGCAGGAGGGCCACAGCAAGGCCCGCGAGGCAGGCGATCAGGGCGAGGAGATTGTATTTCTGTCCTGCGCCGACCATGCCCTCGAAGAATTGTCGGCCGTAGAGGATCCCGATCCCGTAAAGGAACATGATCAGGCCGGTGAGGCCGATCGGGCCTGTGATCTGGGCTTTCGGCGCGAACGCACCGATGGCGAGGCCCACGAAGAGCACGGCGCCGACACCAAGGGAGAAGCCGAAGATATTGATCTGGCCCACCAGGTAGCCGACGCCGATGGCGAGAAACGCCGTCAGGATCGGCTGGCTGCCGATGATGTCGCGGGCGAGATCCAACATTTCACACTCCGGTTCAATTCGGGGAAATCAGCGGGCGTTGCAGCCCGCATCGCGAAATTGGCCGATGACCCTGCTCACCAGTTCGCGGGAAGGAGGTGGCGTATTTTCGTGCTTGTAGTCGAGGCCCATCGCCTTCCACTTGAACGAACCCATTTGGTGGAGGGGCTGCACCTCGACCCATTCGACGTTCTTCATGGGAGCGACGAAACGGGCGATGCCCTCGACATTCGCCGGATCGTCGGTGGCGCCCGGCACGAGGGTGAAGCGGACCCAGACGGGTTTCCGGATCGAGGCGAGGCGTTCGGCAAAGCGCAGCGTCGGCGCGATGTCCCGGCCCGTCACCCGGCGGTACGTCTCGGGGTCGGAGCTCTTGATGTCGAGCAGGATCAGGTCGACGACCGAGAGAAAGGCATCGTCAGCGCGATCGCCAAGGAAGCCGGATGTCTCAATCGCCGTGTGCAGGCCCATCGCCTTGGCGCCTGCGAAGATGCGTTTGACGAAAGCGAGCTGCACCATCGCTTCCCCGCCCGATATCGTCAGGCCGCCGCCGAGCGCGCGGAGCGAGGGAGCGAAGTCGCCGAGCCGGCGAAGCACCTGCTCGGCCGAAACGTAGGTTCCGTCCTTGAGGTGCCAGGTATCGGGATTGTGACAATAGGTACAGCGCAACAGGCAGCCCGAGACGAACAGCACGACGCGCAAGCCCGGGCCATCGTAGCGGGACGACGTCTCGTAGGAATGGCAGTAGCCGAATGCGCCTTCCTCGTCCTTGAACTTGTCCTCGTCCGGCGCATCTGGCGAGACGCCGGTACGAAGGTCGTGCCGGCTTCCCGATTCGAGCGGCTGCACCGTCGACATCACGGGCCTCCCGGCTCAGATCTGACCGTGGAAGGTGCGGCTGATCACATCCCTCTGTTGCTCCGGCGTCAGGCGGACGAAATTGACCGCATAGCCTGAGACGCGGATGGTGAGCTGCGGATATTTATCCGGGTTCTTGATGGCGTCCTCCAGCGTCTCCCGGTCGATCACGTTCAGGTTCATGTGGAAGCCGCCGCGCTCGAAATACATGTCGAACGCCTTGGCCGCTTCTTCGATAAGCTGGCCTTCGGACAGATGCGCCTTCTGCGGCGCGATCGAGACGGTGTAGCTGATACCGTCCTGCGCATCCTTGTAGGGAAGCTTTGCAACGGAAAGGCAGGATGCGAGCCAGCCATGACTGTCGCGGCCATGCATTGGGTTGGCGCCCGGTCCGAACGGCTCTCCCTTCCTGCGGCCATCGGGCGTGTTCCCCGTGGCCTTGCCGTAGACCACGTTCGACGTGATGGTCAGCACGCTCTGGGTATGGGTCGCATTGCGATAGGTCGGATGCTTGCGGATCTTCTCCATGAAGCTCGTGACGATTTCCGACGCGATCTGGTCGACCCGGTCGTCGTTATTGCCGAACTGCGGCGTCGAGGCATTGCCTTCGTTCTGGTAGTCTACCGCCAGCCCGCTCGCGTCGCGGGTCACGCGGATCTTGCCGTATTTGATCGCGCTCAGACTGTCGGCAACCACGGAAAGGCCGGCGATCCCGAACGCCATGGTGCGCAGGATGTCGCGGTCGTGCAGCGCCATCTCCAGGCGCTCGTAGAAATACTTGTCGTGCATGTAATGGATGCAGTTCATCGCATGTACATAGGTTTTGGCGAGCCACTCCATGGTGGTGTCGAACTTCGCCATCACGTCGTCATAGTCGAGGAAGTCGCCGGTCACCGGCATGCTTTTGGGCGCGACCTGGTCGCCGGAGACCTCGTCGCGGCCGCCATTGATGGCGTACAGCAGGGCCTTTGCCAGGTTGACGCGTGCCCCGAAGAACTGCATCTGCTTGCCTAGCTTCATGGCCGACACGCAGCAGGCGATCGCATAGTCATCGCCCCAGTACGGCCGCATCAGGTCGTCGTTCTCGTATTGCAGCGAAGAGGTGTCCTTGCTGACCTTGACGCAGAAGCGCTTGAAGGCCTGCGGCATGTGGTTGGACCACAGCACCGTGATGTTCGGCTCCGGCGCCGGACCTAGGTTGTAGAGCGTATGCAGCATGCGATAGCTGCTTTTGGTCACCAGCGCGCGGCCGTCGAGGTCCATGCCGCCGACGCATTCGGTGGCCCAGTAGGGGTCGCCGCTGAACAGCGCGTCGTAGTCGGGCGTGCGCAAGAAGCGGACGATCCGCAGCTTCTGCACCAGCTGATCCCATAGCTCCTGTGCACCGGCCTCGT
>Ga0081540_1000730_pt1 | contig 30273 bp, 22 predicted proteins | sample TabmetS2T1R1_FD_71024 | JGI IMG/M metagenome (GOLD analysis project Ga0081540, IMG submission 71024) | Tabebuia heterophylla rhizosphere microbial communities from the University of Puerto Rico - S2T1R1 | ecosystem: Host-associated > Plants > Roots > Rhizosphere ...
ACTCCCCGTTCGCCTGGCTCGGCATCATCGCCGACGTGCCGCCGTCGACCGACGAGCTCATCTACGCGCACCACCCCGACGGGTTCGCGCTGCACAGCGTCCGGTCGCCGTACGTCAGCCGGCTCTACCTCCAGGTCGGCCCGGACGAGGACATCGGGGCGTGGCCGGACGAGCGGATCTGGGCGGGGCTGCGGCGCCGCTTCGCGCTGCCGGGCTGGACGCTGCGCGAGGGACCGGTCCGCGAGAAGGCCATCACCCCGATGCGCAGCTTCGTGAACACCCCGATGCGGTACGGCCGGCTGTTCCTGGCCGGCGACGCGGCGCACATCGTACCGCCGACGGGCGCCAAGGGACTGAACCTCGCGCTGGCGGACGTTGCGGTGCTCAGCGAGGCGCTGACCGCCCTGGTGCGCGAGGGCTCCTCACGGCTCGCGGACGCCTACTCGGACGCCTGCCTGTCCAGGGTGTGGCGGGCGACCTACTTCTCGTCGTGGATGACCTCGATGCTGCATCCGGTACCGGGGGACGACTTCGGCACGCAGGTGCAACTGGCCCAGTTGCGGCACGTCACCTCCTCGCCGGCCGCGGCGGCCGCGCTCGCCGAGAACTACACGGGAATGCCGCTGCGCTGACTGGCCGCGTCGTCCTTTGCTCTGCTTACCTATGCGCAACACCCAACGGGCATTGGACGTGGTCGCGGAATCTTGGAATGGCTGTTTGTGTTTCCGCGTCCAATGCCTCGGGTCTGCCTGGGTTTCGGGGTGGGCATTGGTCGCGGCAATGGAATCTTGGGTGCCATGATTCTGTTGCCGCGTCCAACGCTTCGGCTTTGCCGTGTCCATTGTGGAGTGTGGTCGGGTTTTGTCATACCGGCCCGGTAGTTTGCTGGTGTGGATGGGGCGCTGGCGGTGATCGACGAGGCAGTGACCGGGGACCGGCACCGGGTCTCGACTGGGGCAGTCAGGGCGCCGGGTAGGTTCGGCCCTTCCACGCCGCCCCCTGTCCGCGGTAGTGCAGCCGCGCCGAATCGACCGTCATCGCGAGGTACAGGGCCGCGGTGAACGGCAGCGCCAGCGCGGCGGGCCAGGGCTGGCCGTAGTACCGGAGCATCGGCACGTAGGTCGCCGCCATCAGGAGCCAGGTCGCGGCCCCGAGCGCCAGCAGCACGGGGTCGCCCGTCACCGCACCGACCACAGTGGACAGTGGCGGCACCAGGAACACCAGGAACAGGCCCAGCACGGTACCGGCGAGCAGCAGCAGGCTGTGCCGCAGCTGCGCGTAGGCACTCCTCGCCACCATCCGCCAGAGGGGACCGAGCGTCGCGTACTCCCGGATCGACGCCACCCCGGACGTGGGTACCCCGTCCGCGAGGCCCAGGTAGGTCCGGGCGCCCGCCCGGCGCAGCGCACCCGCGAGCGCCACGTCGTCGATGACCGCGCCGCGGACGGCGGCCAGCCCGCCGGCCCGCTCCAGGGCGGTCCGCCGCACGAGTACGCAGCCGCCCGCCGCGGCCGCTGTCCGGGCGCCGGGACGGTTGCTCCACCTGAACGGGAACAGCATGGCGAAGAAGTAGACGAACGCCGGTACGACCAGCCGCTCCCAACCACTGCGGGCGCGGAGCCGGGCCATCACCGACACCAGGTCGAGCCCGCGCTCCTCGGCCGCGGCCACCAGCCGGGACACCGAGTCGGGCGGGTGCGTGATGTCCGCGTCCGTGAACAGCAGGTACCCGACGTCCCCGGCGCGCGCCACGCCGGCCCGCAGCGCCCACAGCTTGCCGGCCCAGCCGGGCTCCGGCGGGCCGGGATCGACCACGGTCACGGCCGGCCAGGTGGCGGCCACGAGCGCGCCGGTGCCGTCCGCGGAGTTGTCGTCGACCAGCAGCACGCGCAGCGGGCCGGGGTAACGCTGTGCGACCAGGGTCGGCATCGTGTCGCCGAGGATCGCCGCCTCGTCGCGCGCCGGCACCACGACGGCGACCGAGGGCCAGCGGTGCGGCGGTCGCGCGTCGGGCAGGCGGACGTCCGTGCGCCAGAACATGCCGCGCAGCAGGGCCAGCCACACCCAGGCCAGGAACGCGACGCCGGCCACGATCCGCGCGATCACCCGGCCATTGTCCGGGTCGATGATCACGCCGGCAAACGGACGCGGGGCCGCCCGGCTCGCCGGATGTGCCGCCGCGCCGCCTTCCCAGGGACCCCGGAGTCGGGCAGACTGGTCCCCGGTCAGCGAGGGGATGGGCAAGCGTGCCTGAGTTCTTCGTGGAGATACGGGAAACCGCCGGCCTGGCGGTCGATGACCCACCGGCGCCGCCGGCGCTGGTCGACGACGCCCCGGTGGCCATGCTGATCTTCGATGTCGCCGACCGTGAGATCCACTATGTCAACCGCGCTCTGGTCGAGCTGACCGGCCGCGACGCCGACGAGCTGGTCGGGCTGTCGGTCGACGAGCTGCTGCGGCCGGCCGAGTCGGTGCCGACCCGTCCCGTCTCGGCGCCTCAGGCAGACACCGGGCGGCCGGACTGGCTGACCGGGGAGTTCGTGCTGCACCGCCCCGACGGCGCGCGACGTCATGTCGAGGCGCGCACCAGCGGCACGGAGCAGCACGGCCTGGCCTGCGGGCAGGTCGCGCTGTGGGACGTCACCGACCGCGTCTCCTGGGAGCAGCAGCTTCTGCACCGCGCCTCGCACGACACGCTGACCGGGTTGCCCAACGCCTGGTACGCGTCGGCCTACCTGCACAAGGAGCTGGGCCGCCCGGAGCCGGTACCGCAGCAGATGGCCGTCCTCTTCGTCGACCTGGACGGGTTCAAGCAGATCAACGACACGTTCGGTCACCAGGTCGGCGACGTCGTGCTCCGGCAGACCGCGACCCGGCTCAAGGCCGCCGTCTCGGTGGCGGACCTGACCGCCCGGCTGCACGGCGACGAGTTCCTGGTGCTGTGCCGGGTGGCCAACTCGATCCACGCCGCGCACCTCGCCCAGCGCATCCGGCGCAGCCTCGGCCTGCCGATCAGGGTCGGCCGGCACACGGTGCGGGTGACCGCGAGCGTCGGCATCGCGGTGTCCACCGGTGGCGCGGCCAGCGCCGATCGCCTGCTCCGCTTCGCCGACCACCGGATGTACGCGGAGAAGCGGCACCCCTCGATGGGTCCGAGCCGGGAACGCACGGTCTCCTGAGGTCCGCCGGAGCAGCGCCGGCTACGGCGGGCTCAGACGGGCGGGCTCACCAGGGGAGGGCGGCCTGCAGCTCCTCCCGGACCTCCTCGGTGAGCAGCTTGCCGATCTGGCCGGTCAGCTCGGTCATCGCGTCGCCGGTGCTGCCGACCTCGGCGTCCGCGGTCGCCACGACCGCCAGCACCGAGCCGTCGACCACGGGCCGGACCAGCAGGGTGCGGTGGGTGAGCCGGGCGACGGCCAGCTCCACCCGGTCGTCGCCGAACATCCGTGCCGTGCTGCCCGCGACGATGCTGACCAGCCCGCACGCGATGGCCGCCAGCTCGTCGGCGTGGTCCCGGTCCACGTCGTCCGACGCGGTGATCAGCAAGCCGTCGCCCGAGGCCAGTACGGCGACCACGACCTCGGCACGCTGCGCCGCGAACTCCCCGATCATCTGCTGGAGACCCTGGGCCGGTGCGGTCAGTGGCACGGGTTTCACTCCTCGTCGATGACTTGGTGCAGGCGACGTGGTGCGGGCGGAGCCGACTGGAACAGAGCCCAGCCTACTGTCCCCGCCTCCGGCGGCGAAGACTGCGGGCCGGCGGGCGCCGGCGGGCGCCGGCGGGTACCGGCGTCTCGCGGATTCGTGCCAGCGGCGCGCCCCCGGCGAGCCGGCGTGCCCCGCACGGTGTTGACTGACCCACATGACGCCCCTCGCCCTCCGCCGCCGGCTGCTCGTACCGGCCCTGCTCGCCGGCGCACTGTCGGCCACCGTCCTGCTCGGCGCCTGCGGCGGCTCGTCCTCCGGTCCGTCCGCGTCGGGAGGCTCCGCCCGTCCCAGCTCCGCCACGTCGGCCGGCACCAGCGGTACGCCGGCACCGGCGGCGACCGGCGCGGACGCGACCGGCTCGGCCGGTCCCGGGGGCGGCTCGGGTGGCGGTGGTACGGGTATCGGCAACCGGAACGCCTGCAAGACGCTGACCAGCCAGGACGCGAGCAAGATCCTCGGCCAGCCGGCCGGTACCGGCAAGGACGGCAGCGAGCTGGGCATCCCGTACCCCTCGTGCACCTACACCGCCACGAGCGGCAGCTTCCAGACCGTCGGGCTGACGATCTTCGACGCCACCGCCACCGCGAACCTCATCAACCAGTACAAGCAGCAGTTTTCGGATCTGGTCGCGCTGCCCGGCGTCGGCGACGCGGCGCTGAGCGAGGGCGACGGCCGCCTGGTCGTCGCGACCAAGGGCGGGGTCGGCTGTGTGATGCTGCGGGCCGGTGACGTCAACGGCTCTGCCGCCGCGTCCACCCAGCTCCTGGCCGACATCTGCAAGAAGGTCTTCGCGGGCTGAGGTTCTCCCCGGGCACAGCTGCCCGAACGTCTTTGCCAGCACGGGATTGCCGGGGCCGACCCCCGCGGCCCAGCCGGCAGTCACCCGTCAGGGGCCGTCTGACCAGGCGGTCCCTGACGGCGTTGTCGTCCCCGGAGGTAGTGTCACGGCTGCACAGCGCAGTTGTGGCCAGGAGGGACGGGTGGAGTTTCGGCTGCTAGGGCCGGTCGAGGTGCGGGACGGCGACGCTCCCGTGCCGATCGGTGGCAGCAAACCCCGGGCCCTGCTCGCCGCGCTGCTGCTCGACCTCGGCACCGTGGTGCCCGCGCAGCGGCTGGTGGACGTCGTGTGGGGCGAGGCGCCGCCGGACACGGCCCGAGGCCTCGTGCAGACCTACGTGTCGACGCTGCGGCGGGCTCTGCACCGGCCCGGCCAGGACGACCTCATCCTGACCCAGGCACCCGGTTACCTGCTGCGGGCCGAGCCGGCCGAGCTCGACCTGGTGCGCTTCGGGCGGGACGTCGCCGCCGGCCGGGAGGCCGCCCGGGTCGGCAGGTACGAGGACGCCGCCCGGCTGCTGCGCCAGGCGCTGTCGGTCTGGCGCGGGTCGGCGCTGGGCGGGGTGGACAGCGAGCTGCTGGCCAGCGAGGCCGCCCGCCTGGACGAGCAGCGGCTGTCCGTGGTCGAGGAGCGGGTGGCCGCCGAACTCGCGCTGCGCCGGCACGAGACGCTCGTCCCCGAGTTGGTCGGGCTGGTCGGCGCCAACCCGACCCGGGAGGGCCTGCGCCGCGCCCTGATGGTGGCCCTGTACCGGTCGGGCCGGCAGGCCGAGGCGCTGGCCGCCTACCGGGAGGGTCGCCGGGTGCTGCGCGACGAACTGGGCGTCGAGCCCGGCGTGGCGCTGAGCGAGGCGCACGAGGCCATCCTGCGCGGCACCGACCCCGACGGCCCAGGCCCCGACCGCCCGGGCCCCGAAGGCCCGGGCCCCGAAGGCCCCCCGGAGCAGGTGCCGGCCGACGCCGGTACCCCTCAGGTGCGCGCCCGGCCCGCGCAGCTCCCGCCGGTACCCGCGGACTTCACCGGCCGGGCCGGCCACATCGCCGCCCTGGTCGACCGGCTGGCCCCGGCCGTCGGCAACGGCGCCGGCAACGGCCCGGGCCGCCAGATGCCCGTCTGCGTGATCACCGGCAAGGGGGGTACCGGCAAGTCCACGCTCGCCGTCCGCGCCGCACACGAGCTGGCCGACCGGTACCCGGACGGGCAGCTGTTCGCCTCCCTGCACGGGATGACGGACACGCCCGCGCCGCCCGAGGCCGTACTCGCGCAGTTCCTCGCCGCGCTCGGTGACGCCGATCCGCCCGCCACCCTCGCCGAGCGGACCGACCGGTACCGGTCCCTGACGGCCGGCCGGCGGATCCTCGTGATACTCGACGATGCCGCCAGCGAGGCCCAGGTCCGGCCGCTGCTGCCCGGTACCGGCGGCTGCGCCGTGCTGGTCACCTCGCGCGGGCGGCTGCCCGGGCTGGCCGGCGCGGACCTTGTGGAGCTGGACGTGCTCGACGCCGCCGAGGCGACCGCGATGCTCGCCCGGATCGCCGGGGCGCAGCGGGTCGCCGGCGAGCCGGACGCCGCCCTGGCGCTCGTGGAGCGCTGCGGCCGGCTGCCCCTGGCGGTGCGGATCGTCGGCGCGCGGCTGGCCACGCGGCGGCACTGGACCCTGGCGCACCTCGCCGGCCGGCTGGAGGACGAGGAGCGCCGGCTGGACGAGCTGGAGGTCGGCGACCTGCAGGTGCGGGCGAGCATCGCGCTCAGCTACGCCGCCCTGGACTCGCGTGCCCGCCGGGCGCTGCGCCGGCTCGGCGTGCTCGGGCTGGCCGACTTCCCGGCGTGGGTGCTGGCCGCCCTGCTGGACAGCGGCGAGGGGATCGGCGACGAGCACGCCGAACCCGTGCTGGAGCACCTGCTGGACGCCCAGCTCATCGACTTCGCCGCGGTCGACGAGGCCGGTCAGGCCCGGTACCAGATGCACGACCTGCTGCGCCTGTACGCCGCCGAGCGGGCCGCCGACGAGGAGTGGCCGAACGACCTGATGGCCGCTGTCCACCGGGTACTCGTCGGCTGGCTGCGCCGGGTCGACGCCATCTCCGCCGCGTACCCGAGCGGCGGCATCTCACTGCGCCCGGGCGGCCCGCCGCCCGACCACGCGACCGGCGTGGTACCGGCGGACCCGCGCGCCTGGTTCGCCGCCGAGCAGCACGCCCTGGTCGCGAGCGTGGAGCGGGCGGCCGCGCTCGGGCTGGCCGACGTGGCCGCCGAGCTGGCCTCGGCGCTGTGCGGCTCGCTGTTCGCGATCGAGAACCGGTTCGACGCGTGGACCCGGACCCACGATGCCGCCCTGGCCGCGGTGCGCCGCGCGCAGAACCGGCAGGCCGAGGCGTCCCTGTTGTCCGAGTTCGGGCAGCTGCGCTACGAGCAGGACCGGTACGCCGAGGCGCGGACCTACTTCGTGCACGCGCTGGCCGCGTTCCGGGACTGCGCCGACCCGCGCGGTGAGGCCGCCACCCTGGCCGCGATGGGCACCGCCTGCCGGGAGCAGGGTTACCTGCCCGAGGCGCTGCACTTCCTGGGCCAGGCCCGAACGATCTTCGCCCAGCTCGTCGACGAGGCGGCCCTCGCCTCGACCGACCGGGTCAGCGGCTCGGTACACCTCGAACTGGGTGACTTCGCCGCGGCGGACCGGGACCTGGCCGCGGCGCTGGCCGGTTTCCGCCGCACCGGCAGCCGGCGCGGCGAGGGCATGACGCTGCGCACGATCAGCCTGCTGCACCGGGCGCGGGACGAGCACGATCGCGCGGCGGACCTGGCCGCGCAGGCGCTGGCCATCTTCGAGGAGCTGGGCGACGAGCTGCTGGCCGCCTACGGCGCCCGCGCGCTGGCAAAGGCGTGGCTGCGGCTGGGCCGGCTCGACCGGGTCCGGCCGCCGCTGGTGGACGGCCTGGAGGTGTGCCGCCGGCGCGGCGACCGCTGGGGCGAGGGGATCACGCTGCGTACCCTCGGGGAGCTGGACCTGGCCGAGGGCCGGCTGTCCGATGCCGAGGACAGGCTGCTCGCGGCGCAGCGGACCTGGCAGGCGCTGGATCTCCCGCTGGCCCGGGCACGCACCCTGCGTGATCTGTCGCGGGTGCGGCGGCGCTGCGGAGACGCGGCCGGCGCCGACCGCCTGGACCGCGAGGCCCGGGAGATCTTCCGCCAGTACGGCGCGCGGGAGTACGCAGAGTAGTTGGGCCGTAACTGGCTTACAGCGTTTCTCCAGCGGCCCCCGGCATGCTGACCGGCGAACCCCACAACCGGAGGTTTTCCCGGTGCCTGCCCGAGCGACGACGACCGATCGACGCATCGCGGCGCTCCCCGTGCGGGAGTGCGGCGAACCCCTCGTCGATCTCGGTGCGGTCGCCTCGCTCCGGGTGGACCCGCGAATGGCGCGTACCAGCCCAACGGGGGGGCTGGTGCGTTCCACTGTGGTGGACCGGTTGGTCACCGCGCAGAGTCTGCTGCCGCGGGGACTGCGCCTGCTGCTGCTGGACGGCCTCTGTGACGAGGCCGGCCGGCGCAGCAGGCAGGCCGACCGCGCGGTGCGGCTGCGCGATCTCCACCCGGACTGGTCGATGCAGCAGATCCTCGACGAGGCCGGCTGGCACTGCTCGGCCCGGCCCGGCGAGAAGGACGCGGAGGTGCGCATCCCGCCGCCCGTCCCGGCGCACAGCACCGGCGCTGCCGTCGACGTCACGCTGTGCTCGGAGACCGGCGAGGAGCTGCCCATGGGCTGCGCGCCGCAGGCCGGGCCGGTGGAGAGCGGCGGCGCGTGCCACACGGACGCGCCGGTACCGGACGGGGCGCGCGCCAACCGCGACAGCCTGCGCATCGTGCTGACCGCGGTCGGCCTGGTCAACCAGCCCGAGGCGTGGTGGCACTGGTCCTACGGTGACCAGTTCTGGTGCTACGTGACCGGCGCGCCGGCCGCCCGGTACGGGCCGGTGCCGGCGACCTGAGCCGCCGGCACCGACCGTCTGTCCCTTGTAGACCGTCCTCAGTGGATGGTGAAGCCCGCGCTGAGCGTGTCGACCTGCACCTGGTAGGCGCCGGTCTCGACCTGCGGGCGGGCCGTCGAGTCGAGGTCACCCGGGGTGACCGCGAGCGCGCTGGCCGGGAACGACACGTGCACCACCTGCGACTGCCCGGGAGCCAGGTCCACCCTGGCGAAGCCGGCCAGCCGCTGCGCCGGTACCAGCACGTCGCTGACCGGCTGGTGCACGTAGACCTGCGCCACCTGGGTACCGGCGCGGGTACCGGTGTTGGTCACGGTGAACGTGGCCGTGACGGTACCGTTGGTCCGCACCGACGGGGTGACCGACAGCGCGCTTGACGCGAAGGTCGTGTAGCTCAGGCCGAAGCCGAACGGGAACAGCGGGTTGTACTGGTGCCCCTGCCCCGAACCGGTGTCCGGCAACTGGTCGAAGAACTTCGGCTGGTCGCCCAGTGGTGACGGGCAATTGCCGCAGAAGTCGCCGCCGACCGTGTCCGCCTCCGACGGCCAGCTCACCGGCAGGTGCCCGGACGGGTTGACCTTGCCGAAGATCACGTCGGACACGGCCGTGCCGGCCTCCGTGCTGCCCTGGTAGGCCATCAGCAGCGCCGAGGCGTTCTGCCCCGGACCGATGGCCAGTGGCCGGCCGGCGAGGACCACCACGATCACCGGCTTGCCGGTGGCCTGCACCGCCCGGATCAGCGCCTGCTGGTCGGCGGGCAGCGCCGGCGCCGGGTTGTCGCCCAGGCCCTCGGCGTAGGCCTTCTCGCCGACCGCCACGACGACCGCGTCCGCCGAGGCGGCCGCCGCCACCGCCGAAGCCTGGTCCGGCGCGAAGGTGACGTTCGGGTCCGCCGCCTGAAGCCCCTTGAGCACCGTGGTACCCGGCGGGATCTGGTTGGCGGGCCCCATGCAGCAGACGTGACCGGCGCCGAAGACGCCCTGCCAGCTGACGCTCCAGCCGCCGAGCTGGTTGGTCATCGAGTCGGCGCTCGGGCCGGTCACCACGAGCTTCGCGCCGGCCGCCAGCGGCAGCGCGTTGCCCTGGTTGCGCAGCAGCGTGACCGACTCCTGCGCCGCCTTGAGACTGGCCGCCCGTCCCGAGGTGACGGCGGCGTTGGCCGCGCCGGCGTCGACGTACGGGTGGTCGAACAGCCCGAGCTGGAACTTGAGCGTGAGGATGCGGCGGACCGCCTGGTTGATCCGGTCCATCGACACGGAGTGGTTGGCCACGTCCTGCGCCAGACCGTTCTGCCAGCCGACGTAGTCCGACGGGGTCATCGACACGTCGACACCGGCGTTGACCGCCTTCGCGATGGCACCGGGGAAGTCGGCGGCGACGTGGTACGACGTGTTCAGCGCCGGTACGTCGCCGTAGTCGCTGATGACCACGCCCTTGAAGCCCATCCGGTCCCGCAGGATCGTGGTGAGCAGGTACTTGGAGGCGGTCGCCGGGATGTTGTTGATCGACCCGGAGTCCACCATCACGGTCGCCGCGTCGGCGTCGATGGCGCCCGCGTAGGACGGCAGGAACACGTCCTGCAGGTACCGGACGGGAAGCTGCGCCTCGACCCGGTCGTGCCCGTTGATCGACTCGGAGTACCCGGCGAAGTGCTTGACGGTCGCCGCGGCGACCGGCGAGCCCGCGTCACTGCCCTGCAGTCCGCGCACGAAGGCGCCGCCCATCGCCGAGGCCAGCGCCGGCTGCTCGGACCAGGTCTCGTACGCCCGGCCCCAGCGGTTGTCCCGGTAGAGGTCCTGTACCGGCGCGAAGTCCCAGGTCCAGCCGGTGGCGCGCAGCCCGGTCGCGGTGACCGCGCCGCCCGCGTTCGCCATCGCCGGGTCCCAGGTGGCCCCGAGCCCGATCGACTGCGGGAACAGCGGTGCCTCGTACGGGTGCCCGAACCCGTGTACCGCGTCCACCCCGAAGATGACCGGGATGTGCAGCCGGGAGTGGTCGACCGCGTAGTGCTGGATGGTGTTGTACCAGTCGGCCCAGCCCTGTCCGGTGTTGTTCGCCGGGTTGTCCGTGCCGCCGGCGAGGATCGAGCCGGTGAAGTTCTTCACCAGCACGTTGTCCAGGCAGTTGGTCTGCAGCGGGTCGTTGTTGCCGTTGGGGTTGCCGCAGGCCCCGTTCGCCGGGTTGCTGGCGTCGCGCAACTGGCCGACGACGATCTGGTCCATCTGGCCGATCTTCTCGGCGAGGGTCATCTGGCGCAGCAGGCTCTCCACCCGGGCCGCGATGGGCGCGTTGTGGTCGGTGTAGAGCGCCCGGTCCAGGGCCGGTACGGCGTTCGCCGACACGGCCCCGAAGGCCAGGGCGGCGGCGGTGACGAGTGTGGCGAAGATGCTCAGCGTCCGGGTGTGGCGGCGAAGTCCCGCGCGCCCCGGGATATGGGGCAGGTGCATTGGCTCATCCGTTCCTCGTCGCTCGAAGGCTTGTCTCCGGCGTCGGGTCGGCGCGCACCAGCGGCTTGTTCCAGGGCAGTCGTGTCAGCGGTCCGGTGGCTCCTTTGTGCACCATCGGGACGGACGAAGGTTCGGGTCGGGCTGGCCGTACCGGACAGGACGCAAGCATTACAGTTCGCCGATTTCTTGACCTTGTCAACCCCAAGACCGCGATGCGGCAACGGGGCGGCACCGGGCCGAATGTCCGGTGCCGCCAACGGGTTGGGGCTCAGACCAGAGCCGGCTCCCGTTCGTCCACAGTGGACTCTGCCCTCTCCGGGGCGTGCTGGCGGCCGCGCGCCGGAAGCACGAAGCCGACCGCGAACGCGAGCGCCGTCAGCCCGATGGTCACGAGGGTGACCAGGCGGGACGCGTCGAGAAAGCCGCCGAGCTCCTGGTGCGGACCGGCCGGCCGGGTACCGACCGTCGCGAAGTACACGCTGCCCAGCACGGCCACGCCCAGCGACGCGCCCAGTTGCTGGATCGACTCCAGCAGGCCGGCCGCCGAGCCCACCTCGTGGTCGCCGACCTCACCCATGATGATGTCGAACAGCGGCGCGAAGATCATGCCCATCCCGGCGCCGTACACCAGCAGCGGGGCGGCCAGCTGCCAGCCGGTCACGCCGGTACCCGACCGGTCCAGCACCACGAACACCCCGGCCAGCCCGACCGCCATCGCCGCCAGGCCGATGTGCAGGATGCGCCGCCCGAGGCGGGCCGTCATGGTCGAACCGACCCCGGTGCCGAGGAAGGCGCCGACCGCCCACGCGGCCATCGCCAGGCTCGCGCGCACCGGGCTGTAGCCGAGCCCGAGCTGCAGGAACAGTCCGACCGCCAGGCCGAAGCCGGCCAGGGCGCCGAAGAACACGACCACGAACAGGACACCCGAGGTGTACGAGCGCCTGGCGAACACGCTCAGCTCGACCAGCGGGGTGCGGCCCGAGCGGCGGCGGCGCAGCTGGTACCCGACGAAGGCGCCGAGGACCGCGACCGCGCCGGCCAGCATCAGGAAGGTCCACGCCGGCCATCCCGCCTCCCTGCCCTGGACCAGCGGGTACACGAGCAGGAGCATGCCGGTACCGGCGAGGAGCACGCCCGCGACGTCCAGCCGCACCGCGCCCGGGGCCCGGTGCCCGGCGGGCAGCGCGCGCCGGCCGGCCCACAGGGCGTAGAGGCCGACCGGTGCGTTGATGGCGAACACCGCGCGCCAGCCGGTGCCGAGCAGGTCGGCGTGGATGAGCAGGCCGGCGACCACCGGCCCGAGGATGGTGGACAGCCCGATGGCCGGGCCGAAGACCGCGAACGCCTTGCTCAGTTCGCGCGCCGGGAACAGGTCGCGGATCAGCCCGAAGCCCTGCGGCACCATCAGCGCACCGGCCAGGCCCTGCACGATCCGGGCGCCGACCAGCGCGCCCGGCGACCAGGCCAGCGCGCAGGCCAGCGAGGCCACCACGAAGCCGACCACGCCGACCAGCAGCGCCCGGCGCCGGCCGACCAGGTCGCCCAGGCGCCCGCCGGTCAGCAGCCCGACCGCCATGGCGAGGGTGTACGCGGCGGCGAACCACTGCAGGTCGGCATAGGAGCCGCCGAGGTCGGCGCGGATGGCCGGGGCGGCGACGTTCACCACGTTGGTGTCGAGCAGGTTCATGATCGTCGCGGCGAGTACCGCGGAGAGCCCGAGCCAGCGCCGGGTCAGTTGCTTGTCCGTCGTCTCAGTCATGGACACGAGCCTAGGAGCCCATGCGGAACACTTCGTTCCTAATGTGCTGACAGAATGAGCCGCATGTTGGAGACCTCGGCGCGGCTGCTGCGGCTGCTGTCCCTGTTGCAGACCCCGCGCGAGTGGACCGGCGCGGAGCTGGCCCGGCGGCTGGAGGTGAGCACCCGGACGGTGCGCAACGACGTCGAGCGGCTGCGCGCCCTCGGGTACCCGGTGCACGCCAACCGGGGCGCGGCCGGCGGGTACCGGTTGGAGGCCGGCGCCAACCTGCCACCCCTGCTGCTGGACGACGAGGAGGCCGTGGCGGTCGCGGTCGGGCTGCGCACGGCGGCGGGAGGCTCGGTGACCGGCATCGAGGAGACCGCGCTGCGCGCCCTGGCCAAGCTGGAGCAGGTGCTGCCGTCCCGGCTGCGCCGCCGGGTCAACACGCTGCAGACCTACACGGTCACGGTCGCCCCCGACCGGCCCGGCCCGCAGGTCGACGCCGACGTGCTGACCGCGATCGCGGCCGCCTGCCGGGACCGCGAGCGGCTGCGCTTCGACTACCGCACCCACGCCGACCGCGAGGGCGGCGGGGGCGCGGGGAGCCGCCGGGACGTCGAGCCGTACCGGCTGGTGACCTGGGGACGCCGCTGGTACCTGGTGGCCTGGGACACCGGCCGGCGGGACTGGCGCACGTTCCGGGTGGACCGGATGACCCCGGTGATCCCGACCGGCCCCCGGTTCCTGCCGCGCGAGCTGCCCGAGGAGGACATCGCGCGCTACGTGTCGCGCGGTGCGGCCACCGCGGCCTGGCGGTACCGGGCCCGGGTCGTGGTGCACGCGCCCGCGGACCGGGTGGCGCAGCGGCTGCCGACCGCGGCCGGTACGGTCCAGGCGCTCGACGAGTGCAACTGCGCGGTGGACGTGGGCGCGGACAACCCCGAGCTGCTGGCGGTGTGGCTCGGCGCGCTGGGGGAGGACTTCACCGTGGTGGACGCGCCCGAGCTGGCCGAGCAGCTTGAGCGGCTGGCCGACCGGTACCGGCGGGCGGTCGGCGCGACCGGCTGACCCGACCGGCTAACCTGGCCGGCGTGGACCCCTTGAGCGGCAGGACGACCGCCGACGACGGGTGTCTGCTGTGGACCGAGGTCGTGGGGTCCGGCGATCCGCTCGTGCTGTGCCACGGCGGTCCGGGCCTGTGGGACATGTTCGGCGACGAGGCACCCGCGCTCGCGGACGCGGCCGGCGTGACGGCCGTGCGGTGGGATCAGCGCGGCTGCGGGCGCTCGGAGCGGTGTGGACCCTACTCGATCGCGCGCTCGGTGGCCGACCTCGACACGGTGCGCGCCGGGCTCGGGGTGCCGGCGGTGGCCCTGCTCGGTCACTCGTGGGGCGCGACGCTCGCGCTGGCCTATACGCTGGCGTACCCCGGGCGGGTACACGCGCTGGTCTACGTCTCCGGTACCGGCGTCGACCCGGACTCGCCCTGGAGACCGGAGTTCCACGCGGCGGCCGACGAGCGGCTCGGTGCCGAGGCCGCCGAGCGGCTTCGCCGGCTTCACGCGGGCGACCCGTCGCCCGAGCGGGACCGGGAGCTGGCAGTGCTGCAGTGGTCGGCCGACTTCGTGGACGAGGACCGGGCGGCGGCCCACGCGGCCGCCCTCGCCGAGCCGTGGTTCGACATCAACTGGGAGTGCAGCGCGCAAATCAACGAGGACGCCCGCCGGTACCTGCGGGACGGGGCCGTCGCGCAGGCGTGCCGGTCGCTGCCGGTACCGGTCCTGATCGTGGACGGCGACCGGGACAACCGGCCACGTTGGGCGGTCGACTCGCTGCACCGCGCGCTGCCCCGGGTACGGCGGGTGACCCTGGCGGGGGCGGGACACCTGCCGTGGGTCGAGGACCCGGACGGCTTCCGGGCCGCCGTTGCCGGGTTCCTCACCGAGCGAGTCGTGTCTTGACCAGGGCGGCTACCGTGAGGTCAACGGATCATCGCGGGAGTACACGTGAAGCCACGGGGCGGGCACCGGTGGGGCTGAGGCGGGGCGATGGACCGTAACGCGATCATGCAAGCACTCACCGCGCTCGGCGAGGCGCACGACCGGACCGCCGCCGCGATGTTCGCCGTCGACAGCCATCCGGGCCTGGCCTTCCTGCGCGGCTCCGGGCTGGCCGGCCGCACGGCGGAGCGGGCCGCGACCCTGGCTCCCGAGGTGGACAGGTTGTGGGCGCGCTTCACCGCCATCGGCGAGGTGCTCGAGCGGGCGCGCGGCATCAAGCAGGGGCAGCGCCGGCTCGACGACGCCGACTGGGACGCGCTGGAACTGCTGCTCGGCGAGCCGGTGATCGGCCTGGACCGGGCGGGGATGCCGGTGGACCGCGCCGGTACCGCCGTCGTGCGGGTGGCGCGGGCGCTGGACCTGTCCGCCGACCTGGAGCGCCGCTGTGCCGAGCTGACCGACCATCTGTCCGAAGTGGACAGCGCGTGGTCCGCCGTCGCGGCGGAGTGGGGGCCGCTGACCGAGGCCGCCGACGCGGCCATCGCGCAGGCCGCCTCGCTCGGCGAGCCGGAGCTGACCCGGGCGTTCGCCGCGCGGCTGGCCGCCGCCCGGGCGGAGGACCTGGCCGACCCGCTGGCCGCCGCGCCGGGCGGGGACCTGCGGCCGGCGGCCCGCACCCGGCTGCGCGACCTGGCCGGCGAACTGGAGGCGGCGCGGCGCAGGCTGGCCGAGATCGCGGCACTGCGCGACGGGTACCCGGCGCGGGTGGCCGCCCTGCGCGAGCTCGTCGAGCAGGTGGCCGCCGCCGAGCTACGGACCAGGGACTCCTACGCGCAGGTCGACCGGAAGATCGCCGATCCGCGGCTGCCCCCGCTGCCGGCAGCCGCGGCCGTGCTGCGCCCCCGCCTGCCCGACCCGAACAAGGTCCACAGTGGACGGTTGGCGAGACTCGCCGACGAGCTGTCCGGGCTCGAGCGCACGATCCGCGCGGCCCTGACCCGCGCCGAGGAGCTGCGCCGGGCGGCCGACGGCCTGCTCGAGCGGCGCGACGAGCTGCGCGGCCGGCTGGACGCCTACCGGGCCAAGGCGGCCCGCTCGGGCTTCGCCGAGGACGCCGGGCTCACCGACCGGTACCAGTCGGCCTACGACGTGCTCTACACCGCGCCCTGCCGGTTGCCGGCCGCCACCCAGGCGGTCCACGCCTACCAGCAGGCGCTCAACGACCTGATCGCCGCCGCGAAGGAGTCCCGATGACCGCCGTCGAGAGCTTGCGAGTCGACGCATGAGCGCCGTCGCGTGCCAACGCCCGGGCTGTCCCGGCCACTACGCCGAGGACGGTTACTGCGACGAGTGCGGGCACCGCGCGCCCGCCGGAGTCTCAGGCACCGCGGCGCCCAGTGTGGGAGCCACGATGCTCTCGGCCGCCAGCCTCGGCGCGACCGCCACCGGGGGTGCGCCGACGGGCGCCGGCCTGGCCGGGGCGTCCAGCGCGAGCCGCGGTACCCGGGGGCACACCCGCGGACGGCTGGGCGCCAACCTGGTCGTGGTACCGCCGGTCACGCCGCGCGCGCCGGCCAGCGCCGTGCTCTCCGACCCGTCGGTACCCGAGTCCCAGCGGTACTGCGGCAAGTGTGGCGAGCCGGTCGGCCGGGGACGCGACGGGCAACCCGGGCGCGTCGAGGGCTTCTGCCCGCGCGACCGGACCCGGTACAACTTCCGGCCGAAGCTCAACCCGGGCGAGCTGGTCGACGGCCGGTACGAGATCCTGGGCGCGCTGGCCCACGGCGGCCTGGGCTGGATCTACCTGGCCCGCGACCGCAACATCAGCGAGGGCGGCAGCGACCGCTGGGTGGTGCTCAAGGGCCTGATCAACAGCGGCGACCCGGACGCCACCGCCGCGGCCGTCGCCGAGCGCCGGTTCCTGGTCGAGGTCGACCACCCGAACATCGTGAAGATCCACGACTTCGCACAGCACCCGGACCCGGACAGCGGCGAGGACGTCGGGTACATCGTCATGGAGTACGTCGGCGGCCGCTCGCTGCGCGACCTCGCGCTGAACAACCGAGGGCCCGACGGGCGGCGGATCCCGCTGCCGCTGACCCAGGTGCTCGCCTATGGCATCGAGGTGCTGCCGGCGCTGGGCTACCTGCACGAGCGCGGCCTGCTGTTCTGCGACTTCAAGCCGGACAACGCGATCCACGCGGGGGAGCAGCTCAAGCTCATCGACCTCGGTGCGGTGCGGCGGATGGACGACCACACCTCGGCGCTCTACGGCACGCCCGGCTACCAGGCGCCGGAGAAGGAGCTGGCCGGCGTCGGGCCATCCGTGGGCACCGACCTCTACACGGTCGGCCGGGCGCTGGCCGTGCTGAGCTTCGACTTCGGTGGCTTCAGCACCCGGTACGCCGCTTCGCTGCCGACGCCGGCCGAGGTGCCGCTGCTGGCCGAGCAGGAGTCCTACTACCGGCTGCTGCGCCGGGCCACGAGTACCGACCCGGGCCGGCGGTTCGCGTCCGCCGACGAGATGGCCGACCAGGCTACCGGCGTGCTGCGCGAGGTTCTGTCCACTATGGACGGTCGCCCCCGGCCGGCACCGTCCGTGCAGTTCACGCCGGAGCGGCGGGCGTTCGGTACCCACACCGACGCGGCGGACGGGCAGGCCGGGGGTACCGCGCTGGACGGTGCGGCGGTGGCCGCCGCGCTCCCGCTGCCACTGGTCGACCCGACCGACCCGGCCGCCGGCCTGCTCGCGACGATGAGCAGCACCGACCCGGCCGGGGTGCTGGGCGCCCTGCTCGCCGCGCCGACCCGCAGCCTGGAACTGTCACTGGCGCTGGTGCGGGCCCGGCTGGAGACCGGCGACCTGGCCGGCGCGCACACGGAGCTGGCCGCGCTGTCGGCCAGCGACGCGGGGGACTGGCGGCTGGACTGGTACGCCGGGCTGCTGGCGCTGGCCGCCCGCGACCCGCAGCGCGCCCGGCAGTCCTTCGACGCGGTGTACGACGCGCTGCCCGGCGAGCCCGCGGCCCAGCTCGCGCTGGGTGCCGCGGCCGAGCTGTCCGGCGACCCGGTCGGGGCGGGCCGGCGGTACGAGCGGGTGTGGCGGGTGGACCGGTCCTTCGTGAGCGCCGCGTTCGGGTTGGCCCGCACGAGGCTGGCGGCCGGCGACCGGGCCGGCGCGCGGCAGGCGTACGACGAGGTGCCCGACAGCTCCAGCCAGTACGTGCCGGCCCAGATCGCGGCCGTCCGCGCCTACCTCGATCAGCAGCCGGCCGGGCTGACCGAGACCGACCTGGTGGACGCCTCGGGCCGGCTGGAGAGGCTGCGGCTGGACCGGCAGCGCCAGGCCACGCTCGCGGTCGAGATGTTCCGCACCGCGCTCAGCTGGGTCACCCACACCGCGCCGGACAAGCTGCCGCCGACCCCCGCGATCCCGGCGCCGCGCCGGCCGGTCGTCGCGGCGAAGGTACTGGGCCAGCCGCTGAGCGAGCGGCAGATCCGCTTCGGGCTGGAGCGCGCCTACCGGCTGCTGGCCAGCCTGGAGCGGGAGGGTCCGGAGCGGACCGCCCTGGTCGACCTGGCCAACTCCGTCCGGCCACGGACGGTGGTGTGATGACCGCTGATGTCACCCGCTGCCCCCACTGCGACGCCGAGGTTCACGACGGCGACCGGTACTGCGAGGCGTGCGGGTACGACCTGGTGACCGGTACCGAGGCAGAGGCCCAGGCCCCGGCCGGGGCGCCCGAAGCGCGCTGGCTCAGCTCGGGACGCACCGAGGAGGTCTGCGCCGGCTGCGGCGGCAGCTCCTTCGGCGACGAGGGGTACTGCGACGGCTGCGGGAGGCGCCGTGCCACCGGGCACGACCACAGCGAGCTGGATCTCGACGTGATCGCCGCGGCCAGCGACATCGGGCACCGGCACCGGCACAACGAGGACGCCGTCGGCATCGGGCTGCTGCCCGGCGGCGGCGGGCGCCCCGGCATCGTGGCCGGAGTGGTGTGCGACGGCGTGTCCAGCTCGGACCGGGCCGACGCGGCGTCCTACGCTGCCGTCGACGCGGCGGTGCCGGCGCTGCTCGACGCGCTGCGCGAGGAGCCGGGCGACCCTGGGCGGGCGCTGGAGCTCGCGGCCGGCGCGGCACAGGCGGCCGCCGCGCTCGCCGCCGGTACCGACCCGGGGACGAACCCGCCGAGCAGCACCTTTGTCGCGGCGGTCGTCACAGCCGAGGCGGTGACCGTGGGCTGGGTCGGCGACAGCCGGGCCTACTGGCTGCCCGATCCGCTGCCCGCCGACGCGCCGACCGCGGCGGCCCGGCCGGCCGGCGAGGGTACCGTCGGGCTGACCCCGGTCTGCCTGACCGCCGACGACTCGGTCGCCGGCCGGGCGGCGGCCGCCGGTGGACCGCCGGTGGGCGCCGCGCACCCGGCCGGGCCGGCCGGCGCCCTGGTGCGCTGGCTGGGCGCGGACGCCACCGACACGGCTCCGCACCTGTCGACCGTCCGCCCCACCGGACCGGGCAGGGTGCTGGTCTGCAGCGACGGGCTCTTCCGGTACCGCCCGGAGCCGGCCGAACTGGCCGCCGCCACCCCGGCCGGTACCCCGATGGAGGTCGCCCGCGTCCTGGTCGAACTCGCGCTGGCGGCCGGCGGCGAGGACAACGTCTCCGTGGCCGTGCTGCCCTTCCCACCCCCCGTGGCCTGACCGGCCGCTATCTGAGGAGTCGTTCGATGACGCAGCCAGCCGCGTTCACCGCGGAGGTCTTCCAGAACCAGTACCTGCCGGCCGGCGGCCAGATCGTGGACGCGGTCGTCACCGTGACCGCCAGCGGCTCGGGGCTCAGTGCGGGCGGGGAGGCGCCGAGCGCCGCGGAGGTCATCATGGTCGACTGCTCCGGGTCGATGGCCGACCCGGCGACCAAGATGTCAGAGGCGAAGAAGGCGTGCGCGGTCGCCATCGACACGCTGCGCGACGGGGTCGCCTTCGCGGTGGTCGCCGGGCGGCACGACGCGCGGATGGTCTACCCGCCCTCGGCGACCCTGGCCGTCGCCAACCCGCTGACCCGAGGCGCGGCGAAGGACGCGGTGACCCGGCTGACCGCCTCCGGTGGCACCGCGATCGGCCAGTGGCTGAGCCTGGCCAACACGCTGTTCGCCGGCCACCCGGCCGAGGTCAAGCACGCGATCATGCTCACCGACGGGCGCAACCAGCACGAGACGCCCGACCAGCTCGCCGCGACCCTGCGCAACTGCGAGGGCCGGTTCACCTGCGACAGCCGGGGCGTGGGCGCGGACTGGGTGGCCACCGAGCTGCGCCAGGTCGCCTCGACGCTGCTCGGCACCGCCGACGGGCTGGAGGACCCGGCCGAGCTGCCCGCGGCGTTTCAGGCGATGACGCAGCAGGCGATGGGCAAGGCGGTCGCGGAGGCGGCGCTGCGGGTGTGGACCCCGGCCGGCTCCTCGATCCGCTTCGTCAAGCAGGTCTTCCCCCAGGTCGAGGACCTGACCGGCCGGCGGGTCGACGTGAGCCCGCGCATCGGCGAGTACCCCACCGGGTCGTGGGGTGCGGAGAGTCGCGACTATCACGTGTCCGTCGAGGTACCGGCCGGCGGGGTCGGCGAGGAACTGCTGGCGGCCCGGGTGAGCCTGGTCGCGAACGGTCAGCCGCTGGCACAGTCACTGGTACTGGCGACCTGGACGGATGACACGGCGCTGTCCACGAAGATCAATCAGCGGGTCGCCCACTACACCGGTCAGGCCGAGCTGGCCAGCGTGATCCAGGAGGGGCTGGCGGCCAGGGACGCCGGGGACGTGCCGACGGCGACCGCGAAGCTGGGCCGGGCAGTGCAGCTGGCCGAGGAGTCCGGGCACTCGGACACCGCCAAGCTGCTGGCCAAGGTGGTTGACGTCATCGACGCGCCGAGCGGCACGGTCCGGCTCAAGCCGAAGGTCGCCGGGGTGGACGCGGAGCTCGCGAACGTGCGGTCGGTCAAGACGATCCGGGTGAAGAAGACTGAGGAGGGCTCGTAATGGCCACCTGCCCGAAGGGGCACGAGTCAACGGCCAGCGACTACTGCGACGAGTGCGGCGCGCCCATCGGCGGCGCGGCCGCGTCCCCGGCGGGTTCGGCGGTCGCGGCGCCCGCGACGCCGGCCGGCGAGGCCGCACCGGCCGCGTCCGGGAGATCGGGCGAGCCGTGCCCGGAGTGCGGGACGCCGCGCGCGGGCCGGTTCTGCGAGGTGTGCGGCCATGACTTTCTGGCCGAGGCGGGAACACCGGCGACCGCACCGCCGTCGGGCGAGGCCGGTCCACCGGCCGGTACCGGGACCCCGGCGGGGGAGGGCGGCGCCCCGACCGGTACCTCGACCGGCAGCGGCTGGCGCGTGGTGGTGACCGCGGACCGGGCGTACTACGACCGGATGCGGGCGGCCGCCGACCCGGGCGCCGAGGACGTCCCGTTCCCGGCGTACTGCCCCGAGCGGCGGTTCGGGCTGCGGCCACCGCAGGTGCTCATCGGGCGGCAGAGCCGATCACGCGGCATCGAGCCGGACATCGACCTGACCGGGCCGCCGGCCGACCCGGCGGTGTCGCACTCGCACGCCATCCTCGTCGCCCAGCCGGACGGCGGCTGGGCCGTGGTCGACCTGGGCTCGGCCAACGGCACGTACGTCAACGACGGTGCCACCGCGATCGAGGAGAACACGCCGGTACCACTGGCTGCCGGCGATCGCATCCACCTCGGCGCGTGGAGCACGCTGACCCTACGCGCAGACTGACCCTCGTCAGACCGACCCCGGCCCGGGGTGGGGTACCGGCCGGCCGGTGCACCCCCCGAGGCACCGGCCGGCCGGCGATCTGGCCCGCTGACAACCCGGCCGCCGCGACCTAGCCGCGCTGGCGGCCGATCATCCCGCGGCCGGCGCCCGCCCCGGCCATCGGTCCGCCCGGCGCCTCGGCGTCCACGTCGACGATCGCCTCGGTGAACTGGGCGTGGTAGAGCCGGTGGTAGGCGCCCTCGGCCGCGAGCAGTTCGTCGTGGGTACCCTGCTCGACGATCTGCCCGTGCTCCATCACCAGGATCAGGTCGGCGTCGCGGATGGTGGACAGCCGGTGCGCGATGACGAAGCTGGTCCGGTCCGAGCGCAGCGCGGCCATCGCCCGCTGCAGCAGCACCTCGGTACGGGTGTCGACCGAGCTGGTCGCCTCGTCCAGGATCAGCAGCGACGGGTTGGCCAGGAACGCCCGGGCGATCGTGATGAGCTGCCGCTCGCCCGCGCTGACGTTGCTGCCCTCCTCGTCGATCACCGTGTCGTACCCGTCGGGCAGGCTGCGCACGAACCGGTCGACGAAGGTGGCCCGGGCCGCCTCGAGGATCTTCTCCTCGCTCGCGGTCGGGTCGCCGTAGGCGATGTTGTCCCGGATGGTCCCGCCGAACAGCCAGGTGTCCTGCAGCACCATGCCGATCTCGCCGCGCAGCGCGTCCCTGCGCATGGACGTGGTGTCCACGCCGTCCAGCGTGATCCGGCCGCCGTCCAGCTCGTAGAAGCGCATGACGAGGTTGACCAGGGTGGTCTTGCCGGCGCCGGTCGGACCGACGATGGCCACCGTGTGCCCCGGCTCGGCCACCAGCGACAGGTCGTCGATCAGCGGCTTGTCCGGGTCGTACCGGAAGGAGACGTGCTCGAACTCCACCCGGCCGTGCGGGTCGGTGACCGTCGCCGGTACCTCCGGATCCGGGCTCTGCTCCTGCGCGTCCAGCAGGTCGAACACCCGCTCGGCCGAGGCCACCCCGGACTGCAGCAGGTTGGCCATCGAGGCCACCTGGGTCAGCGGCTGGGTGAACTGGCGCGAGTACTGGATGAACGCCTGCACGTCGCCGAGGGTCATCGCGCCCGAGGCGACCCGCAGCCCGCCGACCACGGCGACCGCGACGTAGCTCAGGTTCCCGAGGAACATCATGGCCGGCATGATCGTGCCGGACACGAACTGCGCGCCGAAGCTCGCCTTGAACAGCTCGTCATTCCTGGCCACGAAGGCGGCCTCCACCTCGCGCTGGCGGCCGAAGACCTTGACCACCTCGTGCCCGGTGAACGCCTCCTCGATCTGGCCGTTGAGCGCGCCGGTGTGCGTCCACTGCGCGATGAACAGCTTCTGCGACCGCTTGGCGATCTGCTGGGTGACCACAATGGACAGTGGCACGATGACCAGCGCGATGGCCGCCAGCAGCGGCGAGATGACGAACATCATCACGAGCACGCCGACCACCATGAGCACCGAGGTGAGCAGCTGGCTGAGCGTCTGCTGGAGGCTCTGCGCGATGTTGTCGATGTCGTTGGTGACCCGGCTGAGCACCTCGCCGCGCGGCTGGCGGTCGAAGTACGGCAGCGGCAGCCGGTTGAGCTTGTCCTCGACCTCCGCGCGCAGCTTCAGCACCGCCCGCTGCACCACGCCGTTGAGCAGGTACCCCTGCCACCACGACAGCAGGGCGGAGGCGAGGTACACCAGCATGCCCAGGGCGAGGATGTGGCTGAGCCGGGTGAAGTCGATGCCCACGCCGGGGATCACCTTCATGCCCGAGAGCAGGTCGGCGAAGCCCTTGTTGCCGCTGGCCCGCTGCTGCGCGATGACCTGGTCCAGCGGCACCCCGGCGGGCAGGTTCTTGCCGACGAGGCCGGAGAAGATGGTGTCGGTCGCCTTGCCGAGGATCTTCGGGCCGAGCACGCTCAGCCCCACGCTCACCACGGCCAGGGCGATGATGACCGACAGCTCGGCGCGGTAGGGGCTCAGCCGCCGGATGAGGCGGCGCGCCGAGGGGCCGAAGTTCATCGACTTCTCGGTGGGCATGCCCGCGCTCATCCACGGTGGACCGCCCTGGCGCCGCCCGGCCGTCGGCAGCCGCCCTGGTACCACAGGTGCCCCGGCCTTCGCGGGCGCGCCCGCCGCACCGTTCCGCGTCGGCCCGCCGGGCTGGGTCGGTGCCGAACTCATCTGTCCCCCCGTGTCGTCTCGGTGGCCCTTGCCTGGCTGGTGGCCGTTGCTCTGGTTGGGTGTCGTGGTCATGCCGCCGCCCCCACGGCGAGCTGGGACTCGACGATCTCGGCGTAGGTCGGGCAGGTGGCCAGCAGCTCGTCGTGCGGGCCGATGCCGACCACCGCGCCGTCGTCCAGCACGATGATCTGGTCGGCGTTCATGATCGTTGACACCCGCTGGGCCACGATCACCACCGCCGCGTCCGCGGTGACCGGCCGCAGGGCCGCGCGCAATCGGGCATCGGTACCCAGGTCGAGCGCCGAGAACGAGTCGTCGAACAGGTAGATCTCGGGCCGGCGCACCAGCGCGCGGGCGATGGCCAGCCGTTGCCGCTGGCCCCCCGACACGTTGGTGCCGCCCTGGGCGATCGGGGCGTCGAGCCCCTCGGGCATCTCCTCGACGAAGTCGCGGGCCTGCGCGATCGTCAGCGCCTCCCACAGCTCCTCGTCGGTCGCCTCGGGGTTGCCGTACCGCAGGTTGCTCGCGATCGTGCCGGTGAACAGGTACGGCCGCTGCGGTACCAGACCGATGCGCTGCCAGAGCATGTCCGGTTCGATCTCCCGCACGTCGACGCCGTCCACCTTCACCGAGCCGCCGGTGACGTCGAACAGCCGCGGTACCAGCGAGATGAGTGTGGTCTTGCCGGCGCCCGTGCTGCCGATGACGGCCGTCGTGGTACCGGGGGTGGCGTGGAACGAGATGTCCCGCAGCACCGGCGCGGCGGCGCCCGGGTACTGGAAGGAGACGCCGGTCATCTCCAGGTCGGCCCGCATCGCGATCTCCCGTACCGGCGCGGCCGGCGGCGCGACCGACGACTCGGCGTCGAGCACCTCCATGATCCGCTCGGCGCAGACGGAGGCGCGCGGCACCATGATGAGCATGAAGGTGGCCATCATGACCGACATCAGGATCTGCATCAGGTAGTTGAGGAACGCGGTCAGCGCGCCGATCTGGATCTGGTTCGCGTCCACCCGGTGCGCGCCGAACCACAGCACCGCGACGCTGGAGGCGTTGAGTACCAGCATGACGGTCGGGAAGATCAGCACCATCAGCCGGCCCACCCGCAGCGCGCTCGCGGTCAGGTCCTCGTTGGCGTGGGCGAACCGGGCGGTCTCGTAGGGCTCGCGGACGAACGCGCGCACCACGCGGATGCCGCTGATCTGCTCGCGCAGCACGCGGTTGACCGTGTCGATGCGGGTCTGCATGGTGCGGAACCCGGGCACCATCTTGCGGATGATCGATCCGATCGAGACGACCAGGACCGGCACCGCCACGAGCATCAGCCAGGACAGGCCGACGTCCTCCCGCAGCGCCATGATGACGCCGCCGACCATCATGATCGGCGCGGCGACCAGCATGGTGAAGGTCATCACGACGAGCATCTGCACCTGCTGCACGTCGTTGGTGTTGCGGGTGATCAGCGACGGGGCGCCGAAGCGGGTCACCTCGCGGCTGGAGAACTCGCCGACCCGGTGGAAGATGGCCGACCGCACGTCCCGGCCGAAGCTCATCGCGGTGCGGGCGCCGAAGAACACCGCCGCGATGGAGCAGGCGATCTGCAGCAGGGTGACCAGCAGCATCCACCCGCCGGTGCTCAGGATGTAGCCGGTGTTGCCCCTGGCGATGCCCTTGTCGATGATGTCGGCGTTCAGGCTCGGCAGGTACAGCGAGGCCATCGTGCCTACCACCTGCAGCAGGATGACGACCAGCATCGGCTGGGCGTACGGCCGCAGGTGGGTGCGCAGCAGGCGTATCAGCATCAGTCTTCCCCCGGGAGGTCGGTGCGTCGGTTACGTCTGTCGTCATTGGGAGCCGGGTCGCGGGCGAGCATGCCGTCGAGGACCACCGAGACGATCTCCTCGGCGGTCAGCGTGTTGCCGTCGCTGATCAACGGGTGGGAACCGGAGAAGGTGATCAGGCGCAGGATCCGGGTCACCTCGTGGAGCGGGTACCGGAAGCGGTGCCGGTCGGCGGCGAGCACCGCCTCGACCGCGCCGTAGACCATGTCGTTGACGGGGCGCACTGTCTCCCGGTGCTCCTTCAGGTTTTCCGGCGGCCCGTTCACACCCATCGCGTGCATCAGGCCGAACACGCTGATCAGCCGGCGCTGCAGGATCCCGGCGAGCAGGACCATCCGCTCGCGGACCGGCAGGTCGAGGTCGATGCCGTTGATCTCGCCGATCATCGGCAGCGGGTCGAGCACCGCCCCGACGGCGGCGTTGACCAGCTCGTCCTTGTCGGTGAAGACGCGGAAGATGGTGCCCTCGGCGACGCCGGCCGCCTCGGCGATCTGCCGGGTGGTCACCTTCGTGCCCAGCTCGCAGACCAGCGGCACGGTCGCCGCGATGAGGGCGGCGCGCCGCTCGTCGGGCGGCAGCGGCCGGGCCCGGCCCGGGTGGGTGCGCGTCACGGCGGCAACTGTACTGAGTGAGTGACTCACTCACAACACCTTTTCGCTGAGAGCGATGTCCGAAGGTTGGCTGGGAAATCCCCTTTCGCCCTCCGGTCCTGTCAGCCTAGGTTGACATCTGGCGGAGGAACCTGTCAACCCAGGTTGACGCCTCGCCGGCAACAACTGGCGTCGGGGGGAGCAGCCAAACGGTCTGCTCGTCGGTCTTTGCAGGTGAGGGAGGAACTGCGGTGGCGGTACCGAACGTCCGGATCGAGCGGCTCTGCTGGCTTGCCGTGCGCGAGCGGCTGGCCAGGCGCGGCCGGGACAACCCCGTGCTCGCGGTGACCCGGGTCCGGTGGGGGGTGCGCCTGCACCGTAGCGGCCGGTCCGGCGAGCCGATGATGGACTGGCTCGGCACCGACCTCACCGCCGGCCGGATGGCCTCGTTCGGCTTCGCGGTGCACGACGTCGCCCAGCAACTGTCCGTCGCCGAGCGGCAGGAGCTGCGGCGCACCGGCGAGGTGCCGGACTGGTTCCTGCCCGCGGTCTACCGCCGCCGCCGGGAGCTGCGCCGGCTCGGCGACAGCGGACGGGTCTGGGCCGCGCTGCGCTAGAAGCGGGTCCTGGCCAGCTCCAGGACGGTACCGTCGGCGGACACGACCGGCAGCGCGCGCCACTTGTCGAAAGTGGTGCACGGGTGGGAGATGCCGAGGCCGACCAGGTCGCCGACGGCCAACGGGTGCTCGGCCGGCAACGACAGGTACGCGTGCTGGTCGTTGACGCCGGTCACTTCGACGCCGTCGAGCCTCGCGTCGCGGCCGGACGCGTCGCGCCAGGTGCGGGCGACCGGCAGCCCGGAGTCGGTGGACACGTCGCGCCTGCCGGCCCCGACCAGGGCCAGGGTCGGCTCGGGGCGGGACAGCACCGGCGCCCAGACCCGCAGGGCCTCCCGGAACCGGTGCGGCGCCGGCGACTGGGCGACCCGCGGCTGCGCGCCGAACGGGGACAGCCTCTCGTAGTGCCCGGCGTCATGGGTGACGTAACAGCCGCTGCGCAGGACCGTCCGGTACGGGGTGCCGGCCAGGGCGGCCGGGAGCCGCTCGACGACCCGGTCGAAGTAGGCGCTGCCGCCGACCGTGACGATCGGCATCACGTCGCCGACCACGCCCTCGGCGTTGGCGGTCAGCGCGAGGTCGACCATCCGGTCCAGCAGCCGGTCCACCAGCTCCAGGGTGCCGGGCAGGTCGCCGCCGTCCAGGATGCCCTCGAACGCCGCGACGCCGGCCAACGCGAACGGGCTGCCGGCCACCGCCCAGGCCAGGTCCAGCGCGTCGTCGGCGCCGCGCACGCCGGTCCGTCCACCCTGGAATCCCAGCTCGACGAGCAGCCTCAGCCGGGCGCGGTGTGCCGGGTCGACACCGTCCACAAGGGACTTCAGCGAGGCGTCGGAGTCGGTGTAGGCGTAGACCTCCAGCTCCGGCCGCCGGCCGAGCAGGTCGCTGAGCAGCCGCACGGAACCGGGGTCGACGACCTCGTTGGCGAGGATCAGCCGTGGTACCCCCATGTCGGCGACCGCAGCGGCCTGCCACGCGCTCGCCACGGTGACCGCCCACGCGCCCGCCGCGAGCTGCCGCCGGATGATCTCCGGGCACATCGTGGTCTTGCCGTGCGGGGCCAGCAGCACGCCGTGCGCGTCGCAGTAGTCGGCCATGGTCGCGATGTTGTGGGCGAGGGCCTCCTCCAGCAGCACCGCGGTCGGCAGCGGGAAGGTGCCGTCGAAGATGTTGGCACCGACCACAGTGGACCGATCGGGAAGACCCTTGTCTGGTGTCACGCTCACCAGCCTACGCGGGCGGCCGCGCGGCGGTGCGGTAGTGGAAGGGCCTGGTCGCCGACAGCTGGGCGAAGCCGAGGCGGGCGAGGATCGGCCGGCTATCGTCCGAGGCGTCGACCTGGAGGTACTCGTAGCCCCGGTCGGCGGCGATCCGGGCGCGGTGTGCGACCAGGCTGCGGTAGATGCCCCGGCCGCGCCAGGCGGGTACCGTTCCGCCGCCCCAGAGGCTGGCGAAGCCGGTAGCCTCGTGCAGCTCCATCCGGGCGGCGCTGACCGGTTTCCCGCTGGCCGTCGCGAGTACCGCGACGACGGTGTCCGGGCGGCCGGCCAGTTGCGCGAGCATCTGGTGCCTCAGCCTCGCGCCCGGGGAGCCGAAGGCGGTCTCATGGACGGCGACAGCCGCGTCGACGCCGGCCTCGTCGGTCACCGGGCGGAGTTCGACGCCGGGCGGAACGTCCACAGTGGACAGCAGCGACGAGACCTCGGCGACCATCAGGGCCTCCTGCTCGTCCGGCTCGAAACCGGCCGCCCGCAACCGGTCCGGCAGGTCCGCCGGCCGGTCGTGCGCATACCACTTCCACTCGAAGTCCAGGCCCAGCGTCGCGTACCGGTGGATCGTCTCCGCGATGGCCGCGTCCGCGCCCGCGGGGTCCAGATCGCTCCAGAGCACGCCATTCCAGTCACCGGGCGCACCGACCTGGCGTACGACGTCGCCGGCCCGCTCGACAACGGCGCCGGCCGTGTCGGGCCTGGCATCGCGCCGCAGCCGGGCGTCGAAGCGGGCGAGCACCGCGTCACGATCCATCCCGCCAGGCTACGGCGCGGGCCCCGGCGCCCGGGCCGGCGTCCCCCTCACAGTGGCGCGGTCAGGTAGCGCTGGATGGTCGGGCCGATCCGCGCCGCCACGGTCGCGGCGTCCATCGCGACGAGCGGAGGCAGCCGCAGGATGATGCGGCACAGGGCCAGGCCCAGCATCTGGGTGGCGACCAGGCCGGCCCGCTGCACTGCCTCGTCGGGGTCGCCGGCCAACGCCACGACGGCCGGGGTCAGCTGGTCGCGGAAGACGGTGCGCAGCCGGGCGGCGGCGGCCTCGTCGGTGACCGCCGAGCGCAGCAGCATCAGCAGGGCGTCGTCGGCGGGGTCCTCCCAGCGGTCGAGGAAGTGCGCCACCAGCGTCGCGCCGAGGCGGCGGCGGGGGATGGCCGACACGTCGGGCAGCCGCAACGCGACCTCGACGGCCGCCGCGAACAGCCCCTCCTTGCTGCCGTAGTAGCGCATCACCATGGACGGGTCGATGCCCGCGTCGGCCGCGATGGTGCGGATGGTGGCCCGCTGGTATCCGTCGGCGGCGAACCTGGACCGGGCGGCGCGCAGGATCTCCGCGCGGGTGACGTCCGAGCGCCGGGCGGGAGCGGTCATGCGAACAAACGTAGGCCAACAACCGTTGACCGCCAAGCCGGCGCGCGGATATCCTCATGTCAACGCATGTTGGCCAACGATCGTTGGCCCGCCCAGGTGCGCGCGTGTTGCTTGTGCGATCGGGGGGGTGGCCGGTGCATGACGTGATCGTCGTGGGTACCCGGGTGGCCGGAGCGGCGACGGCGATGCTGCTGGCCCGCGCCGGGCTGCGCGTGCTGGCGGTCGACCGCGCCCGGTTCCCGAGCGACACGCTGTCAACGCACCAGGTGCAGCTTCCCGGCGTGGCCCTGCTACGCCGCTGGGGACTGCTGGACGCCGTCGTCGCCTCCGGCGCCCCGCCCGCGTCCCGGATCCGCTTCGACACCGGCGGTGCGGTCGTGGACGGGATGCTGCCGTGCCATGACGGGGTCGACGCCATCTACAGCCCGCGACGCACCATGTTGGACGCGATCCTGGTCGACGCCGCCCGCGCGGCCGGGGCCGAGGTCCGCCACGGGTACCGGATGGAGGAGCTGACCGTCGACCATCGGGGGCGGGTGACGGGGATCCGGGGCCGCCAGGGGACCGGCGAGTTCATTGTGGACGGCGCCCGGCTGGTGGTCGGCGCGGACGGGAAGCGCTCGACAGTCGCGCAGGCGGTTGGTGCCCGCCGGTACCGGACCTGGCCGCCGTCGACCGTCGCCTGCTACGGGTACTGGTCGGGGGTACCGGTCCGGGGCGGCGAGCTGTACGAGCGGCCCGGACTGGCGGCGGCGGCCTTCCCCACGAACGACGGGTTGACCATGGTCTACCTGGCCCTGCCGGTCTCCGGGCTGGGCGCCCTGCGGGCGGACACCGAGGGGCGCTACCTCGCCGGACTCGACCGGTGCGGTGACCTCGGCG
>Ga0081540_1000731_pt1 | contig 30244 bp, 29 predicted proteins | sample TabmetS2T1R1_FD_71024 | JGI IMG/M metagenome (GOLD analysis project Ga0081540, IMG submission 71024) | Tabebuia heterophylla rhizosphere microbial communities from the University of Puerto Rico - S2T1R1 | ecosystem: Host-associated > Plants > Roots > Rhizosphere ...
CGGAGCGGCGCGGCGCGACGCTCGATGTGTTCGCCAACGCCACCAAGAGCACGCGCTTCATGACGCCGCCGACGCGGGGCTGGCGGCTGGCGCGGGAAGCGGCGCTGTCGCTCAGCCTGAAACATGAATTTCCGCGTGGGCTCGCCAATCCGCGGCAGATGCAGCCCTACACCTATTCGGAAAGCCCGCTGACGCCTTATGCCGGGCGCGATGCCGAATTTGCCGGCGGCCCCGCCTGCGGCAGCGCCGTGCCCAACGCGAAGCTGACCGACGGCGGCCACCTGCTCGATCACGCCGGCGATGGCGTGACGGCAATCCTGTTCTGCGCGGGCGAGCCGACCGCCGAACAGAAGACCCTGCTCGAACAGCTCGGCCATATCGATCGGCGCTTCGCAGCGGTCGCAATTACATCGCACCCTTCCGTGTCAGGCGCGAAGACGATCGCGGACAATGACGGGCAAATCGCCCGCCTGTTCGCCGCCGGCCCCGGCACGCTCTACCTACTGCGGCCGGACCTGCACATTGCCGGGCGATGGAAGAACGCCGTTCCCGGCGAAATCCTCAAAACCGCGGAAATCTGCCTGGGAGGCGAAACGCCATGAGCGCGATGCCGTTCGAAGATTTCGAAGCTGCGTATGAGACGCTGGCGCTGGCGATCGACAAAGCCGGGGCGGAGCGCGAAGCGCTGTTCCTGACGCGGCTGGCGCTGGTGCTCGGCCACGAGCTCGGCGACATCGCGGCCTTCCGGAAGGCGATCAAGACGGCGCTGGAGGGGATCGATTAGGCGATCAGTGCCTCGCGCGACCACGCTACCTCAGCGCTTCACTCCACCCCAGCACGCGGGCGATGATGCCGTCGGCAATCGTGGGGTCGTCGCATGCGGAGCCGCGCCAGGCGATGTGCTGATCCGGCCGCACCAGCAGAAGCCGGCGACCGTAGACCTTGACGAGATCGGGCGCGTAGATCTGCAACACATGCAGCGGCAAGCCGTGCTTCGCGGCTGCAGCGGCGAGTGCCTCGCTGGGCTGCACCCCGAAGCAGGCCAACGTGAACCACGGCCCGAGAAGGTCAAAGATCGGCATGCCATTGCTCATGACGACGCTCGGCATCCGCACGCCGGGTACGGTCGTCGGCACATAGCGTAACGGGTCGTTCGGGACTTCCGCGCCCGGGTCCGCGCAGACGACGGGTGAATCGGCGTAGGCGTAGCCGAGTTCGATGCCATAGCTCTCGTTCTCGGCGTTGCCGATGGCGCCAATGCGCTGCCCGGCCCCGGCGCGCGCGATATCTCCTCTCTCCCCGGGAGCAGTCAGGTCAGGTGCGTAAAGCGCGCCGATCTCGGCACGCACCTGGGCATGCCGGCCCGATGCGGAACGGTTGCGCAAGCCTACCGGGCGGCGTTCTGCATCATAAGACGCCAACAGGCCCGGCCCGCCGAAGCCGTGCAATACCGCCGCGAGCTTCCAGCCAAGGTCACAGGCGTCACCGATGCCGGTGTTCATGCCGTAGCCGCCGGTGGGAATGTATTGGTGAGCGGCGTCGCCAGCCAGGAAGACGCGATCGCTCGCGTAGGACTCCGCGACCAGCAGATGCGGGCTCCAGGCGTTGGCGACCAGGATTTCATACTCAAAATCGCAACCGGCAAATCCGCGCAGCAAGGCGTGCGCGTCGACCGCCTCGGGCGCTACGCCATTCGGCCAGCGCGTATGCAGCGTCCAGATGTCGCTGTCGTTCTGCGCGATCAGCGTGCCCGCCACGGATTGATAGTGCCAGGCCACACCGAAGCGCTGCAACAGGCCGGTAGCCCCGGAACGGAAGTGGGTCATGAAGCGATCCATGACGCGGGATTGACCGTCGAGACCGATGCTAAGGCAGCCGCGCACCCGGCTGGTGCCGCCATCACACCCGACCAGAAAGGCGCAGCGCACTTGCTCGGTTTGTCCTTCCGCCGTGCGAAGGGTAGCCGTTACCCCGTTCCGGTCCTGCGACAAATGCTCAAAGGCCACTCCCCAGCGCGCCTCGACGCGCGGCTCGGCCTGAAGGCTGCGCTGCAGCACCGGCTCGATCTCGACCTGAGAGACGCGCATGGGCGGTTCACCCGGCATGCTGCCGTCATTGTTCTCGCGGATCAGGCCTCGCCACTGCGTCACATTCGGATAGCGAAAGCGGCACAATTCGTGCCCCGACAGGGATGTAATCCAGGAGACATCGAAATTGTGCCTCTCCGGCACCGCAACTGCCCGAAGCTGATCCGCCAGACCCAGGCGGCGAAACAGCTCCATGCTGCGAACGTTGGTGATGTCCATTTTCGGATGGCGCGTGGTGGCGGGATTGCGCTCCACCAGCATGCAGTTGACCTCGCGGCGAGCCAGGTCGCGCGCGAGCGTCATGCCGACCGGACCACCGCCCGCGATCAGAACCGGGACCTGCTTCATGCCTCGCAATATCGACCGACAATTTGCCCATGTAAATTGTCAGTCGACTTCCGTCTGCCGGCGCCCGATGTGGGGGCCGCCAGCTCGGATTTGGCGCAAGGAGCAGTTACACGGGCGGTTTGCAGTGCGTCCCGCCCACCGGCTCGGCCGTATGCAGGAATTCGTCGAACGCGACGGCACCGTCCGCAATGGTGTCACAAGGGCGACTGTCGATGGACAGTTGCGCGTCATGGTCAAAGACATCGACGACGAAAAGCGGCTGCCTCGCCGCACCGGCCCGCGGTGCTGCGTGCATGCGAATTTCATAGTCTCCGATCCACGCCAGAGAAATCGCCGCCGCGTCATCCTCGGGGCGGGACAGCAGGCTGACAAATGCCCGGGAAATTCTCAGCGTTGTAAGATTGTATTCCAACGCACGGCCCACAATAAAACCTCGCGCTTTTGATGGTCCGCCGCATGATTGCAACTGCGCCATTACGAGACGCTGGCGGCGAAATTAATATTTCGAAAGACGGAGTACAGATCCGGCTGCAAATCGCGTGCGGCCGCGGATTTGGTCCAAAGCGATTGCGGCGGAATGTCACAGCCGGCCACTCCCCGGCCACTTTTGGGCCCGGTAGCGGACTGTCACCGCCGTTCAGCTTCGGACCGGAAGTGGCCACTTGCGATTTAAAGACCGATTGGTTTATATATTGGTCATGAGCCCGCAGACCCCGGCGCGGTTGCCTCGCGGCCGCCCCCGAAGTTTCGATGTGGAAGCCGCCGTCGAGCGCGCGATGGAGGTGTTCTGGTCTCGCGGCTATCACGCCACCGCGCTCCCCGACCTTCTTCGTGCGACAAAGCTCTCGCGTGGCAGCCTTTACGCCGCTTTCGGTGACAAGCACTCGCTGTTCCTGCGTGCGCTTGATCGCTACGTTGCCGATGCGCTGACACGGATGGATGTCGAACTCGCCCCCCGCAGAGAACCGATCGACGGCCTGAGGGCTTATCTCGCCGGCTACGTTGACCGCACGAGCGGCGCCAATGGCCGGCGTGGATGCCTGCTGGTGGCCACCGCCATGGAACTGGCTGGCCAGGATGCTGAAGTCGGTCGCCGCATCGCGAGCTTCTTCAAAGCCATGGAGGCCAGGCTGGCTGAGGCACTTTCCCGTGCAAAGACGGCAGGCAGGCTGGCCGACGGTATCGAGCCTTCAAGTGCCGCCCGAATTCTCGTCTGTTTCGTCGAGGGGCTACGGGTGGTCGGCAAAACGGCACCGACGCGGACCGCATCGCAAGCCACCGCGGAAGCTCTTCTCAGCCGCTTCATCAGGTAGACACAACATGGACGCCGCCGCTCCCCGCGCGCCGATATTTAGACCGTTCGGTCTTGAAAGGAAGATGCCATGTCTGCGATCCAGATTGCGTGCGCGGTGGCCGTTCCGTTGCTCTGGGGTTATCAGTTCGTGGTCATCAAGGTGGGCGTTACCGAGTTTCCGCCGCTTTTCTTCCTCGCGCTGCGCTTCCTGGCCATCGCGCTGCTGCTCGTTCCGTTCGTCAAACGGCCCACGCGCCAACAACTCGGCCCTGTCGCAGCGATTTCACTCTTCCTTGGTGGACTGAACTTCGGGCTCTTCTATGTCGGCCTTGGGCTCGGCTCGGGAAGCATGTCGGCCGTCGCATATCAACTCGCCACCCCCTTCACCGTCCTGCTGGCCTGGCCGCTGCTCGCCGAGCGGCCGTCTCTCACCACGTCCGCCGGAGTGGTGCTCGCCTTCGCCGGCGTGATCGTGTTGGCCGCAGAGCCCGGCCGGACGACAAACGCGCTTCCGCTGCTGCTTGTGGTCGGAGCGGCCTTCGCATTCGCGGTGTCCAACGTCCTGACGAAGCGCTACGGCCCTTTTGACCCTTTCATGTTGATGGGTTGGTCGTCGCTGCTCACGGTGCCGCAGGTCATGTTGATGTCGCTGCTCCTTGAATACGGACAATCGGCGAGCCTCGTCACAGCGGATGGGCGTGGTTGGCTGGCGCTCGCCTACACGATTTTCATCGGAGGAATTATCGGGTTTGGCCTCTGGTTCTGGCTGATCGCGCGCTGCTCCGTGGGCCGCGTCGCACCCTTCGGTCTGCTGCTTCCGGTGTTCGCCTTGATTTCGAGCGTGTTGTTTCTCGGCGAACGCATGACCCCAAAGATGGTTGTCGGCGGGCTGCTCGCGATCTCCGGCGTGGCGATTACACAGGTCAGGCCGAGCGCGCGACCGACTTGAGCCTCAGGAACGGTGCGTCGTCGCGGATCGATCAATTTCTCTCATGCGAATCGCCGAATTTTGTCATGCACGCATCCCTGCTATTCGGGGGATGGTGAGTTGCAATTTTTGCGGCGCATCATATGATGACAATAATCTCATAAATTCACCCGCTAGCGAGGAGCACCCGCATGGCCGCCGTGTCCGATCCCGTCGTCATCCTTTCCGCCGCGCGCACGCCGCTCGGCCGTTTCATGGGCGAACTCACGCCGTTCAGCGCCCACAAGCTCGGTTCCCACGTCATCGGCGCCGCGCTGGAACGGGCTCAACTTGCACCCGAGCGGATCGATGAGGTGTTCATGGGCAACGTGCTGCCGGCCGGACAGGGCCAGGCGCCGGCCCGGCAGGCCGCCCGCGGCGCCAAGCTGCCCGACGCCACCGGCGCCACCACCGTCAACAAGGTCTGCGGTTCCGGCATGAAGGCGACCATGCTGGCGCACGACATCATCAACGCGGGTTCCGCCAGCATCGTGGTGTCGGGTGGCATGGAGAGCATGAGCAATGCGCCCTATTTGCTGGCCAAGGCACGCGGCGGTTACCGCGCCGGCCACGACCGCATCATCGACCACATGATGATGGACGGTCTCGAGGACGCCTACGAAACAGGCCGCTCGATGGGCGATTTCGGCGAGGCCACTGCCGAAGCCTATCAGTTCACCCGCAAGGACCAGGACGCCTATGCGATGGAGACGCTGACCCGCGCGCGCAAGGCGGTTGAGGGCGGCGCGTTCAAGGCCGAGATTGCCCCGATCACGCTGACCGAAAAGGCCGGGCCGCGGATCATCGCCAATGACGAGCACCCGCTGAAAGTCGATCCCGCCAAGATCCCCGGCCTCAAGCCGGCGTTCCGAGCCAACGGCACCATCACGCCGGCCGCCTCCTCGGCGAATGCCGACGGCGCCGCGGCGCTCATTCTGGCGAAACGCTCGCTGGCCACCCGCGACGGACTTCCGATGCTGGCCGAGATCAAGGGCCACGCCACCCACAGCCAGGAGCCGCAATGGTTCACCACGGCGCCGATCCCCGCCATCCGCAAGCTCTTGGACAAGGTCGGCTGGAGCGTCGGCGACGTCGATCTGTTCGAGATCAACGAGGCCTTTGCCGTCGTCGCCATGGCGGCGCAGAAGGATCTCGGCATCCCCCGCGAGAAGCTGAACGTCAATGGCGGCGCCTGCGCGCTCGGCCATCCGATCGGCGCCACCGGCGCGCGGCTGATCGTGACGCTGCTGCATGCGATGGAAGCGCAAAACCTGAAGCGCGGCGTCGCCGCGCTCTGCATCGGCGGCGGTGAAGCAACCGCGATCGCGGTCGAGCGGATCGCGCGCTAGATTCAATGCATGTCCTGAAATGAGGGAAGTATGGCATTCCTGCCATACTTCCCTTCGTTTAGAATGCGCAGAATTCCAACCAATCTTTCAGCGGAATTTTCGGAAGGCTCAATGATTTCGAACTGGCTGTCGGCCACCCTCGCCCGCCGCAACATCCATTACGGCTGGGTGATGGTCGGCGTGACCTTCTTCACCGCTCTGATCACCGCCGGCACCGTCGGTGCGCCCGGCGTCTTCATCGTGCCGCTGCAGAAGGAGTTCGGCTGGACCACGGCGGAGATTTCGTCCGCACTGTCGATCCGCTTCGTCCTGTTCGGCCTGATGGCGCCCTTCGCCGCCGCCCTGATGAACCGCTACGGCCTGCGCAATGTGGCGCTGTCGGCGCTGCTGATCGTGGTATCCGGCCTCGTCGCATCGCTGGCGATGACCAAGGTCTGGCACCTGATGCTGCTGTGGGGCGTGGTGATCGGGATCGGCACCGGTATGACGGCGCTGGTACTGGGGGCTACGATCGCCGCGCGCTGGTTCGTGGCGCGGCGCGGCCTCGTCGTCGGCATCCTCACCGCCAGCGTCGCGACCGGGCAGCTTGTGTTCCTGCCGCTGCTGGCAAGCCTCACCGACCATTACGGCTGGCGCATCGCCCTCGCCCTGGTCTGCGTCATGCTCGGCGTTGCCGCCTTCGCCGTGCTCATGGTCATGCGCGACCGCCCGAGCGATGTCGGCTTGCGCCCGTTCGGCGACGAGGGCACCGCACCGCTGCCGGCGCCGCCGCCCAGCACCACGCCGATCATGGCGGTGGCGCTCGGCACCCTGCGCGACGTTTCGAAGTCGGGCGTGTTCTGGATCCTGTTCGCCACCTTCTTCATCTGCGGCGCCTCGACCAACGGCCTGATCCAGGTGCACCTGATCCCGATGTGCCTCGATTTCGGCATTCCGCAGGTGCAGGCGGCGGGCCTGCTCGCCGCGATGGGCATTTTCGATTTCGTCGGCACCATCGCCTCGGGCTGGCTGTCGGACCGCTACGACAATCGCTGGCTGCTGTTCTGGTATTACGGCCTGCGCGGCCTGTCGCTGCTGTTCCTGCCCTTCACCGACTTCTCATTCTACGGCCTGTCGCTGTTTGCGATGTTCTACGGGCTCGACTGGATCGCCACCGTGCCGCCGACGGTGCGGCTCACCGCGCAGCGGTTCGGCGCCGAGCGCGCCAATCTGGTGTTCGGCTGGATCTTTGCCGGCCATCAACTCGGCGCGGGCGTCGCCGCTTTCGGCGCCGGGTTGTCGCGCACGGTGCTGGCGACCTACGTGCCGGCCTTCTTCGTGGCCGGCGCGCTCTGCATCATCGCCGCGCTGATTGTGCTGGCGATCTCGCGGCCGGCGCCGAAGCCGGCAGTCGCCGTGGCGGCACCGGCAACGGCGTAATCGATATCAGCGAGGTGGGCGGGCGCGCTTGCGTCGTGCCCACCTGCTCTCGAGTTTTTCGGGAAGACAGCACGCGGAGCCTGTCGCTGGACTGGCCTCATAATGATGCGCCATTCGTTCGTCGCCTAGCCGACAGACGTTCTGTGCGCGATCCAATAGAAACAGAGTCCTAGAATTGTGGGGTCGGCAGAGTTATAGTGAGATCTGAGCTCGGCGAAATTTCCAGTCCTGATGTTGGTTTACGGAAAGGAAGGATCCCAGCCACACCACTCTTGCCTCGATCAAGGTCCCCGCCAGGGTGAATTTTGTTTGGTTGGGCTTCCTGCAGTGCGGGAGGACATCCATGAGTGTCGTCAACAATTCAAGTTCGCTTCAGACGAAGCTGTTGTGGATCGCGGTCGCTCTTCTGGGCGCCGTGACATTCGCGATCGTGGCGCTCAATCGAGGTGAAACGGTCAACGCCGCGTGGCTGGTTGTCGCCGCGGTTTGCATCTATTTCATCGCCTATCGCTTTTATGGATTGTTCGTCGCGGAGCGAGTGCTCGGCGTCGATGGTGCGCGACTGACGCCTGCCGTTCGCCACAATGACGGTCTCGATTACGTTCCGACCAACAAGTACGTGCTTTACGGCCATCATTTCGCGGCGATCGCCGGCGCGGGTCCACTGGTTGGTCCGGTGCTTGCGGCGCAGATGGGCTATATGCCGGGTACGCTCTGGATTCTCGCCGGCGCGGTGTTTGGAGGCGCGGTCCAGGACATGACCGTGCTGTTTCTGTCGACGCGGCGCGATGGCCGCTCGCTCGGCGACATCGTGCGCGCCGAGATGGGAGCGGTGGCCGGCACGATCGCGGGAATAGGCATTCTGCTGATCTGCGTCATCGTGCTTGCGGTCCTCGCGCTCGTCGTCGTCAAGGCGCTGATCGGCAGCCCGTGGGGAACTTTCGCGGTGTTCTGCTCGATTCCGATCGCGCTTCTGATGGGCGTGTACGGCCGGTACTTCCGCCCGGGAAGAGTCGGCGAGATGTCGCTGCTCGGCTGCGCATTGCTGCTCGCAGCGCTGATCTACGGCAAGACCGTGTCCGAGACGCCTGAACTCGCGACCTATTTCGATCTGCAAGGCGAGACGCTTGCGCTGATCATCATCGGATACGGTTTCGTCGCATCCGTATTGCCGGTCTGGCTGCTGCTGGCGCCGCGCGATTACCTTTCGACATTCCTCAAGATCGGTACCATCACTCTCCTGGCTATCGGCATCATCATCGTTCGTCCCGATCTGCAGATGCCGGCCGTCACTAAATTCATCGACGGCAGCGGACCGGTTTGGGCCGGCGGCATGTTCCCGTTCCTGTTCATCACCATCGCCTGCGGCGCCGTTTCCGGATGGCATGCCCTGATCTCGTCAGGGACGACGCCGAAGATGATCGAGAACGAGAAGCAGATCGCGTTCATCGGCTACGGCGGAATGTTGATGGAATCGTTCGTTGCGATCATGGCGATGATCGGCGCCAGCATCATCCATCCCGGCGTCTATTTCGCGATGAACAGTTCCGCAGGATTGATCGGCACCACGGCCGAGCAAGCCGCTCAGGTGATCTCCGGATGGGGGTTCGTGGTGACCCCGGACGAGATCGCCCAGATGGCCAAGGACGTCGGAGAAAACTCGATCATGTCGCGCACCGGCGGCGCACCAACGCTCGCCGTCGGCATGGCCCATATCCTGTCGTCGTTCCTCGGTGGCCGTGCCCTGATGGGCATCTGGTACCACTTCGCGATCCTGTTCGAGGCTCTGTTCATCCTCACCACCGTCGACGCCGGCACGCGCGTGCTCCGGTTCATGATTCAGGACCTCGTCGGCAACGCTATCCCGGCGTTCAAGGAGACGACATCCTGGACCAACAACCTGATCGGGTCGGCGCTTTCGTGCGCGCTGTGGGGCTACTTTCTCTACGTCGGCGTGATCGATCCATTGGGTGGTATCTGGACGCTGTGGCCGCTGTTCGGCACCGCCAACCAGATGCTGGCGGCCATCGCGTTGACGGTGTGCACCGTCGTCCTGTTCAAGATGAAGCGCGAGCGGTTCGCATGGGTGACGCTCGTACCCGCCGCATGGCTTGTGGCCTGCACGGTAACCGCCGGGCTCCAGAAGGTATTCAGCGCCGACCCGAACGTAGGGTTCGTCAGCCACGCGCTCAAATACAGCGACGCGATCGCTGCGGGCAAGTTGCTGGCGCCGGCAAAAACGGTTGGCGAGATGAGCCGGATCGTTTTCAACGACTACGTCGATGCAACGCTTGCGGCCTTGTTCGTGCTGGTGGTCGTCGCGACCGTCATCTACGGCCTGATCAATATCTGGCGGGCACTGGCCAATCCGCGGCCGACCGCGATGGAAATAGAGTTCGCTGGAGTGGCCGCGGGAGGTAGCCGTGCCTGACCTGCAGAGTTTGTTCGACCAGTCCGCCAGCGCGATGCGAACCGCCCGCTATTGGGGCACGCGCACCGCGCGTCTGATGATCGGCGTTCCCGATTACGAAACATATGTCGCGCACCGCCATGCGAAGCACCCCGACGAGCCGATCATGACGTATGTGGAATTCTTTCGCGAACGGCAGGAAGCGCGCTATGCCATTGGGAAAGGCCGCTTCAGAGGCTGCTGCTGAAGTCCGGCAACACTGACGTTTGCGGAGAGCAAAGGGCTGAAAATCGTGAAAAGGAGCCCGCGGCCATGAAGGCAATATCTCTGCCTGTTGCAGCTTTGGCTGCAACGGCTGTGATCACCCCAGCCCATACCAAGCAGCCCCAGGTTGGCGACTTCATTACCTTGCCGGCCCAATCGCTCGCCTGCTTCGATCTTGACAACATCAAGGAGCTGGAACGTACGCGCGCCATGGAGGGCCTCTCGGCTGCGCTGCAATTCATCGATCGCCATCCCCTCTCCGACAATCCCGAGAAGGCCGGCATGTTCGCCAACGTCTGCAGCCGCTTCGGACCGGGCGGCACGATGTACCGGGTCGAAAAGGTTTACGACTGGACGAGCGGCGGGCTGACCCTGTTTTGTATCGACCCCGCGACAAAATGGAATCTCGGGTCGTCAGGCGACAACAAGCAACCGCCGGCCGCCTCTACCGATAACTGCTGGTGGGTGCGGCTGGATTATTGAGCGAATTGCCCGTGATGCGAGGCAGGCCCGCAGGTCAGGCACCGAGATGCACGGCCATCTGTGGCAAAACGGCTGTGGCCGAGTTAGGCTGGCCCTCGCCAAGGCTCGTCGTACTTTTTGAATCAAGACAGGAGTTCATTATCATGCGCAGATTTGCTTTTGCGATTGCAGTCGTCGTTGGAATGAGCCTGCCAGCGTTTGCGCAGAAAGCGGAGATCGAGGCGGCCAACGCCAGGTGGATCGAATTTTTCAACAAGGGCGATTTTGCCGGCATCAAATCGCTCTACACCGCCGATGCGACCGCGCTTCCGCCCGGTTCTGCGATGGTGCGCGGCGATGCCGCCATTGGGGCGATGTGGAAAAGCATCGCCGAAGAAGTTACTGATCCAAAGCTGATGATCCTTGACGTCAAGCCGCTCGGTCCCTTCGCAGCACAGGAGATCGGGACGTTTATCCTGAAGACCAAAGGACCCAACCCAAAGGATGTGATCGGTAAATATCTCGTGGTTTGGGAAAAAGTCGGAAATGACTGGAAGCTTGCGGCCGACATCTGGAACGAGGGTCAGTGAGCGCCCGGTCCCGCCACGCTGGCACATCAGCGCAATAGGCGATTACGCGCCCTGCGCCGCGCCTACCGTGTCGGCCATGTGCGCGCCGCGCGTGCCCATCGGTTTTGGCGGACCGGTCGTCGTGTCGTGTGCGGTCTGATGCTCCAGCTCGGCATCGATCTCGGCGCCCAGAAGGATGACGATCGCTGATATCCACAGCCACGTCATGAAGCCGATGACGGCGCCGAGCGAGCCGTAGGTCTCGTTGAAATTGCCGAAGTTGGCGGCATACCATGAGAACAGTCCGGAAGCGCCAAGCCAGAGCAAGGCTGCAATCGCGCTACCCCAGGTGATCCAGCGCCATTGAGGCGCCTCGCGGCTAGCGCCGTAACGGTAGACCACGGCGAGCGCGAGCGTGAGGATCAGATACATCGCGGGCCATCGGCCGATCCGCAGAAGCAGATCGCCTGCATCGGACAGGCCGACGTAGCTCAGAATCACGGGGACCACGACGATCGAGCCGAGCGCCGCCAGGATGAGCGCAACGCCGCCCACCGTGAAGCCGAGAGAAAGCGCGTTCAGCTTGAAAAAGCCGCGCTTCTCCTCCTCGCCGTGCACGATGTTCAGCGTGTCGAACAGCGACTTCATCGCCGCGTTCGCGCTCCAAAGCGACGTTGCCAGTCCGATCGCAAACGTCAATCCGAGCGTCTGCGTGCCTTTGGAAGCGACCCGGGTAAGTTGCTCTTTTGCGACGTCGATGGCGCCGCCGGGCAGAAATCCGCCAAGCTGGTCGAGATGCCTGGTAATGGTCATCGGGTCGGAGAAAAAGCCGTACAACGCCACCAACGCGGCGGTGGCGGGGAAGATGGCGAGGATGCTGTAGTAGGTCATGCCCGCCGCGAGCGCCAGAATGCGATGCGCCGATATGTTGGCGTAGACCCGCAGCAGCACATCCTTCCACCCCTTGGCGGGGATCTCGGATGGCGAGGTCGCCAGTCTCCCCCGATCGTCGTCGTTGACCAGACCGGCAGTTGACATCGCGCGGTCGGGCCTCCGCCCTGGAGCGAGCGGCCGGTCTTGCGGCGGGGCGACGCGGTCCCAGAAAAGTGCGACCGCCAGCAGGCCGAGCAATGCGGCAAAACTCCAGCCGCTCAGATGGTCTCGCCGGGCAGGCGCATCATCGTTCCAGGTCATCTGCTCCTCCGCGAAGTCAATTCTCATTGCATTGGAGAGTTCCTGTTCGACGGCGCGTGATCGTCCGGGCACAGGCTTCCGGATCCACGGATTGAACGCTCACCGGCAAGTCGTCCAGGCAACGTCGCCGGGCAGGTCACGTCGTCTGTTGTTTGGCGCCTAGTTCGCCTTCATGCAGTCGCGGATGAAATCGATGCGGGCAACGAGGCCGAGTTTCTTCGCGCTGGCCTGGCCACGACATGCCTCGCGCTTGTCCACCCCTTGTTCGATTTTCTGCAGTTCGTTCAAATCTCCGCCTGCCGGCGCGTCGGCGCTGGCCTGCATCGCGGTCTGAAGCCTCTGGATGTCGGCCGGCGACAGCTGCGGCCGGTCGACCCTGATTGTCAGCTTGCCGAGCTTTGCAGTGAGCGGGAATGGCGGCTGATAGTCGGCATCGCTCACCCCGGTGAGCGTGTCGGAACCGATGTCAAAACTCTCGTCCCACTGCAAAATCATCGGCATGGTCTTGGGCATGGTCTTCTGGTCGACCACCTTGCCGTCCACCTTCAGCGTCGCGGTTGCCGCCCGGCCGAGACCGGAGAAATTATTGAATGCCAGCGTGCCGGCGCCGAGGCCGTCATACTTGAAGTCATACTCGATCACATGGGGGCCTGGCGTCAGCGCATCCGGCCCCTGCCACCTGACGCGCTCGAGGTCGACCAGATTCCACAGAAACGTCGGCCTGCCCTGCTGGAGGTAGAATCCGTAACCGCCAAAGCGGCCGCCTGATGTCAGGATCATGCCCTGAGCGCCCGCCTGGGGGACTTCGATCTCCGCGGTCATGGTGAAAGAGGAATTGAGCAGGAATGGCGAGTCGCCCTGCGGGAGCCCCACCATCGGCTGGGTGTAGACGAACTCCGTCCGTCCGGCGGTGATGTTGGGCCGCGGCGCGACGATGCGCGCGGCCACCGAGGCGTCCATCGGCAGGACATTGTACTTCTTGGCCTCATCGAGGAACTGCTGGCGCATCTGCGCTACCTTCTCGGGATTGCTGGCCGCGATGTCCTGAGACTGGGTGAAGTCCTTGCCAAGGTCATAGAGCTGGAAGGTCTGATTGTTCAGTGGATCAGGATTGGCCGGACCGAAAGCCTGCCAGGGCGCGCGATTGACCTCGGTGCTCAACAGCCAACCGTCATTGTACAGCGCCCACTGCCCCATCATCTCGAAGTACTGGACCTTGTGGCGCGAGGCCGCCTTCTCATTCGCCTTGTCGAATGTATAAAGGAAGCTCGTCCCTTCGACCGCCGATTGCTTGATGCCGTCGACCGTGTCGGGCGCGGAAACGCCGACGGCTTCCAGAATGGTGGGGACGACGTCAATCACGTGCACGAATTGCTGCCGCAGGCCGCCCTTGTCCTTGATGCGCGCCGGCCACGAGACGACCATGTTTTGATTGATGCCGCCGAGCCGCGAGGCGTTCTGCTTGAACCAATCGAACGGCGTATCGAACGCCCAGGACCAGCCGGCGGACATATGATTGTAGGTCTGCTCGGTGCCCCAGACGTCATAGAACTTCATCTGGGTTTCGACGGGAACGCTGACGCCATTGAAGAAGGCGACCTCGTTGGGTGTACCGGTCGGACCGCCTTCCGCGCTGGTGCCGTTGTCGCCGTTGATGTAGATCACAAGCGTATTGTCGAGCTGGCCGGCGGCTTCCAGCGCCTTCACGACGCGTCCGATCTCGTGGTCGCTATAGGCTGCGTAGGCCGCAAACACCTCGACCTGGCGGATGAACAGCTTCTTCTCATCGTCGGAAAGCTGATCCCACGGCTTGAGCATTTCGTTCGGCCAAGCGGACAACTGGGAGTCAGCCGCAATCACACCAAGCTTCTTCTGGTTTTCAAAGATGCGTTGCCGCAGCTTCTCATAGCCATCGTCGAACAGATGCATGTCGTGGATCTTGTCCACCCACTCCTTTGTCGGGTGGTGCGGAGCATGCGTCGCGCCGGGCGCGTATTTGATGAAGATCGGCTTGTCCGGCTGGGTCTGATGCATGCGGCTGATATAATCGATGGCATCGTCGGCCATTGCCGTGACCAAATTCCAGGTGCCGGGCGGCTTTCCCTGGAAGGGGTAGATTTGCGTGGTGTTGCGGAACAGATTTGGCTGCCACTGGTTGGCATCGCCGCCGACAAAGCCGTAGAAATATTCAAACCCCATTCCAACCGGCCATTGGTCGAAAGGCCCGGCCTGGCTTGCGGCAAACGCCGGCACGTTATGGTCCTTGCCGAACCACGCCGTTGCGTAGCCATTGTCACGGAGCATCCGGCCTATCGTGGCCTTATCCTTCCCGATGATGCTGTTGTAGCCGGGAAAGCCGGTCGATTGTTCCGAGATCACGCCGAAACCGGCCGAGTGATGATTCCGTCCCGTGATCAGCGCGGCGCGTGTCGGCGAACACAGCGCCGTCGAGAATACGCGGTTATAGCGTAACCCTTGCTGCGCGATGCTCTCCATGGCCGGAGTCGGTATGACGCCACCGAACGTGCTGGGCACGCCGAAGCCCGCATCATCGGTGATAATCAGCAGAACGTTCGGCGCGCCTGTCGGCGGAACGACGCGGGGCGCCCACCAGGGCTTTGACTGCAAGGCGTCATCCTTGATGACGCCGCCGAACGCCGGATCAGGTGGAGGAAGTTGCTTGCCGGTAATCGTTGTCGTGGCGCTTGGGGAGCCAAGCACGCCCGTGACGGTCTGTCCCACCGCACCGGAAGCGAAGATAGCCAGCGCGGAAGCTCCAACCAAAACGGTCGCAAGAATCCTCATGGCAGCACTCCTTACCGTTGGACAATACGCGAATGCCAAGGGCAGGATAGCGCACGGTTTCGAAACGAACTATGCAAATTCGGACAGCGCCCGCTTTGCAGCAGCGAGCAAGGCTGCATGACAGACAGGCGAAAACGCCAGCGCGTTAAGCGCCTTTTTGCTTCGACGCCTTGATAACCATCGCCTGTATCGGGCCAATGGTTTTTGCCACCATCCGGCTATAACCCGCGGCGTTGAAATGATTGTCGCCTGAAAGAATGAGTGCAGGATTCCTGTGATCCGCAACATTGTAGACGGGTGGACGAATGAAGTAGCTCTCGATACCCCTCGCTCGAAGTCGACTGGCAATGCCGGCTACATTCGCCTGCACTTCCGCGCGGCTTTTGCCGTGCCGGACCACATCGTTGATGCCGACCCAAATGACGGCGACGCGGGTACCTGCCGGCACCGCCGAGTCGAGCCGCCCGGCAAGACCGGCGCTCGTATCGCCATTCACACCACCATTGCTGACACTGACATTCAGTCCGCGCGCCCGGAGCGCCGCTTCGAGCTGGCTCGGATAATTTTGCGAGGGAGAGATACCCTTGCCGTAAACATTGCTGTCGCCGATCACGGCGATCTGGACCTGCGCGCAGGCGTCCCCGCTTGCGGCAGAAGATACGAAAATGGCGACGATAGCCAGTAAAGCAAGCAAGGCTTGCGTCCGTATCGGCAAAATCATACTTCCCCCCATCGAACTGCTAGGCTCCGAGCGCTCCGCGATGCTCTACTGAAAACACATGGGCATAAAGATTGGCGATCCACTGCTTGCCTTCCTGCGTGACCCGCAGATACTTGAGTGCATCGCCGATATAGGGACGGACGGCCTTCCAGAAGAACGCCGGATACGCGGCCCGCAGATCGTCAGAACTTTGATAGCCGAGTTTCTCACCGACGCCTGTTTCGTAGAACTCCGTGAACAATGCCGAAGTCTTGCGTAGATAGTTGATGTCGGCCAATTGCCCGATCAAATCCGCAGCCCTCAGCAAGCCGGGATAGTCCGCCGTACTGGCATGCTGTTCGTTTTCGGGTACCGGAAACCGCGTGTGCTCGATATTGGCCTGGATTTCCAGCGTATCGATGTGCGTCAAGCTCGCTTTCCCGAAGCGCTCGCTGACGAAGAGTTTCGATCGCGTCACGTGATAGGGAGTCATCGAGGCATCGGTTGCTCCCGGCGGAATGTGCACGAGATCGCCTTTTTCGTTGCAGACGTATTTCCCGTCCTGATCGCCTCGGCAGACTCCGCGTACATAGCCGATGTCGTGGCAAAGAAGTGAAATGACGAAGTGAAGCCAATCGCGCGGCGTAACGCCGCCCTCCCTGGTATGCTTGCCGCGCAAGATCTCCTGCCCCACCAGAGTCACCATGATGGTGTGGTTCATGTCGTGGTAGGCCGCATCGCTGTCAGCGATGTTCTCCAACGCGAGGCGCCCCACGAAAGCAATGATATCCGGATAGGTAGGCTCCAGGACGCCGTAGCTTTCAACGTACGCGTCTCGAAGCTCCTTAATGAACGCCTGGATGACAATTTGTGTGGGATTGAACATGGTCGTCTCCCCCGAATGGGTCGATACTATTCCAGTTCGAGCCTGCCGTCACGAGAGCGTGTCTCGTTGTCTTTCACATCTTGCCGACCGCGGCCGGAGACGGAGATCAACCACGTTGCCGTTCCGAACGTATGGATGATCTGCTGCCGCCGCTCCAAGGGCTTGTATCGTCAGGATTGTAGTCATGCCGAATGCCCGCAATCGACGCGCGCTGGTTCGCGAGTTTGCGCCGGTGCGGTGCTTGTGGGCAACGGAAAAGTCTTGCCTCGCGGCTCGAAAACGTCAGGCCTGATGGCTCTTGGCAGGCATTTCCGGGGAGGCTCACGAGGACTCACAATGAGCCGCACTTCGGTCACGGTGCAAGGAAGCCCGCTTGGCGTAAGGTAAGCCGAAGCCGATCGCAGGCAGGACTATTCAAATTCAAGCGTAATGTCTTCGAGTGGGATACCGGTCACCTTGGTGACCCAGCTCTGGCCCGCACTGACTGGCATCGCCAGCGTCAGTGTACCGGTCGAAATGATTTCTCCCGCTTGCAACGCGGGGTTATTCGTATCGCCGGCCAGCAATTGGACCAGATGATGCAGCGCCAGTAGCGGACTTCCGAGCACAAGAGATCCGCTGCCGCGCTGGCTTGGCTTTCCGTTGCAGTAAAGTTCAACTTCGAAGTTGGCCAGTTCATCTCGCCACTGCGCCTTGCGGGGCTCAATTGCGTGCCGCCTTCCCACCATAAGCGCTCCGTGGACTCCGTTGGCAGCGACGGTATCGGCGGCCGCAAACTTCCAATCCGGATAGACCGACTGCACGATCTCATAGCCAAGAGCCACCCATTCGATGCAGTCAAGCAGCGCGGCCTCGTCCATTTCCGGCGAGGGCGCCGCTTTCAGGCCGAACATGATTTCCGGCTCGATGCGCGGTTCGACGAATTCCTTGACCCTCAAGGCACGAACGGAAGCAAGCTCTCTCGTCGTGCGATCGGTCGCGTAACCCCAAACGGGCGAATTGACGCCATAGACGTCCCACATGTCGCGGTTGGTAAATCCGATCTTGCGGCCGGCGATCCGTTCGCCACGCGCCTCGAAGGCAGAGCGCAGCAGCGGCGGGACACGATAAGCCTGGGCAAGCGACAATCCCGCCGGTCGCGACGAGAATGTTGGAATTTGCCGATGGTCCGATAACGCCGCCAGCACTTCGGCGGCGATGGATTTGACGTCTAATGCACCTGTGGAGTCCATCTGTAGACCTTATCCGAGTAAGGATCGTTGAGATAGCCGCAAGTAGCGGCTCCTTGCAACCCGTCGCCGACCCGCGGCTCGAGGGGTCCTCGGGATTGATGGCTATGCGCCCTGGTATCGCAGCGTGCTGGTCAGCCCGAACACCGCGGCATCGCCGATCCGCGCGATGCCCGTCGGGTCGTTCGGATTGGGGATGCCGCCGGAAGGCCGGAACACGTATTGGAAATGCGGCGCCAGCAACCCCGGCTTCATGTGCGCCACGTAGATCATCTCGATCAGCGTGGCATCAGGGTCAGCAAGCCCTCGCCAAAGAAAAAACCCGGGCCGGAAAGCCGCCGGGTCCTGCGATCTCCTCAACGTACGCGATTACAACTTGTTCCGTTCAGAGCGGTAATGTCGGCTTAGCCTGCGCGGAAGCACTAGCTCAGGACAACCAGGAGGGGCCTGAACAAACATCGGGAAAAAGTGGCAACTTTTTCTTCGCAGCAGAATTGACCTTCCAGGCGCGGTTACAGGGGTCAAAAATGAGCGACGATTCCATGCTGAGAAGCGCAGTCGATAGGGCCTGGGCCGTGCACCTGGCGACGCACGATGATGTTGACGCGGCCGACCAGCGTCGCTGCTCGCTCGAGAGATATCTAAGCGGAAAATGGCAGGCCGGTGAAAGCGACCCCGACGAACTGGCATGCGACGGCCTCGCCTATCTGGATCGACTTGGATCCGAAAGTTGGTGAAGTCAGGATGGCGACCCTTGCAAAAGTTGTGGTCAGCCTTGCAACCCGGACGGCGCGGCCGGACTGGACGCTGGCTGCGCTTGCAAGCCTGCTGGCGGCTGGCGTCCTGGCCTCACTTCGATTTGCGTTCGGATAACCTCTTCACAATTTGAGGATGGCGATGGAGCACAAAGGTGTTCAGTACGAAGTTGTTCAAACGATAAATCCATGCTGCTGGAAATGGATCGTTTTTCTTGATGCTGTCAGGATGCGGACTGGCATCGCGCTCACACGTGCCGATGCGGTTTTGGACGGCGAACTGGCCATTGAAAAAGCATTGGAAGGCCAAAAGACACGCGCGATCACGGACGTCGGCGGACGGCACCATCCTCAGGGCTAATGGCTGCACCCTAGTATCTCAGCGTGCTGGTCAGCCCGAACACGGCGGCGTCGCCGATCCGCGCGATGCCGGTCGGGTCGTTCGGATTGGGGATGCCGCCGGAAGGCCGAAACACGTATTGGAAATATGGCGCCAGCAGCCAGCCCGGCTTCATGTGCGCCTCGTAGATCATCTCGATCAGCGTCTCATTGCTCCGTACCGGGCTCGGCAGGCCGTTGAAGAACTGGGTGTCGATATCGAGATTTCGCGCCGAGTTCGAGACCCGCATATACGCCGCGGCGACCCCGAACCGGTCGAGCGGGCGGCCGGGAACGAAGCCGACGAAGCCGATGCCGCCGTCGAGATAGAGATCGATCAGGTTGCGGTCCGGCGGGCTGTAGGCGATGCGGCCGAACGCCGTGACGCCCGGCAACGACGCCGAGGTGCTGTTCTCGGTCACGGACGGCGGCCGGTACAGCACCTGCTCCACGACCGCGAAGATCCCGTAATTGCGGCGCAGCTTTGCCGGATGGCCGCTGCCGTCGGGATCAGCGATCGAGAGGCCTTCCGCGGTGAAGCGCTGGCTGTCGAAATCCCCGTAATGCCGCCAGGCTCCCGGCGTGAAGTTGCCGGGGAGCGTGCGGCCTCCGAAATTGAGATCGTAGTCGAAGCGAACCTGCCCGATGACCCATGGCGGATCGTTGACGCGAAACGCCAGCCCGTGATTGTCGCGCAACTGCGGATCGCCATCGCCGGGCGCCGCCGGATTGCCGTTGAACACCGCGCCAAAGACGGTGACCTTGTCCGCGACCTGGGCCTTGACGCGAATTCCGGGCACCGCGATCGGCGGCGCCGGGCCGCCGGCCGGAAGATTGTTGGCCTTGATGGCCGGCCAGCCGAAGGTCCCGTTGATGAACAGATCGTCGGTCTGGCTATCGAAGAATTCGACATCCGCCGGCTGCTGGCCGACCTTGATGCTCAGCCTGCCGTTGAAGAAGCTCTGCTCGAACCAGGCGTTATAGAGGCGTGACTCCGGCAGCGCCTCGATTTCGCTGATGGTTGCGAAATTGTGGATGTAATTGCGCGACAGGCCGCGGCCGTAGAGGTGATAGGTGTTTGCGTAGAATTTCAGGCCATCCCAGCCGACCAGCTTTTCGAGATCGGCATCGACCGACAGATCGAAGCGGCCGAAATGAATGCCGCCGCGGGACGTTCCGCCGGTGATGTTGCCGATGTTGTCGCCAATCCAGATCGCGCCAAAATTCAGGCCCTTGTTGGCGAGGCCGTCGTGCCATTCGTTGAACCATTTTGGCGCGATCCATTCGGCTGCGCTCTCATCCTTGGCGCCGGCGAACGCGTTTGTGCTCGCCCACGCGCAGGCCCAGCAGGCGAATGCCGCGAGCACAGCGATGGCGCGGGAGAGCAAACTGCGCATGGGGAGTTGACCGGTTCGATCAATGCCGTTTGACGATGCCAAGCCGGCGCATGATCCAGTAAGCAAGGCTGGACGTACCGACCAGCAGCGCCGCAGCCCACAAAAATCCGGTCTCGGTGTCGGTGAGCGGCAATCCCTTGGTGTTCATGCCGAAGATGCCGGTGACGAGCGTCGGCGGCAGCAGCATCATGGTAACGACGGCGAGCGCGTGGAGGTGGCGGTTGCTCTCCTCCTCCATCTTGTAATGCAGTTCCTCTTCCAGAAGGCGGCTGCGCTCGCGCAGTTCGGTGATGTCGTGGTCCAGCCCGTCGAGGCGCTGCGCCAGCTTTGCCGCATGCAGCCGCAGCGCGGGATTGAGATGCTCGGTGTTCTTCTGCTCCAGCCGGTGAAACAGCACGCGCAGGCCGGCAAGCTGCCGGTGCAGCCGCACGCAGGTGCGCCGCTGCCTTCCAAGGCTGGCGCGCATCTCGCGCCTGGTTTCGCCGGCAAGCAGCCGCTCTTCCATGGTGTCGATCTCGGTGCCGATCTTGTCCACCATGCGGTCCATGGTGTCGGCGACCTCGTCGACGATCTTCTCCAAAAGCGCCGCCACGCTTTCGACGCGACGGCCGCCCTCGAGCAGGCGCCGCGTCGCGTCGACCGCACACAAGGCCTGATAGCGCCCGCTGATCAGGAGACGTTCGGTCATCGCGAAGCGAAGAAAGCCGGTTTCTTCCGTCGCGGAATCGATGTCGCGAACGAGATCGGAGAACACGCCGTAGACGCAATGATCGACGATATGGATTTGCTGGAAATTGTCGTGGGACAGCAGCAGGTCACGCGCAAGCTGCGGAATCTGGGCTGCCGCCAGCCATGGCCGCACGCGGGCGTCGGTCAGGTTGAAATGCAGCCAAAGCCGTCCGTCGTGGCTGAACTCGATCGGTGCGTCCGCCGGCAAGGCTTCGGCACTGCCATCATGGTGCAGGCGAAACGCCCACACCAGACCGGGAATCGGTGCGTTCGCGGCCCAAGCCGGCGAAGGCTCGGTCACGCTCTGCGGTGACTCAGCCAACATGATCACCCCCGCATGTCAATCGGCGAGACTCGCCGAACCCTTGCCCCACGCTCAACACCCGGTTCGGCAAGGCCGCCTCTCACCGACCGGCACGCGATTCAATTACGGTTTTGTTACAGTTTGATGTCGCGGAAAGCCAGCGTCTACCGCGACCTCTATTCCGCGGCAAGGTTCGTCGTCGTGACCTGGTCGGCTTGCTTGTTGTAGTCGTGCACGACGCGGCCAAACGGCAGGGTCAGATCGGCGAGGAAATGGTGCGCGCCGACCACGCGCCGCACCGGAAAATCCGCAACAGGCGCATTGACATGCGGCACCAGGTGCAGCCGGCCCGGCCCGATCCAGGAGCCCTTCACCACAATATCAGTGAGGTTGATCGCAACGAGCTGGCAAACCTCAAGACGTCCGTCGACACCCGGGATCATCTTCAGATTGATCTGTGTCTTCGACAGCGTGGCGCGCGTCACGGCGCCATTGCCCGCCATGCTCTCGTGCTTGTAGCCCATGGTGCCCATGGCGACGAGCTGGCCGGCATATTCCAGCGTGCCGGTCAGCGTGTCCTTGAAAATTTCCAGCTTGGGATGGGCGTATTTCTTTGGAAAGCCCCAGATTTCCCGGCCCGCCGCGATCGGCGGATCATCGTCGAGGTACATCTGCGATACAAAATTGACCTCTTCGCCGTGCAGGCGAGCCGGGATCACCAGGCCGGATTCGGTATAGCTGCCGAAGCCGGAACTATCGGGCATCTTGATCCATTCGTAATGGACTACCGGCTGATCGATCGGCTCGAGCGGCTCAGGCAAGCCGGCGCGGATCAATTCCGGATCGGTCTCGTAGGTAATGACAAGAAATTCACGGTCGACAAAGCGATAGGGGCCGGCGGGATAGCTAGGGCCGGCGGCGGGCATCGACGGAAGCTTGAGCAGGTCTTCCCTACGCATTGCAATTCCCCCAGTTGAATTCCAAGCGCCTATTGCTAGCGGCGGAGATTGACAGCGGTGTGTGGGTTTTGATTCAGCGGCATGACCTGCGATCAGGAAATAACGGCAATGCCCGCGACGCAGGCAACAAGGCCAGATCCTGCACGCGCGATCGGTGAAATTGTCATCAGCACGTCACGGCGAGCCTGAATTCTCCTGCACCGCATGGAGTGCTGAACATGGATGCACGATCTCCACACCACCTTGATGAAAGCGATCAGCCGGCGCGCGCGCGCAGCTGGCGGCCCGAGCGCTGCGATCGCGTTGCACTGGTATTACAGGGTGGCGGCGCTCTCGGCGCCTACCAGGCCGGCGTTTATCAGGCGCTGCATGAGGCCAATATCGAGCCGGACTGGGTCTGCGGCGTCTCGATCGGCGCGATCAATTCGGCGATCATCGCCGGCAATCCGCCCGAGCGCCGGCTCGAACGTCTTCACACGTTCTGGGATCGCATCACCGGCCGCAAGATCTGGCATTACACGCCGGACGGCGACCTCTTCCGCAAGGCGCGCAATCTTGCCAGTTCGTTCATGACGACGACGCTGGGACAGCCCGGCTTCTTCGTGCCGCATCAGACCAATCCATGGCTGAGCCTGGCGGGCGCGAGGACTGCGACCAGCTATTACGACACCCAGCCGCTGCGCGAGACGCTGCTCGAGCTCGTCGACTTCGACCTGATCAACGCCAAGAAAATCCGCTTCGCGGTCGGCGCGGTCAACGTGCTCTCCGGCAATTTCATCTATTTCGACAACGCCCGCGACGAGATCGCGCCCGAGCACGTCATGGCGAGCGGCGCGCTGCCGCCTGCCCTACCCATGGTCAAGATCGGAACCGATCACTTCTGGGACGGCGGCATCGTTTCAAACACGCCGCTGCAGCATCTGCTCGATCAGGAAGACAACCTCAATTCGCTGGTGTTCCAGGTCGACCTGTTCAGCGCGCGCGGCGTGCTGCCGCGCGACATCCAGGACGTGATGGCGCGGCACAAGGACATCATGTATTCGTCGCGCACGCGGCACAACACCGACATCTATCGCAAGACGCACAATCTGAAAGTGAGCCTGCACAAGTCGCTGTCGAAAATTCCGGAAGAGCATTTGTCGGATGAAGAGCGGCAGCTCAAGGCTTCCATCAGCCATCTGCCCGAAATCGCCATTCTGCAACTGATCTACCAGCAGAAGGCCTATGAAGGCGATTCCAAGGATCACGAATTCTCGGGCACCTCGATGCGTGAGCACTGGATGAGCGGCCACGAAGACACCAAGCGGACGCTGACGCGGCGCGACTGGATCAAGATGCCGGATAAAGGCATGGGCATCGTGATCCACGACGTGCACCGCGAGCACGAGCCGTAGATCCCGCCGCGGCCCCTTCATATAGCCTCCCGTTGGGGCTAAAATCCTGACGTCCGGACGCGGCGCGCCGGAGCATCAGGCGGAGGGGGAAACAGCATGGCAGCGCGTGCATCAGGTGGAGTGCTCCTTTGCCTGGGTCTCCTGCTTGCGATGCAGGCGCAGGCCGCCTCGCCGGCCGACCGAGACGCGTGCGCCGGCAGCGCCGACAAACCCGACGCCGGTTTCGCTGCATGCGGCCGCGTGATCGACGATGCGAGCGCGCCGGCGGCAGAACGCATTCAGGCGTTCAAGAACCGGGGCCGCGGCTTCTTCAACAGCAGGGATTACGACCGCGCGATTGCCGACTACGGCGAGGCCATCAAGCTCGCCCCGAAGGACGCCTGGGCCTTTGCGCACCGCTGCGAAGCTTACGAGAGCAAGGTGGACCACCACGCGGCCATTGTGGATTGCAGCGAGGCGATCAAGATCGACCCGAAATATGGCTGGGCCTACAACAACCGTGGCGTCGCCTATTACAGCTTGCGTGAATACGACGCAGCGCTTTCCGACCACGCCGAGGCGGTCAGGATCGATCCCAGGGACGCCTGGGCTTATGCCCGCCGCGGCATGGCGCTAACGGAAAAGGGCGAATTCGACCGGGCGATCGCCGATCTCACCGAGGCGGTCACGATCGATCCGAAATACGCCTTCGGTTTTGGCCAACGGGCGCAGGCATTGTTCCGGAAGCGGTTGATCACGAAAAATGGCGGATGGGAGCCCGCGATCGCTGACTACAGCGAGGCGATCAAGCTCGATCCAAATCTGGTCTGGCTATACAGCTCGCGTGGCGTCGCCTACAGCAACAATCGCCAGTACGATCTGGCCGTTCCGGATTGCAGCGAAGTCGTCAAGCGCGAGCCGAACAATTCCATCGGGTACAATTGTCTCGGCGTCGCCTACGAAGGCTTGAAGGACTATGCCCGCGCGATCGCCGCCTACAATCAGTCGATCAGCATCGATCCAGGGAACGGCGTGGCGTATTGGAATCGCGGCAATGCCCATGTGGCGCTGCGCAAGCTCGATGCCGCGATCGCCGACTATGACCGGGCGATCGCGATAAACCCAAAGGACTTCAACGCTTTCAACTCCCGCGGCAAGGCCTGGGTCGCAAAGGGCGACAGCAACCGCGCGATCGCGGATTACACGCAGGCGATCCAGTTCAATCCGTCCTATGTCGAGGCCTACGACAACCGCGGCCTCTCCCATGAAGTGCTGGGCCGCCGCACTGATGCGATCGCCGATTTCCGCAAGGCGCAATCGATCGACCCGACCGACCCGGTCAGCAAACAGCTGCTCCGCGTGCTCGGTTTCTGACGGCAGGCCGCCGCCGGAACCGCGCGTGGCCAAATTTATGTACCACGGCGTACACAATTGGCGACGCGTGTGACGCATGGCATGAATACAGAAGCGTAATCTTCAGAAGTGGAACGCCCGGCCCGGCACGAGGTTAGATAGTTCGCGCGCCATGGTGGCCGCGCTGACCGGCGCGTTGCATTGGAGACCGCGCATGAGAGTTATCGTCGATGAAACCGGCGAGATCATTGCCAAGGCGACTGACGACCATACCTTGATCGGCGGCCACCATCGCCTCGCGGTGGCGGCCAGCCTTGGCAAAAGACTGTTCTGGCGAGATACCGGCGAGCCTGTGAAGCTTGACTCCTTCTTCAAGCATCACGGAACTTCGCTTCGATATACAGCCTGAGGAGTTCGCCGACGTATCGTTGTCCTGATACATCGCAGCGCGCTGCTATCGGCGGCGCGGCTGCGAACAAGTTGGCGGGCAGAAAGTTCCTTAACCAGGCCCAGTCCGCCTTGGCTTCGCAGTTACGGCCGCGTCGACATGTTGCTCGGGGGACCCGCGGTGCGGATCGGTTCGGCAAGCCGCGCGAACTCGCAGAGCAGTGAGCGCGTCTTGCGGGGATCGATCACTTCCTCCACCCAGAATTTCTCGGCTGAGCGGAACGGCGAGCGCAGCTTGTTGAGACGATCCTCGATCTCCTTCAGCTTCGCCGCCGGGTCATCGGCCGCGTCGATGTCGGCGCGGTAGGCTGCCTCGATGCCCCCTTCCAGCGGCAGCGAGCCCCAATAGGCCGACGGCCAGGCATAGCGCATCGAGTAGCGGTTGGCCGGCTGGTGCACGACACCCGCGACGCCGAACGCGTTGCGCACGATGATGGTGCACCACGGCACCGTCGACTGGTTGACCGCGGCCATCGCGCGCACGCCATGGCGGATGGTCGCCGACTTCTCGGCCTCGAGCCCGATCATGAAGCCCGGGCAATCCATCAGGTAGACCACCGGCAGGTGGAAGGTCTCGGCGAAATCGACCCAGCGGATCACCTTGTCGCACGCATCCGCCGTCCACGATCCGCCGTAGTGGAACGGATCGCTGGCCAGCAGCAGCACCGCGCGGCCGTCGAGCCGCGCAAGACCTGTGATCATCGGGCGGCCAAAATTGGCGTTAACCTCGAAGAACGAGCCCTTGTCGACGACCGCGTCGATGATCGGACGCATCTTGTAGACTTGGCGGCGATTGCGCGGCACCGCCTTGAGCAGCGATTCTTCCGTACGCTCGGGGTCGTCGCTGCAGGGCGTGGTCGGCGGCAGGTCGAACACCGACGACGGCAAATAGGACAGGAAACGCCGGGCGCGCTCGAACGCCTCCTCCTCGGTGTCGACGGCATCATCGACGCCGCCCGCGCGGGTCTGGATGTCGGCGCCGCCAAGCTCGGTCTTGCTCAGATCCTGGCCAAGGCGCTTCACCACCGGGGGACCGGCGACGAACAGCGCGGAGGTTTTGGTCATTACCGAATAATGGCTGGCGGCAAGCCGCGCCGCGCCAAGTCCCGCGACCGAGCCGAGCCCGAGCGCAACCACGGGCACGCGCGCCAGGTTTCCCGTCGTGAACCAGTACGCCCGCGTGCCGCCAACGCCGCCCGGCAGGTTGGCCGCGCCGCGCGTTTCGATCGTCTTGACCGAACCGCCGCCGCCCGATCCTTCGATCACGCGAATGATCGGCAGGCGGAAATCATGCGCCATTTCCTCGGCCATCAGCGGCTTGGTGGAGATCGAGGCGTCGGCGGAGCCGCCGCGCACGGTGAAGTCATCGCCGACCACGACCACGGTGCGGCCGTCGATCCGCCCCCGGCCGAACACGCAGTTGGCCGGCGTGAGATGCTTGAGTTCGCTGTTTTCGTCGTATTCGGCGATGCCGGAAATGGCGCCGATCTCGTGGAAGGAATTCTTGTCGATCAGTTTGTCGATACGCTCACGAACGGTGAGCCGGCCCTGGTCATGCTGACGCTTGACCTTGTCAACGCCTCCCATCTCGCGCGCGAACGCTTCGCGCCGCGCGAGATCGTCGAGCTCCGGCTTCCAGTTCATTCATATCCTCCGTCTTGATGATTTTATTATTGTTACGGGTCGGCACTGGAAGCGCCTTTCTTTCCAGACGGCTCGCGAAGATGTCGCCCTCGGCGCCTTCGAGCAGGCCGCCGATCGAAGCGCCCAGACTGAGCATCAGCGGCGCGACTTCCTTGTGCAGCCGCTTTTCATCGAACATTGCGGCGAGCAGACCGATCGTCACGACGACGAAGGTTTGATATTGCGGCGACCAGACCGGCAGCGCGAGGCCGTTGATATGCGGGCTCCAGGTGCCGCAGGCCACGACGTAGCCATGCTCGCGCAAATGCCGGCGGTTATGCTCGATGCGCGACTTCAACACCGCGGCGTGTTCCGGGATCTCGCGCTCCATTTCCGCGATCAAGGCATCGCCGACGTCGGTGTCGAGGGCTGCGGTGTAGGCAAACCCCGCCGCGGTGCTCGTCATCGAAATCCGGCTGCCCGTGCCTTCATGCAGGCCCAGCGCGTTCGCCGCGCGCGCGAATTCGAAATAGACCAGATGGAAGCGATCAGGGATGACGAAGCCGACCGTGCCCGGCAATTGTTCCGCGACGTCCTGCAACCTTAACCTGATGAGATTGCGAATCTGCAACCCCTTCATCATCGAGGTGCTCATCGCCACCGCGCTCGGGCCGATGCGATATTTCTGGTCGCGTGGCAGATAAACCAGCTGGCCCATCCGCGTCAGCGTGTGCGTCAGGCGCGATACGGTCGATCGCGGCAGGCCGCAGCGGCTGGAAATCTCCAGATTGCCGAGCCTTGCCTCGTGACCCTCGAAGCATCGCAGGACGTCGAACGCCCGCGACACAACTTGAATTACATCGCCTTCGCCCGCCAGATCACTGGCGAGCATTCCCTGCTTACTTAGCCGTTCAGAGCGTCTTCCCATGTTTTATGGCTCCATTCCGCTATGCGGAATAAAATTCCACTTGCAGAACAAACTACCTCAGGCAATCTGCCGCTACAAATAAAAAGCCGTTCACGAGGACAAATAGTCCGTCAGACGGTCCCGGAGGAACGGTATGCCAGATATCAAGATCGTCACCGAAGTCGCGGGACGCGTGTGTGCGCTTCCTGTTGCACTCGGCGGGAGTGTCGGCGATGGCGACGAGATCGCCTTCGTCGAAGCGATGAAGATGGAAATCCCCGTCACGTCGACGACAGCAGGAAAAATCAAGGCGTTGCTGGTGAAACTCGACGACGTCATCGCCGAAGGACAGGTCGTCGCCATCGTCGAAGCCTAAGTCGCGCCGTTATACTTTTGGTGCGCGGCAATCTGTCTGCCGACGTTATCCGCAACTGCGACGGCGAACAGTTCGCTCAGACGTTGCCATCGCCAAGCGGCGATGACATGATCCCGGCCTGAAAAAGTTTCGTCTGACGAGACAATTGGAGAAAACATGAACCGTCGGCTGATGACCCCCGTTCCTGCTGCCTTGGCAGCCGTCTCGCTCCTGGCAACGGCGGCGATCGCCGATGACGTCAAGCTGCCGCCGACGATGGCCGTGACCGCCTACGACACTGGCACCGCCGGCTTCAACATCGCGGTCGGCGTCGGCAAGATGATGAAGGACAAATACGGCACCGATGTGCGCGTGCTGCCCGCCGGCAACGACGTGGCGCGGCTCGCGCCGCTGCGCGCCAAGCGCGCGGCGATGTCGGCGATGGGCTCCGGCACCTATTTCGCGCAGGAAGGCGTGTTCGAATTCGGCGCCAAGGAATGGGGACCGCAGCCGCTGCAGCTCGTGCTGTCGTCGGTCGACTGCAACGCCGGCTCGCTCGGCGTCGCCAAGGATACCGGCGTAACCGAGATCAAGCAGCTCAAAGGCAAGCGCGTCGGCTTCGTGGTCGGCTCGCCGGCGCTCAACCAGAATGCGCTCGCCATCCTCGCCTTCGGCGATCTCAAGCAGAGCGACGTCAAGACCGTCGAATTCTCCAGCTATGGCGCGATGTGGAAGGGCATGGTCAACAACGACGTCGACGCCGCCTTCGCCACCACGATCAGCGGCCCGGCCAAGGAACTCGAGACATCGCCGCGCGGCATCATCTGGCCGCCGCTGCCCCCTGGCGACAAGGCCGGCTGGGACCGCGTCAAGAAGGTCGGCTCGTTCTTCTTCCCGCACGTCGCGACCTGCGGCGCCGGCATTTCCAAGGAAAAGCCGGTCGAGCTCGGCAACTACCCCTACCCGATCTTCGTGGCCTATGGATCGCTGCCCGCCGACGAGGTCTACGGCATCACCAAGGCGATGATTACGGGCTATGATGCCTACAAGGACTCCGCGCCCGGCGCCGCCGGCCTCGGCGCCGACCGGCAGACCAAGGACTGGGTGGTTCCGGTCCATCCGGGCGCTGCGAGGGCGCTGAAGGAAGCCGGTCATTGGACTGACGCACAGGAAGCCCATAACGTCGGCCTGCTCAAGCGCCAGCAAGTGCTGGCCGCAGCATGGACGGACTACAGCAAGAACAAGCCGCCGGCGGATGACAAGGCGTTTCTCGACGGCTGGATGCAGGCGCGCGGCGCGGCGCTCAGGAAAGCCAACCTGCCCAACGACTTTGAATAATACGCCGCTTCCGGCTCCGGTAGAAGGCGAACACCATCTCGGGGGAAATGATGTCACCTTCTGCGAGCGATAGCGTAGCCACGTCGGCAAAACGAATCGAGTTTGAAGATCCGCATGCCGGCGCGGGCAATATGCAGGAGGCCGAGGTCACGCGCGTGCGGACCTTGCGCGGCGCATGGCGCTGGGCGCTGGTGGTCGCGACCGCGGCAACGATCCTGTTGTGCATCAACCAGCAATTCTCGCTGCGCTTCTTCATCGGGTACACCCAGCTCAACACCGAATATTTCTATCTCCTCATCGCGCTGATGCTGCCGTTCACGTTCCTGATCTTTCCGGGAGCCGA
>Ga0081540_1000732_pt1 | contig 30239 bp, 30 predicted proteins | sample TabmetS2T1R1_FD_71024 | JGI IMG/M metagenome (GOLD analysis project Ga0081540, IMG submission 71024) | Tabebuia heterophylla rhizosphere microbial communities from the University of Puerto Rico - S2T1R1 | ecosystem: Host-associated > Plants > Roots > Rhizosphere ...
CAGTCCTGACCCTCCACCGATCGCAACGCGTCCGACAGCTGTTGCTGGATCTCCACAATCTGCCCAAAAGCGACCTCGGATGGCTCGGCCGCATAGGCGCGCTCCAAGCCTTGCAAGTGGCGCTTTAGCTCGGTTTGGGATTTGTGCATGACGAGCGCATGCAACCACCCGGCCTCCACCTCCGCTGCCGCTGTCCCAGGTTCGGCAAACTTATCGCCCTTGTGCGTGATGGCGCGCTCGGCCGCGGCAACCATGCTGTTGAGGCCGTTGGCGCTCAGTTGGGTGCGTATTTCCATGGCGTCAAGAGGTCCACCCCGACTGAGCAGGCTTAACAGTTCATCGCGCAGGGCAGCCAAGGGCTTTGCTGAGAGGGGCAACTGTGCCACCTCTTCGCAGCGCTGCTCGAGCAACCAGGGATGGTTGAGCAAGGCCATGACCAGCAGCGCTTCCCGCGGTGGTACCGGCAAGCTGTGCTCGGCCAGCTCGTTGCTGCGGACCGGCGCCGGCGGGGTGGCGGCCGCCCGCGGCAGGCCGCCGAGGCGCGTGCGCTCGCTGGCACGCACGGCAAGCCGCCAGTCGAGCTGGGCATTATTGCGGCGCCGGTCGGCCAAGCCCGGCGCACGTCGCCCGTCGTTGCCGGCGATCGCGCGCGTCAGCTTGGTCGTTCGGGCCCACAGCACGGCACGCAGCTCACGCTCATAGTGTTCCCGCACGCCGCGATCGGCGATGCGCGCGACCAAGGCTTTGAGGCGGGCGTCGAAGGAGGCGCGCTGCTCGGGTGTTGCCGTTTCCCCCCGACGCTCCTCGCGTTCGACCAGCACATCGAACAGCGGTCGGGTCTTGTTCAGCGCCTCGGTGAAGGCGCTGGCGCCGTGCTGGCGGATCAGCTCGTCCGGATCGAGGCCGTCGGGCAAGAAGGCGAAGGCGACGCTGTGGCCGGGCGTCAAGTGCGGCAGCACGGTTTCGACGGCCCGGTAGGCGGCGTTGCGGCCGGCGGCATCGCCGTCAAAGCACAGCACGGGCACGGCGGCCAAGCGCCAGAGCAGCTGTAGCTGGCTTTCGGTCAGCGCGGTGCCGAGGGGCGCAACCGTTTGCGCAAAGCCCGCCTCGGCCAAGGCGATGACGTCCATGTAGCCTTCAACGACGATGACCTGGCCTTTATCGAAGGCCTCCTTGCGGGCATTGGCGGCATTGAACAGCACGCTGCCCTTATGAAACAGCGGCGTATCCGGTGAGTTGAGGTATTTGGCGGGCGCGTCGGGGTCGAGCGCGCGTCCGCCAAAGGCGATGATGCGGCCCTTCAAGTCGCTGATCGGAAACATGACGCGGTGCCGGAAGCGGTCGTGGGCGACCGGAATGTCGGCACCGCTAATCAACATGCCGGCGGCCGCCATCTCCGCTCCCGAGTAGCCGGCCTTGGCCAGCTGGTCCTTAAGGGCCGATCGGCTGTTGGGCGCATAACCCAGGCGAAAGCGAGCGACCGCTTTCCCCGTGAGGCCGCGGCGCTCGAGGTAGCGACGGGCATCGGCGCCCGAGGCGGCGGCAAGCTGGGCTTCGAATGAGCGGCAGGCGGCCTCCATCAGCGCGTAGAGGCGCAGGCGCTCATCGTGCTGCTCGGCCTCCTGCCGCGAGAGCTTCGGCATGGCAATGCCGGCTTCCTCGGCCAGCCGTTCCACCGCTTCGGGAAAACTCAAGCCCTCCGTCAACATCACGAATTTAAAGATGTCGCCGTTCTGGCCTGAGGAAAAATCAAACCACGAGCCCTTGTGGTCGTTGACAAAAAACGAGGGCGTCTTTTCCTGCTTGAAGGGAGATAGGCCCTTGAGCTCGCGGCCCGCGCGCTTGAGCAAAACCTTCCGCGCCACCACTTGGCTGACGGGCAAGCGCGTGCGGATTTCATCGAGCAGGGCAGGGGGAAAGCGCATCGAGGTCCCAAGTCGCCGTGGCCATCGTCCGCGTCCACATACGTGATTCGCGCACAAAGCCCTCGCCGGGCGAGGAAAAGCGCGAAGGGGGCCACCGCTTTCCACAGCGTCCGAGCCGCGCTTGGCCAGGCGGTCAACGCTGGTCAATGGCGGTCAATGCATGGCGGTCAATTGGGGCACGGCCGGCGCCAGAGCCCCAGGGCGCTCGCTTAGGCGGCGGCCAACAGCTCCTTGACGAGGGGGCTCACCTTGCCAAAGTCCATCTGGCCGGCATAGCGCGCCTTCAGGGCGGCCATCACTTTGCCCATGTCCCGGGGCCCGGTTGCGCCGACATCCTTGATGACCGCGGCGATCGCCGAGCGCACCTCCGCCTCGCCCAGCTGCTGGGGCAGAAACTCCTCGATCACCTCGATTTCCTTGGCTTCCTGCTGGGCCAGATCCTGGCGGCCAGCCTTTTGGTAGATGGCAAGGGAGTCGCGGCGCTGCTTGAGCATCTTCTGCAACACGGCGGCCGCGTCTTGATCGGAGAGCTTGTCGGTGCGGGTGGCGATTTCGCGCTCCTGCAGGGCGGCGCTGATAAGGCGCAGGGTGCCGAGCCGGGTCCTGTCCTGTGCCTTGAGGGCTACCTTGGTTTCCTCACGGATACGATCGCGCATGATGAAGCTCCGCCGCTGAGGGCTGATGTATGGCCGCAGCGCCTCACCTGCAAGCCTACGGCGAGCCTCCGTGCGCTCAGGCCTTGCGGGCGAGGCGGCTCAGCATCTCGGCGGTCGTGGGGTCGGCCGGAAAGAAGGCCTCGAGCGCGAGCTCCGAGAGCGTGATGTCGAGCGGGGTGCCGAACACGGTGGTGGTGCTGAAAAAGGAGAGCACGGCGCCTTCGCTGACAAAGCGGAAGGGGATCACCACGCCACCGAAGTCAGCGCCGAGGCCGTCGGGCGGCCGGCCACCCCTGGCGGGCGCCGGGTAGCCGCGCAGCTCCTCCAGCAAATCGGCCAGGACGGGGTCGGCGCTCACGTCCACCTGCCGCCGCAGGCGCTCCAGCAGATGCTGGCGCCATTGCGCCAAATTGGCGATGCGCGGTGCCAGCCCCTCCGGGTGCAAACTGAGGCGCAACACGTTGATGGGCGGGACGAGCAAGCTTGGGGCGGCGCCGGTCAACAGGCGCTCGACGGCGGTGTTGGCTTGAACCAGCTGCCAGTGGCGGTCGACGGCGAGGGCGGGATAGGGCTCGTGGCCCGTCAGCACCACTTCGATGGCGCGGCGGGCCGAGCGCAATTGCGGATCCTCGAGCGGGCGTTCCGGGAAGATCGGCGCGAAGCCCGCCGAAACCAGCAGCACGTTGCGATCGCGCAGCGGTATATCGAGCCGCTCGGCCAAATGCAGAACCATGTCGCGACTGGGCTGCGACCGACCAGATTCCACAAAGCTCAGGTGCCGGGTCGAGATTTCCGCTTCGCTGGCGAGGTCGAGCTGGCTCATACGGCGGCGCTGGCGCCAGGCGCGCAAGTGATCGCCGATCGATCTAGCGGTGTCCATGACCGCGAACGATAGCGCAAGCCGAAGGGGCGCTCCATTACCTCCGGGGTAATCGACTTGCCTCTGCGGGCGGGCGAAGGATGGCGGCAGTTCACGAAGAACAGGAGAGCGCCATGAGCGACACGCCAGCAGGTTCGACCAAGGGCTATATCTACGTGGAAATGACGATCCACGACCCGGCCCGTTTCAAACAGTACACCGCGCTGTCCGCGCCAGCGGTGCATGCGGCCGGAGGTTGGTATCCGGTCGCCGGCGTCAAGCCCGAGGTGCTCGAAGGCACCTTTGGCGCCGATCGCGTCGTCCTCGTCGAGTTCGACAGCCTGGAGCGGGCCCGCGCCTTCTATCACTCCGCCGCCTATCAGGCGGCCAAGCTGAAGCGCGCCGGCGCCGCCGATTTCAAGATGCTGCTGCTGCCGGGTGCGGTAGGAGGGGAGCGTTGAGGTTGGCGGCGGGCCCGCTACTATGCCGTGGCTGAGCAAACCGGAAGGAAACGCCGCTATGGGCATGGTCGACGGCAAGATCGCAATCATCACGGGCGCGACCAGCGGCATCGGCGCGCGCACGGCCGAACTGTTCGTGGCCGAGGGTGCCAATGTCGTTTTTACCGGACGGCGCCAGGCCGAAGGCGAGGCCGTTGCCGCGCGCATTGGCAAGCGGGCGCAGTTCGTTAGAGCCGATGCAACCTGCGAAGATGATTGGCGGCGGGTGATCGACCATACCGTCAAGGCCTATGGTCGCATCGACTGCCTGTTCAACAATGCCGGCGGTCCGGCGCCGACGGGCAGCATCACCAGCGTGCCCGTTGATGCTTTCGATGCGGCCATGGCCCTGCTGGTGCGATCGGTGCTGCTCGGCATGAAGCACGTGGCGCCGATCATGCTGCAGCAGCGCTCGGGCAGCATTATCAACAATGGCTCGATTGCGGCACATCAGACGGGGCGCTCCACGTCCATGGTTTACGGCGCCGCCAAGGCGGCCGTGAACCATCTCAGCAAATGCGCGGCGATGGAGCTGGGCGAGCACAACGTGCGCGTCAATTCGGTCTCCCCCGGGGCCATCGCCACGGGCATCCTGCCGAAGGCGCTGGGGTTGGAGGCAAGCAAGGCGGACGCCCTGGCCGATGCCATGCAGGAGGTCTTCGCCAAGGCGCAACCCATTCCCCGCTCCGGCCTGCCGGACGATATCGCCCAGTGCGTTCTGTGGTTGGCATCGGATCGATCGACTTTCATCAACGCCACCGACATCGTGGTCGACGGCGGCCTGATCGGGGGCGCCATGTTCACGCCGCACCACGAGGGCTTGAAACAAATGAAGGCAAGGTTCGGCATCTGAGCCGGAGGGCTAGCGATGCCGCTGCCGCGCACGCCCTTGCTCACCGTCGATTGCGTGGTCGTCGATGCCCGAGGCTGGCTGCTGCTCGTGCGGCGGAGGCATCCACCGTTCAAGGGCATGCGGGCCCTGCCCGGCGGCTTTGTCGAGATCGGCGAGACCGTGGAGCAAGCTTGCCGACGCGAGCTCAGCGAGGAGACGGGCGTGCGCGCCGGCCGTTTGCGCCTGATCGGCGTCTATTCCGATCCCCGGCGCGACCCGCGTGGTCACACCTGCTCCATCGCCTTTCTCACCCGGGTCGGGCGGGCCAAAGCGGCGGCGGGCGACGATGCCGCCGCCGTCGAGTGGGTCGAGCACTGGTCCCGATTGCCGCTGGCCTTCGACCACGCCACAATACTGGCCGACGCGCGCCGCCTGCTGGTGAAGGCGTCGTGAGAACTGCGGCCGTCGTGGCGGCCACGCGCAAATTAACAAGGGGAGCTGGCATGGCAGAGTTCGACGGCAAAGTGATCCTGATCACGGGTTCGGCCACGGGCCTCGGTGCCGCCATCGCCGTTGGCGTGGCCGAGCGCGGCGCCAAGGCCGTGATTCTCAACTGCACGCGCAGCCTTGCGGAGGCAGAAGAGACCGCCGCCGCCGTGAAAAAGGCGGGCGCCGCTGCCGTGCTGGCGCAGGGCGACGTTGCCGAGGATGCCGACTGCCGCAAGATCGCCGAGGCGGCCCAGCGCTTCGGCAAGCTCGACGCGCTTGTCAACAACGCCGGCACCAGCAAGCACGTGCCCAACCACGCCGATCTGGACGGCCTCTCCAAGGAGGACTTTCTGCGCATCTTTGCCGTCAATACGGTGGGCCCATTCCAGATGGTGCGCGCCTGTCGCAGCCTGCTCGAGGCCTCGAGCAGCGCCAACGTGTTGATGACCTCTTCCATTGCGGGGGTTGCCGGTGGCGGCTCCTCGGTGGCCTACGCGGCATCCAAGGGGGCGCTCAACACCATGACGCTATCCTTGGCCCGGGCGCTGGCGCCCAAGATTCGCGTCAACGCCATCTGTCCGGGCTTCATCGATACGCGCTGGTTTCGGCAAGGGATCGGCGAAGACAAGGCCAACCAGCTGCGCGAGCGCGTCGCCAGCAATGCACCCCTCAAGCGCGCCGGCGCACCCGCCGACATCATCGGTCCGGCGATGTTCTTGATCTCCGATGCTGCCCGCCACATCACCGGTGAGACGCTGATGGTCGATGCCGGCGTGCACTTGAACTTTGCACCTTTGCGCGCACGCTAGCCGCTTGAGCGGCTGCTGGCGGCCGTTCAAAGGGAGGTGGCGAGCGCCGCGGCGGTGTCGCTGCCCGCCACCACCGGTACGATCTCGAACTGCGCGAGGTCCGACCATTCGGCGACCCAACGCTGCAGGAGCGTGACGTTGTCGGCGTGCATGAGCTGGAAACAGCGGCCGAGATCGGCACTGACATGGCTGTTGATAAAGCGGAGGCCGTCGGGCAGGGCGCGCCCCTTATCGCGCAGGCGCCGGTAGACGGACTTGGCATCCTGATTGCGAAACGTCTCGATCACCATGAACAGCATGCCGGCCTCCAAAAGTCGGCGTCGCTTACCTCAGAGGTAATCGACTTCGCCTCTCCTGAGCTCGATCATACCCGCACAAACCTGAGCAAAGGAGTTCGCCATGTCAGCCCAACCATCCACGTTTCTGCGCCGTGCCCTGGTGCTGGACGCCGTCGCCAGTGGGGCCACCGCCTTGCTTGTGATTGCCGCCGCCGGTCTGATCGACGGCATGCTTGGCCTTCCCGTTGCCCTGTTGCGCGGGGCGGGGCTCGTGCTCGTGCCCTACGTGGCTTTGGTCGCGTTTGTGGCCACACGCGCGCGCATCGAACCGGCTGCGGTTTGGGTCATCATCGCCTGCAACGCGCTCTGGGCGATCGCGAGTTTCCTGTTGCTGCTGAGCGGCCAGCTGGCGCCGACCGGGCTTGGCATTGCCTTCGTGGCGGCGCAGGCCATTGTCGTGGCCCTGCTGGGCGAGCTGCAATATGTGGGCCTGCGCCGGCCCGCCGCCCAGGCCACGTAGGCTTCCCGTCCCGCCCGCCCGTCCGCGCGGGCGGGCGGGCGACGCGCGCCGGGCCCGCCTCCTTGGATTAGGCCCGCGCCACCAGATTGAAAAAGTGGGCTTAGGACGCGCTCGGGGCCGATGCCTTGCCGGGCATCGCCCCTGCCTTTGCCCCAGCTCCCACAGAGGTGGTGTGCGTGGAGTGGGGCGGCGGAGCCTGCACCGTCAGCCTGGGCCAACCTCAAGCGGGCGCTTGTCGTGCGGGGACCGCGTCCTCGCCGGGCGTCGCGCCTCGCCCGCGCGCGGCCGACGCTTCAGCAGTCGGAAGGTCAGCAGGCCCGCGATCAGCACGGCGTAAAGGATGAGTTCGGGCGACCAGGACTTCACCAGCATAATAAAATGCAAAACCGCGGCGGCGGCGGTGAGATAGACCAGCCGATGCAGTCGCTGCCAAGCGGCCCCGCCCAGGCGGCGGATCATCGGCGCATTCGAGGTGATGGCGAGCGGCACCAGCAGTGTGAAGGCCAGCATGCCCACGGTGATATAGGGGCGCTTGACGATATCGGCCCAGATGGCGCCGAGATCGAGGCCCTGATCGAGCACGGTATAGACCGTGACGTGCAGGGCCGCATAATAGAAGGCGAGGAGGCCGATGGCGCGGCGATAGCGCACCAGGTTGGCAAGGCCAAGCCGGCGCAGCGGCGTGATGGCAAGGGTGAGGATCAGAAAACGCAGGGCCCACAGCCCGAGTGTTCGCTCCAGAGTTTTCTGCGGATCGGCGCCCAGTTGATCGATGAAACCCAGGTAGAACGTCCAGACGGCGGGCAGCATGCCGATGAGGTAAATGCTGCGCCGAACTGGATCGACCCCGAACAGGCTGCGGCTCAGCGCCGAGCGTGCCCTGGTCGCGGCCACGGGCATGCTAGTAGTTGGCCTTGAGGTCGAGCCCGGTATAAAGGCTTGCCACCTGCTCGCCGTAGCCATTGAACATCAGGGTCGGCCGCCGCTTGACGAACAATCCGCCTTCGCCGATGCGGCGCTCGGTGGCCTGGCTCCAGCGCGGATGGTCGACGTTGGGATTGACGTTGGAATAAAAGCCGTATTCGCGCGGGTTCTGCAGGTTCCAGGTGCAGGGGGGCTGTTTCTCGGTAAGGCCGATCCTGACGATCGACTTGACGCCTTTGAAGCCGTACTTCCATGGCACGACCAGCCGGATCGGCGCGCCATTTTGGTTGGCTAGCGTCTCCCCGTAGAGGCCGACGGCCAAAATGGTGAGCGGATGCATGGCCTCGTCAAGGCGAAGACCGTCGACGTAGGGCCAGGGCAACGGCTGGAACAAACCGCGCTGGCCCGACATCTCCGACGGACGCACCAGCGTATCGAAGGCAACGTACTTGGCGCTGCCTTGCGGTTCGAGGCGTTTGAGGATGCTCGCCAGCGGCACGCCGACCCACGGGATCACCATCGACCAGCCTTCCACGCAGCGCATGCGGTAGACGCGCTCCTCCAGCGCGATGTCCTTGATGAGATCGTCGAGATCGTACTCGGCCGGTTTGTCGATGAGGCCGTCGGCCTTCACCTTCCACGGCTTGGTCTTTAGCGTATGGGCATGCTTGACCGGGTCGTCCTTGTCGACGCCAAACTCGTAAAAGTTGTTGTAGCTGATGATGTCCTTGAGCGGGGTTTGTGCCTCGCTGGTGGTCGACAGCGGGCTTTTGCCGGCCGCAAGGGGTGAGGCCGGCGCCGGGCGCGGCAGCAGGCTGCCAAGCCCCAACGCGGCCGCGCCGGCGAGGAACTCGCGGCGGCGCAGATAGACCGAGCGCGGCGTAATCTCGGAGGCGCGTATCTCAGCGGCGGTTTTGATCAGCATGAAGAAAGGTCTCGAGCTTGCCCACGTCTAGCCTGACATAAAGTGCCGCCGCGGGTTGCGAAAGAGGAAATGCGACGGACTGACAGGCTTGTGACAGGGCGTGAAAGCCAGTCGCCCGATCACAGCAAGCCGCCGCCGCAAGCGCAAGGGGTGGGCCCGCGCCGGACCGGTGCAGGTTGGGCGGTTTCGTGCCGGCGGCCGGCCTTTTTTGTTTTTTCTGCGGCGCGCGCTGCCGGCGGCCCCGCGCGCGCCGTCGCCTCGCCGCGGGGGCAACACCTGAGCCTTGACGTCGCCCGAGCCGCCGTTCATCAGAGGTGGCGAGGTCTGCCGCTGGAGCCGGCGCCGGGCGGCGACACCGGACAAGGGCTGGGCACGCCGGTGGCGCGCCGGGGTGGCGCAGGCAGGCGACGGGGCGAGGAGTGCCACTGGCAACCGTGCTAGGAAGACGAGCGGGACGGCGGCAGGCCGCAAGGCGTGCAGCGATCGGGGAGCGCGGTTCCCGGATGGGCCCCGTCCGATGAGCCAGGCGGCGATTGAGAGCAAGCGCAACACGCGCGCCCTCGTGCTGCTGATGGTCGTGGTGCTGGCCTGGGGCACCATGTGGCCCGTCAACAAGGCCCTGCTCGCCGACATGACCCCGATCTGGTCGGTGGCGCTGCGCACCTACATTTCGACGCTGACGCTCTTTGCCATCTCGCTCTTCGCCACCGGCCTGGCGCTCCCCACGCGTCAGGACATGCCGGTTCTCGTCAGCATGGTGGTGCTGCACATGGTGGCCTTCACCATCCTCTCGCAGCTGGCCCTGCAATGGGTGCCCGCGGGCCGCTCGGCCGTGCTGGCCTATACCAGCGTGCTATGGGCGCCGATCGCTGCGGCCCTCTGCCTTGGCGAGACGCTGTCGAGGCGCCGGGTCCTTGGCTTGGGTCTCGGCATTTTGGGGCTGATCGCCATTTTCAACCCCTTCACCTTCGATTGGGCCGATCGCGGCGCCGTGGCCGGCAATGCGCTCTTGCTGCTGGCGGCGATGCTGTGGGCGGCAAGCATCGTCCACAATCGCGGCCACGCCTGGCGCGCAACGCCTTTCCAGCTTGCACCCTGGCAGGCGCTGCTGGCCGCCGTGCTGCTGACGCTGGCGGCGGCGAGCATCGAAGGGGCGCCGGTCGTCACCTGGAATGGGCGTTCGCTGGCGCTGTTGTTGTTTGCCGGCATTCCCGGCACGGCGCTCGCTTATTGGGCGGCGGCGGTCAGTTCCTCGGAACTGCCGGCCTCGACCACCTCGCTTGGTCTTCTCGGTACCCCCGCCGTCAGCGTCGCCGTGGCGCTGCTGCTATTGGGTGAAGCGCCAAGCTTTGCGCTGCTGCTGGCGCTGGGGCTGCTGATCGGTGGCATTGCGGTGGGCGCCACGGGCGTCCGCCGCGCCTGAGCCTGAGCTCAGCGCGACGGTGCTTGGCCGCCTTCAGGTTAGGCGGCGCATCGGAATCGACCAGGCCAGGACCGCGCCGGTGGCGGCGAAAGCGGCGATGGTCAGGAAGGCGGCGCGAAAGGCGCGGGCGATGTCGGCGTAGACCGGCGCTTGCCCGGCGATGGCGCTCATGGAACCGTGGCGGTCCTCCACCAGCTGGGCAAAGACGCGGGCCGTCTCGGGATCTCCGAGCGAGATGGAGGCAAATAGCACGGTGCCGACCAGCGCGGTGCCGGCACTGGCGCCAACCGAGCGCGAGAGCTGAACCGAGCCCACCGCGGAGCCCAGCGAGGCGGCCCCGGCGGCGTTCTGCACCGTCACCTGCACGACGCCCATCACCGTACCCATGAAGAGGCCGCAGACGAACAGCGGCCAGGGCAGCTGGGCGAGCCCCAAGGTCTCGGCGTTGAGGGCGAACAGGAACAGCGTGGCCGTGGCCAACACCAGGCCGATCGAGGGAAAGATGGTGGTGAGGCCCGTGCGGCTGACAATCCGCCCGGTCAGCATCGAGCCGATGCCGATGCCGAACACCAGGGGCAGCAACATCAGTCCCATCGTGGCTGGGGTGGCTCCGCGCAGGACGCGAAAGTAAAGGGGCAGAAAGGTGATCAACGAAACGAGGGTGGCGCCGTGACAGGCGGCAAGCGCATCGCTGCGCCACACCGTTGGATTGCGCAAGAGTGTGATCGGCAGCAGCGGATGGGGCACGCGTCGCTGTTGCCGGAGCAGCCCGAGCAGGCCGAGCAGCGAAATGGCCGAAAGTGCGGCGATCAGCGGCAGTAGACTGGCCTGCATGCGCTGCGTCTGATCGAGCGCCAGCAGGAGGGGCACGATGAAGGTGATGAACAGGACCAGGCCGAAGCTGTCGAAGCGCCAGGGTTGGTCGCGATAGGCGCGAGACTTGAGGCGCACGGTGAGCAGAATGGCGATCAGGCCCAGGGGCACATTGATCAAAAAGACGCTGCGCCAGCCCAGGTGATGGGTCAGATAGCCGCCCACCACCGGCCCGAAGGTGCTGGAGGTCACCATCACGGAGGCGAGATAGCCCTGGTAGCGGGCGCGCTCGCGCGGCGGGATGGTCTCACCGATCAGCGCCTGCGAGAGCGTCATCAGACCGCCACCCCCCAGGCCCTGCAGGATGCGGCAGATGGTCAAAAGCTCGACGCTGCTTGCCGCCGCGCACAACAGCGAACTGACGATGAAGATCGCCAGCGCGATGAACATCATGCGCTTGCTGCCGTAAACGTCACGCAACTGTCCGTAGACCGGCGCGGCCACGGTGGTGGCGACCAGGTAGCCGACCACCACCCAGGAGACGCGGCCGACGCTGCCCAGCGATGCCGCGATGGAGGGTAGGGCCGTTGCCACGATGGTCTGGTCGACGACGGCCAAGAACATCGGCAACATGATGGAGGGAAAGACGGTGCGGAACAGCTGGCCGGGGGTCGGCTCCTCGTCGCCGTCCTGCTTGCGGGCGTCAGCCACGTCCGTTCGTGATCGCAATCAGCTTGTCGAGCGCGCGGGCGGCCGCACCCGATTGGATGGCGCGCTGCGCGAGTTCGGCGCCCTCCAGAATATTGGCGGCCTTGCCGGCGACCACCAGCGCGGCGGCGGCATTGAGGACGGCGATGTTTCTGAGCGGCGTCTGCTTGCCGGCCAGAACCTCGCGAATGGCCGCAGCATTGGCGTGCTCGTCGCCGCCCTTGAGGTCGGACAGCTTGGCCGGCGCCAGCCCCGCATCGGCCGGCGTGACTTCGAACACCGTCACCCTGCCATCCTTGAGCTCGGCGACGTCGGTGGCACCCGTCGTGGTCAACTCGTCGAGGCCATCATGACCGTGCACGACCCAAACGTGCTTGGCACCGAGATTGTTGAGGACGTGGGCGATCGGCTCGACCCAGTGCCAAGAAAAGACCCCGACCACCTGACGCTTGACGCCGCCGGGGTTCGAGATCGGCCCCAGCAAATTGAAAATGGTGCGGATGCCGAGCTCGCCGCGGATCGGTGCCCAGTGTTTCATGGCGGGGTGATGCAGGGGCGCCCACATGAAGCCGACGCCCGCCTCCTCGACACAGCGGGTGATGGTCTCGAATGCGCCGTCGAGCTTGACGCCGAGGGTCGACAGCACGTCGGAGGCTCCCGACATGGAGGAAACGCGGCGGTTGCCGTGCTTGGCGACCTTGACGCCGGCGCCCGCCGCGATCAGGGCGGCGCAGGTCGACACATTGTAGGTGCCGTGACTGTCGCCGCCGGTGCCGACGATATCGACGGCATCCTCCGGCACACGGACGCGCATCATGCGAGCGCGCAGCATCTGCGCGGCGCCGGTGATTTCCTCCACGGTTTCCCCGCGCACGCGCAGCGCCATCAGAAAAGCGCCCATCTGCGCCGGCGTCGCCGCCCCGGCGGTCATCTGATCGAGGGCGGTGCGAATTTCGTCCTCGCCGAGGGTGGCGCCCTGCGACACCTTTTGGATCAGCTGGCGCAATTCCTGGGAGGGTTGGGGGTCCATGGCTGCTGTCAAGCGGCGTGGCGTGCGGGGTCGCTATTGCGACGCCGTGGCGCGAGCCCCGCAAGCTCGAGGAAATTGGCAAGCAGGGCGTGGCCGTGCTCGGAGGCAATGCTCTCCGGGTGGAACTGCACACCGTGCACGGGGAAGCGGCGATGCTGCACAGCCATGACGAGCCCGCCGGCCTCGGCCGTGACCACGAGATCCTCGGGCAGGCTTTCGCGTTCCACGATCAAGGAGTGATAGCGCGTAACCTCAAACGTCCTGGGCAGGGATTGGAATACTCCCTTGCCGGTGTGGCCGATCGTTGAGAGTTTGCCGTGCATGGGCTGCGGGGCGCGCACGACCTTGCCACCGTAGGCCTGGCCGACGGCCTGATGGCCAAGGCAAACGCCGAGGATCGGCGTTGCGGGCCCCGCCTTTTGGATCAGCTCGAGGCAAATGCCGGCCTCGTTGGGCGTACAGGGGCCGGGCGAGAGGACGATGGCCCGGGGGGCGAGCTCCAAGACCTCGGCGACGGAAATCTTATCGTTGCGAAACACCTCGCAGCGCGCGCCGAGCTCGCCCAGGTAATGAACGAGATTATAGGTGAAGCTGTCATAGTTATCGATCAGGACCAGCATGGAGGTGATTTAGGGGACCGATATGGTCGCGGTCAAGCCGGGGCTAAGCACGGGGATCGGAGGCTGCGCCGGCTCCCGCGCGCGCCCGCAGGCGTCCCGCCCGCGTCGGCCACCGCGGTGCGGGCTCAGCTCAGACGCCGCGGCGAGGTAAAGCTATCGAGCCGCCCAGCCTTGGGCTTGACCTCGGACCACTGGGCCGCCCGAAAGCTGATGACGGCGAGCCCGGCGGTTGGAAACTTGGTGGCCAGGCGGTGCAGGTCCTCGGGCTTGCCATGCCCCGCAAGCTCCACGGCAAGGCCGTGCATGCCGGGATCATGACCGACCAACAGCAGGCGCTGGACGTTGGCGCGCACCTTGCGGATGCGTGCCAGCAGCCTGCTGCTGGAGGCAAGGTAAAGGTCATCCTCGAATTCGACCGAGGCTTCCCCGGCGAGTTTCGGCAGCACCAGGTCCAAGGTTTGTCGTGCCCGCGTCGCCGGTGAGCACAGGATCAACTGGGGCTCGATGCCCTGGGCAGCCATGTAGGCACCCATGCGCGGCGCCGCCTCCTCGCCGCGTCGGGCCAAGGGACGATCGAAATCCTCGAGCGAGGCATCCTCCCAACTCGATTTGGCATGGCGCAACAGAAACAGGGTCAGCATGCCCCAAGCATACCGGCTAAAAGCGCCGCCTAGAAGGCGCTAGGGGGGCGCAAGACTGCAAGGGGGGTCGTCACCGGCGCGGGCAGCGGCCGGGGTCAGAAATTGGCGTTGAAGGCGATGCAGGTGCGCACGCCGGCCCCGCGGAAGGGAATGACCGCATGCTCGTAATAGGCCGGGAACAGAATCATCATGCCGGCCTTGGGATTGACGGTGATCTCCGTGGTTTGGTTCTGCACGCGGTTCATGTGTGCGCGGGGGCGCGGATCAACGAACATGATTGCCCCCTCTTCGGCCGAGGCGCCCGGGGGAAGGGGCGGGACGCCGACGTAGTAGACGCCGCTGACCTTGGCGTCGGGGTGCACGTGCTGAAAATTAATGTCACCGGCGCGCATGTTGATACCCCAACCCCACAGTCGCAGGTTCAGCTTGGTCGGCGGGGCATGGCAGTTGGCCTCCAGGAACTTGGGCACGTATTCGTGCAGCGCCGTCTGCACCAGGTCGCGCAAGGCAACGACTTCCTGCTCTTTGCGCGCAAACAGCGTCGTATCGGAGTGATAGCCGCCGATATTGCTGGTGGCGGCAGCGATGTTGCTCGTCTCCTGTTCCAAGCGCAGCATCAGCCGCTCCAGCCTTTGATTGAGGCCGGCGCAGTTCGCATACTCGCGCATCATGAACAGCGTGGGAAAGTGCGAGGCAACGACCGTATTTGAGACCTGCGGTCGTTCGATGGTGTCCGTAGACATGCGTGCCTCTCGGCTAGTGGCCATTCGCTGCGAACGGGCGAGGCGAATCGGCGCAAAGACTAGTGTGGCCGGCGGCGGGATGGCAGCGGCGCCCGACGGAGGGCTACCATGCAGCAACCCACCTTGCGCTCACGGCAAATTTGCGCTTGCCGCTGCGGACCTGCTGCCGGCGTCAGGTAAGGAATTTTGCTAACAGCTCGATGACAGCGCCGGGCTGTTCCTGCTGGACCCAATGGCCCGCACCCTCGACGAGATGACAGCCGCGCATGCGCGAGGTGGCGCTGGTTTGCATTTTTTCCAGTGCCCCCGGCACCTGAAAGGCACCCCAATCGCTCTTGCCGGCGATGAAGAGGCAAGGCACGTCGATGCGGCGGCCGGCAAAAATCTGCTGTTCGGCCTCGAAGCGCCCGCTGGTGCGGCAGCGATACCAGTTGAGGCCGCCCTGGAAGCCGGTGCGCGCGAACTCGGCGCTGTAAACGGCAAGCTCGGCCTCGCTCAGCCATTGGCAGGCGGCGATCTCGTCTGGCGCGGGCATTTCCGCCGCCGCCGTCTCGGCCATACCCTGCGCCAAGCGCATGACGTAGTAGGTCGGCAGCTTGGCGAGCTCCTCGGCGCGCCAGGCCGCGAGCGGGTGGGGGACGTTGCCTTTCCAGTCGGCGCTCTTGTAGTGATAGTAGGCGCGCAGGAAGGCATGGATGCCCTGCGGACAGTGGCGCATATTGGCGTCGGCTTCGCGCGTCGAATAATACCAGTGATAGTGTTTGCGCGGCGGGTCGAGCGCGGCCAGCGCGGCGTGGATATTGGTTGCCGCCGGCGAGGCTTCAGCCTGGCTGGGGTCGGGAAGCTCCGGCGGGCCGACGAAGGGCGCGCTCATCACTACCACCGAACGGAAGACATCGCCCCGCAACAGGGCGCACCAGGCGGCCACGGGGGCGCCGAAATCGTGGCCGATCACCGCGGCGACGGAGCGATGGCCCAGCGCCGTGATGAGGCCCAAGGTGTCGCGCACCAGATTGAAGACCCGAAAGGCGCCAAGGTCGCCGTCGTAGGCGCCGTCCCAGCCCGTGGTGCGCCCGTAGCCGCGCTGATCCGGGGCGACCACGTAAAACCCCGCCCGCGCCAGCGGCAGCATGAGTTTGCGCCAGCTGAAGGCGAGCTCGGGAAAGCCGTGCAACAGCAGAACACAAGGGGCGCGCGCTTGCGCGTAGCCTGCCTCCAGCACGTGCATGCTGAGGCCGTTGCCATTGGGGACCGAGCGCGAGCGGATACCCGCGGGCAGGACGTCGCCATAGTCGGGGTCGGGGCGCATGGCTCCTGTCCGGGCTCAATTGTCTTAAGGGGCGCGGTTGCCGCGCTTGCTGCGCTTGGCGAAGCGGACGGCCTCCTCGGCCGCCTTGAACAGTGCTCTTGCCTTGTACTCGCACTCGAGCTGTTCGGCCTCGGGGTCGCTGTCGGCGACGACGCCGGCACCGGCCTGAACATAGATCATGCCGTCCTTGACCAGCGCGGTGCGCAGCACGATGCAGCTGTCCATCTCGCCGTCGGCGGAAAAGTAGCCGACGCAGCCGCCATAGGGCCCGCGCTTGTCCTTCTCGAGCGCGTCGATGATCTCCATGGCGCGCACCTTGGGGGCGCCGGAGAGCGTGCCGGCGGGGAAGCCCGCCATCAAGGCGTCGACGACGTCGTGGCGCTCATCCAAGGCGCCTACCACGTGACTGCCGATGTGCATGACATGGCTGTAGCGTTCGATGGCAAAGCTCTCCTTGACGCGCACCGAGCCGATTTTCGCGACGCGGCCGACGTCGTTGCGGCCGAGGTCGAGCAGCATGAGGTGTTCGGCGCGTTCCTTGGGATCGGCCAGCAGCTCCTGTTCCAGCGCCAAATCCTCCTCCGGCGTGCTGCCGCGCCGCCGCGTGCCGGCGAGCGGCCGGATGGTGACCTCGCCATCGCGCACGCGCACCAGGATCTCGGGCGAGGAGCCGACCAGGGCGAACGCGCCGAAGTCCAGGTGAAACAGAAACGGTGAGGGGTTCGTGCGGCGCAAGGCGCGATAAAGGGCAAGCGGTGGCAAGGCGAAGGGCGCATCGAAGCGCTGGGACAGAACCACCTGGAACACATCGCCGGCGGCGATGAATTCCTTGCCGCGCTGGACCATGGCCTTGAACTCGGCGGGCGTGGTGTTGGAGACCGCATCGGGAAGGGCCAGGTCGACGCCCGACATGTTGGTGGCGTGCGGCAATGGCGCATCGAGCGCGGCAAGTACCCCGCGCAAGCGCTGCAGCGCCGCCGCGTAGGCGGCCGCCGCGTCGACGCCAGGGGTCGGGCGCACGGGCGTCACCACGGCCATCTCGTCCTTGATGGTATCGAACACCACCATCAAGGTGGGTCGAACGAAGATGGCGTCGGGTACCCCTAAGGCATCGGGGTTTTGCCTGGGCAGGTGCTCGGCCAGGCGCACCGTGTCATAACCCATGTAGCCGATGATGCCGGCGGCAATCGGCGGCAGCTCGGCCGGCAGATCGATGCGCGAGCGATCGAGCAGCGCCCGCAACGAATCGAGGGTGGGCGCATCGTCGCCGGTGTAGGCGTGGGGTGCCACCTGCGGCGTCAAATTGATCTCGGCGCGGTTGCCGAAGGCGCGCCAAATGATGTCGGGCGCAAGGCCGATGATCGAGTAGCGACCGCGCGTGGCACCGCCTTGCACGGATTCCAAAAGGCAGCTGAGCGGCTGCCCGTCGCTCAGCTTCAACATGGCCGAAACCGGCGTTTCCAGGTCTGCGATCAGCCGCGTCCACACGACCTGCGCCACGCCGGCGGCATAGCGGCGCGCGAACTCGCCGCGCGAGGGTTCAATTTCGAGGTCGCCGCCGATCGGTTCGAGCTTGGTCATGCGCGCGATCCCTCGCTCAGGTCCGCAAAAGTATCACTCGAGCATTGGCGCTTCCGCTCCGCGTTCGCCGCCGAGCGCCTGCCGCAGCGCCTCCTGGTTCACCGAGAGGCCGTAGCGCGCCTGCAGGCCGGTAATATATTCGGCGAGGATGTCGCTCTGCAGTTGCCGGTTGAGTTCGCCCTTGAGCGCGGCAATCTGTTCCGGCGTAGGCTCGGGGGCCGGACTGATCTCGGCGACGCGAATGATCGTCCGCCCTCGGCCATCGGTGGTGGCAGCCGAGGCGGCGCGGCCCTTGGGTAGCGTGAAGGCCTGTTGCACGGCATTGCTGGTGAGGCCCGGCGGCGAGGTCGAGCGCGTCACCGGGTTGGTTTTTTCCGCCTTGGCGCCGGCCTCGGCGGCTACCGTCTCGAAGGCCTCGCCCTGATTGAGACGATCGACAAATTTTGCCGCGAGATTGCTGACCTCGGTGCGCCGTTGCTGCTCCATGAATTGGGTCTTCACGTCCCCCGCCACCTCTGCGAAGGTCTTTTGCTTCTCGGGCGTCACTTGCAGCACGTCGACCCAGGCGTTGCCGCCGTCGGGCAACTCCACGGCTTCCGCCTCGACGCCGGAATTGCCGGCGAAGGCGGCCTGCGCAATTTTGCCGGCATCGGCCTGCTCCAGCGCCGGCTTGCCGTCGGCAGACTTGCCCGTGCGATCGATGTCGGCGATTTCCAGGAAGGGCAGCTTTAGTTTTTCGCCGATCTCCTTCAGCGGCTTGCCCGAATAGCGATCGTTCTCGATGCTCTCGTGCAGGTTTTGCAGCTCGAGATTGGCCCGCTCCTCGGCCAGGCGCTCGCCGATCTCGCCTTTGACCTCATCAAACGTGCGCTGCTTGCCCGGCACCACCTCGCTGACGCGAATGAGCACGGTGGCGAACTGGCCCTCGACCGGCTGCGACAGCTCGTCTTGCTTGAGCGCGAAGGCGGCCTCGGCAATGCGGCTGTCGATCATGTCACGTTTGGCGAGGAGGCCGAGCTCGATGTCACTTTCCTTGAAGCCGAGCTTGGCGGCGGCCTCGGCAAAGTTGGTGGCCTTGCTCAGCTCCGCGTAGGCTGTCTCGGCGGCGGCCTTGTCGGCAAAGGTAAGCTGGGTGATCCGCCGCATCTCCGGGATGTTGAATTTCTGCTTGTCGCTGTCGTAGGCGGCCTTGAGCTCGTCCTCGCTGATACTAATGCGCTGCTTGGCGGCCTCGCGCGTCAACAGCAGCACGTTGATCTTGCGCCGTTCGGGGGCGGTGAAGCGGGCCTTGTTCTCATCGTAGTAGGCGCGCAGTTTGGCGTCGTCCGGCTCGCCGAGCTTGATGAGCTTGTCGAAGTCCGGCGTGAAAAAGTCGATGACGCGCCGCTCTTCGCGGTAGCGATAGAGCGCATCGAGCATCGCCTGCGGCGGGGCCAGCCCGCTCAACAGGCTCTCGGTCAACTGGTCGCGCAGTTCTTCCTGACGACGCGTGTAGACATAGCGGCCCTCGCTCAGGCCGATCTGGCGCAGAAAGGTTTGGAACAGCTCCTTGGAAAACTTGCCGTCGGGACCCTGAAAGCCTGGATCGTTGCGAATAATCTCGGCGATGCCCTGATCGGAGAGCGCCAGCTTGAGGTCGCGGGCGTGGTGGTCGATGGCGGCCGCCGAAATCAGGCGTGCCAGGGCGCGTTGCTCCACGCCGAGGAGCTTGGCCTGTTCGTTGCTGAGACGACGCCCGAACCGGCGCGTGAGCGAGGCCATTTCGTCCTGATAGGCCTGGCGGTACTCATCGACGGTGATCTGCGACCCGCCGATGGTGGCCAGCGTTCCCCGCCCAACATTGCGGATGACGTCGCCGATGCCCCAGACGGCAAAGGCGATCACCAGCAGGCCAAGCAGCCCCTTAGCGAACCAATTGAGCGCGCCGCGGCGCAAGGAGTCGAGCATGGTGGCAATTCCAACTGCGGGGTGCGCCGATGGCAGGAACCGGCCTGCCCGCGAGGGCTTAGCACATCTTGACGCGCATGCGCCGCATATTATGAACCCCTACGGGCGCCAGCAAGGCGCCCGGCTTGGTCGGCGGCCAAGTTTGCCGAAACTTAATTTGACCGCGAGAGAGCCCGACAGATGGCACACGAACCCCTGCTGCGGCCGCTAATTGCCGGCAATTGGAAAATGCACGGATCGGTGGCCGCGCTGGCGGAGGCGCTGAGCGTGCGCGATCGCTTGACCGAGCCGGGCTTTGCCCCCAGCGTCGATGTGATGATTTGCCCGCCCGCGCCGCTCGTTGCGCTATTGGCGCGCGAGGCCGCAGGCGGGCGCCTGCTGGTTGGCGGCCAGGACTGTCATGCCTTGCCAAGCGGAGCCCATACCGGTGACGTCTCCGCTGAGCTTCTCAAGGACGTGGGTGCCAGCGCCGTGATCGTGGGCCATTCGGAGCGGCGCGCCGAGCACGGCGAGCGCGACATCGATGTCCGCCGCAAGGTGGCGGCGGCGCATCGCGCGGGCCTCACCGCCATCGTCTGTCTCGGCGAGACCGCGGGCGAGCGCCGCGCCGGTTTGACGCTGGCGGTGGTCGGGCGGCAGCTGGCCGCCTCCCTGCCCGAGCACGTGCGCGCCGTCGACACGGTGATCGCCTACGAGCCGGTTTGGGCCATCGGCAGCGGGCTCACCGCCAAGCCGAGCGACGTTGCCGAAGTGCACGGCTTTTTGCGCCAGGCGCTGTTGCAGCGCTGCGGCGATGAGGGCGGCGGCATCCGCCTGCTCTACGGCGGCTCCGTCAAACCCGACAACGCCCAAGAATTGTTGGCCATCGCCGATGTCAATGGCGCCCTCGTCGGCGGCGCCAGCCTCAAGGCCGCCGACTTTCTCGGCATCGTCGCGGCGTGCGGCGCTTGACCCGACCGCCCGAAACAGGGCTTAGTCGCCGGCAAATTTCGTTTCCCATGTCGCTCACCGCTGCTCAGACCGCATGACCCGTCTCGGCCTCGTGCTTGGCGCGCACTTGCTGTTGGCGTCCTCGAGTGCGGCCGCCGCCGCCACGCTCGACCAGGATGCCTGCGCCCGGCTCAAGACCGAGCTTTTGCAGCTCGAGCTCGCCGGCACACGCACCAGCATGGCCAAGGGGCCGGACTGGGCGAAGGCCAACCTTGGCGCCGACAAGCTGCAGCAGATCAAGCGGCTGCTGGAGGTGGAAGAACAGATCCTGTTTCGCTGCCAGGGCAAGCCGCTGGTGGTGTTGCCCGAGGGGGTCGATGGGGAGGCCGCGGCGGCGCCGGCCGACCGCAGCAAGGACGGCAGCGCAGCCAAGCCGGCGACGGAAACGAAGGGGGCCGCGAAGGAGCCGCCGGCGCCGGGCAAGGCGCCCGCCAAGGCCGCCGTGCCCGCAGCCGGTGCGCCCGCCAAGGTGGCGCCCAAGGCGGCGCCCGCCGGCAAGGCGGCCGGCACGCCCAAGGCCGCGGGCGAGCCGCCGGCGGCCGCGGCACCGCCCAAGCCCAAGCCCAAGCCACAGCCCAAGCCGAAGGTCGATGATGCCTGGCGGCCGGAGCCCGCCCAGCCGGCCCCCGGCAGCAGCAAGCCGTGAGCGGGGTGCGACTGGGGCTGGTGGCGCCGACGGCCCTGGTGTAGAAGCCCCGCGGGGCCTCCCAGCAACGAAGACCACTGGTATGACGACCGTCCTGCTCATTATTCACCTGATGATCGCCGCCGCGCTCGTTGGCGTCGTCCTGCTCCAGCGCTCGGAAGGTGGGGCGCTCGGCATCGGCGGCGGTGGGGGGTTCATGACGGGGCGCGGCGCGGCGAATTTCCTGACGCGCGTGACGGCGAGCTTAGCGGCCGCCTTTTTTGCCACCAGCTTGCTGCTGACCCTCTTGGCCTCGCGGTCGACGGCGCCGGGCTCGATTTTCGATCGGCCGGCGACGGCGCCGGCGAGCGGTCAAGCGGCGCCCGCGGGCCAGGCTGCACCGCCGGCCCAGCCGACGGCACCCGCCGGGCGCGGCGGCATTCTCGATCAGCTGCAGCCGCCCGCCCCGAGCGGTCCCGCCGTTCCGCAATCAAAATAACTTTCGAGGCCTTGGCCGCTCAGGTGTGCCGGTGACGGCGCCGGCTCGGCGCGGCGGTGATCCGATCCGCCGAACGGCCGAGCCCGAGCTGGACGCGCCCGCAGCCCGGCGCCAACGCGCAAAAACCCGGCCATGGTTGCGGGCTAGAAGGGGTCGGTCGGATCGAAGTTGGCGCGGCGCTTTGCGCGCAAGGCCGCCAGGCCTTCCTGCACCTCGGGTCCTGAGAAGCCCATGAATTCCATGGCGAGGGATGCATCGAAGCTGGGTCCTGCCTGGCGCAGCCAATTGTTGAGCGCGTGCTTGGTCCAGCGCACGGCGGCGGGCGGCAGGTCGCGCAGCCGCTCGGCGGTCGCTCGCGCCACCTCCACGACCTTGTCATCGTCGGCCAGCAGCGAGACGAGGCCGATGCGCTCGGCCTCAGCACCCGAAAGCGGCTCGCACAACAACAGGTAGTATTTGGCCTTGGCCATGCCGCACAGCAGCGGCCACACGATCGCCGAATGATCGCCGGCCGCCACGCCAAGCCGCGTGTGGCCGTCGATGATGCGGGCGCTGCGGCCGGCGACCGAGATGTCGGCCAGCAGCGCCGCCGCCAGCCCGGCACCGACGCAGGGCCCTTCGATGGCGGCGACGATCGGCTTGCTGCAATTGATGAGGTTGTAGACGAGGTCGCTCGCCTCCTTCCAGACGCGCGTGCGCCTGGTCCAATCGGACGCCATCGCCTCGACCATATCGAGATCGCCGCCGGCCGAGAAAACACCGCCCTCCCCGCGCAGGAGAATGACCGAGGTGGCCGGATCGCGATCGACATCGCGCCACACCTGGGCCAACTCGGCATGTCCGTCGCCGTCGAGGGCATTGAGCTTGCCGGGTTTCGACAGGATAATTTCCAACAGGCGGGGCCGAGGTCGCGCGAATTTCAGGGCCTTGTAGTGACTGTAGCGATCATCCATGGCCGCGTTCCTTTTGCGTTTGTCGTCTGTGCTGCCTGGCCCTGCCCGCCGGTTGGCGCCATCGCCGCCTCATGCCAGCCGGTGTGGCCGCCGCGGGCGGTGAGGCGGCTTGGGCCTTGCGCCTTCATGCGCCGGCGGCCTCCCCGAAGCTAAAGGCGAGCCGCGTGCCCTGAGCGATGGCGCGCATGGCGTCGAGCTCGGCCGCCCGCTCTGCGCCGCCGATCAGGTGGGCGCGTTGGCCGCGCGCGATCAGGCCGTCGTAAAGGTCGCGGACGGGTTCCTGTCCGGCACAGATGACGATGGTGTCGGCGGCGATCAGCCGCGCCTTGCCAGCGGCCACGATGTGCAGGCCGGCGTCATCGATGCCGGCGTAATGCACGCCGCTGAGCTGTGCCACCTCGCGCTTGGCGAGCGCCAAGCGCAGCGCCCAGCCGGTGCTGAGGCCGAGCCGCTTGCCCATGCGTCCGGGCGTACGCTGCAACATGACGATCTCTCGGGCAGCGTGCGAGCCCGAGGGTTGAACCAGCCCGCCGCGACTGGTGATGCTGGCGTCGACCCCCCATTCGGCAAGGAAGCTTGCTTGCCCTGCCGCCCGCCCGTTCGGCGGGGCGCTCAGATATTCGGCAACGTCAAAGCCAATGCCGCCCGCGCCCAGGATGGCGACGCGGGCGCCGGCCGTTTTCACGCCGGCCAGCAGCTCGGCGTAGCTCACGCACTTGCCGTGCTCGATGCCGGGAATGGCGGGCAGGCGCGGCCTGGCCCCGGTGGCGATGACGATGTCATCAAATTGGAGGCGCGCGAGCAGCGCCGCGTCCGCACGCAGGCTGAGACGCAAGGCAATGCCGAGTTCGGCGATGCGGTTGCGAAAGTAGCGCAGCGTCTCGTCAAATTCCTCCTTGCCCGGAACGTTACGCGCCAGATTGAGCTGGCCACCGATTTGGGCCTCGGCTTCAAACAGGCTGACCGCATGGCCGCGTTCGGCGGCGGTCAGGGCGCAGGACAGCCCGGCCGGTCCGGCACCAATGACGGCGATGCGGCGAACATGAGCCGGCGGCGGCCGGTCGAAGTCGAGTTCGCGCCCGGCCTTGGGATTGACGAGACAGGTGGCGGCGCGGTCGGAGAAGATCAGGTCCAGACAGGCCTGGTTGCAGGCGATGCACACGTTGATGCTATCGCGCTGACCCCGGCGCGTCTTGTTGGCGAATTCGGGGTCGGCCAGCAGCGGCCGGGCCATGGAGATGAGATCGGCGTCACCGCGCGCCAGGATGGCCTCCGCCAGTTCCGGCGTGTTGATGCGGTTCGAGGCAACGACGGGGATCTTGACGGCGGTCTTCAGGTGGCGCGCCGCAAAACTCCAGGCGGCGCGCGGCACGCGCAGGCCAATGGTCGGCACGCGCGCCTCGTGCCAGCCGACGCCCTGGTTGATAACGTCGGCGCCGGCCGCCTCCACAGCGCGCGCGAGCGCGGCGATTTCCTCGCGCGTCAGGCCGCCCTCGACCAGGTCGATGGAGGAGACGCGAAAGATCACGAGAAAGTCGCTGCCCGTGCGCTGGCGCACGCGGCGCATCACTTCGATGGCAAACCTGAGCCGGTTGTCGAGCGAGCCGCCCCAGGCGTCGTTGCGGTCGTTGCAGCGCGGCGCCGCAAATTCATTGATGAGGTATCCCTCCGAGCCCATGATTTCGACGCCGTCGTACCCGGCCTCGCGGGCGAGCGCCGCGGTCACCGCATAGGCCTCGATTGAGGCGAGGATATCGGCCTCCGTCATGCGCCGCGGCGCGTTCTTGTTGATGGGCGAGGCGGCGCTGGACGGGCCCACGGCGCCGGCAACCTTGGCATAGCGGCCCGCATGCAAGATCTGCAGGGCGATCCGGGCACCGTGCGCGTGCACCGCCGCGGTGATCGGCTGATGCTCGCCGATCTGGGAGGCGTGATTGAAGAGCGGGCCGCCGGGCTCCAGCCGGCCCTCCTCGCTGGGCGCGAAGCCGCCGGTGACGATCAGGGCGATGCCGCCCTTGGCACGTTCCGCATAAAAACGGGCAAGGCGGCGGCCCGGATGCTCCAGGGTTTCCAGCCGCGTGTGCATGGAGCCCATCAGCATCCGGTTGGGCAGCGTCAGGACCCCGAGATCGAGGGGTTGCAAGAGGTGTGGATAGGATGTCATGGGCGGCGGGCGGGCGGGGAGGGGCAGCTATGTGTCGGGCGCAGGCGCCGGCGCGCCACCTCAAGGCCGGGCGATGCTCTTTGTCGCCGCCTGCATGATGGCCGCCGTCTCTTCGATTTCGGCGAAAATCCAGTCCCGGAAGGCTTTGACGGGGGCCCGCTTTTCGTGACCCTTCTGGCAGACGAAGAAATAGGATCGTCCGGGCAGCGGGATCTCGGGCCCGAACGGGACGATGAGACGGCCAAGGTCGATGTCGCGCGAGGCGACCAGTTTGTAGGCGAGGACCACGCCCGCGCTTTCGCTGGCGGCGTCCAGGGCGTGATCGGCAACATTGAGGCGCAGCCCGCGCGTGCTGTCGATGCCATCGACGCCCGCCATCTGGAACCAGTCAGACCAGGTGGGCACCACGCCCGGCAGATCGACCTGGATCAAGGTAAAATGCACGAGGTCCTTGGGCGAACGCAAGGGATGGGCGCCGTCGAGCAGCTTGGGGCTGCACAAGGGCAAGAGCCACTCGTCGGAGAGTTTTTCGACGTAGAACTCGGGGTGATTGCCGGAGCTTAGCCTGATGCCGACGTCGACGCCGTCGGCTGTGAAATTGACGTAGGCCGAGCTCGCCGAAATGCGCGTGTCGATCTCAGGGTGCTTGGCAAGAAAGCGGTAGAGTTTGGGGGCAAGCCACTTCGCCGTCAGGCCGGGTGTGGCACTCACCACCAGCACGCGATCCTGCCGACTGGGCTCCAGGCGCTCGACGGCTTGGCGCAGACTTTCAAAGCCGGTTTGAATCCCCGGATAGATCAGGCGGGCCGCGTCGGTGAGTTCGATGGCGCGGGCCCGCCGAAAAAACAGCTTGAGACCCAGCAAGTCCTCAAGCCCGCGGATCTGATGGCTAAGCGCCGCCGGGGTGACGTGCAACTCGGCGGCGGCCTTGGTGAAGCTCAGGTGCCGGGCCGTGGCCTCGAAGGCTTTGAGCGCATTCAGCGGGGGCATCGGGCGGCGCATGGATCGTTGAGGTTCTCTCATCTCTCAAGCGAGATATAATCGTTTGTGCTCCAAGTATATTCGCCATATCTCCATATGCAAGACGCACAGGGCATGAGGATTGCTAAAATGAGCGAGCTGACGAGCAGACGGCTTTCCGAAATCGGCCCGGAGGAGATAGCCGCGATCAAGCGTCGGGCGCATTTGGAGCGTTCGCAAGCGGCGCGCGCGCTCCTCAGCTCAGGGCTGCGCTGGCTGGGCGGTCTCGTGCGCGAGGCTGGGATTGCAGCCCGGCTCGGCGAGGCGCCGCAGCCTTACCCCGCCAGATACCCCGTGCCCCGCAATCGTCTTTGCAGATGACACTTTGGGCCAGCAGCCCTCTAGGAGGTTGATCATGACGCTGAACACCCAAGTCCTCAATACCGGCAGCGCCGGACTAGCGTTGGCGGCTCACCGTGTTGCCGATGTGGGCAAAGGCCTGTGGCGGGGCTATTGGCGGCGCCGCTCGGAGCGGGCCACCATTAACCTGTTGCATTCCCTCGGCGACAACGTCTTGCACGACATCGGCATCGACCGAAGCGAGATCGAATCGGTGGTGCGGACGCGCTCGAAGGGACGCCTGCAGCGCTTCGAAAGTTAAAACCTGAAGGCCCTCGGCGCGCGGTAGCCCGCGGACAAGGTCGGCGCGGTAGCCCCGGGGACAAGGCCCGGGGCGCGCGCCGCTCGGCAGCGCCGGCCTGTCGCAATGCCGACCCGGCCCGCCAAGACGGTCTCGCCGGTTTGGTTGCGCGGGTTTGGCTGCGTCTTTGCTGAGTGTGCGTCAGTTTGCAATCTTAGCTCAACGCCCGCAAACCCGAACCAACCCGACCCCAAAGGCACCGAGCTCGAGCCGGCCCGGGGGGGCGTCTATCGGAGCTAGGGTTTTAGGGCCTTTTGCTTCCAGAGCTCCCAGGGTCGCATCACCACCTGCTGCTGCACTTGGTCGGCCCTCTCGCCTTCCTCCTTCTCCAGGTACGTGACCTGGCCGCCAAGCGCGAGGGCCTGGGCCTGCAGGCGTGCGTTCACGTCGGTGTAGATGGCGCGATAGACCGCAACCTGGATATTCGGCCCCACCACGACATCGCCGTGGCCGCGCATGAGGACGACGGACTTGTCGCCGAGCGTGGCGGCGAGCGCCTTGCCGAGGGCGGCATCGGCGATCAGCAGGTTGCTCAAGCCGGCATGCTGGCGGATCTCAAACACGGGCACGCCTTGAGCGAGAAAGCCCGCCACATGAAACATCGCTCGCAGCGGCACGCTACTGTTGGCAAAGGGAATGACCCCCTGCGAATGGGTGTGGATCACCGCCATCACGTCCGGCCGGGCCCGGTAGATTTCGCAGTGGATGAAGCGTTCCAGGAAACTGCTGCGGTTCTGGTCTGCAACCGGCTTGCAGTCGAGATCGTACTCCATGATGTCGTCGGCCTTGGTCAGGGCCGGCGCCAGCGATCGCGATAACAACAGCCGGCCGGCGCGCTCGGGGTGGCGGAGGCTAACGTGGCCGAAGCCATCGAGCACGCCCTGATCGGCCAGGATGCGGTTAGCGGCGACCAAGTCCTCCAGCACGCGGGGGTCGGCGATGGCGGGGGCCGTCGCCTGCGCCAGGGCCGGCCAGGCGAGGTGGCAGCCGGCAAGGAATGCCACGAGCCGGCAAAGCGCGCTTGCGCTGGATCTGACGGGCATGGGTCACCTCGCCTTTGCCTCAGGAATTTGCGTCAGCGTTTCGGATAGACGGCGATCATATCGAGTTCAACACGTGCGCCGGGCGTCGACAACTGATTGACGCAGACCGTCGTGCTGGCGGGCGTCCAGGCGCCGAAATACTCCGCCAGCACGGCTACCATGCCGTCCATGTCGCGCATGTCGGTCAGGTATTTCGTCACCTTGACGACGTCCGTCCAGACCAGGCCCTGGTGATCGAGGATGGTTTTGATGTTTTCCATCGCCAGGCGTGTCTGCTCGGCAATGCTCACGGGATGCTGGTGCTCGTGCAATTCGTGGGGGTGTTTGTGATAGAGCGGCGAGGGGGTGGCTCCCGAGATGAACAACAGATCACCCGGCGCCTCGACCCGGATGGCCGGCGCATAGGGCATGTCCTTGACGCGCTCGGGCAGCGTTTGGATTTCGCCGAGACCCGGGTTGCTCGGGGAGGTTTTGTAGGCCGCGCCGCGCGCTGTCATGGTTGGGCTCCGCTCGCACTCATCGTGCTCCGCATCCTGCCCGAGGAGCCGCGGGGCATCAATCCAGGTGCAAGCGCGTGTCCAGGCGGCGCGAATTTTGCGCCCAGGCCGACGCCGCCTGGAAATAGGCGATGGCGTCGGCCTCGAGCTCGGGATCGGCGTTGGCGCGTTTGCGTCGGCTGAGGCCGACATAGGCATCGACGGTTTGCCGCGGGGCAAGCATTAAGGTGGTATCGCCGCGCACCAGGGCGACTTTCTCATAGGTGCTGATGAAGGCGCGCGGCTGCGCCTCCTTGTCGTGCAAGACGTCGCGACCATAAAAGCGGCTGACATAGCTGGTGTTGAGAAGACCGAGCAGGACGGGGGCTACGTCGATCTGGCTGGCCAAGCCAGCGTGGGTCGAGGGAGCAATGAAGCTTGGCGCGTAAAAGACCAGGGGAATGTGATAGCGCGTCGGATCGAGCTCAATCTTGCCGCCGGTGCCCGCGGTGTGATCGGCAACGAACACGAACAGCGTGTCCCGGAACCAGGGCTTGCGGCGGGCGGCCTCGACGAAGCTGCCGATGGCGTGGTCGGCGTATTTGACCCCGCCAAGACGGCCGGTCTTGGAGAAGATGTCGATCACGCCGTTGGGGTAGGTGAAGGGCCGGTGGTTCGAGGTCGTCATCACCAGCTGGAAGAATGGCCTGCCGGAGGCAAACGAGCGATCGGCCTCCTTGATGACGCGCTGGAACAGGTCCTCGTCGGCTACCCCCCAGACGTTCTCGAAATGGATTTCGTCGGCCGACAACGAGGTGCGATCGATCACCTCAAAACCGTTGCCGGCATAGAACGCGTTCATGTTGTCGAAGTAGCCGTAACCACCGTAAAGAAAGCGCGTGTCGTAACCGCGGTCGCGAAACACATCGCCGATCGTGAACAATCCGTCGTTGTGGGGCCGCCGCAGGATCGACTGGCCCGGCGTCGGGGGCACCGACAAGGTCAAGGCCTCAAGCCCGCGTACCGTGCGCGTGCCGGTCGCCAACAGCTTGGTGAACAGCAGGCCTTCGCTGGCAAGGCGATCGAGATTGGGCGTGATGTTCTGGCGGTTGCCGAAGTGGGCCATGTATTCGGCGCCCATGCTCTCCATGCTAACCAGCATTACGTTCTTGCGCAGCATCCCACCCTCGCGGCGAATGAGGCGCGTCAGAGGGTCCCGACCCGGAGAGGCGAGCAGCGCATCTTTTTCCGCCAGCAGGCTTTCGATCCGCTTTGCCACCGCCGCCTGGGCCAGGGTCTTGTAAAAGCGGCGGTAGTCGATCTCGTTGTTGAAAAAGGCGTGCGCCAGCGCCCAGATGCCGTTGAGCGAGAGCTCGGTGGCGTAGGCATTGCTGCGGCTGAAGGCGAGCGATGTCGGTGTGGTGCTTACCGCCACGACCGGCGCCAGCAGGGCGGCGAACGCCGGGATCCAGCGCGCGGCAATTGGGGCGCCGTCGGCCTTGGGGACCAGCCGCTGGCGGCCGAGGTAGATGCCGGCGCTGGCGACGGCGAGGAGGGCGGCGACGAGCTTGGCGATCGGGTAGGATTGCCAAATGTTTTGCACCACCTCGCGGGTGTAGATCAGATAGTCGATGGCGATAAAATTGAAGCGCGTGCCGAACTCGCTCCAGAACAGGTGCTCGCCGACGGCGGCGATCAGGCAGAACACAAGAAAGAGCGTGGCCCCCGCCAAGGTGGCGTAGCGATCGAGGCGACCTCCCTTGAGGTGTTGCGGCGCCGCCAGCCACCAAATCACCACCGGCACGGCGAGGACCGAAAACACCACCAGGTCGAACCAGGTGCCAAGCAGGAAGGAGGCAACGAAGCCCAACGGCTCATCGGCGGCCTCGGCCATCACCCTGAGGGCCAGGGTAAGCCGCACGCCGAATTGGCTGACGAGGAAGATGATCGCAAATGGCAGGAGCCGAGCGGCCAATGCCGCACCGGCGCTGCGGCTGGCGCCAACTGCGCGCCCGTCCATTGTGGCTGTCCTTGAGGTTGGTCGTTGCTCGAGGCACTAGGGACAGCTTTGCGGCTTTTTTCCGATGCCGGCAACGGCGCCGGCGCCGCGGGCCAAGGTGCGCCGGTAGGAGGCCCTTTCGCCGGCGCGGTGGCGTGTTAGGGTCCTTGGGCAGAAAGGTCCCAAGGAAAGGTCCCAAGGGAAGGTCCCAAGGGAAGGCCCCAAGCGAGGCTGAGGCGCCGATGGCCCAAGACACAATCGAGGTGCGGCCGATCGCGGGTGCAATCGGGGCCGAGAT
>Ga0081540_1000733_pt1 | contig 30225 bp, 32 predicted proteins | sample TabmetS2T1R1_FD_71024 | JGI IMG/M metagenome (GOLD analysis project Ga0081540, IMG submission 71024) | Tabebuia heterophylla rhizosphere microbial communities from the University of Puerto Rico - S2T1R1 | ecosystem: Host-associated > Plants > Roots > Rhizosphere ...
TCGCTCATGTCCCGAGCGTAGAGGCTGGCCGAAGTCCTCCCACGAGGGGAAGATGGGGGCCGATTAGGGGTGATTCCCGATGGACGATCGGGCCGCCTGCCGTCATCGTCGCTGCCATGAGCGAACAACCCGAGAACGGCAACACAGAAGAGAGAAGGAAGGAACCGGTCGGCCCGCGGCGCCCCCTGCTGCGGTCCCGGGACGACCGCAGGATCTGGGGTGTGGCTGGCGGGCTCGCCGCGCACGTCGGCTTCAACGCCACGCTGGTGCGGATCTTCTTCGTCATCAGCATCTTCTTCGGAGGGGCCGGCGTCCTCGCCTACCTGGTGTTGGCGGTCGCCCTCCCCGAAGACGACGGCACCGGCCGGCCGGTGCAGGAGAGCGTCTGGTCGCGGCTTGGCAAGGTGGTGCTGGTCTGCGTGCTGGTCGCGCTGGGGCTCTTCGTGCTGGCCGGCCTGGCGGTGCTGAGCGCCTGGGTCACCGCGACGGGGCACGGGACGGTGATCGCCATCGCGGTGATCGTGTTCGGGCTCGCGCTCGTGGCCGCCGCGTTCGCCGGCGACGTGCGACGGCGCATCGTCCCGCTGCTCGTGGTCGCCGCCCTGGCTCTGGGGATTCCAGCCGGCGCGGTCGCGGCGGCGGACATCCACATCGACGGGTCGATCGGCAAGCGGAGCTACACGCCGACGGCCCTGGCCGACCTGCCGCCCTCCGGCTACGAGCTGGGCACCGGGCAGCTGATCGTCGATCTGCGGAAGCTGCCGTGGACGAAAGGCCGGGCGATTCCGGTCTCCGCGCATCTCGGCATCGGCCAGATGATCGTCTCCGTCCCAGCCAACGTCTGCATCGACGGCGATGTGGATGGCAAGGTGGGCGAGCTGATCTCGGGCGGCCAGACCGCACACGGCGTCGACCCGGACATCGATCAGGGCTCGCCGCTGACCGACGCCCCGACGCTGAAGCTGGACGCCGACATCCAGTTCGGCCAGATGGTGGTCACCGACGAGCCGCCGGACGAGGTCAACACGCGCGGCCCCAGATGGGACGACGACCACCGCCAGGAGGCCGACTCGCAACGGCGGGTCTGCGGGAGGTGATCGTCCTGTCGTGAGGAGACTGGACTCGAGCGCGCTGGGGGCCGGGATCTCGATCCTGGCCCTCGGCGTCGTTCTGCTGCTACAGGACCGCGGGGTGATCGACCTCGAGCCCGGTTGGCTGCTTGCGACCTTGACGGCGACGGTCGTGCTCGCCGTCGCGTCGCGCAGCCTCTCCGGCCCGGTGCCCGCCGAGGAACCGACCGCACCCGAGCGCGAGGCGCTGCGCGTCTCCCGCGCCGGCTTCGCGTTGGCAGTTGTCCTCGGGGCGGCCCTCTTCTTCTTCTGGGCGACCGGCGTTCTCGAGGCGGCCGGCAGCGCGGCTCTCGCCGCGCTCGTGGTGACGATCGCGCTGGTCCTGATCTCCGCGCCGCTGTGGTGGTCGATGGGACGGAGACTCGGCGCGGAGCGGGTTGCGCGCGCCCGCTCCCAGGAGCGGGCGGAGGTCGCGGCTCATCTCCACGACTCCGTCCTGCAGACGCTCGCCCTGGTGCAGAAGCGGGCGGACGAGCCGGACGAGGTCGCCAAGCTCGCACGCCGCCAGGAGCGCGAGCTGCGCTCCTGGCTCGCGGGGGAGGGCCCCTTGAGACCCGGGGAGCGCCTCGCCGATGCACTCGAGAGCGTCGCCTTCGACGTGGAGGAACAGCACGGAGCCCAGGTGGAGGCCGTCGTGGTGGGAGACGCCCCGCTCGACGAGCGGCTCGAGGCCCTGGTCGCGGCCACGCGCGAGGCGCTCACCAATGCCGTCAAGTTCGGCTCGGACGGAGGACCGGTCCGTCTCTACGCGGAAATCGAGCCGAAGCTGGTGAGGGTCTTCGTCGACGACCGCGGGCCGGGATTTGACGCCGAAGCTGTTCCCGAGGACCGGCGCGGGATCCGCGAGTCGATAATCGGGCGTATGGAGCGCTACGGAGGGCACGCCCAGATCCGCACCGGCTCGGGCGAGGGAACCGAGGTCGAGATCATCCTGGACCGGGAGCACCGATGAACGAGATGCCATCGGTTGTGATCGTGGACGACCACCGGATCTTCCGCTCGGGCGTGAAGGCCGAGCTGGAGGGGATGGTCGAGATCCTCGGAGAGGCCGAGTCCGTCGAGGACGCCGTCCGCGCCATCACCGGCCTAGATCCCGACGTCGTGCTGCTCGACGTCCACATGCCCGGCGGCGGCGGGGTGGAGGTGATCGAGCAGGTCTCCCGCGCGCGGCCCCAGCAGCGCTTCCTCGCGCTCTCGGTCTCGGATGACCCGCAGGACGTGATCGCGATCGTCCGCGCGGGAGCCCGCGGCTATGTCACCAAGACGATCACGGGCGACGAGCTCGCCGACGCGGTTCGCCGCGTCCGCGACGGAGACGCCGTCTTCTCGCCCAGGCTGGCCGGGTTCGTGCTCGACGCCTTCGCCGGCGATCTGCCGGCCGAGGAGGTCGATCCCGAGCTCGACCAGCTCACCGCGCGCGAGCGCGAGGTCCTGCGCTACATCGCCCGCGGCTACCTCTACAAGGAGATCGCGCTGCGGCTGAGCATCTCGGTGAAGACCGTGGAGGCGCACGTGAGCTCGGTGCTGCGCAAGCTGCAGCTCTCCAACCGGCACGAGCTCAGCCGCTGGGCGGTCAGCCGCAGGCTGGTCGATTGAGCGTCAGGACGACCGGGGCCAGGCGCCGCAGATGCTGGCCACGTGCCGGTCGTCGGTGCCGCAGCAGCCGCCGAGCACGTTGAGCTCGGGCAGCCGCTCGCGCAGTCCCGCATAGCGCTGCCCGAGGTCCACCGGATCGCCGTCGTCGAGCTCGGTCGCTTCGTCCAGCTCCGCATGGCTCTTGGTCGAGGCGTTGGCGCGCAGGCCGCGGATGCGCGTCGTCCACGACCCGCCCAGCACCGATTCGAAGTGGGTCGGGTGGGCGCAGTTGATCATGTAGTACGCCGGCGCTCCGGCGGTCGCCGCATCGGTCTCCAGGATCGCCTCCGACAGCGGTTGCCCGCTCGGCAGGCGGCCGTCGGTCTCCAGGGTGAAGGAGATCGCCGAGGGGATCCCGGCGTCCCTCGCCGCACTCGCGACCCCGATCGCCTCCTCGACGTAGGTGAGAGTGAGCGCACCGACCATGTCGGCCTCGGTGTCCGCGAAGCTGCCGATCTGCGCCGAGTGGTAGTCGGCCGCCTGATCGGCGGAGAGCCTCACCTCGGGGTCATAGCCGTCGTCCTGCGGACCGACGTTGCCGCTGATCACGATCGGAGACACATCGTCCTCATAGCGGTCGCGCAGCTCCCCCATCAGTGTGATCGCCCTTCGGTTCGCCCCGTCGAGCTCAGCGGCCGAATAGCCGATCGCCTCGCCCCAACGCGGGCTCGCGCGCCAGGTGGGACTCTCGAGAACGAAGCCTGCGTCGTGCTCCTTCGCCAGTTCGAGATAGGAGACGTAGTAGCGGCGGAGCTCCTCGATGCCCTCGTCGTCCTTGAGCAGGTCGAAGGCGGAGAACTCGGGCAGATCGATCCCCCGGAGAAAGATCATGGTGGTCTCGAGCCCCCCGTCGGTCAGGAACAGCTCGTCGCCCAGCTGGGGCAGGTCCGCGCGGTATCGCGGCGCTGGGGACATCGAGTTGATTATGCCTCGGCGAGCTTGCCGCGTCTCGAGGGGAAGGGCACGTTTCGAGAAGACAGGCGCACTGGGCGCACCTAGGGTCATCGGTAATGACCGACGCCCGAGGGCTAGAGGAGCGGCAGGCCTTCTACGAGGGAATCGACCGCCGCGTCGGCGCCGGCCTCGATCAGTTCCTGGGCCGTGTACTCCCCGGTCGCGACGCCCACCACTCGGATCCCGGCGCCATGGCCTGCCTCGACGTCTCGAGGCGTATCGCCGCAGGAGAAGGTGCGGTCCCGGTCGAGGGTGTGCCCGGAGACGAGATCGGCCCTCTCGAGCGCCTTTGCGGTGAGCTCCGTGCGGTCCGGTGAGTCGGACCCGAAGCCGCCGAACGAGAAGAAGCGGTTGAGGTTGGGGCGCGCGAGCTTGATGTGTGCTGCCTCCTGGACGTTGCCCGTGGCGAGTCCCAGCATCACGCCCCCCTCGATCAGGCTTTCGAGCAGATCGACCACGCCCTCCTGGACGACGTAGCCGGGAGAGCTCTCGACCTCGCCGGGCAGATGGTCGAGGCGGCGCCGCATCAGGGCCTCGTCCTCCTCCTCGGTCGAGCGACGCCCGATCGCGTTCTCGAAGACGACGCGTCCGACCTCCGGGTCCGGCACGCCCTTGCCGGTCACTGCGGGGACGTCGACGTCGACTCCGTGCAGCTCCTCGAAGGCTCGCTTCCACGCGCGGTCGCTCGCCCCGCCGGTCGACACCAGCGTCCCGTCTATGTCGAAGAGGACCGCTCGGGTACCCGGGAGGGCCATCAGGCCGCCGAGGCCTCGAGCACGGCCCTCCTGATGGCGTCCGCGGAGCGGCGAATGTCCTCCTCGCTCGTCCGCCAGTTGCACACGGAGACGCGGATCGCCGGCCGTCCCCGCCAGTGCGTGGACGCGACCCAGCAGGTTCCGTCCCGCTGAATCCGCTCGACCGCGGCCGCGGTCAGCTCGCCCGACTCGTCTCCGACCACGGCGACCAGAGTCTGGTTGATCACCACCTCGTTGAGGAGTTCGATCGCGGGGTCCCGTTCGAGCTCGGCGGCCATCAGGCGGGCCAGGAAGGAGCAGCGCTCGACCAGGTCGGCCACACCCTGCCGGCCCAGCGAGCGGAGGGCGGCATAGAGGATGAAGCCACGGGCCCGCCGGGAGGACTCCGGGACGTACTGGTAGGAGTCGCGCGCATCCGGCGCGGCCTTCAGGTAGGGGGCGCTGATCCCCATCGCGCCGCTGAGGTCATCCGCGTCCCTGACGGCGATGAAGCCGCAGTCGTAGGTGACGTTGAGCCACTTGTGGGCGTCCGTCGACCAGGAGTCCGCGCGCTCCAGCCCCTCCGTCAGGGAGTCGAACTCGGGGCTGCAGGCGGCCCAGAGGCCGACGGCGCCGTCGACGTGGAGCCAGGCGCCGTGGCGCTCGCAGATGTCCGCGATGGCGGGAAACGGATCGAAGCAGCCCGTGTTCACCTCGCCCGCCTGCGCACAGACGATCGCGGGGCCGTCGGCTCGGTCGAGCTCGTCGGCGAGCGCCTCCGGGTCCATCCGGCCCGCCTCGTCGGCCCTGACGCGGATCGCGTTCTCGGAGCCGAGGCCGAGGAGGCGGAGCGCCACGAAGATCGTCGCGTGGGCATGCTCGCCGACCAGAACCCGGACGGGAGGGCCGCCGTTGAGGCCCCTGGCCTCCACGTCCCAGCCGGCGCGCCGCAGAACCGCATGGCGACCGGCGGCGATCCCCGAGAAGTTCGCCATCGTCCCCCCGGTCGTCAGGCCGAACCCCGCGTCGGCCGGCAGGCCGAGGAGCTCGAGCACCCACCGCCCCGACACCTCTTCGGCGACGCCAGCGGAAGGCCCACAGACGTACAGGCTCGCGATCTGATCCCAGGCTCCGGCCAGCCAGTCCGCCCCGAGCGCAGCCGGGAGCGTCCCGCCGACGACGAAGCCGAAGTAGCGTGGACTGCCGAGCGCGATCAGTCCCGGCTCCGCCGCGTCCGCGAGCTCCTCGATCACCTTCGCCGGGTCCTCGCCCCGATCTGGAAGCTTGCGGCCGAGCGCCTTGCGCAGCTCTGCCACGCTCGCCTGCTCGGCGACGGGGCGATCGTCCACGCCGGCCAGGTAGCTGCGAGCGCGCCGGTCGGCTACCTCGAGGGCCCCTTCGTATTGGTCGAGGCTCATCGCCTCAGCCCCCCGAGCGGTTCGCCCGATAGCGCCGGATCAGGTTGTTCGTCGAGCTGTCGTGATCGAGCTCCGGCTCCTGCGGCGACTGCAGCTCCGGGATGATCTTCTTCGCCAGCACCTTGCCCAGCTCCACGCCCCACTGGTCGAAGGAGTCGATCTGCCAGATCGCGCCCTGGGTGAAGACGCTGTGCTCGTAGAGGGCGACGAGGGAGCCGAGCGCGTGCGGCGTGAGCCGCTCGGCGAGGATCACGTTCGAGGGCCTGTTCCCCTCCATCACCCGGTGGGGGACGACTGGGTCGGGCGTTCCCTCGTCGCGAACCTGCTCGGCCGTCTTCCCGAAGGCGAGCGCCTCGGGCTGGGCGAAGACGTTGGACATCAGCAGGTCGTGGTGATCGCCGAGCGGGTTGAGGGTCTGCATGAAGCCGATGAAGTCGGCCGGGATCAGCTTCGTTCCCTGATGGATCAGCTGGTAGAAGGAATGCTGGCCGTTGGTGCCCGGCTCCCCCCAGAAGATCGCCCCCGTCTCGTAGTCGACGCGCGCTCCGTCGACCGTGACGTGCTTGCCGTTCGACTCCATCGTCAGCTGCTGGAGATAGGCCGGGAAGCGGTGCAGGTACTGGTCGTAGGGGAAGACGCCGACGGTCTGGGCGTCGAAGAAGTCGCCGTACCAGACGCAGAGCAGGCCGAGGATCGAGGGCAGGCTCTCCCCGATCGGAAGCTCCCTGAAGTGCTCGTCCACGGCGTGAAACCCGGCGAGCATGTCGCGAAAGCCCTCGGGACCGATCGCCAGCATCGTCGAGAGGCCGATCGCCGAGTCCATCGAGTAGCGGCCGCCGACCCAGTCCCAGAAGCCGAACATGTTGTCGGTGTCGATGCCGAACTCGGAGACGCCTTCCGCGTTCGTGGAGACGGCGACGAAGTGCTTCGCGATCGCCTCCTCCGAGCCGAGCTTCGCGAGCGCCCATTCCCTCGCCGTGTGGGCGTTGGTCATCGTCTCCAGCGTGGTGAAGGTCTTCGAGGAGATGACGAAGAGCGTCTCCTCGGGGTCGAGGTCCCGCGTCTTCTCGGCGAAGTCCGTGCCGTCGACGTTGGAGACGAAGCGGAAGGTCATCTCCCGGCGGGAGTAGTGGCGCAGGGCCTCGTAGGCCATCACGGGCCCGAGGTCCGAGCCGCCGATCCCGATGTTGACCACGTTGCGGATCGGCTTGCCGCTCTGCCCCTTCCACTCGCCCGAGCGGACCCGGTCGGCGAAGCTCGACATCCGGTCGAGCACCTCGTGGACCTGCTTGACCACGTCCTTCCCGTCGACGATCAGCGATCGGCCCGGAGGCATCCGCAGCGCGACGTGGAGCACGGCCCGATCCTCGGAGACGTTGATGTGCTCTCCCCGGAACATCGCGTCTCGCCGCTCGGCAACGCCCTGCTCCTCCGCCAGCTGCGTCAGGAGGCCCAGGGTCTCGTCCGTGATCCGGTTCTTGGAGTAGTCGAGGAAGAGCCCGGCGCCCTCGGCGACCATCCGGGTACCGCGATCGGGGTCGTCGGCGAACAGCTCTCGGAGGTGACGCTCGCCGATCTCCGCGTGGTGCTGCTCGAGCGCCTTCCAGGCCGGTCGGGTGCGGAGCTGGGGTTCGGGACTCACCGCCTCGCACCCTAACGACGCGGCGCTGTCGGGCTAGGCCGGGCGCTTCTTCTTCTTCTTGCACTTCTTCTTGGCGACGCTCGCGGCGCGGTGCTTCTTCTTCTTGCACTTCTTCTGCCCCGCTGGGGCTGCAGTCGTCGTGGGGGTGGTCTGCACGGGCGGCGTGACCACCGGCGGCGCGCACCCGTCCGCACCCGTTGCCGAGGTCGTGGGGCAGGCGTCGACGAAATCGATCACTCCGTCGCCATCGCTGTCGCAATCGGTGATGTAGTTCTCGGCCGGGCCCGGTCCGTCGACAGAGCCTGAGTCCGGCCCGCCGCCCTCGCAGTCGATGGTGTCCACCACGCCGTCGTTGGCCGCGATCTCATCGGTACCGGCACCCAGGAAGAAGCCATCCGCGCCGAGCCCTCCCGTGAGTTTGTCGGCGCCATCGAGCCCTGAGAGCGCGTTCGGCCCGCCATCCCCGGTCAACGTGTCGTCCTGGTCCGAGCCCGTCAGGTTCTCGATGCCGGCGAACGTATCGCTGCCCTGTCCGGTCGCCGACCCTGTCGCGAGACTTGCGTCGACGCCCTGGGACAGCGCGCTGAAGCGGACTGTGTCGGTGCCCCCTGTGCCGCCGTTGAAGGCGTTTGCTCCTCCATCACCGGTGAGGAAGTCGTCCTGGCTGGAGCCGGTCAGATTCTCGAAGTTGGCGACGGTGTCGCTTCCCTGTCCGGTGGCGGCGCCGGTCGCCAGGTTCGCGTCGACCGTCATCGGCTGGCTTGCGAAGCTGGCGGTGTCGTCGCCGCCGGCGCCATCGAGGGCGTCATTCCCGCCGGCGCCGTCGAGCGCGTTGTCGGCGCTGGTGCCGGTGATGGTGTCGTTCTCCGGCGAGCCGACGGCGTTCTCCACGCCACTGATCGAATCCACCTCGTCGACGGGGGTGGTTATCCCCTGCCCGGTGGCGAGGTTCAGGTCGACAGCGATGTCATTCGCGTACGTCACCACGTCGATCCCGTTGCCGCCATTCACAAAGTCGGTGCCGCGGAGCGGTTCGATCAGGTCGTCGCCCCCATTCCCCACCAGAGCATTGTCGGTGGCGTTCGAGAGCTGGTTGTCGCTGTTTCCGATCAGGACGTCGTCGAAGTTGGATCCCTCGAGGCTCCTGAACCCGGTCAGTGTGTCCGTCCCCACACCGTCTCCGGTCACCACTCCGGTGGTCAGATTGCCGGTGATTCCGCCCAATCCGGCCGTCGAATACCTCGCGCTGTCCTCATCACTCACCCCGCCGACATCGTCGATCAGCATGTCATCGCCACCGAGTCCCTCGAAGTTGTCGGCCGCGGCGAGTCCCCGAATCACGTTGGCGGTGTCACTGCCCGTCAGCGTGTCGAAGCTGTTAGTTCCGGTCAGGTTCTCGAAGTTGAGGATCGAGTCGGGCTCGAGCATCGAAGTCGAGGGTGGTATGAAGACAAAGGTGCTCGCGGTCGACGTCTTGAGGTTGGCTGTGACTCCAAGGGTCTGAGGCGACCCCGACGTCGGCAGCGAGGCGAAGCTGACGGTGTCACCGCTGGTCTCGCCGGTGGTTCCGGCGTCCATCTGGTCGGTCCCGAATCCACCGTCGATCGTGTCGTCGCCGTCGCCGCCGCAGATCGTGTCGTTGCCGCCGCCGCCGTTGAGCGTGTCGTTGCCGCCCAGCCCCTCGATCACGTCGTCACCCGAGGTTCCGTTCAGAGTGTCAGGACCGTTCGTGGCTCCACCGACGGTTGCCGCCAGTCCGTTGCAGAGGGCACTGGCGCCCGTGGGCGCTATCAGGAGGAGGGCCAGGACCCCAGTGGTGAGCAGAAACAGGCGCCGCATCGGGCGCAACCTACGCCCGTGGGCTCATCAAATCCTCATCGGCGGCTGCGTGGCCGCGCGTTCTACGCCGCCAGGCGCTCGGCTTCGGACTTGATCGTGTCGAGCAGCTCGGTCCAGGACTTGACGAACGCCTGGGCTCCGTCCTTCTGGAGCTTCAGGCCGAGCGCGTCGGTGTCGATCCCGGCGTCCCGGTGGGCCTTGAAGACCTCGTCGGCGTCGCCGCCGTCCTCGGGCATCGGATCGCCGACCTGGCCGTGGTCGGCGAAGGCCTTCAGGGTCTTGTCGGGCATGGTGTCGATCGTGTCCGGCGCCGCGAAGGCCTCGATGTAGAGGGTGTCGGAGGCGTCAGGGTCCTTGGTGCCGGTGCTCGCGAAGAGCAGTCGCTGCAGCCGTGCGCCCCGATCGGCGAGCCCCTTCCAGCGGTCGGACTCGAAGAGGCGCCGCCAGTCGCGATAGGTGGCCTTCCCGACGGCGATGCCCAGCGTGTTCTTGAGGTCGTCCGGAACCTGGTCGTGAACCGCCACGTCGGAGCGGCTGATGAAGATCGAGAGGACCGACGGCACGTCCGGGTCGAGGTCGGCCTCTATGCGCCGCTCGATCCCCTTCATGTAGGCCTCGGCCGCGGCCATCGTCTGGTCGCTCGTCATCAACAGCGTGACGTTGATCGGCACCCCCGCGAAGATCGACTCCTCGATGGCGGGCAGCCCCTCGGGAGTGCCGGGAATCTTGATGAAGTTGTTCTCCTCCGACCTGCTGTAGAGATCGGCCGCCTGCCGAATGCTCCCCTGGGTGTCGTAGGCAAGCGTCGGCGAGACCTCCAGCGAGACCCAACCGTCCATCCGGTCCGTCTCCTTGTAGATCTGACCGAACATCTTCGCCGCCCGCGTGACGTCCGCGAGGGCGAGCTCGAAGAAGAGCTCCTCCCCGTCGAGACCCTGCTCGCGGAGCTCGGCGATCTGCTCGTCGTAGGCGTCGCCGGAGCTGATCGCCTTGTCGAAGATCGTCGGGTTCGAGGTCTGGCCGGTGATGTTGTAGTCGTCGATGTAGCCCTGCTCCGTCCCGTCGTCGAGCATCGTGCGTGTGATGTTGTCGAGCCAGAGGCTCTGGCCGAGCTCGTGGAGTTCCTGCGTCGGCTTCATCGTCCAAGTACCTCCTTGGCCTTCTCGGCCACCTTGTCGGGCGTGAACCCGAACTTCGTCAGTACGTCCTTCAACGGCGCGGAGGAACCGAAGGTGTGCATCCCGATCGCCGCCCCCTCCGTGCCGACGAACCTCTCCCAACCGAGGGTAGAGCCCTCCTCGATGGAGACCCGCGCCGTGATCTGGGGTGGGAGCACCTCGTCCCGATAGGACTGCTCCTGGCGCGCGAAGATCTCCCAGCAGGGCAGGCTCACCACCCGGGAGCGGACACCGTCGTCGATCAGCTTCTCGTGAGCGGCGATGGCGAGCGCGACCTCGCTTCCGGTCGCGATGAGGATCACCTCCGGGTCGCCGTCCTCGGGGTCGCCGAGCACGTAGCCGCCCCGTCTCAATCCCTCCGCCGAGGCATAGCGAGAGCGATCGATGATCGGCACGTTCTGGCGGGTCAGGACCAGTGCCACCGGCTGGTGGGTGCGATCGAGCGCCTCCCGCCACGCCTCTGACACCTCGTTCGCGTCGGCCGGCCGGATCACGTCGAGACCGGGGATCGCGCGCAGCCCGGCGAGATGCTCCACCGGCTGATGGGTGGGGCCGTCCTCTCCGAGGCCGATCGAGTCGTGGGTGAAGAGGTGGATCACCGGGAGCTCCATCAGGGCCGAGAGGCGAATGCCCGGCTTCGCGTAGTCCGAGAAGGTCAGATAGGTCGACCACAGCGGCCGCAGCTTGCTCAGGGAGAGGCCGTTGGAGAGCGTTGCCGAGCCGTGCTCCCTGATCCCGAGGTGGAGCTGGCGGCCGGTGCGATCGTTCGGCTCGAACGAGGAAGCGCCCTCCACGTCCTCGAGCCCCACCGCGGTGGACCCGGTGAGGTCCGCAGATCCGGCGAGCAGCCAGGGGATTCGGGCGGCGACCGCGTTCTCCACCTGGTTCGACGCCTTCCGGGTGGCAATGCCCTTCTCGTCCGGCTCGAAGGACGGGATGTCGGTGTCCCAGCCCTCGGGCAGCTCGCGGCGCTGCAGCTGGTCGATCTCGTGGGCCAGCGTCTCGTGCTCGCGCATGTAGCTCTCGAGCAGGTCGTCCCATTCCTGGCGGAGCTCCGCGCCGCGCGCGCCGATGCCCTCGTCGAAGTTCTCGCGGACGCCGTCGGGGACCAGAAACTGCGCGTCCTCCGGCCAGCCGTAGGCCCGCTTGGTCTCGCGAACCTCCTCCTCGCCGAGCGGCTCGCCGTGCACCTGGGCGGTGTCGACGAGGTGCGGGGAGCCCCAGCCGATGTGGCTGTCGAGGACGATCAGCGTCGGTCGGTCCTGCTCCCTGCGGAAGACCTCGAGCGCGCGGCCGATCAGGTCGAGGTCGTTCGCGTCGCCCACCCGGGTGACGTTCCAGCCGTAGCCCGCGAAGCGGGCGGCGACGTCGTCCGTGTAGGTGAGCTCGGTGGGACCGTCGATCGAGATGTGGTTGTTGTCGTAGATCCAGCAGAGGTTGTCGAGCTGCTGGTGCCCGGCGATCGAGGCGGCCTCGCTGGAGACTCCCTCCTCCATGTCCCCGTCGCCGCACACCGTGTAGACGTCGAAGTCGAACATCTCGAAGCCCGGGGCGTTGTAGCGGGCGCCCAGCCACTTCGAGGCGACGGCCATGCCGACGCTCGTGGCCACCCCCTGGCCCAGTGGCCCGGTGGTGGCCTCGACACCCGACGTCCACCGGTACTCGGGATGGCCGGGGCACTTCGAGTCGAGTTGGCGGAAGTGCTTGATGTCATCGAGGCTGACCGAGGGGTCCCCCACCACCTCGTAGTCCGGATCGACGGCGCGGACGCCGGTCAGGAAGAGCATCGAGTAGAGCAGCATCGACGCGTGGCCGTTGGAGAGGACGAACCGGTCTCTATTCGGCCAGATCGGCTGCTGGGGGTCGAACCGCAGGAAGCGCTGCCAGATTACGTAGGCGAGGGGGGCGAGAGCCATCGGCGATCCGGGGTGGCCGGAATTCGCCTTCTGGATGGCGTCGATCGACAGCGTCCGGATCGTGTTGATGCTGAGCTGATCGATGTCGGTTTGACGCTCTGCTGCGACTGCCATCTCCACGATCCTACGACTAGTCTGCTCCGCTCAGTGGCGCAGGCAAACCTCGACGCAGAAAAGAAGCTGGCCGCGGAGGCTGCCGCGGAGCTCATCGCGGACGGAATGAGGGTAGGTCTGGGGACGGGCTCCACGGTTGCGCACCTGTTACCGGCCATGGCGGCCCGTCAGCTGAAGGACCTCCGCTGCGTCGCGACCTCTGTTGCGACCGAGGAGCAGGCGAAGGCGCTCGGGATTCCGGTCGAGAACTTCGACACCCTCGACCGCCTCGACATCGCGATCGACGGCGCGGATCAGGTCGCGCCGGATCACTGGCTGGTCAAGGGCGGCGGCGGCGCCCATACCCGCGAGAAGATCGTCGCCGCCACCGCCGAGCGGTTCGTGGTGGTCGCCGACTCATCGAAGACGGTCGCACGGATCAAGCCCCCGATCCCGCTCGAGCTCCACCGCTTCGGCCTGCAGTCGACGCTGGCCCGGATCGCCTCCGAGCTCGGCGAGGTCGAGATCCGGCCCGATTGCCCTCCCAGCCCTGACGACGGCGTGATCGCGGACTACCGCGGGCGCATGAGGGAGCCTGGCGAGCTCGCGGCGCGGCTCAGCCTGCTGCCCGGAGTGGTCGATCACGGGCTCTTTCCGGCCGGGATGGTCAGCGCGGTGCTGATCGGGCGCGGTGATTCCGTGGATCACATCTGATCCCGGGTGACGCGACTCACACCCCGCGGGGGCCTGGCCGGGTTAGGCTCGTCTCGAGCTGATGACCGAGAAGGACGCGATCATCGTTGGCGCTCGCTGCGCCGGCTCGACTCTCGCGATAGCCCTCGCGCGGAGAGACTGGGACGTCCTCGTCGTCGACCGGGACCGCTTCCCCAGCGAGACGGTCTCGACCCATTTCCTCTACCCGAACACGATCGCCCGGCTCGACCAGCTCGGTGTGCTCGATCGGCTGCGCTCGCGTCATCAGGTGCCGTTCGTGGGGAACCGGATGATCGGCTTGGGCCATGAGCTTGCCGGGGACTTCACGCCGGTCGAAGGCGTCGATCGCTGCATCGGCCCTCGTCGCTCCGCCCTGGACGAGGCGATCGTGGACACCGCGCTCGCGGCGGGAGCCGAGGGCCGCTTCGGCGAGCGCGTGGTCGACCTGATCGGCGCCGGCACCGGCGATGACCCGGTCTCGGGGATCGTCCTCGAGAACGGCGATCGCGTCAGGGCGCCCTGGGTGTTCGGGGCCGACGGCCGCGCCTCGACCGTGGCGGGAAAGCTCGGGCTGGAGAAGGAACGGCGGCAGCGGGGTGAGTTCGCCTTCCTGTTCGGCTATTGGAGGGACATCCCGGACAACGGCTACATGACGCTCGCGGTCCGAGAGGACGTCGCCGGAAATCGCTGGGCCATCGAGGACGGACTGACCATGCTGATCGCCGCCGGCCGGGCCGACTTCACCAAGGGCACGAAGGAGGACCACCGTCGCAACTACCTCGCGGCGCTGCAGCGACTGCCCGAGCTGATCGAGCCGGAGATCCTCGAACGGGCACAGCTGCTGACGGACATCACCGTCGCGCCCGAGTCCCTGATGCGCGGCTTCTTCCGCACGCCCACCGGGCCGGGATGGGCACTGTTGGGAGACGCCTGCCACTTCAAGCACCCGGCCACCGCCCAGGGAATCAACGACGCGGTCGAGCAGGCGGTCCACGTCGGCGAGCAGCTGTCGGGCGCGGACGCATCCCTCGACGGCTATGAGGCCTGGCGCGACGCCCGCGCGGCGGAGCACTACGACTGGTCCTTCGCCTGGGGCCGCTTCCCGCGGCGCGAGACCGCGGAACCGCTCTTCAGAGGCTGGGCAGCGGATGCGGATGCCGGTCAGGATCTGCGGGACACCTTCACCCGGCGTGTGGAGCCCTCGCAGCTGATGACGCCGGAGCGCCTGGAGCGTTGGTTCGCGGCTGCGCCGGCGCCGGCCCGCTAGTCGATCAATTCGAGCGAGACGTCCCAGAGGCGCTCCGCGTTGGCGGGATCGACCGCGTACCGGGCCACCCCTCCGACGCCGAACTCCGGCCGCCTGTCCACGACCGGCGCCTCGTTGCAGTCCTCGAAGTAGCGGCCGCCGACGCCATCGAGCGGCGGCGAGGTGGCGAGCAGGACCGAGGTGGCCGCTCCCTGCTCCGGGGTCTTGAGCTCGAGCCCCGCACGCTCGTAGCGCTCGCTTGCCTTCTCCATGTACTCCGGGTCCGCCGCGAGGACGTGTCGCTGCAGCGGTGTCGCGATCCCGCCGGGCATCAGCGAGTTCGCGGTGATGCCCTCTTCCGCCCATCGCCTCGTCGCCTCGACGGCGAAGAGGACGTTGGCGGTCTTCGACTGGCCGTACGCGCCGAACGGGGTGTAGTCCCGAAAGGAGAAGTTGAGGTCGTCGAAGATCACCGGCGAACGCAGGTGGCCACTGGAGCTGACGGAGACGATCCGGGCGCTCCCCGCCTCGGCGAGGCGGTCATGCAGGCCGAGAGCGAGCGCGAAGTGGCCCAGGTGGTTGGTCGCGAACTGGGTCTCCTGGCCGCGATCGGTCAGGGTGAGCTCCTGGATCGCCATCACCCCGGCGTTGTTCACCAGGATGTCGAGCGGCTGGTCACCCCAGGCGCCCGCGAAAGCCGCGACGCTCTTCAGGTCCGTGAGATCGAGTGCGGCCACGCCGACGTCGTCGTTCCCCGTGCTCGAGCGAATCTCGGACGCCACCCCCTCGCCCTGGTCCGTGCGGCGGACGGCCAACGTGACCGCCGCGCCAGCGCCGGCCAGCGCCCGCGCCGTCTCGACCCCGATGCCCGACGCGCCGCCGGTGACGATCGCCCTCTTGCCGGCGAGATCGATCCCCGCCACCACCTCGGCGGCCGTCGAGGTGGCGCCGAAGGGCGTCGTGATCCGACCCTCTGTCTCCACCGGCATCAGAGATTCACCGAGGCCATGCCGGCCTCTTCGTAGCGCTCGCCGGTGACCTCGGGGAGCTCGGCGTCGATCCGGGCCAGCTCCTCTTCGCTGAGCTCGACGTCGGCGGCTGCGGCGTTCTCCTCGAGGTATGTGCGGCGCTTGGTGCCCGGGATCGGAACGATGTCGTCTCCCTGAGCCAGCACCCAGGCCAGGGCGAGCTGCGCCGGGGTGATGGACTTCTCCTCGGCGATCTCGCGCAGCTTCGCGACGATTCGCGCGTTCGCCTCCAGGTTGTCTCCCTGAAAGCGGGGCTGGGTTCGCCGGAAGTCGTCCTCGGCGAGTTCCTCGGGTGAGTTGAAGCGGCCCGACAGGAAGCCCCGTCCGAGAGGCGAGTAGGCGACGAAGCCGATCCCGAGCTCGCGGCAGGTCGGGATGATCTCCGCCTCGGGCTGACGCGCGAAGACCGAGTACTCGGTCTGCAGGGCGGTGATCGGATGGACCGCGTGGGCGCGCCGGATCGTCTCGGGCGCGGCCTCGCTCAGGCCCAGGTGCTTCACCTTGCCGGCCTCGACCAGCTCCGCCATCGCCCCCACCGTCTCCTCGATCTCCACGTTCGGGTCGACTCGGTGCTGGTAGTAGAGGTCGATGTAGTCCACGCCGAGGCGCTGAAGCGAGCCGTCGATCGTCTTGCGGACGTTCTCAGCCGAGCACTCGATGGGACCGAGGGTGGACATATCGCCGGCGACGGTGTCGTCGAGGTTGCGCTGGAACTTGGTGGCGATCACGTACTCGTCGCGCTTGCCCTCGATCGCCCTCCCGACGAGCTCCTCGTTCGTCAGCGGACCGTAGATCTGGGCCGTGTCGATGAAGTCGATGCCGAGCTCCAGCGCGCGCTTGATCGTCGCTTCCGATTCGTCCAGGTCGGTCTCGCCGTAGAAGGCGGACATGCCCATGCAGCCGAGCCCGAGTTCAGAGACCTCAAGGTCAGCGAGCTTGCGCTTCTTCATGTTTTCCAAGCCTTTCGCGGTAGAGATTGATCTTCCAATCGATCAGCTCGAGGTGGCCCGCGGTCTCCTCGAGTTGCGCGAGGACGGCCTTGCGGTGCCCCTCGAGCAGGGCGAGCCGTTCCTCGTTCGTGTCTTCTCCCCCGCTGAGCAGCTCCGCATACCTGCGTACCTGGCGAATCGGCATCCCGGTCGCGCGGAGCTTCGTCAGGAACTTGATCCGCTCGAGGTCGTCCTCGGCGTAGCGGCGATGCCCGCTGCCGTTGCGTTCGACCGGTTCGAGGAGCCCGGCGCGCTCCCAGTAGCGGAGCGTGTGGGCGCTGAGCCCGGTTCGCTCGGCGGCCTCGGAGATGCTCAGGGGCGAGGACACCCGATCAGGGTAGGACTTAGAGCGCGCTCGAAGTCAAGCGCCGTAGCTCAGCTGCTCGTGCCAGTCGGGTCTCCCCTCCGGGGTCAGGTCGAGCAGGTTCCAGAGAGGCTCGAGCGTCCCCACGTGCCTCGGATCCTGTCCCGGGTCCGTCGCCGCATAGAAGAGCTCCGAGCCCCAGAAGTGAAGGATCTTCCCTCTCTCGCGATGAAAGACGTTCAGCATCGGTCGCTGGGCTCCCTCGGGAGTCTCGGCGAGGTAGTCGGCGTTGTAGGTGTTGCCGGCGGAGGAGAGGAGCCGGAGCCGCCGCCACCCACGTTCCCGCTTCCAGGTCAGCAGCCGGTCGAGTGGAGCCTTGGCCACCACCGCGAAGTTCACGACCTGGCTGGTGTGCTCGATCATCCCGTCGAGCTGGTCCAGCAGGGCCACGCAGGAGGGGCACGGGCCCTCGGCCAGCGGCAGCTCGGCGGTCTCTCGCTCGCGTACGGGCCCGGGCGCGTCGTCATCGGGATCCCGCGGAAACATGAAGCTGTAGATCGCCAGCGAGTCCCTGCCCGGAGCGAACAGATCGGAGAGCCGTATCTCGCTCGGCTCTCCGCCGGGCCCCTCGCCTTCGAAGACATAGTCCTCCGGGACCTCGCCCCCCGGTGGGAGGGCGCGCCGCTCGGCCGCCACGGCCTCCATCAGCCGCCTGAGCTCGATCTCCCGCTCGAGCAGGCGCTCGCGGGCCTCACGGTATTCGCGCGATTCACCCGGATAGCTGGCAAAGCTCATCTCGTCTCCTTCCATCACACCGCGAGGACCAGCTCCATGTTGTCGATGCAGGTGCGCCAGCCGTCGTACTGCGCGTCTCGCCGCCTCGAGTCGGAGATCTCGCTGTTGACGAACAGCACCCTGGTGCCCAGCTCCTCCTCGATGAACTCGAGCTCGATCAGCTGCTCGTTGGAGGGGTCGTCGTCGAAGGTCCAGGTGAACGCGAGCCGGCGTGGCCGCTCGATCACGGTGTACTCACCGCCGGCACCGACCGGGTCGCCGTCGGGAGTCCGCATCACGACCCGGATCGCACCTCCGACGCGCAGGTCCACCTCGGCGCTGGGCTCTCGCCAGCCCACCTGGGGCCTGAACCACCGCCTGATGACCTCCTCGTTGGTCCAGGCGTCGAAGACCTCCTCGGCGCTCGCCCGGAAGGTCCGCTCGATCCGCACCACCTTCGCCGAGTCCTCGACCACCTTCACTCCTTCGTCTCCTCGAGGTACTCGCCCACGGCGTCGAAGAACCGCTCCCAGCGAGCCCTCTGTCTTTCTATCCAATCGGAGGTCTCGGCGAGCGTCTCCGGGCGCAGCGACAGACGGTGGGTGCGCCCGTCGACGACCCGCGTGACCACGCCGGCTTCCTCGAGCAGCTTCAGATGCCGGGAGATCGTCGGCTTCGACACGCCCAGGTCACGGGTGGCCTCGCCCACCGTCGCGGGGCCGCCGCTGAGCCGCTGAACGATCTCGCGGCGGGTCGGGTGTGCGAGTGCGACGAACGGATCGTTAGCCATTGTGCTAACTATATGCGTACCCCACGACGGAGGAGCAGCCAATGGCCCAGGACACGATCGTCACTCAGGATGAATGGCAGGCGACACGCGACCGCCTGCTGGCGGAGGAGAAGGAGCACACCCGCCGCGGGGACGAGCTCGCGCGGAAGCGGCGCGAGCTCCCATGGGTGCCGGTGGAGAAGGAGTACCTCTTCGACACCGAGCGGGGGACCCGGTCCCTTCGTGACCTCTTCGACGGCCGCTCCCAGCTGCTGATCTACCACTTCATGTTCGGGCCCACCTACGAGTCGGGGGACCCGACCAACTCATCGATGGTCGACGGGTTCGACGGGTTGCTGCCGCACCTGCACGCCCGCGACCTGACGATGCTGCTGGTCTCACGTGCCCCCCTGGAGAAGCTCCGGGACTACCGCATGAGGATGGGCTGGAGCATTCCCTGGGTCTCGTCGGCGAACAGCGACTTCAACTTCGATCTCGGCGCGTCGTTCACGGAGGAGCAGATGCGGCAATCTCCGCCGCCCCTCGATGAGTTGCCGGCGATCGCCCACACGAACGCGGCGGCCACTGGGACCGACGTGACGGACTACCTCTCGGAGGTGGCGATGGTGAGCGTCTTCGCGCTGGACGACGGGGCCGTCTACCGGACCTACACGAGCACCTGGCGGGGAGTGGAGTTCATCATGGGCTACTACCCCATCCTCGATCGTGCCCCGAAGGGGCGGGACGAGGGGGAGGACTTTCAGACCTGGATTCGCCGGCACGACGAGTACGAGACCGAGGAGGCACGCTGATGCCCGAGCACAGAGTTGGAACGCAGGAGGAATTCGACGCGGCGCTCGAGGGGCTCCGGGTTAAGGAGAAGGAGCTCACCCACCGCGGAGACGACAACACACGGGAGCGCGAGGAGCTCCCCTGGGTCGAGGTCGAGAAGGACTACGAGTTCCAAACGGTCGACGGCAAGGCGTCGCTCGCCGACCTCTTCGACGGCCGCTCCCAGCTGATGATCTACCACTTCATGTTCGGGCCCGACTGGAACGCCGGCTGCCCGGTGTGCTCCTCGATCGCCGACTCGCTCGCCCCGCAGGCCCCGCACCTCGGCGCCCGCGACGTCACGCTGCTGCTCTCGTCCCGAGGCCCGGTCGAGAAGCTTCAGGGCTACAAGGAGCGAATGGGATGGGACCTGCCCTGGGTCTCGGCGGCCACCGACTTCCACGGCGATCTCGGTTTCTATTCCACCGAGGAGGAGCTCAGGCCCTTCCTCGAGTCGGGCAAGATCCCGCCGACGGTCACCCAGAACGCCGAGATGTGTGGCACCGATGTCGCCGGCTATGTCGCGGAGGGACCCGGCCTGAGTGTCTATGCCCTCGACGATGGGACCGTCTATCGGACCTACGTGACCACATCGCGTGGCCTCGAGGCGGCGATGGCCTTCTATCAGCTGCTCGACCGGGTGCCGAAGGGCCGCAACGAGAGCGCGACGGAGCCGCTCTGGATCCGCCGCCACGACGAGTACCAGACCGGCTAGCTCTGGCGCACCACGAGCTCCGCGTAGATCGTCGTTGAAGTCCCGGCCAGCACCCTGACCCACGCCGCCAGCAGGCGGACGAACTGCAGCTCAGTCTCCGGCGTCGGGAGCGGCGGCTCGATCCGCGAGGATCAGGGATTCCCCCAGCGGCCGCATCGCGCCCGAGGGGGTGGAAGGATCCTGCGCAATCAGCTTCCGCAGGGCGTCGACCTTTTCTTCGCCGGTCACGACCCAGAGCAGCCGGCGGGTCCGATTGATCTCGGGATAGGTGAGGGTCATGCGGCGAACGCCCTGGTACTCGCCGCTGGTCACGGCGACCCGCCGGTCAGTCACCTCGAGGACGGGGTCGCCCGGCACCAATGAGGCGGTGTGGCCGTCGGGACCGATGCCGAGATGAGCGATGTCGAGCGGTCCGTCGGGGAGCTGCCCGGCGTAACGGTCGGCGGCCGCCTCGAGATCGTCGTCGTTCACCGGCATCGGCTTGATGCTGCCCTGGGCGCCGATCGAGAGGCTCTCTATCAGGTGGGTCAGGTTGCGTTCGTCGGAGCCCGGTGGCGCCACGCGCTCGTCCACCTGGTAGATCGCGACGTTCGTCCAGTCGTCGATCAGGTCCTCGAGCTGCGCGAACATCGACCAGGGGTCCCGGCCACCGCTCACGGCCACGCCCGACGATCCGCGTGCGGCGACGGCGCCACGGACGGCCTCGGCGATCACCTCGGCGCCTCGGCGGTGGACCGCATCGACGTCGTCGAAGACCTCGAGACGGTGCTCGCCCACCCTACTTCGGCTTCTCCTGGTGCCCGCCGAACTGGAAGCGCATCGCGGAGAGCACCCGGTCGGCGAAGTCGTCGAGATTGCGGGAGGCGAAGCGCTCGTAGAGGGCCGTCGAGAGGACACCCGCCGGCACGCCCTCCTCGATCGCCGCGATCGACGTCCAGCGGCCCTCACCGGAGTCCGAGACGCGTCCCTCGAAGTCGGAGAGGTCCCCCGACTTCTGCAGGGACGCCGCGGTCAGGTCGAGCAACCAGGAGCTGATCACGCTGCCGCGCCGCCAGACCTCCGCGATCTCGGGAATGTCGAGGTCGTACTGGTAGTACTCGGGGTGTTCGAGCGGAGCGGTCTCCGCGTCCATCTCCCGCTCGACCTTGCCGGCATTGGCGTTCTTGAGGATGTTGAGGCCCTCCGCGTAGGCCGCCATCACTCCGTACTCGATGCCGTTGTGGACCATCTTCACGAAGTGGCCGGCGCCGTTGGGGCCGCAGTGCAGGTAGCCGTTCTCGGCCGTGTCCGGCTCGCCCTCTCGACCGGGCGTGCGCTCGGCCGTGTCCACCCCGGGAGCGATCGACTTGAAGATCGGATCGAGGCGCTCGACGGCGTCGTCCGGCCCGCCGATCATCAGGCAGAAGCCGCGATTGAGCCCGAAGACTCCGCCGCTCGTCCCGCAATCGATGTAGTCGATCCCCTTCTCCCCCACCATCTCGGCGCGGCGCATGTCGTCCCGGTAGTAGGAGTTGCCGCCGTCGATGATGGCGTCGCCCTTGTCGAGGACCTCGGCGACCTGCTTGACGGAGGTCTCGGTGATGTCGCCCGCCGGGACCATGATCCAGACCGACCTGGGCGCGTCGAGCTTCTCGGCCATCTCCTCGAGCGAGGAGGCACCGCTGGCTCCCTCGCCCTCGAGCTGCTTGATGGGGTCGGGATTGACGTCGTAGACCACGCAGTCGTGCCCGTCCCGCATGAGCCGGCGAACCAGGTTGGAACCCATCCGTCCGAGGCCGACCATGCCGAGCTGCGCCATGGCGGCAATCCTAAGCGTCATCGCCCAATGACCACCCTGCGGGTCCGCTAGGTTCCGGTCGTGGCGCAGACGAATTCAGGCCCGCCGGCGGGGACCAAGGGCGACGCCCTCATCGTCTTCGGGATCACGGGTGACCTGGCGAGGAAGATGACCCTGAAGGCGCTCTACGACCTGTACGAGAACGGGACGCTCAGGGTGCCGGTGATCGGGGTCGGCCGCAGCGACTGGAGCGACGACGACCTCCGCCAGCACGCCCGCGAGGCGATCGAGGCCAGGTTCGAGGTGAAGCGGACCGGCGAGCTGGACGAGGACGTCTTCAAGGGGTTCGCCGACTCCCTCAGCTACGTGCAGGGCGACTACAACGACTTCGACACCTTCCGCCGGCTGAAGCAGGCGGTCTCCTTCGCCCGCCACCCGGTCTTCTATCTCGAGATCCCCCCCTCGCTCTTCGCCGGCGTCATCCAGCGGCTCGGCAGCGCGGGTCTGACGAAGGACGCGAGGGTGGTGATCGAGAAGCCCTTCGGTCACGACTACCAGTCGGCCGTCGAACTCAACGATCAGATCCACGAGATCCTGGACGAGTCCCAGATCTACCGGATCGACCATTTCCTCGGCAAGGAGCCGATCCAGGACATCACCTACCTGCGCTTCGCGAACTCGCTCTTCGAGCCGATCTGGAACCGCCGCTACGTCGAGTCCGTCCAGATCACGATGGCCGAGGACTTCGGCGTCGATGACCGCGGCAGCTTCTACGACGCGGTCGGCTGTCTCCGCGACGTCGTCCAGAACCACATCCTGCAGACCCTCGCCCTGGTCGCGATGGAGCCTCCCTCCGCCGGCGCCGATCCCGATTCGATCCGCGACTCGAAGCTCGATCTCTTCAAGGCGATCCCCGGGGCGGATCCGAATCGCTACGTGCGCGGCCAGTACGACGGCTACAGGGAGATCGAGGGGGTCGACCCGAAGTCGGACACGGAGACCTTCGTCGGATTGCGCCTCGACATCAAGAACTGGCGCTGGTTCGGCGTGCCGTTCTTCATCCGGGCCGGGAAGCAGCTCGCCGCGAAGGTGACCGAGGTGAGGATCGTGCTGCAGAGCCCGCCGCAGGTGGGAATCGGCGGCGGCCCGGTGCCGGCCGCGGACGAGATCGTCCTCCGGATAGACCCGGATGCGGGCGCCCGCGTCCTCGTGGAGGCGAAGCAGCCCGGCGAGGAGAAGCTCCGCCGCGTTCACCTCGACCTGCTGTTCAAGCAGCAGTTCGGCGACCAGCCGGGGCCATACGAGCGGCTGCTGGCCGACGCCCTCGCCGGCGAACAGCAGCGCTTCGCCCGCGAGGACAGCGTGCTCGAGACCTGGAGGATCGTCCAGCCGCTGCTCGACAACCCCTGCGAGCTCGAGTCCTACCGCGTCGGCGGCTGGGGACCCGAGGGAGCCTCCAACCTCCTCCACGGCTACGGCGGCTGGCGCCGTCCCTGGATGCCGGACCGCGCGCAGGAACCGGCCGCGGCTGTCAGTTAGGGTCAGGGCAGTGTCCGAGGCCATCCTCCACACCAATGCCGGACCGATCACCGTCACCTTCTTCGACGACGACGCGCCGAAGACCGTCGAGAACTTCCGCAAGCTCGCCGGAGACGGCTTCTACGACGGGCTGATCTTCCACCGCGTGATCAAGGACTTCATGATCCAGGGCGGTGACCCGGAGGGCACGGGGACCGGCGGCCCGGGGTACACGTTCGAGGACGAGTTCAATGACCACAAGGTCGTCCGCGGAGCGCTCGCCATGGCCAATGCCGGGCCCGACACCAACGGCTCGCAGTTCTTCATCGTCACCACGGATGCCGCTCCGTGGCTCGACGGGAAGCACACAGTGTTCGGGGAGGTCACCAGCGGGATGGACGCGGTCGACGCGATCGAGGGCACCGAGACGGGCCCCGGAGACAGCCCGACCGAGCCACAGGTGATAGAGCGCGTCGAGCTCAGTGACTAGGACGATCGTGATCACCGGGGCCACCGACGGCCTCGGCAGGGGAGTAGCTGCCGAGCTCGCGCCGAGCGGCGCCCGGCTGATCCTCCATGGCCGCAACGAGGAGAAGGGCCGGGAGCTGATCGACCAGCTCGCCCAAAGCGCCACCGGAGAACTCGAGTGGCGGCGGGCGGACTTCGCTTCGCTCGAGCAGGTGCGCAGCCTCGCCGACACCCTCAGCGGCGAGGAGCGGATCGACGTCCTCGTCAACAACGCGGGCATCGGGACGGCGGGGCCACGCGAGGAGAGCGAGGACGGCCACGAGCTCACATTCCAGGTGAACTACCTCGCCCCCTTTCTGCTGACGAGGCGCCTGCTGCCCCTGATCGAGCGCTCGGCGCCCAGCCGGATCGTCAACGTCACCTCCGCCGGCCAGTCCCCGATCGATTTTGACGACGTCATGCTCGAGCACAGCTACTCCGGCGGACAGGCCTACACGCAGAGCAAGCTCGCGCTGGTGATGCTCACCTTCGACCTCGCCGAGGAACTGGAGGGCACCGGCGTCACCGCGAACTGCCTGCACCCCGGCACCTACATGCCGACCAACATGGTCCATCGTGCTGGGATCGACCCGGTCACCCCTCTCGAGGAGGGCATCGCCGCGACGCTGCGGCTGATCACCTCACCGGAGCTGGAGGGCGTGAACGGCCACTACTTCGACGGCACCAGCGAGTCCGCGCCTCACCCCCAGGCCGAGGACCCGGGAGCCCGACGTCGCCTACGCGAGATCTCCGAGGAGCTCACGGGCATCCACTCGCGCGCGTAGGGTTCCCGGCGTGGGTCTCCGGGACAAGTTCGAGCAGCTCTTCGGCGTTGGCGACGACTCGCTGCATCCCGACGGCGTCGCGGAGCTGCACGTGGGTGATGCGAGCTATGACGACTGGGACGTGGTTCGCGACTTCGACGAGCTCGAGACGGCCCGAGCCTGGCGCCAACAGCTCACGGACGGAGGCGTCGAGGCCGTGATCACCTCCGATTACCCGCTCGACGAATACGGCCGCGGCGACATCGCGCTCCGCGTCCCGCCCGGCAAGTGGAGCGAGGCGAACGAGCTGCTCGACGAGCCGGTCTAGAGCGGCCGGACCAGGTCCTTGTCCAGATCCGGGTCGGCGTAACAGACGACCGTGTGGGCGCGCCGGTCGGGCCAGCCGCGGCGCTCGCGCTCGAAGAGGATGCCCCAGAAGCCGAGCAGAAGCGGCAGCGCCGAGAGCCCGAGCCAGATGACGCGACGGATCGCCTGGCCTGGCCTGACCGGAGTGGCGTCCTCCGAGAGCATCCGGATCGCGACGAACGACATCCCCGGGGTCCTGCCGGCCCCGGACCAGAAGATCACGAGATAGGCGAAGGCGATCGCCGACCAGGCGAAGAAGCCGACTGCGAGCACAGCCGTGTCGGCATTCTGGTCGCCGCTTGAGAAGGCATTGACCAACGCCGCAATTGCCGCCGTGATCAGCAGCAGTGAGCCGTAGACCACGCCGGCGTCGATCGCCAGGGCGAGCAGGCGGCTGAAGGCGCCGGCGAAGATCGGGCGACGCTCCCGCTGGGGTCGGCGCAGGATCCGGCGGGCGATCCGCTCGACCGCGGTGTCGATGCGACGCGTGGCGCTCCGGACTCCGCGGCGCAGGTCCTCGAGCAGCCCGACGCCCTGCCTGGTGATCGCCGCTCGGACCTCCGGCGCCTCCGCGACGCGCTCCACGAGCTTCTGCGCCTCGTCGCTCTCCAGCACCTTCTCCCACACCTGCTTCGTTGTCGCATTGCCGAGAAAGCGCTCGGTCGCGCGGGCAGCCGTCTCACTGTCCAGCGCCCGGTCGACCCCGCGATCCACCGCCCGGTCCAGCCCGAGGCGCCTCGCGAGCCCGCGCGCACCGCTGAAACCCGCGCGCGCCGTCGACTCCACCAGCGAGCCGAGGGTGCCGTTTGCGGGCTCCTTCTCACGCGGCGCGTCCGGTTTCTCCTCCGGACCGTCCGTCTCCGATGCGGGTGGTCGTGCCGCCATTTCCCCTGAACAACCGGGAGAGTAGTGTGCCGGTCCGTGGCGTCCGGGGAGAAGGATCTCATCGAGCGCATGATGCTCCGGCGTGGCCGCTTCATCGGCCAGCCGGCGCCGGATCACAGGATCCCCGAGGAACCGATGGATCCGACCGACGCCAAGTACCTGATCGAGGAGGAGCTGTTCCTCGACGGCGACCCCGAGCGGAACCTCGCCACCTTCGTCACCACCTGGATGGGCCCGGAGGTGAGGGAGCTGATCTCGGAGAACCTCCACCGGAACTTCATCGACCACGCCGAGTACCCGCAGACCGCCGAGATCGAGCAACGCTGCATCCGCATGCTCGCCGACCTCTTCCACGCCCCCGGCGAGACGATGGGCGCGCGGACCCAGGGATCTTCCGAGGCGATCATGCTCGGCGCGCTGGCGATGAAGTGGAAGTGGCGCAAGCGCCAGGAGGCGGCCGGCGGGGACACGAGCAAGCCGAACCTGATCTTCGGCGGCGACGTGCACGTCGTCTGGGAGAAGTTCTGCCGCTACTTCGACGTCGAGCCGAGGATCGTGCCTCTGCAGGAGGACAAGCTGGTGATCGGCCCCGACGACGTCGAGCCGCACATCGATGAGAGCACGATCGGGGTGGCGGCCGTCCTCGGGACGACGTTCACCGGTCACGCGGACGACATCGTCGGGATCAACGACCTGCTCGTCAAGGTCAAGAAGGACAAGGGGCTCGACATCCCGCTGCACGTGGACGGCGCCAGCGGCGCCTTCGTCTGGCCCTTCCTCTACCCGCACTCCGAGTGGGACTTCCGCCTCGAGCAGGTGCATTCGATCAACGCCTCGGGGCACAAGTTCGGGCTCGTCTATCCCGGCATCGGCTGGCTTATCTTCCGCAACCCCGAGTCGCTGCCTGAGGACCTGGTCTTCTACGAGGACTACTTGGGCAAGCGCGACGCCACCTTCACGCTCAACTTCTCCACCGGGTCGGCGATGGTCCTGGCCCAGTACTACAACTTCATCCGCTTCGGGCGCTCCGGCTACGAGTCGTTGATGAAGCTGATGCAGAAGAACGCCGGCGAGGTCGCGAAGGGGATCGAGGAGGTCGGGCCGTTCGAGCTGGTCGGGGAGGGCGAGCAGCTCCCGCTCGTCGCCTGGAGGCTGGCCGGCGAGCAGCCGTACGACGAGTTCGACATCGCCTCGCAGCTGGCCGCCGAACGCGGCTGGCTGGTGCCGGCCTACCACCTCCCGCCGAACGCCCAGGAGGTCAGCCTGATGCGGGCGCTGGTCAAGCTGACGCTCGGGTACTCGCTGGCCGAGAAGCTGGTCGAGGACATCAAGGAGGCGTGCGAGACCCTGCAGAAGAAGGGTGGCTTGGACGAAGAGGAACGCAAGCGCGTCCACACCTCCACCGGGTTCTGACCGGAGCTAGGCCGGGAGCCAGGTGAAGCGGATGCTCTGCCCGCCCTGCGTGCAGCTGACGAAGCGGGCGTCCGACTTGACGTCGCGCGTGGCCGTGCAACTGAAGCCCTCCACCGAGCAGGTGCGCTTGTAGCCGTCGGGGGAGTTCGGGTTGTCGATGGTGTTGCAGTCCTTGCCGTTCTGATCCCAGGCGGTCGCGACGCCCACGGCCGCGGTGCAGTCGATGCCCGTGTACTTGAACTCCTGGTAGGCGTCCGGCACGGAGCACGCGCCGGAGCCCGTGCCGCCCGTGGCGCTCGTCGTGGTCTCAGCCGGCTTCTTCTTGCCGCCACCGGTCGTGGTGGTGGGGGCGGCCGCGGTGGTGGTCGGGATCGGCGAGGTCGGCGGGGGGATCGAGACCTGCGTCGTGGCCGGCGCCGAGACGGTGGTCTCGCCGCTCGAGTCCGAGCCGCAGCCAGCAACCGAGGCGAGGACCGCGGCCGCGCCGAGCAGCATCGGGAGTGAGCGCCCTACCCGCATCGGCCCGGCAGGGTAGCCGGACCGGGTGCCCCGGACGCCTACGGAAGGGGCTCCAGGCCCTCGTCGAGCTGGACGCCGAAGGTGTTCAGGGCGTAGGCGAGCATGTGGTAGTGGCCGACGACCATCGTCGCCTCGATCAGCCTCTCGGTGTCATACGTCTCGGCAAGCGTCTCCCAGGTCTGATCGGTGATGCGCGAGTCCCCGTGGAGCTCGTCGGCGGCGCGCAGGAGGGCGGCCTCGTGACCCGACCAACCCTCGGCGTCGGGCCCCTCGAGGACCCGATCGATCGTCTCGCGATCCATGCCTCCAGCGAGCGAGATCCTGACGTGCTGGCCCCACTCGTACGAGGATTCGCAGTTGACCGCCGTACGGAGGATGAGCAGCTCCCGGTCCGGGCCCGAGAGACTGCCCGAGGTGAGCAGGTAGCCGCCGAAGCGGAGCCATGCCTGGAAGAGGTCCGGGTGGCGGGCGAGCGTCGGGAAGATGTTGTTGTCGCCGAGGCGGTTCGTGACGCCGCCGGGCACCGCTTCGAGGATCCGCTTGACGTCCCCCTCCCATTTTTCGGGCGGCAGGGGCGGGATGCGCGGCTCGTCGCTCATGCTCGCCCCGACCCTATCCGCGATCCGGCCAGTTCGCCCCCAGGGCTAAACCGGCCGGCACGATGAGTCGATTAAGTGTCGGCGGACTGGGGGGAATGAGCATGTTCCCAGGAAGACCGATGGGGCGAAAACAACGGGAGAAATGAAACTGGCTGACCAGCCAGTTAGGCTGCTCAATGCTGAAGACGCCGGACGAACAAGCCGCCGAAGCCTCGGCTCAGGCCTCCACGACCAACGGCCTCGACCTGAGCGACCTGGACGCCATCGACGTCCCGGATCGCCCGCACTGGGAGGATGGGCCACCCCACGCCCTGTTCAAGGAGCTTCGCGGCCGCTGTCCGGTCCATTGGTCCGAGATCCCGGAGTACCCGAAGGAGGACGGATTCTGGTCGGTCACCAAGGCCGCGAACGTCCGCGAGGTCAGCCTCGACTGGGAGACCTACTCCAGCGAGCGCGGCGGCGTCACTGGCCTCACCCACGCCGTCCCGCTCGAGCTCCAGCAGTCGATGTTCATCGGCATGGACCCGCCCAAGCACGACCGTCTGAAGATGCTCTTCCAGCGCGGCTTCACCCCCAAGCGAATCGCCGAGCACGAGGACCGAATCAGGGCGATCGTCGAGAAGGTTGTGGACGGCGTCGCGCCACGGGGCGAGTGCGACCTCGTCAGCGAGGTGGCGCAGCCGGTCGTCGCCCGCGTGATCGGCAGCTTCATGGGAATCCCTGAGGAGGACGACCTCGTCTGGGCGACGCTGATGAACTCGGCCCTTGGCCTCGGCGACGACGACCTCAACCCCGGCGGGCTCGACCAGATCCTCGAGCAGGACATTCCGGAGATCTTCGAGCGTTGCCGCAAGATGATCGAGGAGCGGCGCGAGAACCCCACCGATGACCTCACCAGCGTCCTCGTCCACGCCGAGGTCGACGGCGAGACCCTGCAGGAGCACGAGATCGTCATGGGCTTCTTCCTGCTGGTCGCCGCCGGCAACGACTCCACCAAGGCGACATACACCAGCGGGATGCGGGCGCTGATGGAGCATCCCGAGCAGATGCGGCAGCTGGCCGAGGACCCCTCGCTCATCCCCGGCGCGGTCGAGGAGTGCCTGCGGATGTACCCCGCCTTTGCCCACTTCCGCCGGACCGCCACCCGTGACACCGAGATCGCCGGCCAGCCGGTCAAGGAGGGCGAGAAGGTGGTCATGTGGTACGTCTCGACGAACAGGGACGAGGACGTCTACGAGGACGCGGACAGCTTCGACGTCCACCGGAACCCGGAGCACCAGGCCTTCGGCGCCGGCGGCCGCCACTTCTGCCTCGGCGCGGCGCTGGCGCGACTCGAGCTGCGGATCCTCTTCGAGGAGACCGTGCGCCGCTTCCCCGATATGCGCATCGACGGGGAGCCGCAGCCGGCGGTCTCCGCCTTCCTCAACCAGCTGAAGACGCTGCCCGTCCGCTGGACCCCGGCGTAGCCCGCGCTCCGGCGAGATACTGCACCGGCTCGTGTCGGAAGAGAACCTCGAGATCGTGCGCCGGTTCGCCGAGTGCTGGGAGCGCTCGGATTGGGACGGCATGGCCGAGCTGGCCCATCCGGAGGTCGAGCAGCACGCCACTGTCGGCGGAGTCGAAGAGGGCCGCGTCCGGCGCGGCGTCTCCGAGATCAGGGAGGACTACGAGGGGGCCGAGGAGACCTGGGAGGAACACCGAGTCGAGGTCGAGGAGCTGATCGACGCGGGCGACAGCGTGGTGATCCTCCAGCACGAGCACATGCGGGGAAAGACGAGCGGCATCGAGCTCGACGTGCACCTGGCGGTCGTGGTGGACCTGCGAGACGGCCAGATCGTCCGCGTGCAGGGCTACATGGACCGCGCCGCTGCCCTCGAGGCCGCGGGCGCATCTGGCTAGGCCGCGCCGGCCTCCTCAGTCTGGCGATCGTGAGTGGGTGCCCGGGAGGAGCTCGCGCGCCACCCCCGA
>Ga0081540_1000734_pt1 | contig 30203 bp, 30 predicted proteins | sample TabmetS2T1R1_FD_71024 | JGI IMG/M metagenome (GOLD analysis project Ga0081540, IMG submission 71024) | Tabebuia heterophylla rhizosphere microbial communities from the University of Puerto Rico - S2T1R1 | ecosystem: Host-associated > Plants > Roots > Rhizosphere ...
GGCCAGATCGCGTCGCTGATCGGCGAGATCCAGACCGACACCAGCAAGGTCGTCGAGGTCGTCGCCGACAGCGCGCGCCGCACCGAGGACGGCGTCGCCACCGTCGAGCAGACGCGCGAGGCGTTCGAGCAGATCGGCCTCTCCGTCGAGGCCATGACGGGCCGCGTGGCCGAGATCGCCGCCGCGATCGGGCAGATCGCCGGCGAGGCCGAGCGCATGCAGAACGACATCACCGAGGTCGCCGCCGTCGCCGAGGCCTCCTCCGCGTCGGCCGAGCAGGTCTCCGCCTCCACGCAGCAGACCAGCGCCTCCACGCAGGAGATCGCCTCCAGCGCCCAGGAGCTGGCGGGCACCGCCGAGCAGCTCGCCGACCTGGTGCGCCGCTTCAAGACCACCGCGTAGTGCATCGCGAGGGCCCGCCCTCGATCGTTGCTCTGGAGATTGGTTTCTTGTCGGCACGATTGCCGGCGTTTGGGGGTCATCCGTATGACGGACGCGCACAAGGTCTGACGTGGGCTGGCGATCACTGAGGCCGACCGCCGACTCACGCCAGGAAGCCACCGACACATGAACCGACTCCGCAACCTCCCGCTCGCGGCCCGCCTGGGCCTCGGCTTCGGGATGCTGGCCCTCGGGCTGGCGATCGTCTCGCTGATGGCCAGGGGCAGCCTCACCCGCACCCAGGCCGACACACAGGAGGCCGGTGGCGACTTCCAGGCCGTGCAGCTCATCGGCAAGCTCGTCGAGCGCGACGAGGCCACCGCGCACCTGACCGCGCAGCACCTCTACGTCTTCGACGGCAACCTGCGCACCGAGGACCGCCTCGCGCGCCGGATCGACGCGCTCCAGAGGGCCAACGACGCCGGCATCGCCAAGGCGCGCCCGTTCTTCGACGACGAGCGGGGCCCGATGATCGAGCGCTTCGCGGCCGCCGAGAAGGAGTACGCGGTCGCCGTCGACCAGGCGCTCGAGCTCTCGCGCCGGGAGACCGTCGAAAAGGTCGAGGAGCGCGACGGCTCGCGCGACGTCTACACGAACCAGGTCATCGCCAAGAACGCCGCCGTCGAGAAGGCGGGCGGGTCGGTCAAGATCCTGAAGCCGAAGGACGAGATGGGCGAACAGGCCGCCTGATCCCTATATAGGGCGGACCTGCCCAGCCGAAGCATGATCCCGAGCAGCGCGTACGGGTTTTTGGGACGGACCGTGCTCTAAACCAGGGGATAGCGGAGCCTCGACCATGGTCTCAGCAGCGGAACAACTGGCGTCGAACCTCAATTTCTCCGCGCTCGCCAAGGCGGAAGAACTCAAGAAACGAATCTGGTTCACGCTCGGCGCGCTGCTGGTCTACCGGCTCGGTACCTATATCCCGCTTCCCGGCATCGACCCGCAGGCGTGGGAGCAGGTGTTCCGCACCCAGGCCGGCGGCATCCTCGGCATGTTCAACATGTTCGCGGGCGGCGGCATTCACCGCCTCGCGATCTTCGCGCTCAACATCATGCCGTACATCTCGGCGTCGATCATCATCCAGCTGATGACGACCGTGTCGCCGACCCTTGAACAGCTCAAGAAGGAAGGCGAGCAGGGTCGCAAGACCATGAACCAGTACACACGGTATCTCACCGTGTTCCTGGCGGTCTTCCAGGCCTACGGCATTTCCATCGGGCTCGAGGGCTCGGGCAACGTCGTGGCCGATCCGGGGTGGTTCTTCCGCATCTCGACCGCCATCACGCTGACCGGCGGCACCATGTTCCTGATGTGGCTCGGCGAGCAGATCACCTCGCGCGGCATCGGCAACGGCATCTCGCTGATCATCCTCGCCGGCATCGTCGCCGAATTGCCCGGCGCCATCGCCGGCACCCTCGAGCTCGGCCGTCAGGGCGCCCTGTCGACCGGCCTGATCCTGATCGTGATCGTCGTCGCGGTCGCGGTGATCGGCTTCATCGTCTTCATGGAGCGCGCGCAGCGCCGGCTGCTGATCCAGTATCCCAAGCGCCAGGTCGGCAACCGCATGTTCGAGGGCCAGTCCTCGCACCTGCCGCTCAAGCTCAACACCTCGGGCGTGATTCCGCCGATCTTCGCGTCTTCGCTGTTGCTGCTCCCCACCACCGTCGGCAGCTTCAACGCCGGCAAGGGCCCGGAGTGGTTCAACATCCTGACCACCCAGCTCGCGCACGGGCGGCCGCTGTTCCTGGTGCTTTACATCGCGCTGATCATCTTCTTCGCCTTCTTCTACACGGCGATCGTGTTCAACCCGACCGAGACCGCCGACAATCTCAAGAAGCACGGCGGCTTCATCCCGGGCATCCGGCCGGGCGAGCGCACCGCGGAATACATCGACTATGTGCTCACCCGCATCACCGTGGTCGGCGCCGCCTATCTGGCGGTGGTCTGCCTGCTGCCCGAGCTGCTGATCTCCTACGCCGCAGTGCCGTTCTATTTCGGCGGCACCTCGCTCCTCATCGTGGTGAGCGTGACCATGGACACGGTCGCGCAGGTGCAGGGCTATCTGCTGGCGCATCAATATGAAGGCCTGATCAAGCGGTCGAAGCTGCGAGGGCGGCGTAGATGACGTTGGAGTTGAGGCGGCGCGTCGCGTTCACTATCGGCGCGCTCCTCGTCTATCGGCTCGGCACCTATATTCCGGTGCCGGGGATCGACCCTGCGGTCCTGGCGCAGCTGTTTGGCTCCCGGTCGGGCGGTATTCTCAATACGGTTAATTTGTTTTCCGGTGGCGCCGTCGGACGCCTCGCGATCTTCGCGCTCGGGATCACGCCCTATCTGTCGGCAGCGATCGTCGTCCAGCTGCTCGCCATCACGGTGCCGTGGCTCAAGGCGCTGAGGCGGAGCGGCGAGAAGGGACGCGGCAGGATCGACCGGTACACCCGCTATTTTGCGGTCGTGTTGGCGGCGTTTCAGGCCTACGGCCTCGCGGGAGCGCTTGAGAGCATATCGAACCTCGTCCTCGATCCGGGTGCCATGTTCCGGGCCTCGACGATGCTGACGCTGACCGGCGGCACGATGTTGCTGATCTGGCTCAGCGACCAGATCACCGCGCGCGGCATCGGCAACGGTGTGGCGCTCATGCTGGCGCTCGGCATCGTCATGGGCATCCCGGAGGCGATACGCGGCCTGCTCGAGCTGGGCCGCCAAGGTCAGCTGTCGCCCGACGTGATCCTCGGCGTGGCCGTTGTGGCGGTGGCGTTGACGGCGCTGATCGCCGTGATGGAGGGCGCACAGCGCCGGCTGCCCGTCGAGTTTCCAGCGCGCCAGGTGGGCGCCCGTACCGTCGGCGGACGCTCGGATCTGCGCATCAACCTCAACAGTGCCGGAATCATTCCCGCGGGCCTGGCAACGTGGGGGATCCTGCTGCCGCTGCTGATCATCCGGCTGAACACCGACCAGCTCGATTGGTGGCGAGCCATTGGCGACGAGATCGACGAGCGGGGACGGCTGTACCTGACCTGCTTTGCTTTGCTTATCGTCGTCTGTGCCATCATCTACACGGCGCTCATCTTCAGCCCCGATGCCGCCGCCGAGGACCTCAACAAATACGGCGGCATCATCCCGGGCGTGGAGCCGGGCGAGGCCACCGCGGCGCATATCGACCATGTCGTCTCCCGGGTCACCCTGCTCGGGGCGGCCTATCTGGCTTTCGTCTATCTGGTGCCGGAGCTCTTGATCACCCATGCGCAAGTGCCGTTCTATCTGGGGGGTGCATCGCTACTGATCGTGGTCTGCACCGTTCTCGACCTGCAAAAGCAGGTCCGAGGCTACGCAACGATAAAGTCAGGGGGCTGACGTCCGATGAGGCTCATTCTGCTCGGCCCGCCGGGGGCCGGAAAAGGCACGCAGGCACAACGCCTGGTCGAGAAACACGGCATCGTCCAGCTGTCGACCGGCGACATGCTGCGGGCCGCAGTCAAGGCCGGGACCCCAGTCGGCCTGCGCGCCAAGGACATCATGGACCGTGGCGAGCTGTGTCCCGACGACGTAGTGGTCGATATCGTCGCCGCGCGCATCGACGAGCCCGACGCGGCCAAGGGCTTCATTCTCGACGGTTTTCCCCGCACGGTGCCGCAGGCGCAGGCGCTCGACCACATGCTGGCCGCCAAGGGCCTCGGGCTCGACGCGGTGATCGAGCTGCAGGTCGACCCGACCGTGCTGCTGAGGCGCATCGAGAAACGCATCGCCGATATGAACGCCCGCGGCGAGCCGCTGCGCTCGGACGACAATCCGGACGTCCTGCAATGGCGGCTCAAAGCCTACAAGGACCAGACCGCGCCGCTGACCACCTTCTACGCCATGAAGCGCCAGCTGCGGACGGTCGACGGAATGGCGCCGATTCCCGAGGTCGCGGCGGCGATCGACCGGATCCTCGCGGGCGAGGACGAAGCGCCGAGGACCAAGGCCGCAGCCGCCGGGGTCCAGAGTAAACGCGTCGCTGCCCAGACCGGCGGCAAAGGGGGCGGCGGCAAGGTTAAGGCCGCGTCCAAGGGCAAGAGCGCAGCCAAACCAGCCAAATCTGCCAAAAAACCTGCCGCCAAACGCCCGGCCAAGGCGGCAAAGCCGGCGAGGAAGTCCGCCAAAAAAGCCGCTGGGAAGGCCCGCAAAGGCTCGGCAAAACGCAAATCAGCGAGGCGCTAGCAGAGGTTGACGTTGGCACTTGAAATCCGTAAATACGCGGCACCCAGTCGGAGAGAGTTCAACAACGATGCCGAGCCCCGGGACCAGGGGAGGGCGTCGTGTTTGCGCTTACGTTCCCCATCCGCAGCTTTGGGATCGTGATTTAGGCCGCCGTTCCCGCTTGTCGGGCAGAGGAGCAATAAACGTGGCTCGTATCGCAGGTGTGAATATACCGACGAACAAGCGGGTGATTATCGCCCTGCAGTACATCCATGGCATCGGGTCCCATAAGGCCAAGGAGATCATGGAGAAGGTCAACATCCCGGAGGCGCGCCGGGTGTCCCAGCTGACCGACCAGGAGGTCCTGCAAATCCGCGAAGTCATCGACCGCGATTACATGGTCGAAGGCGACCTGCGGCGCGAAGTCGCAGTCAACATCAAGCGGCTGATGGACCTCGGTTGCTACCGCGGCCTCCGCCACCGCCGCGGTCTTCCGGTCCGCGGCCAGCGCACCCATACCAACGCCCGCACCCGCAAGGGGCCGGCCAAGGCGATCGCCGGCAAGAAGAAGTAAGCCGGCCCTATTCAACCACGCATATATGACGGCTCCGGTGGCCGCCGGAGCCGAGGCACGAAGGGATCCAGAGAATGGGCAAAGAAGCCGCCCGCGTCCGCCGCCGAGAGCGAAAGAACATCGCCTCCGGCGTCGCGCACGTGAACGCGTCGTTCAATAATACCATGATCACCATTACCGACGCCCAGGGCAATACCATTGCCTGGTCGTCCTCCGGCACCATGGGCTTCAAGGGCTCGCGCAAGTCGACCCCCTATGCCGCGCAGGTCGCCGCCGAGGACGCTGCCCGCAAGGCTCAGGAGCACGGCATGCGCACCCTCGAGGTCGAGGTTGCGGGACCGGGCTCCGGCCGCGAGTCGGCGCTGCGTTCGCTGCAGGCCGCCGGCTTCACCATCACGTCGATCCGCGACGTGACCCCGATTCCCCATAACGGGTGCCGTCCGCGCAAGAGGCGCCGGGTATGACGGACACTCTCATCCGGTCGGCGGTGTCTCCGTCGACCGCCGCCGACATTTCCCACGGGGCGGAGTGGGATGCGCGAGCCAAAACCGCGCCGCTCAATTCGATGGGTGACCACGTGACGATCCAGAAGAACTGGCAAGAACTGATCCGGCCGAACAAGCTTCAGGTAACTCCGGGGGGCGATCCCCGGCGCATCGCGACCGTCGTCGCCGAACCGCTCGAGCGCGGCTTCGGTCTGACGCTCGGCAACGCGCTGCGGCGCATCCTGCTGTCCTCGCTGCAAGGCGCGGCGGTGCAGTCGGTGCACATCGACGGTGTGTTGCACGAGTTCTCGTCGATCGCCGGTGTGCGCGAGGACGTGACCGACATCGTCCTCAACATCAAGGACATCGCCATCAAGATGCAGGGCGACGGCCCCAAGCGCATGGTGGTGAAGAAGTCCGGTCCGGCCGTGGTGACCGCCGGCGACATCCAGACCGTCGGCGACATCGTCATCCTCAATCCGTCGCTGGTGCTGTGCCATCTCGACGAGGGTGCCGAGATCCGCATGGAGTTCACGGTCAACACCGGCAAGGGCTACGTCGCCGCCGAGCGTAACCGTCCGGAGGACGCGCCGATCGGGCTCATCCCGGTCGACAGCCTGTTCTCGCCGGTCAAGAAGGTGTCCTACAAGGTCGAGAACACCCGCGAGGGCCAGATCCTCGACTACGACAAGCTGACCATGCAGATCGAGACCAACGGCGCGGTGAGCCCCGAGGACGCGCTCGCCTACGCCGCGCGCATCCTGCAGGACCAGCTCAACGTGTTCGTCAATTTCGAGGAGCCGAGGAAGGAGGTCGCGGTCGAGACCATTCCCGATCTCGCCTTCAATCCGGCGTTCCTCAAGAAGGTCGACGAGCTCGAGCTGTCGGTGCGTTCGGCCAACTGTCTCAAGAACGACAACATCGTCTACATCGGCGACCTGGTTCAGAAGACCGAAGCCGAGATGCTGCGCACGCCGAACTTCGGCCGCAAGTCGCTCAACGAGATCAAGGAAGTGCTGGCGCAGATGGGCCTGCATCTCGGCATGGAAGTGCCGGGCTGGCCGCCCGAGAACATCGAAGAGCTCGCCAAGCGCTTCGAGGATCATTACTGAGGCATGGCGTCATGGCCGGGTGCGTCCCGGCCATGCGCGTGTTTGGATCGAAAGGTTTGAGAGGATAGGCGATGCGTCACGGTAACGCTCACCGCAAGCTCGGGCGCAAGACCCAGCACCGCCGCGCCATGTTCGCCAACATGGCCGCCGCGCTCGTCAAGCACGAGCAGATCGTCACCACGCTGCCCAAGGCCAAGGAGCTGCGGCCGGTCGTGGAGAAGCTCGTCACGCTCGCCAAGCGCGGCGATCTGCATGCGCGCCGCAACGCCATCTCGGTGATGCGCGACGTGCCGATGGTCAAGAAGCTGTTCGACGTGATCGGCCCCCGCTACAAGGACCGCAACGGCGGCTATACCCGCGTGCTCAAGGCCGGCTTCCGCCATGGCGATTCTGCGCCGGTGGCGGTGATCGAGTTCGTCGATCGCGACGTCGACGCCAAGGGACTCGATTCCGGGCCGGTGCAGGCGACGGAGACCGAGGCGGCGCCCGCCGCGGCGTAGTGAATCTGCCATTTGCGTGATCGAAAGAGGGGTCCCTGTGCGGCGGCCCCTTTTTTATTTTGTTCGACGCGTTCTCCCGGTTCATGTGAACCGCGAGCGGTCCAAGGGTGACTAAGCGACGGTCGTCGCGATAGGTTTTGCGCGTCGACATCGCGCGGATTCGCACAAGAGGGGATGAGGATGATCCGATACGTCGTGAGCGGGGCCGTGGCGTTGCTGTCAACCGCAGCCCTGGCCGAGACACCCGCCGAGCGCGGCGCCTATCTCGTCAACACGGTCATGACCTGCCAGAACTGCCACACGCCCAAGGGCCCCGGCGGCGTTCCGCAGTTCGACAAGGACCTCTCGGGCGGGCTCAGCTTCGACGAGCCGCCGTTCAAGGTCACGGCGTCGAACATCACGCCCGACAAGGAGACCGGCATCGGCGCGTGGAGCGACGCCGACATCAAGAAGGCGCTGGTGCAGGGTGTGCGCCCGAATGGCGTGCCGCTCGCGGCGGTCATGCCCACAGGCTTCTACGGCATGCTCACTCCGGGCGATCTCGACGCGATCGTCGCCCATCTCAGGACGCTCAAGCCGGTCAGCAACAAGGTTCCGGATCCGATCTACAAGATCAACGTGCCGCGCCAGATAGCGCCGTACGCCGAGAATCCGTTCGACGTGACCAATTTCAGGGTCCCGGAGAAGAAGGGCCTCTATCTCGTCACCATCGCGCATTGCATGGAGTGCCATACGCCGTTCGCGAAGGCTGGAGAGGTCGACTTCAAGAATTCGTACGGCAAGGGCGGCCGCGAGTTCCCGGGCCCATGGGGCGTGTCGGTGGCACGCAACATCACGTCGCACAAGGAAAAGGGTATCGGTGCCTGGAGCGATGCCGAGATCAAGCGGGCGATCACCCAAGGCATCTCGCGCGACGGTAGCCGGCTCAAGCCGCCGATGGGCTATGCCTTCTACGCCAAGATGACCGACGCCGACCTCGACGCCATGATCGCCTATCTGCGGCAGATTTCACCGCTGGAGTAGAACGTAACTCGTTGGAATGACGGTACTGGTCACAGGGAGCAGCGGCCATCTCGGCGAGGCCCTGATGCGGACATTGCGTGCGGGCCGAAAGCTCGTACGCGGCATCGACATCAAGCCTTCGGACTTCACCGACCACGTCGGCTCGATCGTGGACCGTGAGTTCGTACGCGCCGCACTGCACGGCGCGAGCGCCGTCATCCATGCAGCGACCCTGCACAAGCCGCACGTCGGCACGCACAACAACCGCGACTTTGTCGACATCAATGTCACCGGCACGCTCAACCTGCTCGAAGAAGCGGTCGCGGCAGGCGTCGACGCTTTCGTGTTCACCAGCACGACCAGCGCGTTCGGCGCCGCGCTGACGCCGGCACCCGGCGAGCCCGCCGCGTGGGTGACCGAGGACGTCGCGCCGGTCCCCAAGAACATCTACGGCGTGACTAAGATGGCCGCCGAAAACCTGTGCGAGCTGTTCGCCCGGCAGCGGCGCCTGCCGGTGGTTATCCTGCGCACGTCGCGGTTTTTCCCTGAAGCCGACGATGATCCAGCAGTTCGCGCGCGCTACACGACGCCGAATGCCCAGGCGAACGAGATGCTGCATCGCCGGGTCGATCTGGAAGACGTGGTGAGCGCGCATCTCCTCGCGCTCGCCCAGGCGCGGACCCTCGGCTTTCGCCGCTACATCGTCTCGGCCACGACGCCGTTCAGCCGGGATGACCTGGCTGAGCTTCGCCGCGATGTGCCTGCCGTGGTGCATCGGCTGTTTCCCGACTGCCAGGCTCTGTTCGAGGCGCGCGGCTGGACGCTGTTCCCGTGCATCGACCGTGTCTACGTGAACGACCTCGCCAGGTCCGAGCTTGGTTGGCGTCCCCTCTACGATTTCCGCCACGTGCTCGACGGCCTGCGCGCGGGGAAGGACTTTCGCAGTACGCTCGCGCGTGAGGTCGGCAGCAAAGGGCTACCACGACCAGCTGTTCGAGGCGGGGCCCTATCCGGTGGCACCGACCTGACTCGCGCCCGCCGAAATCCTACTTGCGCTTGCGCTGCTCGCGGCCGATCTCGTCATAGAGATTGACCGGCGCAAAGTCGTCGGTGAGGAGCTCGGCCCGCGACAGGTCGACCTTGTCGTTGCGCTGGGCGAGCAACTTCGGCAGCGGGAAGCGGAACTTGTGCTTCGCCTGCAGCTCGTCGGCGCGCCGGCCGAGCTCGGCCGCGTCGGGGCGCGTCTGCGGCATCGCCACGATCTCGACCTCGCCTTCGCCGCTCGGATAGAGGTCGACCGCCTCGAACACGCTGCGCAGCGTGTGAACCGTGCTGGCAAACAGCTTGGTGCCGTCGTGCACGTTGAATGCGACGGCGCCGCCCGGCGCCACGCGCTCCTTGACCAGCGTATAGAACTCCTTGGTCAGCAGGTGAAACGGCACATAGCCGCCGTGATAGGCGTCGACCAGGATCAGGTCGTAGCGGTCCTTGTGCCGGTTGAGGAACACCCGGCCGTCGCCTTCGAGATAACGCACGCGCGGCGACTCGACGATGCCGAAATACTTCTTGGCGGCGGTGATGACGCCGGGATCGAGCTCGACGGTGTCGATCTTCACCTCCGGCATGAAGCGGCCGAGATAGGTCGAGATCGAGCCGCCGCCGAGACCGAGCATCAGCACGGTCTTGATCTCGCGCGGATAGGCGACCGCGACCGTCATCGCCTGGGTGTACTTTACTGGCAGGTCGTCCGGGTCCTTCAGGTTGGTCACCGACTCCGTGTAGTTCCAGCCCTTGAGCTGGAACGACATGGTCAGCTCGGCACCGCGCTTGCTGATGAAGATGTCGTTGTACTCGGTCTCGATGCGCGTCACACGGCCGTCCTTCTGCGCCAGGACGGCGGCGCGGGCCGCGGCGTCGATCAGGTCCTCCGCACGCACCGGGTTGCCGCCTGCGAGCAACAGCAAGGCGACTGCGCCAATGGCGACGCCTGACAGCGCGCGCCGTCGCAGCAGCGCCGTCGCGGCCACCAGCGCGAGCCCGGCCACGATCCCCGCGACGCCGAGCGTGATGGTGATGGCGCGCGAGCCGATCGACGGAATGAGAAAGAAGGTGGTGCCGAGCGTGCCGACGATCGAGCCGGCGGTCGAGATGCCGTAGACGGTGCCCGACACCATGCCGGATCGCTGTGCCGAGGACAGGAGCAGCCGGATCGCGAACGGCGAATACATGCCGAGGAAGGTGACCGGGAAGAACATGATGGCGAGCGCGGACAGGAGGCTTCCGGCCTTCACGTCGTCGACGCCGGCCAGCACCAGCTCGAGCAGCAGTCTGGCGAATGCCGGAAGCAGCAGGATGTAGAACGAGCCGATCAGCACCGTGGCGCCCAGCACGCCGGCAGAGGCGGTGCGGTCGGCGAGCCAGCCGCCGATGAAGTAACCCACAGTCAGGGCAGCCAGCACCGTCGAGATCAGCGAGGCCCAGGTATAGATGCCGCTGCCGAAATAGGGGTTGAGGTAGCGCGAGCCCAGCATCTCGAAGCTCATGACGATCGCACCGGTCACGAACGCCACGAGGTAGATCAGCGCGGTAAAGGAGGCGGGGACGCGGCGGGCTTCGCTGGCGCTTCCCGGTTGCACGCTTGGTTCGTTCACGAAACACCCCGTTGGCCCGGAACCGAGGCGCGGCCACCCGCGACGAACTTTGTATCAAGCAGGGGTGGGCGGCGAAACGGTCAGATGCTGCCGTCAAATGACGCGACGAGCCCCCGAATTCCTCAATCGGCGCATATCTTTGCCGGGGTCTGCACTTTCCGCCCGGATGCGCTATATCTCGCAGCGATGATCCTCCGGAGACGTCCCATGGCCCTTGCCTCGCGTCGGTTCGCGGTTTTCCTGGCTGTTGCCGTGCTGTTGCCGGCACTCGGGCCGGGCGCCCAAGCCCAGGATGGCCGGCAGGACAACCGGGTGGTCCCGTCCTCGCCCGGGGAGCTGAAGCTGTCCTATGCCCCGGTGGTCAAACGGGTCGCGCCGGCGGTGGTCAACGTCTACGCGGCCAAGGTCGTCGCCAACCGCAATCCGCTGCTCGACGATCCGTTCTTCCGCCGCTTCTTCGGCGGCAACGGCCAAGGCATCCCGCGCGAGCAGGTGCAGCGCTCGCTCGGCTCCGGCGTGATCGTCGACGCCGGAGGCTTCGTGGTCACCAACAACCACGTCGTCGAGGGTGCCGATCAGGTCAAGATTTCGCTCTCCGACAAGCGCGAGTTCGAGTGCACCATCGTCCTCAAGGACAGCCGGTCCGATCTCGCGGTGCTCAAGGTCAAGGACGGCCGCGAGCGCTTCCCGGTGGTCGACTTCGGCGATTCCGATGCGGCGCAGGTCGGTGACGTCGTGCTCGCCATCGGCAATCCGTTCGGCGTCGGCCAGACGGTGACCCACGGCATTGTTTCCGCGGTCGCCCGCACCCAGGTCGGCATCACCGACTACCAGTTCTTCATCCAGACCGACGCCGCCATCAATCCCGGCAACTCGGGCGGCGCGCTGGTCGACCTGGGCGGCAAGCTGATCGGCATCAACACCGCGATCTTCTCGCGTTCCGGCGGCTCGCAAGGCATCGGCTTCGCCATTCCGGCCAACATGGTCAAGGTGGTGGTCACCTCGGCCAAGGACGGCGGCAAGACGGTGCGGCGGCCCTATCTCGGCGCCCGCCTGCAGGCGGTGACGCCCGAGATCGCCGACAGCCTCAATCTCAAGCGGCCGGCCGGCGCGCTGGTCTCCACGGTGACGCCCAACAGTCCAGCGGCGCGTGCGGGGCTCAAGCCCGGCGACCTCATTACCGCGATCGACGGTCTGCCGATCGACGATCCCAACGCCTTCGACTATCGCTTTGCGACAAAATCGCTCGGCGGCCAAGCGCAGGTCGGCGTTACTCGCGCCGGCAAGGAGTCGAAGCTCGCCATTCCGCTCGAGACCGCGCCCGACACGAAGCGCAATGCGATCACGATCGCGTCGCGCTCGCCGTTCCAGGGCGCGACTGTCGCGAACCTCTCGCCGGCGCTCGCCGACGAGCTGCAGCTCGACCAGTCGGCGGAGGGGGTGGTCATCACCGAGATCTCCGACAGGTCCAGCGCGCAGGTGATCGGCTTCCGCAAGGGCGACGTCGTGTTGGCGGTCAACGACACGACGATCGAATCGACGGCCGATCTCGAGCGCGTCGCCAAGGCCGGCGCGCGGCTCTGGCGCGTCACGCTGGTGCGCGGCGGTCAGAAGATCTCCGCGACCTTCGGCGGATGAGGTCGTGGCCACGCGCGCGAAATCGGGGGGACCGAGCCTGTTCGCGGCGGCGGGCCTTGATCGCGACGCGCCGCGGCCGCTCGCCGACAAGCTGCGCCCTGCCAGGCTGAGCGAGGTCGTTGGCCAGGATCACCTGCTCAGTCCCGACGGCGCGCTCACCCGCATGCTGGAGACGCGCACGCTGGGTTCGCTGGTGTTCTGGGGTCCGCCGGGGACCGGCAAGACCACGGTGGCGCGGCTCCTCGCCGACGCGACCGAGCTGCATTTCGAGCAGATCTCCGCGGTGTTCTCCGGCGTCGCCGACCTGAAGAAAGTATTCGACGCCGCGCGCGCGCGGCGCGAGACCGGCACCGGCACGCTTCTGTTCGTCGACGAGGTGCACCGCTTCAACCGCGCCCAGCAGGACTCGTTCCTGCCGGTGATGGAGGACGGCACCGTCGTGCTGGTCGGCGCCACCACCGAGAATCCCTCGTTCGAGCTCAACGCGGCGCTCCTGTCGCGGGCGCGCGTCCTGGTGTTCAAGCCGCTCGATGCCGCGGCGATCGAGAAGCTGCTGGCGCGTGCGGAGGAGGTCGAAAGCAAGCTGCTTCCGCTCGATGCCGACGCGCGCGCCTCGCTCATCCGCATGGCGGACGGCGACGGCCGCGCCTCGCTCACCCTCGCTGAGGAGGTCTGGCGCGCCGTCCGCAAGGGCGAGACGTTCGACGCCGCCAAGCTCCAGGAGGTGGTGCAGCGCCGCGCGCCGATCTACGACAAGTCGCAGGACGGCCACTACAACTTGATCTCCGCCCTGCACAAATCGGTGCGCGGCTCCGATCCCGACGCGGCGCTCTACTATCTCTGCCGCATGCTCGACGCCGGCGAGGACCCGCTCTTCATCGCGCGCCGGGTCGTGCGCATGGCCATCGAGGACATCGGCCTTGCCGATCCGCAGGCTCTGGCGATCTGCAACGCCGCGAAGGATGCCTACGACTTCCTCGGCAGCCCGGAAGGGGAGCTCGCCATCGCTGAGGCGGTGATCTATGTCGCGACGGCGCCGAAGTCGAATGCCGCCTACATGGCCTATGGTGCGGCGATGCAGACTGCGAAGGAAGCGGGCTCGCTGCTGCCGCCCAAGCACGTCCTCAACGCGCCGACCAGGCTGATGAAGGCGGAAGGCTACGCCGCCGGCTACGACTACGACCACGACGCGCCCGACGCCTTCTCCGGCCAGGACTATTTCCCGGAGGCGCTCGGCCGCCAGACCTTCTACGATCCGCCCGAGCGCGGCTTTGAGCGTGAGATCAGGAAGCGGCTGGATTACTGGGCGAAGCTGCGCAAAGAACGGAACTCCACATAATGCGTCTCGAGTTGTGTTTGGCTGCCGCCCTCGCGGCCCCTCTGACGTTTGCCTGTGTGAGCGCGCAGGCTGCCGAGACTTGGACCGGCCGCTGGGCGACCGATCCCGCGTCGTGCTCCGCTCTCGGTGCGTCGGGCTCGACTCTCTATGCGAGTGACTCTTCGCTGCGGCTCGGCGATACATCGTGCCGGATCGGCAAGATCTACAAGGTCGGCAAGTCGGTGCACATCCAAGCCCATTGCTGGGAGGGTGGCGAGAACCGCGACATCTCGGTGACGCTGACGATGCAACAGGCCTCCGGCGGCGAGCGGCTGGCCGTGACCTGGGGCACCGCGCCGGTCAAGGACATGCGGCGGTGTCAATAACCGAAGCCCCGCACGACGCCGGTTCGGTGCTCGGGCATCGGCCGTTTGCGCTGTTCTGGTTCGCGCGCATCGCCTCGATCCTGTCGTTTCAGATGCTGGCGGTCGCGGTCGGGTGGCAGCTCTATGCACTGACCGGCAGTGCGCTCGATCTCGGTCTGATCGGCCTGGCGCAATTCGTGCCCATGCTCGTGCTGACGCTGCTGGTCGGGCATGTCGCCGATCGTTACGAGCATCGGCTGATCCTGCTGACCTGTCAGCTTGTCGAGGCAGTCGCCGCAGCGATTCTCGTGCTCGAGACGACGAGCGGCCAGGTCGATCGGCTGAGCATCTTTGTGGTGATGGCGGCCGTCGGCGCCGCGCGCGCGTTCGAGCTGCCGACCATGGCGGCGATCATCCCGAGCCTGGTGCCGCGGCCGCTGGTTCCTGTCGCCACCGCGTGGTCCGCCTCGGCCAACCAGACGGCGCAGATCGTCGGCCCCGCGGTTGGTGGGCTCCTCTACATGCTCGGCCCGGTCGTGGTCTACGCCACGGGCATCGTCGCCTGGTGCGCCGGCAGCGCCCTGATCGCGATGATCCCGGCCGACCCGCGCGAGCGCTTCAACGAGCCGTTCAACATGAAGTCGCTGTTCGGCGGCTTTCACTTCGTCAAGCACGACCGCGTCATTCTCGGCATCCTGTCGCTGGACCTGTTCGCGGTGCTGCTCGGCGGGGCGACCGCGCTGCTGCCGATCTTCGCCCGCGACGTGCTGGGGACCGGTCCGTGGGGACTGGGCCTGCTGCGCTCCGCGCCCGCGGTCGGGGCGCTGGCGATGTCCCTGGTATTGGCGCGGCGGCCGCTCAAGCCGCCGATCGGCCCGACCTTGTTTCGGGTCTTGCTCGCGTTCGGCGCAGCTACGATTGTGTTCGGCCTGTCGACCCATCTCATTCTGTCGCTCTGCGCACTGGCCGTGTTGGGCGCCGCCGACGTGGTCAGTGTGGTCATCCGCTTCTCTCTGGTACAATTGCGCACGCCGGACGCGATGCGCGGCCGGGTGAGCGCCGTGAACGCCCTGTTCGTCGGTACCACCAATACGCTCGGCGATTTCGAGTCGGGCGTCGTTGCGGCGCTGCTCGGCGCGGTTTGGGCCGTGGTGGTCGGCGGCGTCGGGACAATCGCGGTCGCGGTGATTTGGATGATGGTCCTGTTTCCGGAGCTGCGGCGCTTGCATTCGTTTGAGGACATCGCGGCCACGCCGGCGACGGATAATACGAAGCGAGGCGCGGCATGACCGGGGCGCAGCCGAAGCCGTCGACCGGGGTGCAAACGGTCACTGTGACCGGCGATGAGTCCGGGATGCGTGTCGACCGTTTTCTCGAGGCGCGTTATCCCGGCCTGTCGTTCAGCCATATCCAGCGCATCATCCGCAAGGGCGAGCTGCGCGTGAACGGCAAGCGCGCCCAGCCCAAGGACCGGCTGCAGGCCGGGCAGGCGGTGCGCATCCCGCCGCTCAAGCTCGATGCGCCGAAACCACGGGCCGAGGGCTCGGACGCCGACAAGACGCGCGCGTTCCTCAAGTCGATCACGCTCCACGAGGACGACGACGTGCTCGTCCTCAACAAGCCGATGGGGCTCGCGGTGCAGGGCGGCTCCGGCACCACGCGCCATATCGACGGCATGCTCGAGGTGCTGCGCGGGCCGGGGCGGGACGCGCAGCGGCCGCGCCTCGTGCACCGGCTCGACAAGGACACCGCCGGGTGCCTGCTGGTCGCCAAGACGCGCTTCGCGGCGGCTGCGCTCGCCAAGACGTTCCGCTCGCGTGCGGCGCGCAAGATCTATTGGGCGCTGGTCGCCGGTGTGCCCAAGCCGAGGCAGGGCCGCATCTCGACTTACCTCGCCAAGGAGGAGCGCGAGGAGGACAGCTTCATGCGCGTCGCCAAGCACGGCGACGAGGGTGCGAGCCACGCAGTCACCTACTACGCGGTGGTCGAGACCGCCGCCAACCGGCTCGCGTGGATCTCGCTCAAGCCGGTCACCGGCCGCACCCACCAGCTGCGCGCGCACATGTCCCACATCGAGCATCCGATCGTCGGCGATCCGAAATATTTCTCCAAGGAGAACTGGGAGTTGCCGGGCGGCATGCAGAACAGGCTGCATCTGCTGGCGCGCCGCATCGCGGTGCCGCATCCGCGCGGCGGCACCATCGACGTGACCGCGCCGCTGCCGCCGCACATGCAGCAATCGTGGAATCTGCTCGGATTCGACGCCAAGCGATACGACCCGATCGTCGAGGCGCCGGAGGAGTAACGTCGGCGTGATGGGAACTGGTTCGGGCGGCGCTTTGTTCTTATGTCGAAGGCGAGCGAGATAAGCCCATGGTCCGATACATCGCGATCGCAGGAGCGTTGCTGACACTGGCCGGCCCGGTCGACGCCCGGGATCGTGGCTATCCCTACTCCATCATGAACCCCGAGCCGGGAACGCGCGAAGCGACGCGCGCGGCTCGGCCCTTGGCCAGCACCTTGCGCGAGCCGCGCGCGCGTGTGCGGCTGTCGCATCGCGGCGCACGATCGGCCCGGCGCGGCTCGGGTTATGTTCCGAATCTCACGCTGCCAAAAACCCAGGCGATCCCGCCGGTCGCCACGAGTCAGCCGCCCACGCCACTGACGCAGCCGCGGGCCGCCGACACCATCGTTCCAGGCTACGGTTCCGTTCCCAACCTGCCGCCGGCGGTCGCGGGACGGCGCGAGACATTCCAGGACCGCGCCGCGCGTTGCCATCACCAGATGGGCGTCTACGGCGTGCCGAACAGCCAGACCACCGCCTACATGGGCGCCTGCGCCAATTAAATCGATCTCTGTCGCAACGCATACGAGCCTCCACAAGGCTGCAAACGCCGCTCCTTGACAGGCAACCAAATGGTTGCATATTGTCGCTCATGGATGAGGTGTTCAGGGCGCTTGCCGACCCGAGCCGACGGGAACTGCTCGACCGCCTGTACGCCGACAACGGTCAGACGCTGAACGAGTTGTGTGCGCGGCTTGCCAAATCTGGACTCCAGATGACGAGGCAGGCCGTCAGCAAGCACCTCGCCATTCTCGAAGACGCCAATCTTGTCGCCACCGTGCGGCGGGGGAGGGAGAAGCTGCACTACCTCAATCCGGTGCCGATCCACGAGATCGCCGAACGCTGGATCAAGAAGTTCGAGCGCACGCGACTGCAGGCGCTCAGCGAGTTGAAACGAAGCCTGGAGCAGCGCGATGAGTGAGTCGAACAAGTCGAGTTTCGTCTACGTGACCTACATTCGCACCACGCCGCAAAAGCTGTGGGATGGGTTGACCAAGCCCGAGTTCACGCGCCAGTTCTGGGTCGCGACCTGGCAGGACTGCGAATGGAAGGTCGGATCGCCGTGGCGCATCATGGCTCCCGACGGACGCGTCGCCGATGCCGGCGAGGTTCTGGAGATCGATCCGCCGCGCCGCCTCGTGCTGTCGTGGCGCAACGAGTTCAAGCCGGAGCTGCGCGAGGAGGGTTTTTCGCGGATGACGTACCTGCTCGAGCCGCAGGGCGACATGGTCAAGCTCACGGTGACGCACGAGATCGATCGGCCCAAGGCCAAGTTCATCGAGGCGGTGTCCGGCGGCTGGCCGCTCATCCTCGCGAGCCTGAAATCGCTGCTGGAGACCGGGCAATCTCTCGAAGCCACGCGGCAGTGGCCCAAGGACAAGTAGGGGGTCGTCATGTCGGACAATCCATCATTCGTCTACATCATCTACATTGCCTCGACCGCCGAGAAGGTCTTCCAGGCGCTGACCGACGCCGATATGTCCGAGCGCTACTGGGTCGGCAACCGGCTCCAGTCCGACTGGAAGGTCGGCTCGCCGTTTGCTCTCAAGCTCAAGCGCGAGAGCAACCGTGTCACCGGGACGGTGCTCGAAGTCGATCCACCGCGGCGGCTCACCTATACCTTTCATTCGCAACACGACGGCCTGGAAAGCGAGGGGCCGTCGCGAGTCACCTTCGAGATCGAGGACCAGAAGGACCAGGTGAAGCTCATGATCACCCACGATCAGTTCGCGCCCGACAGCAAGGTGTTCGAGCATATCAGCCGCGGCTGGCCGCTCGTTCTGTCGAGCCTCAAGAGCTTTCTCGAGAGCGGACGCGTCCTGCGCGCGCCGTGGTACGAGGAGGCCGATGCCGCATGACCGATGCCAGCAAGTTCAAGCCGCAGACGATCTACGTCATCCACATCGCGTCGACGCCCGAGAAGGTGTGGCAGGCGCTGACCGATCCAGCCTTCACGCGGCAGTATTTCGGCGGCTTCGCCGTCGACGTCGAGCCGCGCGAGGGCGGGACGTTCTACCTCCGGTATCCGGACGGGCGCGTCCACATATCCGGGCGCGTCATCGAGTGGTCGCCACCGCGACGCTTGGTCTGCACCTGGCTGGTCGAGGGGATGCCGGGATTCGATCAGCTCCCGGAATGCCTCGTGACCTACGACATCGAGCCGGCCGGCGGCGCCGTGAAGCTGACCATGACCGAGGCGCATTCCTGGGACGTGCCGGAGGACATCCTCGCCGGCGGACGTCAGGGTTGGCCGGCGATCCTGTCGAGCCTCAAGACCGTGCTCGAGACCGGCAAGCCCCTGGAGACCAAAATGCAGCCGCCGAAGGGATTCATGGAAGCAGTCCAGCGCGCCATTGCGGAACAACCGTGGAAGCGCTCAGCTTGACTTGATCAAGGTCTACGGAGCGTCACGATGCTCGACCACGTCTCGCTTGGCGTTACCGATCTCGACCGCAGCCGCCGCTTCTATGACGCGGCGCTGCGGCCGCTCGGCCTGGTGCGCATCCTCGACTTCGAGAACCGCGGCTCTGACTACGGCGCCGCGCCGAGCCAGCTCGGCGTCGAGTTCACGATCACGCGGGAAACGGACGTGCGGCCGCTGCGCGGCATGCACGTCTGCTTCCGGGCGCGCGACCGCACGGCCGTCGGCGAATTCCATCGCGCGGCGCTCGCCGCCGGCGGCCGCGATGACGGCGCGCCGGGGCTGCGGCCGAAATATCACGCCAGCTATTTTGGGGCGTTCGTGCTCGATCCCGACGGCCACCGCATCGAGGCCGTCTGTCACGCGCCTGAAACCGCCGATCATCGGCTTTGAACCGCGGGGCCGACGCCCGCCACTCACCCCTGAGGGACGCTTTACGCTGCGAGGGGGCGCATCATGACCAGTATGCTTCGGTTCATCGCAGTACTGGTCATGTTGGTGCTCGGCTTCGCCGGCCACAACGCCCGGGAAGCGACGGCCCAGACCGGCCAGGGTGAGCCGAGTGTCACCTGGACGGCGACGATCCCCGAGGGCTTTCCCCGCAACGTCTACACCTGGCGGCTGAAGCCGGACGGCAACTATGAAGAGGATGGGCGCGATGCCGAAACCGGACGGAGCGTCCAGCCGATGCTCTTCGGGCGCTGGACCGTCGACGGCGACCGCATGGTGCTGCGCCAGGAGGGATTCACCTACGTGTTCGACGGCGTGGTCGTCGGCGACCGCTATTCAGGAACGCTGTATCTCGGCTTGCGGCGCGTATCGCGCTTCTGCGCCATCAAGGGCGACGTCGTACCGCAACATTGCGACCTCGGCGTCGCGCTTGGCGGTCCTGACGCCCAACGGGGAGCGAGGTTAGCGCAGGCTGGCGTTGATCTTGTCGAGCGCCGCTGAGCCCGGGCAGAGCTCCTTCTCGGCGAGCGCATTGAGCGGCTTCTCCACCGTCTTGAGATGGTGGTGGAGGTCGACCGGATCCTGCGTCACGTAGAGGAGCCCGGTGACGATCTGGCCCTTGGCCGCGTGCTCGGCAAGGAACCCCATGGCGGCGACGCGGTCATGCACGTCGTATTCGTCGTTGAGCTTCTTCAGGGCGAGGCGGGAGCCGTCGTGCTGCTCGACGATCTGCACGGAGCCGGGCTCGTAATCGACCTTGATCGGCGCGCGCGCCGGCATGAAATCGAGTCGATTCACCGCTTCGTTGTGCTCGCGCACGTAATCAAAGCTCTTGGTCGAGCCGGCATGATTGTTGAAGGCGACGCAGGGCGAGATCACGTCGATGAAGGCCGCGCCCTCGTGCTCGATCGCCGCCTTGATGATCGGCACCAGCTGATGCTTGTCGCCGGAGAACGAGCGCGCGACGAAAGTCGCGCCGAGCTGCAGCGCCATCGCCGCGAGGTCGATCGAGTTGTCCGTGTTGGTGACGCCGCGCTTCGACTTCGAGCCGCGATCGGCGGTGGCCGAGAACTGGCCCTTGGTGAGGCCGTAAACACCGTTGTTCTCGACGATGTAGACCATATTGACGCCGCGCCGCAGTGCGTGGGCGAATTGGCCCAGCCCGATCGAGGCGGAATCGCCGTCGCCGGAGACGCCGAGATAGATCAGGTCGCGATTGGCAAGGTTGGCGCCGGTGAGCACCGACGGCATGCGGCCGTGCACCGAGTTGAAGCCGTGCGACAGCCCGAGGAAGTAGGTCGGCGTCTTCGACGAGCAGCCGATGCCGGACAGCTTCGCGACGCGATGCGGCTCGATCGACAGCTCAAAGCACGCGTCGATGATGGAGGCTGAGATCGAGTCGTGGCCGCAGCCGGCGCACAGGGTCGAGATCGAGCCCTCGTAGTCGCGGTGGGTATAGCCGAGCGCATTTTTCGGCAGGCCCGGATGATGGAACTGAGGCTTTGCGAGATAAGTCACGGCGTCACCTTCACGACATCACTTTGCGCAACGGCGCGATCTTGAGCTGGTCGAGATGATCGCCGATCGAGCGCGCAATGAAGCGCGCCGTGATCGGCGTGCCGTCATAGTGCAGTATCGGCACCAGCCGCACCGGATCAATGCCGCATTCGTTGACGATCAGCGAGCGCAGCTGCGCGTCGCGGTTTTGCTCGACCACATAAACAAAGTCATGGTCGGCGACGAAGCTGTTAACGCTCGAGTGGAACGGAAACGCGCGGATGCGCAGCCGGTCGACCAAGTGGCCGCGCGCCTCGATCAGGTGAATCGCCTCGTCCATCGCCGGCGCCGTCGAGCCGTAATAGATGACGCCGTACTTGGTGGGCTTGGCCGCGTTGGCCTGCAGCGGACGCGGCACCAGGTCCTTGGCGGTCTCGAACTTCCGGAGCAGCCGCTGCATATTGTCGACATACGGCCCCCCTTCCTCGGTGTACTTCGCGTAACGGTCGCGCGAGGTGCCGCGGGTGAAGAACGAGCCCTTGGTCGGATGCGTGCCGGGGTAGGTGCGGTAGGGGATGCCGTCCCCTTCGATGTCGAGATAGCGGCCGAAATCCTTGCCGGCCTCGAGCTCCGCGGCCGTCATCACCTTGCCGCGGTCATATTTGCGGCTGTCATCCCACTTGAACGGACGCGACAGGTGGTGGTTCATGCCGATATCGAGGTCGAGCATGACGAAGATCGGCGTCTGCAGCCGGTCGGCCAAGTCGAACGCGTCGGCGCCGAACTCGAAGGCTTCCGTCGGGTTCTCCGGGAGCAGCATGACATGCTTGGTGTCGCCATGCGATGCGTAGGCGCAAGAGAGGAGGTCGCATTGCTGGGTGCGCGTCGGCATGCCGGTCGACGGACCGGCGCGCTGCACGTCGAAGATGACGGCCGGGATCTCGGCAAAGTAAGCAAGGCCCAGGAATTCCTGCATCAGCGAGATGCCGGGGCCAGAGGTCGCGGTGAAGGAGCGGGCGCCGTTCCAGGCCGCGCCGATCACCATGCCGATCGAGGCGAGCTCGTCCTCGGCTTGGATGATCGCGTATTTGGCCTGCTTGGTCTCGGGATCGATGCGTAGCCGGCCGCAATGGCGCGTGAACGCATCGGCGAGCGACGATGACGGCGTGATCGGGTACCAGGCGCACACCGTCGCGCCGCCATAGACCGCGCCGAGCGCCGCGGCGGAATTGCCTTCGACGAAGACGCGGTCGCCCACCGCATTGGCGCGCTTGACGCGCAGCCCGAGCGGGCACGTAAGGTTTGCGAGCGCCCAGTCGCGGCCGAGATGCAGCGCATGCTTGTTCGGCTCGATCAGCTTCTCCTTGCCCTTGAACTGCTCGGCGAGGAGCTTCTCGATCTCGGCCACGTCCATGTCGAGCAGTGCGGAGAGGGCGCCGACATAGATGATGTTCTTGAACAGCTGGCGCTGGCGCGGGTCCGAGTATTCCTTGTTGCAGATCTCGGTCAGCGGCACCCCGATGACGTTGATGTCCTCGCGGAAGCGGCTCGCCGGCATCGGCTTGGTCGAGTCGTAGAGCAGGTAGCCGCCCGACTCGATCATGGCGACGTCCTTCTCGAACGTCTGCGGGTTCATCGCCACCATCAGGTCGACGCCGCCGCGCGCGCCGAGATGGCCCGCTTCGGTGATGCGCACCTCGTACCAGGTCGGCAGGCCCTGGATATTCGAGGGGAAGATGTTGCGCGGCGCGACCGGAACGCCCATGCGCATCACGGCGCGGGCGAACAGTTCGTTGGCGCTGGCCGACCCGGAGCCGTTGACGTTGGCGAACCGGACGACGAAGTCATTCACGCCGCTGATCGGGCTGGTCCTCGACATAGGTCATCCGCATGTGTCATTTCGATCAAGTATTTCTTCATGTCCCAGGCACCGGTCGGGCAGCGCTCCGCGCATAGCCCGCAGTGCAGGCACACGTCCTCGTCCTTCACCATGGCGCGGCCGGTCTTGAGCCCGTCCGCGACATAGAGGTCCTGCGTGAGGTTCACCGCCGGCGCCTGCAGACGCGTGCGCAGCTCGGCTTCCTCGCCGTTCATCGTGAAGGTGATGCAGTCCATCGGGCAGATATCGACGCAGGCGTCGCACTCGATGCACAGCGACGCGCTGAACACGGTCTGCACGTCGCAATTCAGGCAGCGATAGGCTTCCTTCAGCGCCAGGTTCGGGTCGTAGCCGAGCTCGACCTCCGCCCTGATGTCCTTGAGCGCGATGACCTTGTCCCGATGCGGCACCTTGAAGCGCTGGTCGAGGGAGATCTCGTTGTCGTAGCTCCACTCGTGGATGCCCATCTTCTGGCTGACGACGTCGACCGCCGGCAGGGGCCGATCGGCGATGTCCTCGCCGTGGCAGAACTTGTCGATCGACACTGCGGCCTCGTGGCCGTGCGCAACCGCCCAGATGATGTTCTTCGGACCGAACGCCGCGTCGCCGCCGAAGAAGATCTTCGGATGGGTCGACCGCATGGTCTTCGGATCGACCTTCGGCATGTCCCATTTGTCGAACTCGATACCGACGTCGCGCTCGATCCAGGGAAAAGCGTTCTCCTGGCCGACCGCGACCAGCACGTCGTCGCACGGGAAGTGCTGGTCCGGCTCGCCGGACGGCACCAGCTTGCGGCGGCCCTTGTCGTCGTATTCGGCCTTGACCTTCTCGAACACGACGCCGGTGAGCTTGCCGTTCTCGTGGGTGAACTCCTTCGGCACCAGGTAATTGAAGATCGGGATGTCCTCGTGCATGGCGTCCTCCTTCTCCCAGGGGGACGCCTTCATCTCCTCGAAGCCGGAGCGCACGATCACCTTCACGTCCTCACCGCCGAGCCGGCGCGACGAGCGGCAGCAATCCATGGCGGTGTTGCCGCCGCCAAGCACGATGACGCGCTTGCCGATCTTGTCGATGTGGCCGAACGAGACGTTGGACAGCCAGTCGATGCCGATATGGATGTTCTTGGCCGCTTCCTTGCGGCCGGGAATATCGAGGTCGCGCCCGCGCGGCGCGCCGCAGCCGACGAAGATCGCGTCGAAGCCTTCGGCGAGCAGCGCCTTCATGCTGTCGACGCGTCTGCCGCCGTGGAATTCGACGCCGAGGTCGAGGATGTAGTCGCATTCCTCATCGATCACGGTCTCGGGCAGCCGAAACTTCGGAATCTGGGTGCGCATCATGCCGCCGGACTTGGGGTCCTGGTCGAACACGACGCAGTGATAACCCATCGGCGCGAGATCGCGCGCGACGGTGAGCGAGGCGGGACCGCCGCCGATCAGCGCGATCCGCTTGCCGTTCTTTTGTGACGCCGGCCTCGGCAGGCGGGCGCGGATGTCGTCCTTGAAGTCGGCGGCGACGCGCTTCAGTCGGCAGATCGCGACCGGGTCCTTCTCGACCCGGCCACGCCGACAGGCGGGCTCGCAGGGACGGTCGCAGGTGCGCCCGAGGATTCCGGGAAACACGTTGGACTGCCAGTTGACCATGTACGCGTCGCTGTAGCGACCCGCGGCGATCAACCGGATATACTCAGGAACAGGCGTGTGCGCCGGACACGCCCATTGGCAATCGACCACTTTATGGAAGTAGTCCGGCGCCCCAATGTCTGTGGGCTTCATCTACTCCTCGTTCACGCGCCCCTCGGAGGAACAGGCGTCGCGTGACGCAGCGTGGTTCTTCCCCGTTGGTTCGGCATTTGATGTTTCCGAATCCGGCTTTGAATTTGGAATAATTTTAGTGGCTCGGGGAGGGGAGCGCCACCGCTACCAACGGATATCTGCGTTTCACATATGTCGCTTGTCGCCGGGCGCAACACAGCGGCGCGCGTGCGTCGCGAAAAAGTCGCTGTTGCGCTGCCGCGATCTGGCCTTTATGTGCGCTGCAACAAGGTAGCCGAGCCCGCCATGCGCGACATTTTTGAAGACATTTTCGCCAATCCGCCGCTCGACCCCGTCGAGGCGGCGCGCCGCGCGGTGCGGCCGCAACTGCGAAAGCGGTTCTATGAACGGGCCGAGGTCACGGAGACTGCCGACCAATTTGGCGTCGCTCTGGACGGCCGTCCAGTTCTCACCCCGGCGCGCAAGCCGCTCGCCGCGCCATCGCGGTCGCTCGCAGCGCTGCTGGCGGAGGAGTGGAACGCGCAGAGCGAGGTCATCGATCCGGCGACCATGCCGCTGACGCGGCTCGCCAACACCATCATCGACGGCGTCACCGTCGCGAAGCCGGAGGTCGCCGCGGAAATCGCAAAATATCTTGGCGCCGATCTCGTGTTCTATCGTGCCGACACGCCGGAGGGGCTGGTCGCGCGCCAGTCCGCGGCGTGGGATCCGATGCTCGACTGGGCACGCGAGACGCTCGGCGCCCGCTTTGTGCTGTCGCAAGGAGTCATGCATGTTCCGCAGCCGAAGAGTGCGATGGTGGCGGCGGCCGCAGCGATCCCGCGCGACGACGCGTGGCGCCTTGGAGCGCTGCATGCGGTCACCACGCTGACCGGCTCCGCGCTGATTGCGCTCGCGCTGATGCACAAGAGGCTCTCCGTCGACGCCGCCTGGGCGGCCGCTCACGTCGACGAGGACTGGAACATGGAATTCTGGGGCCGCGACACCCTCGCTGTGGAGCGTCGCGCCTTCCGGTTCAAGGAGATGCAGGCGGCCGCCAGCGTGCTGCAGGAGGTTCCGTAACCGGGACCCCTCGCCAGGGGCCCCCTCCGTCCACAATAAAGCGTAAATTAAGATTGTTGCTACCTGTGGTTAGTAGTATGACACCGGGCACATTTCCCAACGGGGCGGTGGGGCGCCGCCACGTGTAACTGGTCCCTCCGGCGGTCCTCCGGCAATTGCGAGACGTTGATCATGAGCGCGCAAGCGGGCGTCGCTACCGCTGTGCTGTCGAGCACGCTCGGCGGCCTGGCTGCTGTGGCCACGCGCTTCATGGCCCACGACCTGGACCCGGTGACGATCGCGGCATTCCGGTTCGGCGGCGGCTTTCTCTGCCTGCTGCCGATCGCCGTTGCGCTGCGCAGCCGCTGGCCGGAGCGGCGAGATTTTCTCGGCGTTTCGCTGCTCGGATTGATGTTCTTCGCGTTTTTCTTCATCGTCTACAACATCGCCCTTGCGCACACGACGGCGGCGCGGGGCACGCTCGCGCTCTCCACCTTGCCGCTGTTGACGATGGTGGTGGCGGCGGCGCTGCGCGCCGAGCCGCTGACCGTGCGCAAGACGTCGGGCGTGCTGATCGCCATGGCGGGTGTCGCGATGGCGCTCGCGGCCGGCCTCGGTCACGCGCCGCCGGGTGCATGGCGCGGCGACCTCCTGATGGTCGGCGGCACGCTCTGCATGGCGTTCTACAACGTCTGGTCGGGGCCCTACATTGCGCGGTCGAGCCCGCTCGGTTTCGTCACCGCCTGCATGGGCGTCGGCGGCGCGGCGCTGGTGCTGTTCTCGGTGGTGAACGGCGGCTTTGTCGCGGTCGGATCGTTTGCCTCGCCGCAATGGCTGGCCGTGGCCTATCTCGCCGCGTTCGGCGGGGCGCTCGGCTTCTATCTGTGGATCCGCGCGCTCGAGCTGACTACACCGACCCGCGTCGCCAACTCCATGGCGTTCAATCCGGTCGCTGCCTCGATCGGCGCCGCCGTCGTCCTCGGCGAGCCGATCGGCGTGAACGTCGCCATCGGCATTGTCGCAGTGTTCGTCGGCATCTGGCTCGCCTCGACCGAGGCATCGCGCACCACGGCCGCTTGATCCCAGTTCTTTCCAATTCGTTAACGCTGGCGTCCGAGTTAACGGTTGGTTCACGGCGCGCGATTAGGCTGTGTGTGCAAGTCCACCCAAGCCAGGACAGCCGCCGTGGACATCGTGGTTTCGCCGAACCTCGTCTCGCTCAACCCGCAATCCAGCTCGCATGCGGGCGCGCTGGCGCCTGGCGACGTGGTCGATGCGGTCGTGCTGGCGCTGCTCGAGAACGGCAAGGCGCGGCTCGCAGTCGCCAACACCATCATCGATGTCCTCACCAAGGTGCCGCTCGAGGCGGGCGCCACGGTGCGCCTTGCGGTCAAGCACACCAACGAGGGCATGCAGCTCGTCATCGTCGATCCGGGCAGCGGCCCCGGCAAATCCGGCGTGGCGATGCCCGCGTCGGCGGGCGGTGGCGCGCAGCCCAATGTCGGCACGCCGACCTCGCCGGCCGGGACCGGCATAGCGACCGCGGATGCTTCTGGAAAAATCTCCGCGAACGCAGCGGCGCTCCCGTTGCCGGACGGGCAGGAGCCGGCGTCCGTGCGTACCCCATCGCCAGCGGCGGCGCTGACCACCGCCGTCCGTATCGCGGCGGTGCGCCAGGATGGGCTCGCCCCGCTGTTCGCCGATCTGGGCGAGGCGGTGCAATCGCCGGCCTTGCCTGCCGCGGTCCGTGAGGCGGCGGCGCAGCTTCTCGCCATGCGCGTTCCGGTGCAGGCGGAAGAGCCGGTCGACCCTGCCGTTGTGTCCCGCAATCCGAGCGTCGCCGGCGGCGTGCCGGTGAGCCCGCGCGAGGGCGACGTTGCGCCGGCGCCTGCCGCCAAGGTTTCGGCCGACGATGTGAAGGCGGCGCTCCGCCGCTCCGGCCTGTTCCTGGAGACCAATCTCGCCGCTGCTGCCGCCGCCGATGCGGCGCCGACCGCGCCGCCGCCGAACGACCTCAAGGCGGCGCTGGCGGTGTTTCGGCAGATCCTGAAAACCTGGCTCGACGACGACGGCGCCCCGCTGCCGCGCGACGGCGCGCCACCGACCTTGCGCGATGCGCCGTCGCTGGTGCCCGGGCTGCGTCTGCCGGCCGAGCCGGCGAAGGATCCATTGGCCAAGTTGGGGGCGCAGCAATCGACCCAGACCCAGGCTCCGGACGTGCCGGCCCACGTGGCGCCGCCGCCGCCTTATCGTGGCGCGCCCACCACGCCGCAGCCGCCGTCGGCGCCATCGATCGTGCCGGACGACACGCCGCACGACATCGGCGCCAAGCTCCTGGCCGAGACCGATGCCGCGCTCGCCCGCCAGACATTGTTGCAGGCGGCCTCGCTCGAGCGCAGCGACGCGCAGGCGCCGCGCAATGACGCGTCCGGGCCGCGCTGGCATTTCGAGATTCCGTTCGCGACGCCGCAAGGGACTTCCATTGCCCAGTTCGAGGTCTCCCGCGACGGCCGCCATGCCCCGCCCAAGGGTCAGTCGGCGACCTGGCGGGCCCGCTTCTCCTTCGACGTGGAGCCGGCCGGCCCGGTGCATGCGCAGGTCGCCCTGACCGGAGCGCGCACCGCGGTGACCCTGTGGGCCGAGCGGCCGGGTACCGCCGCGCAGTTGCGCGAGAACGCGGCACTATTGTCGAGCGCGTTGCGGGACGCCGAGCTTGATCCCGGCGACGTCATGGTGCGCGACGGCATGCCGCCGCGGCCGCAGGTCCAGGCGCCGGCCGGACGCTTCGTGGACCGCGCGTCATGAGCGGCTATCCGAACATTCCGCTCGCGGTCGCGCTGCACTATGAGAAGCCCGGCGCGCCGCGCGTGGTCGCGACCGGCAAGGGCGCGATCGGCAGCAAGATCATCGAGGTGGCGCGCGCCCACGGCGTGCCAATTGAGGAGAACCCGGGCCTCGCGCAGGCGCTGTCGGAGGTCGAGCTGGGCGATGAGATCCCGGTCGAACTCTACCGTGCCGTCGCCGAGGTGCTCACCTTCATCCTGCGGGTCGGCTCCGGCAAGCGCTGACCCGGCGCATATCCCGGAAAAGTGGCCGCCGGTTTTCCGATTAGGATATGCGCCAGCGCAAGAATCCTCCCGTTGTAAAAGCCGCAAATTTATCGGACATTGCCGCTCCAGGAGCGGCCTGTGCGCGTTCTTTTCCTCAGCATTTTCATTGGCTTGGTAGCGGGCCTTGTAACCGCAAGCGAGGCGCCGGCGCAGACCCGGCGGGCGCTGGTCGTCGGCGTCAACGACTACCAGAACGTGCCCCGGCTGGCGAAGGCGGTCGGCGACGCGCAGGCGCTGAAAACCTCGCTCGAGAAGCTGGGCTTCTCTGTCGATTTGCTGGTCAATCCGGACCGCCGCGCGTTCAACCTCGGTGTCTCGGCGTTCACCGCCAAGCTCAGGCCCGGCGACGTCGCGCTGTTTCATTTCTCCGGCCACGGTGTGTCGCTCGACGGCGAGAACTTCCTGCTGCCGATCGACGTGCCGAAACCGGGCGGCGCCGACAAGGAGGTGCTCAAGGCGGAGTCGTTCGGCCTGTCGAGCCTGGTCGAGCGCATCCGCGCCTCGAACGCGCGCACCACGATCCTCATTCTCGACGCCTGCCGCGACAATCCTTATGCGACGGCCGGCACGCGCTCGACGGGCGGCCGCGGCGGCCTCGTCAGCGTGCAGCCGCCGAAAGGGCCGGGTGGCATCTTCATTCTCTACTCCGCCGGCTACGGCCAGACCGCGGCCGATCGTTTGGCCGACAACGATCCCGAGCCGACCTCGGTCTACACCCGCACGCTGTTGCGCAAGATCGGCGTCGAAGGCAAGGCGATCACTGATCTCGCGCGCGAGGTGCGCGAAGACGTCGAGGCACTGGCCAGCACCATCCGCCACGAGCAGCGGCCGGCCTATTACGACGAGCTGTCCGGTCCGCCGTTCTACTTCGCGCCGCCGCGCGAGCAGGCGGCGTCGCCGGACCGCGCGCGCGAGGTCGAGCTTGCGTTCTGGAACTCGATCAAGGACTCGCGCTCCGCGGCGCTCTACCGCGAATATCTCGAAAAATTCGGCGAGCGGGCGACCTTCGCCTCGATCGCGCGCACCCGGCTCGACGAGCTGCGCGCCGCCGAGCCGCAGCCGCTGCAAGCAACGACGTCGCAGCCCACCCCGGCAGGCGCGGTCGCGAGCTTCAGGCCGAGCTTCGACTGCACGACCAGTCTCGGGCCGACCGAGCAGGCGATCTGCGGCAATGCCGCGCTCGCGGCGCGCGACCGCATCATGTCCGAGCTGTATTACCGGCAGATGGACGCGCTGACCGACGACCAGCGGCTTGCACTGCGTGGCGACCAGCGCGGCTGGCTCGCCCGGCGCCGCGACTGCGAGCGCGGCCCGCCGGAGCGGCTCCCCCGCCGCCTCCCCCCGGGTTACGACGTGCGGATCGCCCAGCCGCAACGTGGGGGGGCGCTCCCGCCCGCCGGGGGCCTGGTACGCCCCCCGC
>Ga0081540_1000735_pt1 | contig 30170 bp, 34 predicted proteins | sample TabmetS2T1R1_FD_71024 | JGI IMG/M metagenome (GOLD analysis project Ga0081540, IMG submission 71024) | Tabebuia heterophylla rhizosphere microbial communities from the University of Puerto Rico - S2T1R1 | ecosystem: Host-associated > Plants > Roots > Rhizosphere ...
TACAAGGGTCTCCAGCGATGCTGTCATCTCGTGCTCCAATCACGAGGTTGCAGGGCTGGAGGCCCTTTCTTTGCCGTCAGGCGTCGCTCCTGCTCGCGGAGCGAACCCGCATCAAGCCTCTAGGGCGCGGCGCCGCCGTCCGGCGGGATCTCGTAGCCCTTCGCCGGCAGTGAAGCCGAAAGCGGGCGGCGCGGAAGCTGGGCGCGCGCGGGCGTCGAACTCGCGCTCGCCCGTCCCGCGGTACTCGTCCGCGCCGTCGCCGAGGCCGCCCATTCGACCCGCTCGGGGGTAAAGGAGAGCAGCGCCTGCCAGGTGTCGGTGCCGATTTTGCCGTCGACTTCGAGCCCGTGCGCTTCCTGGAAGGCGCGCACCGCGGCCCGCGTCTGGTTGCCGTAGATCCCGGTAACCGGTACTTCCTCGCCGGCCCCAACCAGGTGCTCCTGCGCCCAAACGACCATGTCGCCCTTGCTGCCGCGCTTCAGCAGCGGGTGTTCGACTTCGACCCGGAAGCCGGTGACCGGCTTCAGTGCCGACTTGGCGCCCAGCGCTCCCCACTCGCCCCCGGCCGTCTCCTGCCAGTCCCACCAGCTCGGCGGCAGGCCGCCGTAGCTGGCGGCGAAACGGCGGAACTGCATCAGCGCCGCGCTGCCGGGCGCTTCGTAGGTCTGGCCGATCGGGTAGATCGGGTGGCCCCAGATCCGGTTGTAGAGGTAGGTGTGCTCGTAGATCGCGCGGACCGAGGTGCCGATCGTCTTCCAGTACATCTGCGGCTGGTTGAACTGGGCGCCGCCCGGCCCGAGGAAGACCGAGTAGGGATAGGACGGGTGGTAGTCGACGTAGGGGAAGCCGGCGAGCGAGATCGGGTAGGTCTCGCCAACCGCGGCGCGCACGGTGCGCATGTAGAGATCGGCGGCGGCGTACCTGCCCTCGTAGTCGGCCTCCGCGTCGATCACGAAGCAGTCGGCGCCGCGCTGGACCGAGGTGACGGCGACCCGCGCCTCGGCTGCGGGATGGTCGCCGTAGACGAACTGCCAGGCGCAGACGTCGAGGCCACCGCGGTGCAGCCGTTCGACCAGCTGCCTGTTGAACTGGTTCCAGACCGTGGTGCCGTCGCCGGACTTGACGTAGACGGTGCCGATTCCGTTGCGCTTGGCGCGGGCGATCATCGCCGGCACGCTGCCGCCCTCGGACTTGGAGACGTACCAGATCCACATCCCCTGGCGGTCGAACGGGGTGTTGCGCAGGACCGGCGCTTCTTCGACCTGCCCGGCGCCGCCGGTGTCGGTGCTGACCGCGGCTTCGGCGGCCCCGGACGCGGGCAGGAGCAGGCACGCCGCGAGGGCGGCGATCAGCACCGGCGTCGCCAGCCCGCGGCGTCGCCTCCGAGTCGAGTTGAAGCTCACAGCACCTCTGATATCGACAACCCTTGCCTACGCAACACCCCCGCGCGGCGAAGTCGCGCCCCTCGCAAGCTCGCGTGCGCGCCGATGCAACCGATCTGCGGCCGGCTACGTACTGGTATCCCGATGAAGATCGCGATCGTCGGAACCGGCATCTCCGGCCTGGTGGCCGCCCACCGGCTGCACCGCGAGCACGAGATCGTCGTCTACGAGGCGGGCGGGCGGATCGGCGGCCACACTCACACCGTTCGTGTCGATACCGAGCCGGAGACCCACTGGATCGACACCGGCTTCATCGTCTTCAACGACCGCAACTACCCCAACTTCGAAGCGCTGCTGGCCGAGCTCGGGGTCGCCACCCAGCCCTCGCACATGGGCTTCTCGGTCTCCGACGGCTACGGCCGTTTCGAGTACTCGGGAACGCCGCGCGGCCTCTTCGCCCGGCGCTCGAACCTGCTCAACCCGACCTTCCTCAAAATGCTGCTCGACTGGCGCCGCTTCAACCGCGAGGCGCCGCAGCTGATCGGCCGCAACGGCAGCGCCCCCTCGCTCGGCCGCTGGCTCGAGCAGCGCGCCTACTCGCGCCAGTTCATCGAGCGGCTGATCGTCCCCCAGGCCGCCGCCGTCTGGTCCGCCGACCCGGAGCAGATGTGGAGCTTCCCGGCCAGCTTCATGGCCGAGTTCTTCGCCAACCACGGCATGTACACGCTGCGCGACCGGCCCCGGTGGCGGACCGTCCGCGGCGGCTCGCGCAGCTACGTCGAGGCGATCTCGGCGCCCTGGCGCGAGCGGGTACGGCTGCGGGCGCCGGTGCGGCGGATCGAGCGGCTGCCGGACCGGGTGCGGATCGAGGCCGAGGGCTGCGAGAGCGAGGACTTCGACCACGTCGTGATCGCCGCCCACTCCGACCAGGCGCTGACGATGCTCGCCGACCCCAGCCGCGCCGAGCGCGAGATCCTCGGCGCGATCCCCTACCAACCGAACGAAGTCGTCCTCCACACCGACGCCTCGCTGATGCCGCGCCGGCGCGCGGTCTGGTCGAGCTGGAACTTCCACCTCCCGGACGGCCCGGCGAGCGGGAGTACGGTCACCTACTGGATGAACAACCTGCAGCGTCTGAGGACCGACACCGACTTCTTCGTCACCCTCAACCGTGGCGCGGCGATCGACCCGGCGCGGGTGCTCCGCAGCTTCACCTACGACCACCCGATGTACACGGCGGCCGGGGTCGCCGCCCAGGCTCGCCACGCCGAGATCAGCAACGCTGCCAGACGCACCCACTACTGCGGCGCCTACTGGGGCTGGGGCTTCCACGAGGACGGCGTGGTCAGCACCCTGCGCGCCTGCGACGGGATCCCGGGCGCAGCGCCCGCCCCCGCTCAGCCGGTGATGGAGGCGCCGCCCGACGCCGAGCCCGAGGCGCTGGCGGCATGATCGCCTCCGCCGTCTACGAGGGCTGGGTCCGCCACCGTCGCTTTGAGCCGGTCCAGCACAGCTTCAGCTACCGCTTCTTCCTCACTTATCTCGACCTCGCCGAGCTGCCCCGCGTCCTCGACCGCTTCCCGCTCTACTCGGCCCGCCGGCCCGCCCCCGCCCGCTTCCGCCGCGGCGATCACCTCGGCGGCCCGGGGCGGCCGCTCGACGAGTGCGCCCGTGACGCCGTCGAGGCCGAGACCGGCACCCGTCCCGCCGGCCCGGTTCGCCTCCTCACCGGCCTGCGCTACCTCGGCCACTCCTTCAACCCGGTCAGCTTCTACTACTGCTTCGACGCCGCCGACGAGCGGGTCGAGGCGGTCGTCGCCGAGGTCGAGAACATCCCCTGGGGGGAGCGACATGCGTACGTACTTGCCCGGGGCCGGCGCGACGGTACTGTTTTGCGTGACGAGCTCGACAAGACTCTCCACGTCTCGCCCCTGATGGGAATGGATCAGACCTACGCCTTCAGCGCCACCGAGCCCGGCCCGCGGCTCTCGGTCCACATCGAGTCGCGCCCAAACGGAGGTGGCGGCGGTGCGAGCGGCGCCGGCAAGTCGTTCGACGCGACGCTCTCGCTGCGCCGGCGCGAGCTCAGCCAGCGGCTGATGGCGGGGCTGCTCGCCCGCTATCCGGCGACGTCGCTGCAGGTGGTGGTGAAGATCTACGCCCAGTCGCTGCGGCTGAAGCTGAAGGGCGCCCGCTACTTCCCGCACCCCGAGGGGAGCCGGCCGAAAGGGTTCATCTCACCGTGAGCGACGCGCTCTCGCGGACCGCCGTCGGCGCCGTGATGAGCCGGGTCAAGGCCGGCCGCATCGACGTCGTCGAAGGCGCCCGTGAACGCCGCTTCGGCCCGGCGGACGCCGAGCTGCGGGCGACGGTGACGATCAACGACCCGGCCGCCTGGCGCGGGCCGCTGCACGGCAGCGTCGGCCTCGGCGAGGGCTACGTCAACGGCCTCTGGGAGACCGACGACCTCGTCTCCCTGATCCGGATCGCCGCCCGCGAACTGCGTGAGCTCGACGGCTGGCGCGGCTTCGTCGCCCGCCCCCGCGGCGCCCTCCACAAGCTGCGCGGCGCGGTGCCGCGCAACACCCGCGACGGCGCCCGCGCCCACATCGCCGCCCACTACGACCTCGGCAACGACCTCTTCGCCGCCTTCCTCGACGAGCGGATGATGTACAGCTGCGCTTACTTCCCGAGCGAGCAGTCGAGCCTCGACGAGGCGCAGCTGGCGAAGCTCGACCGGATCTGCGACCGCCTCCGGCTCGGCCCCGACGTCCACCTGCTGGAGATCGGCAGCGGCTGGGGCGGGATGGCGATCCACGCCGCCCGCCGCAGCGGCTGCCGGGTGACGACGACGACGATCTCCCAGGCCCAGCACGAGCTGGCGACGCAGCGGGTCAAGGAGGCCGGGCTCGAGGACCAGGTGACGGTGCTGCTTGAGGACTACCGCGACCTCGACGGCCGCTTTGACCGGTTGGTCTCGGTCGAGATGATCGAGGCGGTCGGCTGGCAGTACTTCGACGAATACTTCCGCCGCTGCGACCAGCTGCTCACGGACGACGGCGCGATGCTGCTGCAGGCGATCACGATCGGCGACGAGATCTACGGGGTCGAGAAGGCGGCGAAGAGCTTCGCCAACACCCACGTCTTCCCCGGCGGCTGCCTGCCGTCCGAGGGGCTGATCGCGAACTGCCTCGACCGTGTGACCAGCATGCGCCAGGTCTGGATCGACGACATCACCGCCCACTACCCGCCGACCCTCGCCGCCTGGCGCGAGCGCTTCTTCGCCGCCTGGGAACGGCTCCGCACCAAGGGCTACGACGAGCGCTTCCGCCGCCTCTGGGACTTCTACCTGAGCTCCTCGGAGGCCGGCTTCCGCGAGCGGCGGATCGGCGACGTCCAGGCGCTGTTCGGCAAGCCGGGATGGAAGTGAGCGACGGCGCGGCGGCCGGCGGGCTCGAGCCGCTGGTCCTGATCCACGGGCTCGGCGGCACGGGCACCGTCTGGGACCCGGTCGTGCCGCTGCTGCGCGACCAGCGCGAGGTGGTGGTCCTCGAGATGCCGGGCTTCGGCGCGGCGCCGCCGCTGCCGGCCGGGGTCGAGCCGACCGCCGCCAACCTCGCCGCCGCCCTGCACGAGGAGTGCGTGGGGCGCGGGGTCGAGCGCCCGCACGTCGCCGGCAACAGCCTCGGCGCCTGGGTCGGGCTCGAAATGGGGCGCTTCGGCTGGGCCACATCGGTCACCGCGCTCTCCCCGGCCGGCCTCTGGCGGGCGCCGCTCGGCCCGCGCCGGCGCGAATTCCGCGCCTGGGCGCAGAAGCTGCGGCCGCTGGTGCGGGCGGCGCTGGCGGTGCCGGCGCTGCGGCGGCGGATGACCTCGAGCTTCGCCGCCCACCCGGAGCGGATCCCGGCCGACGCCGCCCGCGAGCTGGTCCTCGGCTGGATCGACGCCAACGGCTACGACGGCGCCAACAAAGCGATGCGCACCCACATCTTCGACCCGGTCGGCTACCCGGAGGACGTGCCGGTGACGATCGCCTGGGGGGAGCTCGACCGCCTCGTCGGCCCGCCGAAGCCGCATCGGCGCCCGGCCGGCGCCCGCTTCCTCGTCCTCCCCGGCGTCGGCCACACGCCGATGTGGGACGACCCGGAGCTGATCGCGCGGACCCTGCTCGAGGGCAGCGCTACGCTGGCCGCCGGAAGCCCGAGCGAAGGAGGAGCTGCGTGATCGTCGAGAGGACCGAGAACCCGATGTGGCTGTCGAACGCCTACCTGGTCGCCGACCCCGAGAGCAAGACCGGCGTCCTGATCGACGGCAACGACGAGCTGGCGCCGCTGCTGGAGATGATCGAGCGGGAAGGGATCGGGATCACCCACATCCTCGTCACCCACCCGCATGGCGACCACATCGCCGGCCTCGACGAGGCGCGGGGGAAGCTCGGCAACCCGCCGGTCGTCGCCCACGCCGCGACCGCCGAGGAGATCGACCTCCCCGTCGAGGTCGTCCTCGACGACGGCGAGGTGCTGGAGGCGGGACAGCTCGAGATCAAAGCCCTCTTCACCCCCGGCCACGCCGCCGGCCACCTCGCCTTTCTGATCAACGGCAGCGACCTGTTCACCGCCGACGTCCTCTTCAAGGGCACGGTCGGCGGCACGATGGCGCCGGGCGCCAGCGGCTTCGACGACCTCAAGGCCTCGGTGATGGGGCTGATGGAGCTGCCGCCGGAGACCGTCGTCCATCCCGGCCACAGGGAGCCGACGACGATCGGCGAGGAGTGGGCCGACAACCCGTTCGTGCGGATCTGGCGCGGGATCGACGCGACCGGCGAGGAAGAGGTCACGGTCTGGGGCCGGCCGGCGACGCTGAAGCTCTGGGCGCCCGACTACGACGGCGGCAACAAGGCCTGGATCACCTTCCAGGACTCGAACGAAGAAGCCATCGTCGGCGGCTCCCAAGTCGAGCGCTGATCGCGAGTCCGTTCTAATGCACGGATAGCGTGCATTAGAACGGACTCGCGAAAGAGATGGAGCGGGCTAGCGGATGACGGCTTCCATCAGGATCCAGCAGCCGTTGGCGTCGGTGGCGCCCTGGGAGGGGCCGCCGCTGCGCAGGGCGGGCGAGAAGATCAGCGTGTTGTGGCCGCCTGAGGAGCAGCGGATCATCGAGCTGATGTTTCCACGCAGGGCGAGCTGCTGGCCCTTCATCACCGGGATGCTGACCTTGAACGACTCGACCCTGTAGCTGTCGTTTTCGTAGTTGGCTTCGGTCTGGCCGGTGTAGGAGAGCTTCGGGCCCGTGTAGGTGACCTTGGCCTTGGTCGCGCCCAGCGTCGTCGAGGCCGAGTGCCTGACGGTCGCGATCTGCGGCCGGAAGCTGCCGGGGGCGCCGGCGATGATCCGGATCTTCCTGATCGTGCCGGTCTTCGGGGCGAGCTCGCCGCCGTCGGGACGGCCGTAGGCTTCGTCCTGGACCATCGTGCAGGTGCCGGCCATCATTCCGGGCCGCAGCTGATGCCAGGCACCGAGTTCGAGGGCTGCACCGCCGGGTTCAGCTTCGAGCCGAACTTGACCGGCGCCGCCAGGCCCTGGGCCGGGGCGACCAGCGCCGCGACGAGGCCGGCGAGGGCGAAGAAGAGACCGGCGTGGCGGCCGAGCTTGCTGGTGTTGAACTTGTGGGTGATGAAGTGGATGCGGGTCATTTGGGTTCCTCCTGATTCGAGTGCTTGACGCGGCGTTTGCCTTTCGTGCACTCAGATTCGCCCGCAAGCGAGCCCGCTCCCAGAGACCCCCAGGGGTGAACCCGCTCACCCCTCGCGACATTGACCCCACCAGGGGGTGGTCAATGTCGCGAGCGCGATTCAGAGGTCGCGCTGGGTGATGGCGCCGCTGTTCAGCGCCCGCTCGGCCAGCGCCACCCGCTTCTGGTTCTGCGGCAGGTCGCCGACGCCGAGCTTCTCGAACAGCGCCCGCATGTGGGTCTTGACCGCGTCGACGCTGAGGTGGAGCTCGGCGCCGATCTCCTGGTTGGTGGCCGGCGTCGCGAAGCTGGCGCCGTCCTTATAAGGACGACAGAGGGCGACGAGCACCTTGCGCTGGGCGGGCGAGATCGAAGCCGCCGCCGAGGACTCGGCGGCGAGCACCGTCTCTTCGGCCGCGGTCGCTTCGCTCGGGCGCCGGAAGAGGACCGCGGTGCGGCCGAAGCGGATCGTGTCGCCGTCGCGCAGCCGCCGCCGGCCCTGCACCCGCTCCTCGTTGACGTAGGAGCCGTTACGGGAGAGCCCGTCGTCGACCAGCGTGCACTCGCCGCGCACGACCTCGACCTGCGCGTGCAGCCCGGAGACCTCCTCGTCCCAGCCGAGGCGGACGTCGGCGGAGTCGCCGCGCCCGACCCAGAGCTCGGTCGTCCCCGCCGCGATCGTCACGATCACCTGCTCCTCGCCGCCGTCGCGGTAGACGAGGAACGGCTCGCCGGCGCGTTCGGCCTCGATCTGGGCCTTGAGCTCGGAGGCGCTGATATTCCTTGCCATTTGCGGGACCTTTAGCGTTTGCAACCGATTTGGACGGATGTCCTATGGGGCTTCGGCGGGCGACCGTCCACACTATTGGGCGATGGCTCAGGACATCCAGAACTTCTTCTTCAACTGGTATCCCGTCTTCGGCGTCCTCTTCATGGCGATGCTGCTGTTCGTCTTCCTACGGCTGATGAGCAGCACGATGGGCACGACCAAGCCGGAGACGGTGAAGGCGAGCAGGACCGCCCCCGTGCTCTGGGAGGAAGTGCAGGGGGTGGACGCCGCCAAGGACGAGCTGATGGACGTCGCCGAGTGGCTCAGCGACCCGAAGCGCTTCGCCACCCTCGGCGCCCAGCCGCCGCGCGGGGTCCTCCTCTACGGCCCGCCGGGAACCGGCAAGACGATGCTGGCCCGCGCCGTCGCCGCCCAGGCCGGCGTCGACTTCTTCGCCGCCTCCGGCTCGAGCTTCGTCGAGATGTTCGTCGGCCGCGGCGCCGCCCGCATCCGCCGCCTCTTCAAAGAGGCGCGCAAGTCCGGCCGCGCGGTGATCTTCATCGACGAGATCGACGCGGTCGGCGGCCACCGCAGCGGCGGTGGCGGCGACGGCGGCACCAGCGAGCGCGAGCAGGCGCTGAACCAGCTCCTGGTCGAGCTCGACGGCTTCGAGAAGGACCCCGGCACGGTGATCGTGATCGCCGCCTCCAACAACGTCGACAAGCTCGACAAAGCGCTGCTGCGCCCGGGCCGCTTCGACCGCCAGGTGCTGGTCTCCCCGCCCAACCGCGCCGGCCGCGAGGCGATCCTCCGCAGCCACGCCAAAGACAAGCCGCTGGCGGCCGACCTCGACCTCGCCGACGTCGCCCGCAAGACCACCGGGATGACCGGCGCCCAGCTCGCCAACTCGCTGAACGAGGCGGCGATCATCGCCGGCCGCGCCGGCCGCAAGGAGCTCCTCCGCGAGGACCTCGACGAGGCGCTGCTGCGGCAGTCGGTCGGCTCCCAGCAGGCGCACCGGCTGACCGAGAAGGAGCGGCGGATCGTCGCCTACCACGAGGCCGGCCACGCCCTCTGCCGCAAGCTGCTCGGGCTCGACCCGCCGGAGATCCTCAGCATCGTCCCCCGCGGGCCGGCGCTCGGCTTCGTCGCCAGCTCGCCGCAGGAGGACTCCTACATGACCTCGCGCGACGAACTACTCGACGAGGTGGTGACGCTGCTGGGCGGCCGCGCCGCCGAGCAGGAGGTCTTCGGCGAGTCCTACTCGGGTGCCGCCGGCGACCTGCAGCGGGTCCACCTGGTCTGCAAGCAGATGGTCTCCGAATTCGGGATGGGGGTCGCGCTCGACCACGACGGGCCGGCGCCGATCGCGGTCCCGACCGGCGACTACGCGGTCTCCGACTCGACCCGCCGCGACGTCGACCTCGCCGCGATGACCCTCGCCCGCGAGGCCTTCCGCCGCGCCCGCGCCCTGCTCGCCGGCAACCGCGAGTGCCTCGACCATCTCGCGGCGACCGCGCTCGAGCGGGAGACGCTGGCCCGCGAGGAGCTGGACGAGGTCTTCGCCGCCCACCAGCTCCGCGGCCTGCGCGAGCACCGCGACACCGGCGCCGCCCTCGTCGCGCTCAATCGCAAACCGAGCGAGCGGTAGACAGCGCGCTTAGAATTCCTGGCCGGACAGCCAGGATGAGCGACGAGACCCCCTACTTCCCCGCCGGCCGTTCGATGGCCCACCGTGTCCACGGCGACCGCGCCGTCGGCCTCCTCTACGGCCAGCGGGCGCTGCTGATCGGGGCGCTGGAGCCGCTCACCTACACCGGCACGATGCTGAGCACGGCCTCGAAGAACATGCCGTTCACCCGCCTCGCCCGCACGGCGAAGATCCAGGAGACGGTCTTCCTCGGCAGCCGCGAGGAAGCCGACAGGGCGCTGGCCGCCGTCCACCGCCTGCACGAACGGGTCAAGGGCGAGCTCGAAGAGGACGCCGGCGTCCATCCCGCCGGCACCCCCTACTCGGCCTTCGACCCGGAGCTGATGCTGTGGACGCTGGCGGTGATCGCCGACTCCGGGCGCGCGATGTACGAGACGATGGTGCGGCCGCTGCGCGAAGCCGAGCGCGAGGCGCTCTGGCAGGACTACGTCCGCTTCGGGGAGCTGTTCGGCCTGCCGCGCAGCGAGGTGCCGGCGACCCACCGCGCCTTCGCCGCCTGGTTCGGCGAGCGCCTGCGCTCGCCCGACCTGCACGCCACCCCGCACGCGCTGACGATGGCGCCGCTGGTCGCCTTCCACCAGCCGGTGCCGCGCGCCGCCCGCGGCAACATCGCGACCCAGAACCTGGTGATCAAGGGGACGCTGCCGCCGCGGGTGCGGGAGATCTTCGGGATCCGCTGGACGGCCGCGCACGAGCGCGCCTTCCGCACCCTCGCCGCCAGCCACCGGCGCGCCCGCCACGCCTTCCCGCACCGGATGCGCCGCGGCCGCAACGACGTCTTCTTCAACACCGTCGCCCGCAGCGAGCACCAGCGCGGCGGCACCGCCACGCCGCAGCTGCGGATCGGCGCGTCCTAAGCGGCGGCCACGCACTTTGTCACCCAGAGGGTTACAAAGTGCAAAGGGAAGCGAGGCGCGCTGGTGGTCGATGCGACCGGCGCAGAACCTGAAGCCGGCGACCTACCGCTGCCCGCTCTGCGGCAAGCACCTGCCGGCGCTCTCCGAGCACGTCCTGATCGCCCCCGAGGGCGACAAGTCGCGGCGCCGCCACGCGCACACCAGCTGCGTCCTCGCCGCCCGCAAAGCCGGCAGGCTGCCGAGCGAGGAAGAGTGGCGGCGCACGCAGCCGCGCTCGCGCTCGCGCCTCGGCCTGCTGGCGGCGCGGCTCTTCGGCAAGACTTGAGCGATGCTGAGCCTGCTTGCCGTCGCGGCGGCCGGAGCCGCGGCGGGGGCGTCGAACGCGCTCGCGGGCGCCGGCTCGCTGATCACCTTCCCGACCCTGATCGCGGTCGGTCTGCCGCCGCTCTCGGCCAACGTCACCAGCACCGTCGGCCTGGTCCCGGGCGCCGCCGGCGCCGGCCTCGGCTACGTCGACCTGCTGACCGAGCAGCGCCAGCGGATCACCCGGCTCGTCGTTCCCACCCTGTTCGGGGCCGCGCTGGGCACGGCGCTCCTCCTCATCACCTCCAACGACACCTTCGAGGCGGTGGTCCCGGCGCTGGTCGCCGGCTCCTGCCTGCTGCTCCTATTCCAGCCGCGGCTGACGCCGCGGATCGCCCACGCCGGCGGCGAGCGCTCGCCGCTGCTCACCGCCGGCCTCGTCTTCTCCGGTGCCTACGCCGCCTACTTCGGCTCCGCCGTCGGGATCCTGCTCTTGGGCCTGCTGGCGCTGTTCGTCAGCGATTCGATGCAGCACCTGAACGCGATCAAGATCCTGCTTGCCGGTGTCGCCAACCTGCTCGCCTCGGTCGCCTACGCCCTGCTCGCCGACGTGCACTGGAAGTACGCGGTCTGCCTCTGGATCTCCTCGCTGATCGGCGGCCGGCTCGGGGCGGGCCTGGCGCGGCGCGTCTCCGGCGAAGTTCTGCGGGTGGCGATCGCCCTGATCGGGCTCGTGGTTGCGGTCGTGCTGGCGGTGCGGGCGTTCGGCTGAGGCCCCGCTGCGGCCGTTCCACCGAGCGTGGCAGTCCTTTGTGTCGCTATCCGGGACAAAGGACTGCCGCACTCTGCGGCCGGGTAGTGTGCCCGGCGTGAGTTCCCGCCTCGCCATCTTCTCGCTGCTCGGGCTTCTGTGCGTCGCGCTCTCCATCCCGCCGGCAGCGCCCGCCGCCGACCGGATCGTCTCGGTCACCGGCAGGGCGACGATGCGGGTGCCGAACGATTCCGCCGTCGTCGGCTTCGGCGTGGTGAAGGAACGGCGCAACCGCGCCGCCGCCCTCAGCGAGACCTCGCGCAAGCTGCGCGCGGTGATCGCCGCCGCGCAGCGGATCCAGGGCGTCGGCGATGGCGATGTCAAGACCGGGCGGATCTACGTGCGGAAAGTTGGACGCGCGGGCGTCTACCGCGCCTCGGAGGGCGTTGCCGTGACGATCCACGAGACCGCCAACACCGGCGATCTGATCGAAGCCGGGATCCGTGCCGGCGCCACCGGCGTCAGCGGCCCCAGCTTCTTCGTCGGCGACACCGAAGCGGCCGAAGCCAATGTCCTCGCCGCCGCCTTCGACAAAGCGAAGGCACGGGCTGCGGTCCTCGCGCACCAGGCCGGAGCGACGCTCGGGCCGGCGATCGAGATCGACGAAGGCGAAGAAAACATCTTCCCGGTCAACGCGGGCGGCAAGTTCGAAGGGAGCTTCTTCGAAGAAACCGCCAGTGCCGCTCCGGTGGAGGCCCCGCCGCCGGCACCGCCGCCGACCAAGCCCGGCCGCACCCGGGTCAGCGCCAGGGTCCACGTCATCTTCGAACTGCGCTGAGATCACTGCGATGCTCGCCGCCTACGCCGCCCGCATCTCCGCCGAGGACCCGCTCTCCGCGCTCGAGGTAGGCGAGGTCCCCGAGCCGGACGTGCCCGAGGGCTGGGCCATGGTCGAGGTCCGCGCCGCCGCCCTCAACCACCACGACGTCTGGTCGCTGAAAGGCGTCGGGCTCGGCGAGGAGCGGCTGCCGATGATCCTCGGCTGCGACGCCGCCGGGGTCGACGCCGACGGCAACGAGGTCGTCGTCCACGCGGTGATCAGCGACCCCTCGTGGCGGGGCGACGAATCGCTCGACCCGAAGCGGACGCTGCTCTCCGAGCTGCATCCCGGCACTCTCGCCGAGAGGGTCGCGGTGCCGCGCCACAACCTGGTGCCGAAGCCGGCGGCGCTCAGCTTCGAGGAAGCGGTCTGCCTGCCGACCGCCTACCTGACCGCGTACCGGATGCTGGTCACCCGCGGCCGGCTGCGGCCCGGGGAGACGGTCCTCGTCCAGGGCGCGGCGGGCGGCGTCGCCAGCGCCGCGATCCAGATCGCCCGCGCCGCCGGTGCCCGCGTCTGGGCGACCAGCCGCGGTGAGCGCAAGCGCGAGTACGCGCTCGAGCTCGGCGCCCACGAGGTGTTCGAGAGCGGCGCCCGCCTGCCGGAGCGTGTCGACATCGTGATCGAGACGGTCGGCGAGGCGACCTGGAGCCACTCGCTGCGCGCCGTCAAGTCCGGCGGCCGAGTCGTCGTCGCCGGCGCCACCAGCGGCTTCAACCCCCCGGCCGACCTGCCGCGGATCTTCTTCCTCCAGCTCGAGGTGATCGGCTCGACGATGGGCACCCGCGACGAGCTGACCGAACTGGTGCGGCTCTGCGAGGCCACCGGCCTGCGCCCGCGGATCGACCGCGAACTCGCCCTCGCCGGCGTCGCCGACGGCATCCAGGCGATGCTCGACGGCGAGGTCTACGGCAAGATCGTCGTCAAGCCCTGACCGCGAGTCCGTTCTAGTGCACGGATAGCGTGCACCAGAACGGACTCGGCCCTAGCGGTCTTCGAAGCGGCGCAGCTCCATGCGGGCGATCGTCCGCTTGTGGACCTCGTCCGGGCCGTCGGCGAGACGCAGGGTGCGCAGGTGCGCCCAGAGCTCGGCCAGCGGGAAGTCCTGGGAGACGCCGCCGCCGCCGTGGACCTGGATCGCGCGGTCGAGGATCTTCAGCGCCACCTCCGGCGCCGCCACCTTGATCGCAGCGATCTCGGTGCGGGCGTGCTTGTTGCCGACCGTGTCCATCAGCCAGGCGGTCTTCATCGTCAGCAGCCGCATCATCTCCAGCTCGATCCGCGCCTCGGCGATCCAGTCCTGGACGTTGGCGTTCTCGGCGACCGGCTTGCCGAAGGTCTCCCGCGCCAGCGCCCGCTCGCACATCATGTCGAGCGCCCGCTCGGCGGCCCCAATCGCCCGCATGCAGTGGTGGATGCGGCCCGGGCCGAGCCGAGCCTGGGCGATCGCGAAGCCGTCGCCCTCACCGGCGAGCAGCGCCGAGCGCGGCACCCGCACGTCCTCGAAGTGGACTTCGCCGTGGCCCTCGCGGTCCTCGTAGCCGAACACGGTGAGGCCGCGGGCGACCGAGATCCCGGGCGTGTCGAGCGGCACCACCAGCATCGACTGCTGCTTGTGGGGGGCGGCGGCGAAGTCGGTCTTCCCCATCACGATCAGCACCTGGCAGTTGGGATGGAGGACGTTGGTCGTCCACCACTTGCGGCCGTTGATCACGTACTCGTCGCCGTCGCGCTCGATCCGGGTCTCGATGTTGGTCGCGTCGGAGGAGGCGACCGCCGGCTCGGTCATCGCGAAGGCCGACCGGATCTCGCCGTCGAGCAGCGGCTTCAGCCAGCGCTCCTTGTGCTCGTCGGATCCGAACAACGTCAGCACCTCCATGTTGCCGGTGTCCGGCGCGCTGCAGTTCATCGCTTCCGGCGCCAGGGTGACGCTGCGGCCCATGATCTCCGCCAGCGGCGCGTACTCGACGTTGGTCAGCCCCGGCCCCCACTCCTCATGCGGGTGGAAAAGGTTCCAGAGCCCGCGGGCGCGCGCCTCCTCCTTCAGCTCCTCGACGATCGGCGGGTGGACGTAGGGCGTCTCCGAAGCCTTCACCTGCTCATGCAGGACCGGCTCCGCCGGGTAGACCTTCTCGTCCATGAACGCCTGCACCCGCTCCTGGAATTCCACGCAGCGGTCGGTCAGCTCGAAGTCCATCGCTCAGCTCCTCGTCTCGTCGGTCCCTCCAGGCTATGGGACGTTCGGCGCGGCGCCCCGGCTGCGCTTGTCGAGACGGCCAAGTGGACGCAGGGGTATCCAGAGTCTGAAAGGGTTGCGCCATACACACACGCGCGCAAAGTCGAACTGGAATGACGCGCGACGATATCGGGGGAGACACGATGCGCAAGTTGTTCCGAATTTCGACCCTTGCTCTCGCAGCGGTCGCCTGCTTCGCGCTGCTGACCGGCACCGCGTTCGCACAGGTGACGGTTGGCCAGCTGACGCCGGAAGCAAACCCTCTGACCGAATGCGATTACAGCGCGCCGTATGACGAATTCAGCACGAGCGTCACGTCTGGCACCAGCTACGTCGTGCCGGCTCCGGGTGGCGCCCTCACGTCCTGGAGCACCAACGCCGGTGCGGGGACGGGGCAGCTACTGGGGCTCAAGGTCATCCGCCCGAGCGGCTCTGGCTCTTACACCGTGGTCGGGGTCGACGGCCCACGTGCCATCGCGCCCAGTGTCGTCAACACCTTCCCGGTCTCCATCCCGGTCCAGGCCGGAGACCTGATCGGCCTCCACGTACCGAGCGAATTCGAATCCTCGCCGACCGCCTGCTGGTTCGAACCCAGCCTCCTCGACAGAGTGGGCTATCGCGAAGGTAACCAGCCGTTCGGCTCCACCTTCACCTTCGAAGCAGAAGACACCGGCTGGCGGATGAACGTCTCGGCCTCGCTGCTGCCGCCGCCGACGATCGCCGGCCTCGGCACGACCGGCGGCTCGGTCACTGGCGGCACCAGCGTCGTCATCACCGGCGCAAACTTCGCCGACGTCAAAGGCGTCAATTTCGGCACGACGTCGGCGACGTTCGCGGTCAACTCCGAAGGCCAGATCACGGCGACCGCGCCGCCGAGCGCGACGATCGCCAGCGTGCCGGTCAGCGTCACCACCGCCGCCGGCAGCGTCACCTCGGCCTCTACCTTCGCCTACGAAGGCTGCGTGGTGCCGAAACTGAACGGCAAGAAGCTGAAAGCGGCGAAGAAAGCGCTGGGCAAGAAGGACTGCAAGACCGGCAAAGTGAACAAGAGGAAGGGCGTCACCGGCAAAACCGGCAAGGTGATCAAGCAGAACCCGAAACCGGGCAAAGTCCTGGCACCGGGCACCAAGATCACGATCAAGCTGGGCTAATGCCACCCAATTCTTACCTCACTCAATCGACCGTCTGACTTTTTCTTTTCTTAATATTCACATTTCCCTGATCATGAACCCGCGATGCTCGCGCCATGGGCAAGGGAAAGTCTGGGATTGAGTTCGCAGTCGTAACCGCAATTGCAGTGGGGCTCGCGGTCCTCGGTGCCGGGGACGCGGTGGCTGCACCGGTGTGCAACGGCGCCAGCATCACCGGACTCGGTACCACGCTGCAGAAGCACGCACAGCAGAGTGTGTTGACGCCGCTCTTCGCCAGCGAAATCTGCAACAAAGGCTCGTACCCAACCGTCACCTATAACCTCGCCAACAGTGAAGCCGCGATGGAGGAATGGAACTCCGACGGCAAACGCGGCTCGATCAACACGGCCTGGCAGTTCATCGGCACTGATCTGCCGCCGACCGCGTCCGAACTCGAAAGCATCGACAACGTGGCTGGGGGAGCCAACGTCGTCGTCATCCCGGTCCTCCAAACCTCAATCGCGGTGATCGCCAACCCACCTCCGGGGTGCGTGGTAGAAGAAATCGCCAATGCCAAGCTGGCCTCGGTCTTTGAAGGGGTCACTTTCAGCTGGCCTCAACTCGAAACCGTTTGGGAAGAAGGTGAAGAAGGCGCCTGCGAAGCGCCGATCACCCGTGTCGTCCCCAAGGGATCCTCGGGGGTCGCCTACCAATTCAAGAACTACCTCTACCAGATCAACAACGAAGGCCTAGCCTGCACGGAAGGAGCCACCGAAGGCAAAGCGACGTGGCAGGAATTGGAGTCGACCAGCAACGGCGAAACCGGCATGCCGAACACGACTTGGCCGGAAGTGTGCGGTGAAAAAGCGCTAAGCGGCCTGGTCAGGCCAGCAGGGACCGCTACGAGCGAAGTCGTGAACAAGGTGAGGAACACTGCCGGCAGCATCGGCTTCGCGCCTTTACCCGACGCCGTGCTCAATGAAGCCCCAACGCTGCTGAAGCTCCAGAATAATGGCTTGGTCAAACTTGCGAAAGCGAATTACGCGGAACCCACCACCGAATCGGGTCGCGCCAACTGCTACATGCGATATGACGTCCCGCCGGGAACAGCGGAAGGAGTTGATGTGGACTGGTCTCAGGTATTTGGGGACGAACTCAATATCGGGGGCGAAGAATATCCCCTGTGCATGCTTACCTATGACCTGGCCTTTCATGGCTACGAAAGTGCAGGCTTTTCGGCCGAAGATGAGCAGACGACCCGCGACTACCTCGCCGAATATCTCGTACAAACGGCCGGTCAGAAAGAATTCGAAGGAAAACACAACCACTACAGCCCGCTGGCATCCTCGCCTAGCGAAAGCCACGATGTATTGGGCGCGGCGCGCAAAGCCGCGGAAAAAATCACCAAATAGCGGATTTTGACCCAAGCCGAGCTAAACGGCGCGCTTGTGTTTCTTCGGCTGCACGCGGACGACCTTGACCGTGTGGTGGTCGACGCGCTTCTTGTAGCCGGGCGCCGTCGTCGTGATCGTCAGCTTGATCTTCAGGCTGCCCTACTGTTTGAGGATCGCGATTCCCTGCTTGGTCAGGGTCAGCACGAGCGGCGTTTTCTTGCCCTTCGGCACCTTCGTCTTGCCCTTGGCAACGACCGTCGCCTTTGGCTTTTTCTTCTTGCCGCTTGCGGCGGCCCGGAACCGGCGGGGCGGCACGATCGGGGCGACGGCCTTCGCCTTCCCCACCGTGCTCACCGAGCAGGAGGGGGCATCGCAGAAGACCGCGCCGACGCTGATCTTGATTTCGGTCGGCCTCCAGGGGATCCCGGTCTTGATCCAGAAGAACTTCGGGGCGATGGTTTTCGGGATCGGCGTCACCGGACCTCCGCCCGACGGGGTGATGGGAAGGCTGCGCGGTACCGGTTTCCAGACCGGTTCATGGGCATCCCCTGCGGTCAGGGGCTGCATGGTCCCCGAGCCATCGGTATTCGCGATCCAGATGTTTTCGCTCGACGTCATCCCGAATTCGTTGCCGTAGAAGACAACTCGGCTGCCGTTGGGCGACCAAGAGGGAACGTCGTTCATGTTCACGTTCGCCCGGCTTGCAAGCGGATGGTCGCCGCCGCCATCGGAATTGACGACACGAACGTAGCCCGCGTTTTCGTTGGTCGAGCGGTAGGCGACCTTGGTCGCGTCCGGCGACCAGGACGGGAAGGCGAACTGCGTGTTGCTTTCGGTGATGACGGGGGAGCCACCGCCGGCGGGAATGACGTGGAGGTCGACGAATTCGGATGGATGGGCCGGGAAGCCGAAGGCGATCTTCGAACCGTCCGGCGACCAGGCCGGTTCGACGCCGGAGCCGAGCGGATTCGCGAAACCGGCTCCGTCGGAGTCCTTGGTGTAGATCTGTTTCAGGTAGGCGTAGGTGATCTTGGTGCCATCGGCCGACCACGACGGGTGTTCGCCGTGTTCGGCAATCAGCGGCGGCGTCCCCGTGGTGCCGTCTGCGGCAGCGACGGAGATGCTGCGGTTGCTTTCCGCGGTGCCGCGGACGAAGGCGATCTTCGAGCCGTCCGGCGACCAGACCGGTTCGCCGAGGAAGCCGAAATCGGTGTAGTGGGTGACCTGGCGCGCGACCGTGACGTCGACCCCGGGTCCCGGAGTCGGGTTCATCACGTAGATGTTCCTGGTGCCGTTGAGGCGGCTGATGAAGGCGAGGTAGATGCCGTCGGGCGACCAGACCGGAGTTTCCTCGAGCGACGTCAGCCCGTTGTTGGTCAGGTTGGTGACGTCGCTCGGATTGTCGGGGTCGAGCAGGCAGATGTCGGCGCCGCAGCGGTAGGCGATTTCCCTGGGCGCGGCGGATGCCGCGGGAGCGCCGACGGCGAGGGCAGCGACGAACGCTGCCAGCAAGGCCACCGTCGTTCTGCGCCAGGGCAGGAGCACCGGATCACTGTAATCGAGACCCCGGGATTGCCAAAACTTTCCCGATGGGCGGTACTGGGCTCGAACCAGTGACCCCTTCCTTGTAAGGGAAGTGCTCTCCCAACTGAGCTAACCGCCCGGGACGCCCGCCCAGGGTAGCGCCGCTGCGGATGCCTCGCCGCTGCGGCATATGCTTCCCGGATCGAACCGGACCGTCGCCCGACGATCACCCTGCCCCGCAACCAGCTGATCGCGCTGATCGTGGGGGTTTGCATCCTCAGCGCCGCGATCGGCTCCGGCCTGGCGCTGCTCGCCCAGACCGGCCCGGCGGGGCCGGCCGGCAAGCAGGGCAAGCGCGGCCCACAGGGGAAGCAGGGACCGGAAGGGCCGTCGGGCGCCGCCGAAATCGGCGGCCTCGAAGAAGAGGTCGGCGAACTCTCCGAACGGGTCGAAGGCGTCGAAGAACTCGAAGGCCGGATCGAAAACCTCGAATCCGAATTCTCCGAAGGCGGCGGCGTCAGTCCCTCCGAACTCTGCGAAGAATTCGGCGTTGACTGCTGAACCGAGCCCGGCCGCGGCCCGTAACCCCGGTCGATGGCGGGCACTCAGACGATCTGGCGGGGGGCGCGTTGGGCGCTGGCGGCAGGGGCGCTGGCACTGATGCTGCTGGCGCTGCTCGGCCTGCAGAGCGAACTGGCGAGCGCCGGCCCGACGGCCGAGGCAAGTGTGACGAAGACGGTCGACATCAACCACTTCGCCTTCCACCCGCCGACGCTGATCGTCAAGAAGGGGACCAAGGTCGACTTCACCAACTCGAGCGGGACCACCCACACCGCGACCAGCGGCAGCTTCGACACCGGCCGGATCAAGCCCGGCACGACGATCGGGATCCGCTTCAACCAGAAGGGGACCTTCTCCTACCACTGCTCGATCCACCCGTTCATGCACGGGAAGATCGTCGTCAACTGAACGCGCCCGGCGACCGCCGTCGCTAGCCTCAACCGCATGGACTTGCAGACGCTGTGGCGAGCGGCGCTGCTGCAGCTCATCGCCGTCGCCGTCCTCTCGATCATCCTTGCCGCGGCGCTGCCGCACGACTTCTTCGTCGACTGGGGCTGGATCGCCGGCCCGGCCGCCTGGATGCTCTGCGCCGCCGCCACCGCCCGCGTCCTCTCGCTGCCTCTGGTCCCCACCCTGACCGGCGCCGTCCTCGCCGGCATCCCCAGCCTGCTCGCCGTCCTCCTCGACGCGCACTGGGCCGGCGCCGTCCTCGCCGTCGGCCTCTTCGCCCTCTGGTGCGCGCGGTTGCCGCGCGGCGATGTCGTCGCCGGCTGAGGCTGCCCCGAGCCCCGGGTTCGCCGGACCCCGCCAGACCCTCCTAGAATCGGGCTTCGTCCGCGACCAAGGAGGGCACATGGACTGGAAGCTGGAGCTCGTCGCCGTCCCCGTTTCCGACGTCGACCGCGCCAAGGCCTTCTACACCGAGCAGGCGGGATTCGTCGCCGAACATGACCACACGGTCAGCGAGGAGATGCGCTTCGTGCAGCTGACGCCGCCCGGCTCGGCCTGCTCGATCGCGATCGGGAAGGGCATCGTCGAGGCCGAGCCCGGCTCGGTCGCCGGCCTGCAGCTGGTCGTCCCCGACATCGAGGCGGCGCACGCCGAGCTCGTCAGCCGTGGAGTGGAGGCAGGCGAGGTCCAGGTATTCCCCTGGGGCTCCTTCGTCTTCTTCAGCGACCCGGACGGCAACGGCTGGTCGGTCCAGCAGCTGCCTCCTCGCGATGAGGGGAATGCGCCGGGCTAGCCGCGCGCCGTAGTGCGCTGGTCGGCGAGCAGTTCGAGCGAGAAGCGGACGACGTGCGCGGCGGCGCCGATCAGGAGCAGGGCGAGCGCCGATCCGGTCGAGCCGACGAACGCGGCAAGCAGTGCCACCGCCATCGTCGCGTAGAAGAACAGCGCCAGCAGCTCCGTCACCCGCACCAATCTGTCGAACTCTAGAAATCGCATGGTTCGGAACGGATTCGGCGGCCGGCTGGGATTCCCTTGCCGGTCGGCGGCTGAGCTGATCGATCTCCGTCCTGCGATCGTCGGCTCTCAACACCGTGACACCCGCGGGGACTCTGAGATAGACGACATCAGTCTCAGTTTCTTGAGCATCGCACACCACTTTGAGAGTGTGCACGATTGGGGGGTCGCCACAAGTGGGGCTCACCTGCGAACCGGGCCGGCTGCACACGAGATTGCCCGCGTTCGTTCCACACATCTATATGTAAGGGGACAGCCATATGACTGGACGTAGATCCATCGTCTTCACCTGTCTGCTGGGCGTTCTGATCATCAGCGCCATCGCGGCGGCCAGCGCTTCCGCGGAACAGCTGGTGTACCGGTGCGTGCCGACGGCGCCGAAACTGCAGTTCAGCGACGCACACTGCCTGAACAAAGTGTCCGAAGGAGCGAAATTCGGCCATGAAGTCTGGGGGACCTCCCCGGGCGTGCTCGGGGCGACGAACGCGGACACCGCCAGCGGCACAACCGCGGCGGCGCCCTCGAAGCTGAAAGGCGCGCTCTCCGGGGTGGAAACGGAAATCACCTGCACGACGGTCGGCGGCATGGGGTCGCTCTCGAACGGGGCCGCCGCGTTCACCGCAAGCGGGACTCTCGAATACAGCGGCTGCTCGGTGACGAAACCGGCCGGCAAAGGATGCGCCGTCGCAGGCGGCGCGATCACGACCAAAGAACTATTCGCAACCAACGAAGGTCAAGCGGAAAACACCTTCAAAATCACTCCGCAGGAAGGAACCGAATTCGCGAGCATCAAAATCGAATCGTGCAGCAATGAAGCCCTGAACAACACCTTCCCGGTCACGGGAAGCGTCATCCCCTCGGTCTCGGGCTCAACAGTTAGCACGACCCACACCGGGATCACAGCTCAGGCAACCCTGAAATTCGGCGGCAACAAAGCGGGCCTCGAAGGCGCGCTCACATTCAAACGCCAGACAGAATTCGCGCTCGCCCTCACATAGGGCCACGCGTCTCGGCGCCGGACTCTCCGGGGCCGCGTCGAGCCCGGCCGGGCGGCACGCCCGGCCGGGCGTGCCGGCGCCGGTCGTGCGATGCGCTACTGTTCACCAGATGGTTAACAATTCGTTCAAGGCGCTTTCCCATCCGATCCGCCGCGAGATCGTCGAACGCCTCGCCACCGGTCCCGCGACCGTCGGCGAAGCAAGCCGCGGCTTCGGCATCTCCAAGCCGGCGATCACGAAGCATCTGAAGGTCCTCGAAGAGACCGGCGTCGTCAGCCGCGTCGTCGAGGGCAGGACGCACGTGCTCTCGCTCGAGACCAGGACGCTCGAGGAGGCGGCCGAGTGGATGGATCGCCAGCGCGCCGTCTGGACGCGCCTGTTCGACGTCGTCGACGACTACCTGAAGGAGGAGCAGAGATGAACTTGCCACCCGTCGTTTCAGCGGAGGAGTGGAACGCCGCCCGGGAGGGGCTGTTGGTCAAGGAGAAGGAGCTGACGCGCGCCCGCGACGCGCTCGCCGCCGAACGCCGGCGGATGCCGCGGATGGCGGTGACGCAGGAGTACCGCTTCGACGGACCCAACGGTCCGGTGAGCCTCGAGGACCTGTTCGAGGGGCGCCGCCAGCTGATCGTCTACCGCTTCTTCTTCGAGCCCGGCGTGCATGGCTGGCCCGAGGGCGGCTGCCCCGGCTGCTCGATGGTCGCCGACCAGGTCGCCCACCCCGCCCACCTGAACGCCCGCGACACCACGCTCGCCTTCGTCTCGCGGGCACCGCAGGGGGACATCCAGCGGCTGAAGCGGCGCTTTGGTTGGGAGGACATCCCCTGGTACACGTTGACCGACGACTTCGACCGCGAGTTCGGCGTCGACGAATGGCACGGCACCAACGCCTTCATCCGCGACGGCGGTGAGGTCTTCCGCACTTACTTAGTCGACAAGCGCGGCGACGAATCGATGGGCGGCACCTGGGCCTACCTCGACATCACGGCGCTCGGCCGCCAGGAGATCTGGGAGGACTCGCCCGAGGACTACCCCCAGACCAAGGCCTACGTCTGGTGGAACCGCCACGACGAATACGAGCGGGGGATCAGCTTCGATCACGCCCTCTCGGAGGCGACCGCCTCCCAGCGCGGGGGGCGAAGCACGTGATCCCGCTCGGCCATGTGGCCGGGGTCCCGGTCGAGGAGCTGATCCCCGCGGTGGCGAGCACGGGCGCCAGCCTGCTCGCCGCCCGGGTCTGGCTCGGCCTCCGCCTGCGGCGCGACGAGCGCCGGCGCCCGAGGAAATGACCACGCCCCCGCCCCTCCGCATCGAGCGCACCTTCAACGCCCCGGCTGAGAGAGTCTTCGACGCTTGGACCAGCGAGGAGGTGATGCGCCGCTGGTTCCACGCCCGGCAGGCCTGGGAGACCCCCGTCGCCGAAGTCGACCTCCGGGTCGGCGGCGCCGTCCGCGTCGTCATGCGCGACACCCTCGAGGGCAACGACATCGGCGGCGGCGGTCACTACACCGAGATCGACCCGCCGACCCGGCTCGCCTTCACCTGGACCTGGGACGACGACCCGGTCGAGACCCTGATCGAGCTCGACTTTGCCGAGGCCGAGGGCATCACCACCGTCGTCCTCACCCACAACGCCCTGCCGACCGAGGAGGCCCGCCGCTCCCACGAGGAGGGTTGGAGCAACTGCCTCGACAACCTGGAGCGGGCGCTGGCCGCCGGCTAGGAGAGGCTAGGCGTGCGGTGGGTATTTGGGGTTCGGGAATTCGATCCGGTGTTCGGGGCTGAGGTAGAAGGTCAGGCTCGACAGCAGTTCGGTCGCGTTGACGACGCCGTTGTTCGAGCTTCGGGGGAGCTGGGTGGTGACGATCCCGACCGAGAGGTCCTGCGCGGGTAGATAGGCGGCGGTCCCGGTGTAGCCGTCGATGAACGGGTTCTGGAGCTGCCAGCCGTTGGCGTAGGTGACGCCGAGCCCGTAGTAGAGGTTCGGGCTGAACGGCGGGAGATAGGCGGTGTTGGCCGGCGAGAGCCGTTCCCTGTTCGCATGCTTGGAGATCAGCGCACCCCGCGCCATCGCGCGGAAGCCGCGGACGGCGTCGGCCATCGGCGAGGTCAGCACGGTCCCGGCGCCGATCGACCATGACGGGCTCCAGAAGGTGCAGTCCTCGTAGATGCCGCGTTCGCCGGTGTATGCGTGGAGGCCGATTCCGGGGAAGGCCGGGTAGCGGGTGACCCGGGTGGCCCTGAGGCCGAGCGGGTCGAGGATCCGTTCGTGCATCAGGGCGTTGATCGACTTCCCGGTCACCTTCGAGATCACCTGGCTGAGGATCGCGAAGTTGGTGTGGGCGTAGTGGTAACAGGTGGTCGGTTTGCAGGGAATCGGCAGCGTGAAGGCCCAGTGGATCAGTTCGTTGGCGCTGAACTGGCGGAACGGGTTTTCGAACAGCAGCTTCTGGAAGGCTTCGTTCTCCTGGACGAAGTCGGGGTAGCCGGAGGTGACGCTGGCCAGCATCCGCAGGGTGACTTCGTTCGACTCCGGGAAGTTCGGCCGGTACTTCGCGAGCTTGTCGTCGAGCGAGAGCCTGCCTTCGTCCTGCAGCTGGAGGAGGATGTCGATCAGGTAGGGGATCGCGATCGAGCCGATCCGCCAGTACATCCTCGGCGAGGCCGGAACGCCCTTCATCGAGTTGCCGAAGCCGGCGTTGACGAGTGCCTGTTCGCCGGTGTCGACGCGGATGATCGTCGCCCGCAGGCCCATTTCGGGCATCGCTTCTTCGACCATCGCTTCGACGTGCCTGCGGGCGGCCCTGCGGCCGACGCAGCCGGTCGAGACGCGGAGCTGACCGTTCGGACAGGCGCCGGCGCTGGCCTTGGCGGCCGCGGGTGCGGCGCTCGCGGCGGAGGCAAAGGAGAGGGCGAGAACCGCGCCGAGAAAAAGCGCCACAGCGGCTGTTTGGCGAGCCCTCCTCACGGTTTGGGAATCCTATCCGGCCAAGGCAGGTGCGGCCAGCGCGTGGGCCCATTGATCAGTACCTCTCGGGTCCCGGCCTCAGGGCGCCTCCCCGTCGGCGAGCATCCGGTTCCGAAACGAGGCACTAGCGGCCATCTCGCCCTTGAGCTTCAGAAGTGGTGGCGACAGAAAGCTCGCGGAGGTGAGCACTTCTAAGATGCGTCGATCAATCGGCGCGGGCTAAAGTTGTGGTGTGATTCAGCTTGAACGCACCCCGGCGCCGGAGATCCTCTTCAGTGAGCAAGTCGAGCGTCTCGACTTGGAGGCTGAATCCTACTTCGCCGAGGACACTCGCTCGACCCGGCAGCGACGCTTTCACTTCGACTCTACTCTGCTCGAACGCGATGACGTATACGCCGCGCTTTCCCTGACCTCACGAGGGCGGTGCTGTTTCTGCAGCGTTCCTGATCGACAGGGAGCCGAACTGGCCGCCCACCGTTTCCGACCGCCGCAGGACGCGGTCGCCGCCGACGGACGCACCAGTCGACGCCACTACTGGTGGCTCGCCTTTAAGTGGGAGAACCTTTACCTTGTCTGCGCCGATTGCCGCAAGGCGCAGGGGTCGAAATTCCCGACCGGGAGACGGCGAGTACGCGTTGGCACCCTGGAGAACCTGGCAGAGCGTGAGCTGCCCCACTTGGTCGATCCAATCGGTGAGAACCCCGAGCCGCACTTCGTATACCTCGACTCCGGCGAGGTGGTCTGGCTCGATGAACGCGGACTGATCACGATCGAGACGTTCGATCTCAACCGTCCCCGCCTGCTCGGCGAACGCAGTGAGTGGATCGACTGGACCAAAGCCGAGATCCGTCAGGCGGCGATGATGGTCGCAAGCAAACGGGATGGGGAATTCGTTGACGCCTTCCTTCGCCTTTATGCGACCGATGTGCCGTTCGCGGCGCTCCGCCGCCAATACTTCAACCAGTGGGTGATGTTCCGCCGGCGCAAGGTCGAACGAATTCTTGAGACGGTGACCGGCGGCGAGGTCGAACTGGAAGAGCATGCCGGCTCTTTGCTGCGAGTAACCAACCGGATGAAGGTGAACCTCTCGCGTGTACTCGGTCCAGGCGAGAAGCGGGTCTCGGAGCCGGCGATCCTCGAGCCGCAGCCGATCAAGGGCGTTGCCTCTGTCGCGATGGATCTCTCGGTCCCCCTCGACGAGGCGAGACCCGAGAGCGCCGCTTACAGAGAGGGCCGCGAGATCCACCTGGTTGAAATCCGGAACTTCCAAGGCGTCGAGCAGATGCAACTGCGGGTGGCCGCAGGAGCGGGCGAGGGTAGCTGGCTGATGCTCCTCGGCGAGAACGGGGCCGGCAAGACGGCGGCGCTGAAGGCGATCGCCCTGACCCTGATGGATCCCGAGGAGCGCGACGACGTTCTCGAAGACCCGAGCAGCGTCCTCCGGCAGGGCCAAAAGGAGGGCTCGGTGAGGGTCGAGTTGACCGGTGCCCGCAACATCCGCGAGCTCAGCTTTGACACGCGCAACAAAGGCCTCCGCTCGAGCGGCTCCGCCGCACCGTCCTTACTCGCTGCCTACGGTGCAACTCGGCTCCTACCGTCGAACGCAGAACGGGCCGGCTTCACGGGCGGGCCGCATACCGGCTCCCTCTTCGATCCCCGCTTCCCCCTCTCACGCCCGAGCGAATGGTTACCCGAGCTTTCCCCCGAAGACTTCGACGCAGTGGCGCGCGGCCTTCACACGATCCTCCCTCTCGAGGAGGGCGAAGAGGTCCGACGCCACAAAGGTGCCGGCGTCGTCTTCGACTCACCAGCCGGCCGCTTCGGCCTCGAAAACCTGAGCGAGGGCTACCGGACGATGGCCGTCCTCGCCCTCGACATGATGCGGCTTTTTCTTGGCCGTTGGGGCAGTCTCGAAGCGGCCGAGGGGATCGTCCTGATCGATGAGATCGGAGCTCATTTGCATCCTCGCTGGCAGATGCGGGTGGTCTCGACTTTGCGGGCGACCTTCCCCCGAGTGCAGTTCATCGCCACGACCCATGACCCACTGTGTCTACGCGGCCTGGAGGATGGTGAGGTAGTGGTCTTACATAGAAGGGACGGGCACTTGATCATCGAGCAGGAGGGGCTCCCCTCGATCGAAGCGCTGAGCGTCGATCAGCTCCTGACCAGTGAGCACTTTGGCCTCTTCAGCACGCTCGATCCGCAGGTCGAGGGGGAGTTCGAACGCTACTACGAACTGCTTGCGGCCCCCGAGCTCGATCCCGTCGAGCAGAGCGACCTGTCGCTTCTCCGCGAGCGCCTCGCCGAGAAGCGACAGCTAGGCCAGACGCGGCGCGAGCGCCTCGCGCTCGAAGCCGTTGATCAGCATCTTGCGCAAGGCCGCTGGGCGGAATCGGGCAGCGACCTACACAGACTGTCTGAGGCTGCACGCCGCAGCGTCCGCGAACTCCTCGACCGGGTGGGAGATTAGTGATCAGAGTAAGGCGCTCCGCCCCTCCAGCCAGCCTCGATGGTCCGGAATCGATTGGCGGCCTGGAGACCGCAGCAGCAGTGGCCCACTACTCACAGGCGCCGCCGCTAGGCGACGAGCCCGACTTCGCTGCCTATCGAGGAGACGACGTGCGGCTCGCCCTGGAGTCCATGTTCGGGCCAAAGTGCGCCTACTGCGAGGCTGAGTATGCCTCCGGCAACTCGCCTGACACCGAGCACTACCGACCTAAGAGCGAAATCGAGCGAGGCGACAAAACCAAGATCAAGCCGGGCTACTACTGGCTCGCGGCCGCTTGGTCGAACCTCCTCCCGACTTGCGTCTTCTGCAATCGACGGCGCAAGCATCGATACGAGGACGGCATCCGGACCACTGGCAAGGGAATCCAGTTTCCTCTTCTCGATGAGTCGCAGCGAGCGACGAAGCCCGGGGAGGAGCAAGCGGAGGAACCGCTTCTGCTCGACCCCACCAAAGATGACCCAAACGAGCACTTGCGCTTCGGCCAACAGGCTGTCGTTAGTGCCACCTCCGACGATGCTGGCACGAGCCGGCGGGGCGAAGCGACGATCGACGTGCTCGGACTAAACCGTCCAGGCCTCGTCCACGACCGCCAGGCCCATCTGAGTTGGTTGGAGTTGGCCATCAAACGCTTCCGGAACGCGGAGGATGCATTGGAGCAGAACCCCGGCAACCTTTATGCCGAAGAACAGCGCGACTTCGCGCTCGAGGAAATGTACGAGCGAGCGAGCGGCTCTCAGCCGTACGCGGCAATGATGCGCCAGCGACTCGCCGAGCTCCTCGGCTAAAGACAACAGATGAGGTCTGAAGCGGCTTCGTGGCATGCGCTCATCGAGGACACGGATCCGCTCGACTAAGCCAATCTCCGTCAGATTGAAAGGACGACGGTCGTCCGCATCGGGAGCCGGCTCGCGGTGCGTATGTGACCGAGATGCGACCTAAACAGCAGCCAACGCCGGCGCCAGGTCGTCGGCGCTCGCCTTGACCGACTCGGGAATCGTGATCCGCAGTTCTCCATCGCGATCAAGAATGCGCTGTGCGCCGAGGACGGTGAGGCCGACGATCTGCTGCGTTCCGGGCGCGTAGCGAAGGACATGACCCTCAGGGGTCTCCTCTCCCTCCGCCTCCCGGGGCTCGCCCACATGCAGATAGAGGACGTCGTTCTCGGCGTCGTAGTTGGCACGATCGAAGGTGACCGGCCCGATCTTGATCTTCACTTGCTCCATGACCGCGGATCCTTCCGATTGCCGAATGCGGAGATGACTCGCGCTGGCTCCTGTTCATAGCTTACGACCACCAGCAGCCAGCGACTGGGTCCAGCGTCCCGAAGGTAGTGCCGCCGCCGAGCCTCAAAGACAGGATCCGGGAGGACAAGATCCGGCTGCCAGACCGCCCGAAGAACATCGGCGAGGTGGCCCTCCAACTCCGGATGGTCGCGGAGGATCTTGTTCCTCCACACGTCCGCGAGCAGAACCACGCGGGTGCTGCCGGGGTCACCGACCTCTCCTGCGATCTCGCCAGACACGGTCCTAGTCTCTCAGACAACAGATCTCGGCGACGATTTGTCTGCGAGCATGTCCCGGATGGCGAAGCGGCTTCCAGATCACCTCGCAAACCTGGTCGCCAAGGGCCAAGTTCGTCCCCCGCTCGGCCCTCGCGTCCTCCCCCGGCTTGTGAGACTGCCGGCGGCGGACAAGACCGCTTCGGAGTGGGTCGCGGAGGGCCGGCGCTGATTTAGGAGAGAACTCCAATGAATCGATCGCGCGGGTTAAGCTTCGAGCTGGAATGGCAAGGAAAGGCTTGCGCAATTGGAGGCGGTGGCTACAAAACAGCTCTCTCGCGCTGCTGATCGTCGCGGCCTTCGCTCCGCTCCCTGAGACGCTGAGCATGATCTTGCTGCTGCTTGCTTCGCTCGGGCTGATGACCTTCCTCATCGCCGACTCTCCGACTTCCCGAAGGAACACTGCACGTTTCCTGATTCCGCTGGCGGCTTTGGTGCTCCTGGCCCTACTGGTCTCGGTAAACCCAAAGTGGGTGGTCTTCGGATTCATTGGCCTCTACTGCTTGTGGGGAGTCTTCAAGCTCGAGCGTGCCGAGTATCTGGCCGAGCGAAAGCACCTCCGGTAGGACTCCCTGCGTCGCCACCGATCCATCGGGGTCACCTCGACGGGCCATCAGCCAACCGCGCTGTAATGCCTCTCTCCTCCAAACTGAAAGGACAGATGCCGTCCGCAGGGTGAAGCCGAACCGAAGCATCGATGCGACCGAAATGAGACTCGTCACGGGCGAACGCTTCAAAGGCCCTCGTCGCAACTTGGTCAATTGTCAAATCGCACGAGGACGGAAGCAAGACTGCAGCAGTAATGCAACCCGACCACCCCATCGGATGGCCGCGAGTCGATTTGGATCGACCCGTCCGATTCGTGGGGAATACTCACTCATTCCCTTTTACTTCTTCACCCGTTTCTAGGCCTCCTCCGCTCGCATTGCCCATTCCGTCAATGAAGGAACAGAACAGGAAGGGATGGCAACGTTGGCTTCGTGGCCTTCGCCGACGGCTCGGATCCCCGGATTGGCTCGACAGGCTGTCCCTCAAGTTTGTCTATTGGGGGCGCCAGCACCGCACCACCGCCTTCCTGGTGACGACGCTCGTTGGCTTCGCGGCAATTCGGGGAATCATCTTCGTCATCGAGGGGCCGCTCAGCGGAACGATCATCTCCGAGTACGCAGGTCACCTCTTAGCGGCTCTCATTGCCATCTCCGTGTTTCCGGCATTCACCCTCTTTGTGGAGCGTCGCAATGTCCGCCTCGTCATGAAGATCTCAGCCAGAGGGGGCGGACCTGACCTAACCCCCAATCGTTCCTTTCTCACCGTGGAGTGCCCCGCTTCTCTGGACACGCGTGATTAGGTCGACTCTTCCTCTTTCATCTTGAGGGAGAGAGATTCTTCCTCATACTGCTCAGGAGAGAGATACCCCAGTGTGGAGTGTCTTCTCTCGCGGT
>Ga0081540_1000736_pt1 | contig 30169 bp, 23 predicted proteins | sample TabmetS2T1R1_FD_71024 | JGI IMG/M metagenome (GOLD analysis project Ga0081540, IMG submission 71024) | Tabebuia heterophylla rhizosphere microbial communities from the University of Puerto Rico - S2T1R1 | ecosystem: Host-associated > Plants > Roots > Rhizosphere ...
GGTTGATGGCCGGCGGGGGTGTTTGCCCTGTTCTTTCTGGGGGGGGGGGGCGCCCCTCCCCCCCCCCCCCCCCGTGGGGGGGGGGGGGGGGGGGGGGGGGGGGTTACGCACACGGCACTGACTCAGTGCTCGATCACCACCCCCACCCCTAACCCCTCCCCACAAGGGGGAGGGGAACCCGCAGTGCATGTGGCGCGACCGCCGCTCGAACAAGCACCAGCTCCACCCACTATCCACCCAGGTTGTCTTTCCCGAGCAGGTCATGTCTCTTTCCCTCATGACGGCCACCGCCGAACAGGCCGCGACCGAACGCGGACAGGGACGGAACACGCTCGCGCGCTTTGCCAGGCCGGCGCTCGGGCTGATCCTGCCGCTCGGCCTCGCCGCGATCTGGGAGCTCGCCGTGCGCGCCGGCTTCTCGACCGGTCGCCTGGTTCCGCCGCCGTCCGTCATCTTCGCGACGTTCGCCGAGCTCGCGCGCACCGGTGAGCTCGAGCGCCATGCCACTGCGACGCTCGCGCGCGTCGGCGCGGGCTTCGGCCTCGGCGTCGTCGCCGGCACCGTGCTCGGCGCGCTGACCGGCTATTCCGGCCTGGTGCACCGCCTGGTCGATCCGACCCTGCAGGCGCTGCGCGCGATCCCATCGATCGCCTGGGTACCGCTGTTCATCCTGTGGCTCGGCATCTTCGAAGCCTCGAAGATCACGCTGATCGCCGTCGGCGTGTTCTTTCCGGTCTATCTCGGCGTGATGGGCGCCGTCGTCTCGGTCGACCGCAAGATCGTCGAGGTCGGCCGCGTGTTCCGCCTCTCAGGTTTCGCCATGGTGCGGCGGATCCTGCTGCCGGCGGTGATGCCGGCCTATGTGATCGCGCTGCGCTCGGGGCTCGGGCTCGGTTGGATGTTCGTGGTCGCCGCCGAATTCATGGGCGCCTCCGAAGGGCTCGGCTTCCTGCTGGTCGACGGCCAGCAGCTGGGCAAGCCGGCGCAGATCGTCGCGGCGATCGTCGCCTTCGCCGTGCTCGGCAAGCTCACCGACTGGATCATCGTCGCCGTGGCGACGCCATTCCTGCGCTGGGAGGACGCGTTCGCGCGTCGCTGATTCATGCTGGCTCTCGACAACGTCGGCAAGACCTACCCGAACGGTGTGCGCGCGCTCGACGGCGTCACCATCAGCGTGTCGCCGGGCGAGATCGTCGCGATCGTCGGCGGCTCCGGCTGCGGCAAATCGACCATGCTGCGCGTCGTGTCGGGCCTCGACCAGCCGAGCCAGGGCCGCGTCGTGCTCGACGGCGAGCGCATCATGTCGCCGCACGAGAAGATCGGCATCGTGTTCCAGGAGCCGCGGCTGCTGCCCTGGCTCTCGGTCGCCGACAATGTCGGCTTCGGCCTTGCCGACTGTCCGAATGACGAGCGGCGTGAGCGGGTCGGCCGCCAGGTCGACCGCGTCGGTCTCGCCGACAAGGCGCGGGTGTGGCCGCGTGAGCTCTCGGGCGGCCAGGCGCAGCGCGTCGCGCTCGCCCGCGCGCTGGTGACGCGGCCGGAGGTGCTGCTGCTCGACGAGCCGTTCTCGGCGCTCGACGCGTTCACGCGGGTCGACCTGCAGGACCACCTGCTCGACCTGTGGGCCGACGGCAAGCCGACGCTGCTGGTGGTCACCCACGATGTCGACGAGTCGATCGTGCTCGCCGACCGCGTGCTGGTGATGCGCCCGCGTCCGGGCCGCATCTACGAGGAGATCGTCACCGACCTGCCGCGGCCGCGCGACCGCCAGTCGGCCGCGTTCGATTTCGCCAAGCGGCGCGTCCTCGCCGCGCTCGACCGCTCGCTGGACCGTTCCGCGGTGACCGACGACGGCGAGACCAGGGCCAGCACCGGCGCGGCGATGTGGTGGTGATCTGGTGGCGGTGATCTGGCGGTAGCGACGCGCGGTCATCTGCCCTAAACAGGGCCGGCAACCTCGCTGGCTTCCCGATGAGAAAATCCGTCACTGCCGTGGTGCTGGCGCTCGGCCGCTACGCCGTGCTGCCGGTCGTCGCCGTCGCCGCCGTTCTGCTCGCGGCCTGGCTCGCCCTGCTGGATGACCATCCCGTGCTGGTGCTCGCCGCAGCGCCCGTCGTGTTGCCGCTCGCGACCTGTGCCGTCGCGCTGGCGATCGGTCTTCTGCTGCTGCCGGCGCGCCGGCACGACAATCCCGCCGTGGACGAGTCGTCCGCGCCGGGCCTATGGGCGATCTGGAACGCATTCGACCGTACGTTGCCGCGCTCGCGCCGGACCTTGCTGATCGATAGGGAGGTGAATGCGTCAATCGCCGAGCGGAAACGGTTTGCCGGCCTGTTCCGCCGCGAGTTGACCATGACGTTCGGTCTGCCGTTGCTCATCCTGCTGGACGAGCGCGCCGTTCGCGCCATCGTCGCACACGAGGTCACTCATGCGACCCTCCAGCACACCTCGGGCAGCGCCAACCTCGCCGAGTTCATGGCGGCCGCCGAGAATATTTTCGATCATGCCGATCCCGATAACACCATCACCGGGCGGATCGTTTACGTTCTCCTGCACGCGCTGCTGGACTGGCTCCACAAGGAGTACCGGGTGCTGTCGCGCCGGAACGAGCTGGAGGCCGATCGCGATGCGGCGGAGTGGGTCGGGCGTGACGAGATGGCGCGCGCGCTCGTGCTCGCCGAGGCCCTGGGCGACCGGGTGGTGGAGACCGTCTTCAAGCCGCTGGAGAAGGAGGTGCTGGGCGCGATCCGCGCGCCCGCGCCGCCGCTGCAGCGCATCATCACCCGGTTGGCGACGATCCGCGCCGAGCCGATCGACGCTGCGGCGCTCGCGTCGAAGCCGGCGGAGCCTGACGAGAAGTCGACCCACCCGCCGTTGCGCGCTCGCCTCGCCAATCTCGGTTTCGCCGACATCCCAAGCATCGACGTGCCGAAGACCTCGGCCGCTGATACGGTCCTGGCGGCAGACACCCTCACGCAACTGGTGGCCCGGTTCGACGATGAATGGAGCCGGAGAGTGAATGAGCACATCGGCATCTACTAGGATAAGCTTGTGCCGGGCCGCCTTGTCTTTGTAGGTTGCGGCCGAACCCACAGCCGGGGATGTCCATGCGTAGCTTCAAAGTCTGTCAATGCGGCGCGCCGCTCACCTTGGTCGAGGCGCCGACGCCGCAGCCCACCGGCACGCAAGTGCTGCTCAAGGTGCTCGCGTCCGGCATCTGCCACAGCGACATCCATATCTGGGACGGCTACTACGAGCTCGGCGGCGGCAGGCGCCTGCAGCTCCTCGAGCGCGGCATCAAGCTGCCGCTCACCATGGGCCACGAGATCGTCGGCCAGGTGGTCGCGGCCGGGCCGGACGCCAAAGGCGTCATCATCGGCGCGACGCGGCTCGCCAATCCGTGGATCGGCTGCGGCGAGTGCACGGTGTGCCGGCGCGGCGACGAGAACCTCTGCAAGACGCCGCGCAATCTCGGCGTGTTCACCGACGGCGGCTATGCCGACCACGTGCTCGTGCCGCATCCGCGCCACCTGTTCGACATCGGCACGCTGACGCCGACGCAGGCGGCGCCGCTCGCCTGCTCGGGCGTCACCACCTACGGCGCGCTCAAGAAGGTCGGCCCGGTGCTCAAGGACGAGCCGGTGGTCATCATCGGCGCCGGCGGCCTCGGCCTGATGGCGCTCGCCCTGCACAAGGCGATGGGCGGCAAGTCGGTGATCATGGTCGACGTCGACCCGGTGAAGCGCGAGGCGGCCAAGAAGGCCGGCGCCATGCTGGTGGTCGACGGCAAGGCGCCCGACGCGGCGAAGCAGGTCCAGGCCGCGACCAATGGCGGCGCCTGGGCCGTGATCGATTTCGTCGGCGCGTCGGACACCGCGCGGCTCGGCGTCGACTGCCTCACCACCAAGGGCGGCAAGCTGATCATCGTCGGCCTGTTCGGCGGCGACATCACCATGCCGACGCCGTACTTCCCGATGCGTGCGCTGACCATCCAGGGCTCCTACGTGGGGAGCCTCACCGAGATGAAGGAGCTGCTCGAGCTGGTGCAGCGCACCGGCCCGCCGCCGGTGCCGCTGTCGGAGCGGCCGCTCGAGGACGCCACCGCCGTGCTCAACGAGCTCAAGGCCGGCAAGGTGATCGGCCGTGTGGTATTGCGGCCCGCGGGCTGAGTTTCAACGACAACGCAGGAGAGAACAATGGACGCTGCCGGTTTGCGGGCGATGCAGGCGCCGATCAAGGAGCGCTACAAGACCGACGCCAAGGCCGCCTTCATCACGCTGAAAGCCAAGGGCACGCTCGACGACACCAACATCGCCTGCAAGGTCGAGACCGGCCGTGCGCTCGCGGTCGCCGGCCTGCATCCGGCGACCGGCGGTTCCGGGCTCGAGCTGTGCTCGGGCGACATGCTGCTCGAGGCGCTGGTGGCCTGCGCCGGCGTCACGGTGAAGGCGGTCGCGACCGCGCTGGAGATTCCGCTCAAGTCCGGCCAGGTCTCGGCGGAGGGCGACCTCGATTTCCGCGGCACGCTCGGCGTCGCCAAGGACGCGCCGGTCGGCTTTGCGCAGATCCGCCTGTCGTTCGCGCTCGACACCGACGCGCCTCAGGAGAAGCTCGATCAGCTGTTGAAGCTCACCGAGCGTTATTGCGTGGTCTATCAGACCATCAAGAGCGGCCCGCCCGTCGAGGTGCGTCTCAACCGCATGTGAGGGTTGCGCGGCGGCGCGCGTTTCCAGCCGCGGGTTCCCTGGAGTGCTCCGACCGGGACGCATAGTGTGGGTCCCGGCTCGGCGCTCGCGCTACGCGCTCGCTTGTCCGGGACACGAGGCAGATGAACGCTGCACTGCCTCGTGTCCCGGGCGAGCGAAGCGAGACCCGGGACCCAGAGCGCTTTACCTCCTCACGTGCTGATGTCCCCCGATCTTCTCTTCATCCTCTCCCTCGCGCTGAAGATGGCCATCACCGCGGCCTTCGTGGTGGCGGCGTCGTTCATCGCCGAGCGCTCGGGGCCGCTGATCGGCGCCATGGTGGCGACATTGCCGATCGCGGCCGGACCATCCTACGTGTTCCTCGCGCTCGATCACGACGCGCAGTTCATTGCCGAGTCGACCATCACGAGTCTCGCGTCACACGCGGCGACCGGGCTCTTCGGCATCACCTATGTGCTGCTGGCGCAGCGCCATTCGGTAGTGGTGAGCCTCGGCGGCGCGCTCGCTGCGTGGACCGCCTCCGCCGTCGCGATCCGCTCGCTGCCGTGGACGCTCACCGGCGCGCTCGCCATCAATGTCGTGACCTACGCGTTCTGCGTCACGGTGGCCGAGCATTACCTGCACGTGAAGATGCCGCTCATTACCCGGCGCTGGTTCGACGTGCCGCTGCGCGCGACGCTGGTCGCCTGCCTGGTCGGCACCGTGGTGACGCTCGGGATCAATGTCGGGCCGAAGATCACCGGCATCTTCGCGGTGTTCCCGGTCGTCATGATGAGCCTGATGCTGATCATGCATCCGCGCATCGGCGGCCCGGCCAATGCCGCGCTGCTCGCCAACACCATGTGGGGCCTGGTCGGCTTCGGCCTCGCCGTGCTCGCGCTTCACTTGACCGTGGTGCCGCTCGGCGCTCCGCTCGCGCTGTGCGCCGCGCTTGCCGTGTCGATCCTGGCGAACATCACCATCTGGCTCATCCGCCGGCGCGGTCACGCCAGGAAAATGGCGGCGCTGGAGTAGCGCATATCCCGGAAAAGTGGCCTCCGGTTTTCCGAAAAGGATAAGCGCCTCTAGCCCGACCAGGCGAGCTGACCGCCGATCCAGGTTTCGACGACGCGGCTTGCCGGCGACATCGGATGCCCGTCGAGGACGACGAAGTCCGCCGCCGCGCCAATGGTGAGACCGCCGCCCGGCACGCCATGGATGGCGCAATAGCCGCCGCGCGTGTAGGCGGCGACCGCCGCCTCGACCGGTATCGCCTCGCGCGCGTCGACGGTCCGGCCGTCGGCGATCCGGCGCTCGACCGCCATGCGGATGTTGCGCAACGGATCGAGTGGGCCGCACGGATTGTCCGACGACAAGGCCAGCGGAACGCCGGCGCGCGCGAGCGAGCGAGCCGGGTAGGCATGCAGATCCGGCGTCATGTGGCGATCGACGATTCCCTTGCCGAATCGTTCAATGAAACCCGGCTGCAACGAGGCGACCGCGCCGGTCGCTGCGACCGCAGCGATATCGCGATCGCTGAGAAAGGTCAGGTGCTCGAGCGTGACGTTTGCGACATCGGCGGCGGCGATCGATTGGCAGGCGCACGCCGCCGCGTGATTGCCGACCGCGTGGATGCGCGGACGAATGCTGTGCGCCGCCAGCGTGGCCAGGCGGAGAGTCAGCGCGTCTGTCTCCATGCGAAGATAAGGCGTGTACATGCGTCCCGAGCGATAGACCGACCGATAGGCGAACACGTCGCGCAGCGGCGCAAAATTTCCGAGCGCGGCGGCGACAGCGGTCGCGCCCATGATCTTCAGGACATGGCCGGGATCGAGACAGAGCGCGCATTTGTGCGCGCCATCGACGAACAGCTTGGCGCTCGCCGGTCCTTCGCCGCAGCCGGGACACAGCTCGTCCATGCCCGCCGGGTCGAGCAGGCCGTCCTCCGCGATGGATGACCACGAGATGCGCAGCGGCGTCGTCTGACGCAAGCGCTCCAGCAACGGCTGCAACGATGCCGGCACGCATGGATCGTGGCAGGTGGTGATGCCGAGCGAGAGATGCCGTTTGGCTTCCTCGGCCAGCAGCGTTTCATGGCCGATCACGCCGAGTTCGTTCGCCATCGCCTTGAAGGCCGCCGCCAGGGCCATCGCATTGGCGCTTTCCCACAACAGCCCGCTGGGCCGGCCGCGCGACATGACGATGTCGTCGGCAAAGCGCGCGCCGGCGCGCGCCACGTCGCCGAGCCGGCGCGCTTCGCTCGACGCCAGGCAGCGATGCAGCGAAAAGTCGGCGATCACGCAGGGATGCCCGCCGGCGGCGGCATCGAGATCATCCGGTCGCGGCAAGCCGCCGGACCATTCGTCGAAGTCGGCGCCGAGCGCCACGATCCAGCCGCCGTCCGGCCGTCCCGCGCGATGCCGCGCGACCTCCGCGAGCGCGGCGGCGGCGCTGCGCCACGCGCTGCCATCGAGCGCGCGCGGCAGCCATGCGCTCACCGTCAGATGCGAATGTGCGTCGATGAAGCCGGGCAGCACATGCCGGCCGCTGAGCGGGTGCCGCTCGTCCCCGGGCGGAGCGGAACCGCGGCCGAGCACGGCAATGGCGCCGTCGCGGACGACCATGTGCCCGGGCTGCGGCGCGGCACCGGGGCCGGCCCACAGGATTGCGTCATCGATCACGAATTCGCGCGCCATGAATCCGCCCACGGGTTCAAGTTAACAAATGGTATAAAGCGACGCACGCTAGCTCAACGCGATCAATAGACATTTGGGAGGCGCTTGTGCCGGCTTCACCCGAACAATTGCATGACCTCCTGCAATACTGCATGGATTTCGGGAAAATGATGCTCGAGGACGCGGGTGAGTTTCATCCATTCGGTGCGGCGATACGTGTTGATGGAGAACTGGTGGCCTTCGGTGGCTATGACGGCAACGAACACCCCGACCCGGAGGATATCTACCAACTGCTGGTCGACGCGCTCGCCGCCGACGCACGAGCCGGTGGTGCACTCGCGATCGCCATCGCCGCGAATGTGAACATTCCCGCCGGCTACAAGTCTCCATCGCCTGAGGGATTAAGAGTTCAATTAGAAACCGAGAGCTATTCTCGCTTCATATATGTGCCCTACACGTTGGCGAAGAAAGGCCTCTTCAAGAGGACGACAATTGCCAACTACGGCGAACCGATATCAGTCGATGGACCACCACAGGCGTTTATAAAACCAGGTGCCCCATAGCGGCATCACTGCGGCGGGCCGAGGCGCCGGGCATGCAAGCGACAGGCACCGATGCCTTGTCGCCATGCTGGGTGCGGCTGTTCAGAAATTCGCCTGAATGACTCACCGCGAAAATGAAGCGACTTTCTGAGCCACGACACCAGGGGGAAACCGTGCTTGGAGTGTGGTTCCGGGCCCTCACGCAGGACTACCTCGACGTCGAGCTGCGTGTCGCGTCGAACATATCCGCACGCATCATCGAACGCCCCGGCGTCTGGATGAGCCCGGACGCCGCCGCATCGGTGGTCGCGGACCTGCGCGCCATTGCCGGCGCGGCCGTGCCCGGCGGCACGCTCGATTACGGCGTGTTGACCGGCTCGCAGGAGCGGCTCGAGCGCACCGTTCTCACGGTGCTCTACGAGCGGCCGACCAACCGGCCGGTCGCCTTCAATGCGCTCGCCGTCATGGACCTCACGTTGCACGGCCGCGACGCCGAGGTCGTTCATCTCGGCCTCGTCATGGTCGACCCCTCGCTGCGCAGCCACGGTCTGTCGTGGGTGCTCTACGGGCTGACGTGCCTGGTCCTGTTCGTGCGGCGGCAGCTGCGGCCGCTCTGGCTGTCGAACGTCACCCAGGTGCCCGCCATCGTCGGCATGGTGAGCGAGACCTTCTCGGACGTGTTCCCGGCGCCCGGCCCGCAGGCGCATCGCAGCTTCGAGCATCTCGTGCTTGCGCGCGAGATCATGCGCCATCATCGCAAGGTATTCGGCGTCGGCGAGGACGCGGGCTTCGACGAGGAGCGCTTCGTCATCACCAATGCCTACACGGGCGGCTCCGACAACCTGAAGAAGGCGTTCGACGTGGCGCCGAAACATCGCGACGCCGCCTACAACGAGTTCTGCCGGCAACAGCTCGACTACGACCGCGGCGACGACGTGCTGCAGCTGTGTCGGCTCGATCTCGGCGCCGCGCAACGCTTCGTCCTCAAGGACATTCCGCGCCGATCGCTGCCCGCGGTCGCCGCGACGCTTGCCATCGTCTCGCTCAACCGGCTGGTGCTGCCGGTCATCCATTGGCTCAGCGCCGACCGCCCGTGGGGAATCCTGCGCCCCGCCGTGTCCTCCAAACCCGTCGAACCGTCATGACGCCATTCAGCTACGCCGAGTTCACGACGCGCAACATCGGTTTCGTCAGCGCTGCCGAGCAGGAGCGGCTGCGGCAGTCCTGCGTGTTCGTCTGCGGTGTCGGCGGCATGGGTGGGGCGGCATTGATGGCGCTGGCGCGCGCCGGCGTCGGCCGCCTGGTCGTGGCCGACGTCGACGCGTTCGAGATCTCCAATCTCAATCGGCAGCTGTTTGCCTTCACCGACACGGTCGGCCGGCCGAAAGCCGAAGCCGCCGCCGACGCGGTCCGCCGCATCAATCCCGAGGTCGAGATCGAGGTGCTGGGCCGCGAGTGGCCGGACGCCATCGAGCGGATCGCCGGGCGCGCCGCGGTGCTCGTGAACGGCACCGACGATCTCGCCGCCGGCCTGCTGCTCTATCGCACGGCGCGGGCGCGGCGGTTGCCGGTGATCGACGCCTATGCCTCGCCGCTGCCCTCCGTCTACGTCACGCGCGCCGGCGAAGCGATGCCCGAGGAGCGGCTCGGCTATCCGACGCTCGGCAAGGCATGGAACGCCGTCACCAAGGCGGACCGCGAGGCGGCGTTCCAGAGCGAGGTCGTCTACGTGCTGGTGAATTCCTCGTCACGCCACCACATCGATCTGGCGGTGGCGGGAGAGGTCGCGGCCGGGCGCCGCAGCCGCATGTCGTTCGCGCCCATGGTCATCTCGACCGGCATGCTGATGGCCTACGAGGCTGTCGCGCTGCTGCTCGACAAGCCGACCGGGACCGACAATCGCGGCTGGTTCCTCAACCCCTACAAGCCCGCGGTCGAACGGCCGCGCTTTGCGATCATCGCCGCCGCCCTCCGCCTCGTGGTCCGGCGCTTCGTCGATCGCATGATGGCGGCGCCATGACGTCCTCATTCGATCCGAAGCTCGTCGCGGACGTTCTGGTCAACCTGTTTGGCGCGCTCGGCACGTTGGTCGTCGCCTATAACCTGCGGCGGTCGGATCCGCATGGGCCGGTGACGGCGCGGGCGATCGTCGCGCTCGGGTTGGTCGCGATCCTCTTCCTGGTGCGTTCCGTTGCCTGGAGCACGAGCAGCGGTTTTCTCGCGGCGGTGGTCGGAATTCTCGCGGCGGCCCTGCCGCTCGCCGCGCTGCTGGTCGCCGAAGGGCTGTTGCGCCGCCACGCGCCGCGTGTTCTCAAGCTGGCGATCCTGTGGGGCGGCGTCGCCGCCGCCGTGTGCAGCATCGTGCCGAAGCTGCCCGGGATCGTCGCCACGTTCGTGCTGCACGTCGTGGTCACCGGCGGTTTCGCCGCGATCGGCGTCCTGCTGTGGATGCGCGATCAGACAAGCCTCACCGACGGCGAGAACGCCGTCATCCGGCGTGTCGTGGCAGCGATCGTGCTGCTCGTGCCGCTCATTGCGACCGACTTCATCGCCATCATGCCGGACCTGCCGATGCGGTTCGGCGCGGTTGGCGCGCTGGTGGCGCTGTTCTTCGCGTTCGGGCCGGGCCGCGATACCAATCGCCAGCGCATACTCAGCCTGCTCATCTTCGTCGCCATCGCCGGCCTGTTTGCGTTCGGCTATCTGTCGGCGGGCCATAGCCATGATATGGGCCAGGCGATCCGGACCATGGCTGTCGGCCTGTGCGGACTGATGCTGGCGGCGCTGTGCTCCGAGGTGGTCGGCGCACAGTCCGAACGCCGGAAGCCGGCCGATCCGCTGCTCACCGCCTGCACGCCCGAGCAGTTCGCCGGCGCGCTGACGCAGCACCGGCTGATCGGCAATGCGCTCATCCTGGGGGAGGGCGACGTCGCGCCGCTACGCCATCGTGCCTTCGATGCGCTGATCGCCGAGCGGCCGATCCTCAAACGCGCTGACGCGCCGTGGGGACGCGCGGCCCGCGACGACGGCGTCGAGCGGGCGATGTCGCTGTTCATGACCTACGACGCGACGCATATAATGCGCTTATCGCAGCAGCCGCCGCGGCTCGCCATCTTCGCATTGCCGCAGATCTCCGCCGACGCGCGGACGGAAAGCGAGATCGCCGCCGCGCAGCGCATCGGCGAGCTGATCTTCACGCGCATGGTGACATCATGAGGGTGAGGTCATGATCGAGCTGCGCTCCAACGATCGTCGAGCGGCGTTCGACGTGCCGTTCAACGTCTATGATGCGGCATCGCCCTATGTCTCGCCGATGTGGTCGGACCTCGACCGCTTCCTCGACCCGGCGCGCAACCCGCTCGCGCGCGAGGGGCGCGGCGCATTCGAGCTGTTCACCGCACATCGGGACGGCCGGCCGGTCGGCCGCATCGTTGCGGCCATGCACGACGCCTCGAACCGGCGCCATAACACGCGCCGCGGCCAGTTCGGCTTTTTCGATTGCGCCGACGATGGCGAGGTTGCCGCCGCGCTGCTGCGGGCGGCGGAGGCCTGGGTTCGCGCGCGCGGCGCCGAGGAGATCGTCGGCAACTTCAACCTGACAGCCATGCAGATGGTGGGCGTCGTCACCGAAGGCTTCGACAACGCGCCCTATACCGACATGATGTGGTCGCCGCCGCACGTCGCGCGCCTGCTCGAACGTGCCGGCTACGCGCCGATGTTTCCGATGACGACCTTCGAGACCGACCTGACGCGGATCGCGCCGGGCGATCTGGTCGGTCCGAAACAGTCCGCCATCCTCGCCAACGGCGCGTGTGCATGGCGGCCGATCACGCGGCGCGACTTCAAGGCGCGCATGGAGGACGCCCGCGTCGTGCTGAACGACGGGTTCGACCGCAATCCGATGTTCGTGCCGGTCAGCGCCAGAGAATACGCGTTCCAGGCCGGGGAAATGATGTGGGTGATGGACCCGCGGCTGTCGGTCGTGGTGCACGACGACGGCGCGCCCGCCGGCGTGATCGTGTGCATCCCCGATCTCAATCCGTTCATCCGCGCCTGCCGCTCGCGCTTGTCGCTGACGACGCCGTGGCATTTCCTGAAGCACCGCTTCACCGGCGATCGCGCGGTGATCATCTACTACTCGGTCGTGTCGCGGCTCCAGGGCGGCGGACTCAACGGTGCGATGCTGAGCCGCCTCGTCGGCGCGGCGAAAGCGGCCGGTTACAAGCGCCTCGGCACCACCTGGATCGCCGACGTCAATCAGGCGAGCCTGCGGCAGATGCAACGGCTCGGCGCCAGGCCGCTGCATCGGCTGCACCTGTTCCGTAAATCGCTCGGAGGCGCGTCGTGATCGACCTGTCGACGGATCTCGTCAAGGAGCTGGTCGCCGAGGCCCGGTTGTCGCCGAGCGTGCACAACGTGCAGCCGAGCCGGTGGCGGCTGGCCGGCGACCGGCTGCTGCTGCTGGGCGATCCGTCGCGCGCCATCCCGATCGCCGATCCGGCCGGCCGCGATTGGCGGCTGTCGCACGGCGCCCATCTCGAAGGTCTGTCGCTGGCGCTCGCCGCGCGCGGCGCCCGGCTCGCCGAGCTCCATCTCGAGACGACGGCGCAGCCCGCGTCCGGCGGGCTCGTTCCGATCGCGACGTGCACGGTCGCGGCCGAAGCCGCCGCGTCTCCGCGCGAGCCGATCGATGGGCGCATGAGCTGGCGCGGCGCGTTCAAGCCGATCGACGCGGCGGCGCGCGCCGACGTTACGCAGCTCGCCGCCGAGCGCGACGACTGCACGCTGGTGACGGATCGCGCCAGCATTGCCGGGATCGCGCAGCTGGCCGATCGTGCCGCGCTCTTCTTCCTGCGTGACGATCGCCACCGGGCCGAGCTGCTCGAATGGCTGCGGCTGGCGCGATCGCATCCGCGCTACCGCCTGGACGGCCTCAACGCCGAGGCGATGCAGCTCTCGCCAGTCGAAGCCTGGGGCGCCGGGCTCGTGCTCGGTCCGTTGTTCCGCCCGCTCGACCGCATCGGCCTGGCGGCGCCGCTGGTGCGCGAGACGGCCAAGACCGTCTCGGCCGCGGCCATCGTGCTGTTTCACCGGCCCGCCGGCGAGGATGCGTTCCACTCGGGCCGTGCGTTCTACCGCGCCTGGCTGGCGATGGAGCGGCGCGGCCTCAAGGGCTGCCCGATGTCGGTGCTGGCCGACTGGGACGAGTCGCGCGCGGCGCTGGCGCGACGCTACGCGGTTCCGGCGGACCGCCATATCGTCAGCGTGTTCCGCATCGGCTGGCCCGACGGCGCGCCGAGCGCGCAGCGCGCACGGCTGCCGGTCGAGCAGCTGATCGTATGAGTTAGAGCGTTTTCCATTTGGTGTGAGTCAAAGTCTGGGTCCCGGCTCTCGCTTCGCTCGGCCGGGACACGATGCAGTGCCTCGTGTCCCGGCCGAAGCGAGCGTAGCGAGCGAAGAGCCGGGACCCAGCTGATTCAAGGAAACGCCCTACAGCAGCTTCAGATACTCAATCAGCGCGTCGCGCTCGGCGCTCGACAAGCCGCTCACCTCGGCCGCGTGTCCCGCATTCGAGAAACCTGGCTTGGTGGTGTCGATCATCACCGGCGTCGAGAACGGCTCATAGCCGTCGGGATAGACCCAGCTGCCGTCGGGCCTGGCGACACCGGCGATGCCAAGCCGCGCCAGGTCGAGCCGGTGTCCGCCGACCATGAAACGAGTGGGACGCGTCGGCGGCTCGAGCAGATGACGGATCGTCGGCACCGAGCCGTTGACGAAATAGGGCGCGCTCGCCCACAAGCCCGAGAGCAGGGGAGCCGCCGTCTTACCGGTGCTCGCGGCGTCGAGGTAGGTGCGGCCGTGCAGTGTCGATCCTACCGCCGCGGTCAGCGCCGGCGTGAATGCTTCGACGCGCGAGCGATCGGTGCCGACATTGCCCGCCCAATTCGGAAAGCTCTGCAGCCGCGGGCGCTCGAGGCTCGCATCATAGCTGCCGTGGCAGCTGGCGCAGGCGCGCGCAAAAACGTCGCGGCCGGCGGCGGCGAGCGTGCGGTCGACGCGTCCCGGATAGGGCGGCGGGACGACATCGCGGAGCCATGTCATGACCCGGGTCAGCTCGGGGATCGCTGCGGCGACGCGCACGTCGGACATGCCCATGCTCGGCACCATGAAGAACGAGACGATGGCGGCGAGCTGCTGCGGATCGCGCGCCTTGGCCTCATCCTGTCCGATCGGGCGGAAACGCTGCTGGCCTTTGGGCGCATAGGCGCCGTCGACCAGCACGGCGCTGCGCAGGAAGCGATCCGCCAAGACCGGGACCGAGACGAAGCCGGCGCCGTCATTGAAACGGTCGCGCGGCGTCACATGCAGCTGGTGCTTGAGGGCGGCGACGCCGTTGGTTGAACCGGGCACGCCGTTCGGGAACGGCAGCGGCCGGTCGAAGCTCGCTTCGAGCTTCGCGATCGTGGCCTTGGCGCGTGGAATCGCGAGCTGGCGCAGCATCAGCATCTCGGGCCCGGGCAGCTCCGGAAACAGGCGCCGTAGCGCCGTCATCAGACCCGCGTCGTCGGCGAACGCGCGCTCGAAGGCGCGATAGCTGGTGGTCGTGAAGGCTTCGAGGTCGAGCGAGGTGTTCGGCATGCCGGGCACGGCGCGCTTGAGATCGGGCGTGCCGTCGTCGCGATAGGCCGGCCCGGCATGGCAGGCGGCGCAGCCGACGTTCAGGACATCGATCTGCAGCGATAGCGGCCCCAGGGTCCGCGTGACCGTGCCGACAGACAGGCCGAGCGGCGCATGGAACGCAGGCACCGGATCCGACAGTCCGGCGACGCGTTCCGGATAGAGGAACCCGAAGCGCCTGAACGCGCGCTCGACGTCGGACCACGCGGCGAGGTCGGCGCGGCCGTCGGCTTCGTGCAGGGCGAGGCTCGCGGCCAACAACGCCCACGGCACCGCGGAGGTGGACAGCACGTCGAGATCGAGCGCGCCGAAATCGCCGTAGCTGAACAGCGCCACGCCGCGCTCGGACGCGCGCGCCTGCGCCTGTTCCCACGCCGCGAGGCGAACGGATTTCGCCGGCTGACTCCGCAACAGGTCGTGCCAGACGATCGCGCCCGCCACGGCCGCGGCCGCAAGGCCGATGCCGGCGCCGAGCCATTTCCACGTGATCGCGCGCACAGTCCTACTGCTCGATCTTCAGTTTCGCGTCGCGGATCACCTTACCCCACTTCTGTGACTCTGCCGCGAGGAACGCAGCGAATTGCTCCGGCGACGACACCATCGGCTCGAACATCTGCGGCGCAAGGTATTTCTCGCCGAACGCGGCGTCGGCAAAGATAGATTGCACGTCGGCATTGATCTTGCCGATGATCTCCTTCGGCGTGCCGCCGGTCGCGAACAGGCCGAACCAGGTCACCGCGCGGAAGCCGGGCAGGTCGCTCTCGGCGATGGTCGGCACGGTTGGGAGGCGTGCGAGACGCTTCTCGGCGCCGACCGCGAGGATCCTCACCTTGCCGGCCTGCCACGGCTCGACCGGCGTCGCGACCGAGATGAACATCAGCGGGATGTGCCCGGCCAGCACGTCGGTGAAAGCGGGCGCCGCGCCCTTGTAGTGCACGGCGAAGAACTTCGCGCCGGTCGCGCCCTGCAGCATCTCCATGTTGAGGTGCCCGGTCGAGCCTGGGCCATAGGTGCCGTAGTTGATCTCGCCCGGCTTCTGTTTCGCGAGCGCAAGGAGCTCGGGCAGCGTGCTCGCCGGCAGGGACGGATGCGCGACGAGGGCATGGTTGATCAGAATCAGCCCGGTGATCGGCGCGAGGTCCTTGACCGGATCATAGGAGAGATTTGCCGAGAGCAGCGGGTTGATCGTGTAGGCTTCCGACGTGACGAGCAGCGTGTAGCCGTCGGGCTCCGCTTTCGCGACCGCCGCCGTGCCGATCTGATAGTTGGCGCCCGGCTTGTTCTCGACGATGACCTGCTGGTTCCAGACTTCGGCGAGCCGTTGCGCCACCGCGCGGGCGATCACGTCGGTGACGCCGCCGGCCGATTGCGGCACCACCATGCGGACCATGCGCGACGGATAGGGGTCGGCGGCATTCGCCGCGCTCATGCCCAGCAGGCCGAGCGCGACGATCACGCGAAGCCAACTCATCACTTTCCTCCCGAGGCTCCTTTGGCCTTGAGAGTATAGAGCGCCTCGAGGGCTTCGCGCGGCGTCAATTCGTCCGGGTTGATGGCGGCGAGCGCGGCGATCACCGCCTCGGTCGCCGTATCCATGCGCGGCGCGGCGGGCGCAGGCTTCGGCGCGGCGGCGAACAGCGGCAGGTCGTCGATCAGCTTTCGCGCCGGCGAGGTGCGGTCCTCCGCCTCGAGTTGCGCGAGGACGAGCTTCGCCCGCTCGATCACGCTCGGCGGCAGGCCGGCGAGCTTCGCCACCTGGATGCCGTAGGAACGGTCGGCCGCGCCCTCGACCACCTCGTGCAGGAACACCACGTCGCCGTGCCATTCCTTGACGCGCACCGTCGCGTTGTGCAGCCGCTTGAGCTTGGCGGCGAGCGCGGTCAGCTCGTGGAAATGCGTCGCGAACAGCGCGCGGCAGCGGTTCTGCTCGTGCAGGTGCTCGATCGCCGCCCAGGCGATCGAGAGGCCGTCGAATGTCGCGGTGCCGCGGCCGATCTCGTCGAGGATCACCAGCGCGCGCTCGGTCGCCTGGTTGAGGATCGCCGCCGTCTCGACCATCTCGACCATGAAGGTCGAGCGGCCGCGCGCGAGATCGTCGGCCGCGCCGACGCGCGAGAACAACCGATCTACGATGCCGAGCTTCGCGCGCTTCGCCGGCACGAAGCTGCCCATCTGCGCCATCACCGCAATGAGCGCATTCTGGCGCAGATAGGTCGACTTGCCGGCCATGTTCGGCCCGGTGACCACGTAGAGCCGACCGGCTGTCTCGCCATTCGGTGGGGAGAGGTCGCAGTCGTTGGCCACGAACGGTCCGGCATCGCGTAAAGCCTGCTCGACCACCGGATGGCGCCCGCGCTCGATCACGAAATCGAGGGTTTGGTCGACCTCGGGGCGCACGTAGTCGCGTTCCGCTGCAAGGAGCCCGAGTGCTGCGGCGACGTCGACCATGCCGAGCGCGGCCGCCGCGCCCTTGATCGCCTCGGTCTCCGCGATCACCTGTGCAGTGAGACGGTCGAACATCTCGAGCTCGAGCCCGAGCGCGCGGTCGGCGGCGTTGGCGATCTTGGCTTCGAGGTCAGCGAGCTCGGTGGTGGTGAAGCGCACCTGGCCGGCCAGCGTCTGGCGATGAATGAAAGTTCCGTTCCACGGCGCCGCCAGGAGCTTGTCGCCGTGCTGCGCGGTGACCTCGACGAAATAGCCGAGCACGTTGTTGTGGCGGATCTTGAGAATGCGGATGCCGGTCTCGTCGGCGTAGCGCGCCTGCAGCGCGGCGACGACGCGGCGGGACTCGTCGCGCAGCGCGCGGGTCTCGTCGAGCGCGGTATCGTAGCCCGTGCGCACGAAGCCGCCGTCGCGCTTGAACGCGGGGAGCTCGTCGGCGAGCGCGGCGGCGAGCGTCGCGGCAATCTCAGGCGTGGGCCGGTGCAGTGCGTCGATCGCCTCGGCGATCTCGGCCGGCGGCGGGGAGAGTGCCGCGAGGCGCTGCGCGAGATCGGCGGCGGCGGTGAGGCCATCGCGGATGGCGGCGAGGTCGCGCGGACCGCCGCGGCCGACCACGAGCCGGGCGAGCGACCGCGCGAGGTCGGGCGCCGCCGCGAGCCTTGCGCGCACGTCGCCGCGCAGCGCCGCGTCGGCGACGAAGGCTTCCACGGCGTCGAGGCGTTTGGCGATCGCCTCAGGATCGGTCAGCGGCGCGGCGAGCCGCTGCGACAGGAGCCGCGAGCCGGCCGCGGTCACGGTGCGGTCGATCGCCGCCGCGAGCGAGCCCTTGCGCTCGCCGCCGAGGGTGCGCATCAGCTCGAGATTGGCACGCGTCGCCTGGTCGATCGCCAAGGTCGCGCCCTGCGCCTCGCGCACCGGCGGCGAGAGCGGTGGGCGCTGACCGAGCTGGGTGCGCTCGACGTAAGTGACGCAGGCCGCGGCAGCGGTGAGCTCGAGCCGTGTGAGCGTGCCGAACGCGTCGGTGGTGGCGACCGCGAAGTAGGCCGCGAGTCGCCGCTCGGCGCTGGCGCCGTCGAACACGTCGCGGGTGAGCGGCGTCACCGCCGGCAGGCTGCGCCAGTACGGCACGAGATCGGCGTCGGCATAGAGCGCGTCGGAGACGATGATCTCGCCCGGCTCGATCCGGGCGATGGCGGAGGCGAGGCCGAGCCGATCGCATTCGGCGAGGCGGAACTCGCCCGTCGAGATGTCGATCCAGGCGAGCGCGAAGCGGCTGTCGTCCTCGGTCGACGAATTGCGCGCGCGGGCGACCGCAAGCAGGTAGTTGTTGCGCCGCGCGTCAAGCAGCGAATCTTCCGTCAGCGTGCCGGGCGTGACGAGGCGCACCACGTCGCGCTTCACCACGCTCTTCGCGCCGCGCTTCTTCGCTTCGGCGGGGTCCTCGAGCTGCTCGCACACCGCGACGCGATGGCCGAGCTCGATCAGCCGGTGCAGGTATTCGTCCGATCGGTGGATCGGCACGCCGCACATCGGGATGTCGCGGCCGAGATGCTTGCCGCGCTTGGTCAGCACGATGCCGAGGTCGCGGCTCGCGATCTCGGCGTCCTCGAAGAACAGCTCGTAGAAGTCGCCCATCCGGTAGAACAGCAGGCAATCCGGATTGGCGCGCTTGATCTCGATGAACTGCTCCATGACCGGCGTTGCCCGCGCGGGTACTTCCGGCGGCGGGTCCTCGGCCACGTCGAGCTTGCGGGCGGCGTCCATGGGGCCGGACGCTAGCAGAAGGCGAGGGGCGTTAGGATGGCAAAGCGGGGAAACCCACAGCGGATAAGCATAGTGTGGGTCCCGGCTCTGCGCTCGCTACGCTCGCTTCGGCCGGGACAAGAGGCCGTGCGACAAGGCACTGCCTCGTGTCCCGGGCGAGCGCAGCTCGACCCGGGACCCAGTCTTCTTATTTCACGAACTTCTTCCCGGTCAGCTTCTCGAAATTCTTGTAATAGATCGCGTCGCGCGTCTCTTTCGAAATATCCAGCCGGTCGATGATCTTGATCGTCTCGCGGATGTAGCCCGGACCCTTCTCCGGATCGAACGGGCAGTCCGACGCGAACAAGATCTTGTCGTGCGGATAGAACGCCATGCCGCACAGGGTGGCGCCGTAGCCGCCGAACGTCGCGGAGTCGACCCACACGTCCTTCTGGAAATAGTCGAGCGGGCGCTGCTTCAGGCTCTTGCGCAGCACGCTGTAGTCCTCGTCGGAGGTGCGCGCACCGAGCTGGTCCCACCCCGGACCGACGCGACCTTCGAGCATCGGAATGATCGCCCCGAAGTGGTGCAGGATCAGCTTGAAGTTCGGATACTTGTCCATGGTCTTGGAGAACACCAGCCGCGCCACCGCGGCCGCGGTCTCGTAGGACCAGCCGAACGCCCACCAGATCTCGTAGTGCGACTTCTTCTCGTCGAGATAATCCGGATGCGCCGCGGTGCGCGACGGATGCAGCCAGATCGGCTTGCCGTGCTTGTCGGCCGCCGCAAAGAAAGCTTCGAACTCCGGCCGGTCGAGCGGCTTGCCGTTGACGTTGGTGTAGATCTGCACGCCGAGCGCGCCGTTCTTGAGCGCGCGCTCCGCCTCGCGCACGCCGGCGTCGGGCATGGCGAGCGAGGTCTGCGCCACCCAGCCCGGGTAGCGCGTCGGGTCCTTGGCGCAGATCTCGGCGAAGCCGTCATTGATCAGCTTGCACAGATCCTCGAGCTGGTCGGGCTTGGCGAAATGCTCGAGCGGCGGCATCGGGTAGGAGAGGATCTGCGCATAATCCGGAAAGCCGTCGACCACCTTGTTGCGGACGTCGATGTCGTAGATCGCCGGCACGCCGCGCATGCGCTTGCCGATGTCCTTGTGGTCGCCGGCAATTTTTTCCATGCGGTCGAGAAACGGTTTCGGAATGAAATGGGTGTACGCGTCGAGACGCATGCTTCTCTCTCCAGGTCACGATTCCCAGCCCAGCGGGCGGCCGGGCGCGTTCTAACGGATATCAGGGCCGGCGGGGAGGGGCTCCCCGCGCAGAGGCCGCCCGCATTACTGCTTGGGCTTATTGGGTCGGCTTGATGTCCAGCGCCTTGACCACCTTCGCGATCTGGGCGCGCTGCTCCTCGATCGAGGCGCCGAACTCGGCGCCGGTGCCGGGAACGATGACCTGTCCGGTCGCGGTCAGCCGCTGCACGATCTCCGGATCCTTGGCGGCCTCGGTCACGTCGGCGGCGATGCGGTCGCGCGGCTCCTTCGGCATGCTGCGTGGGCCGAAGATGCCGGTGAGGCCATCGAAGTTCAGCCCCGGGAACCCGGCCTCGCTGACGGTCGGGATGTCCGGCGCGCCGGCGGCGCGGGCGCGGTTGGTGACCGCGAGCACCTTTACCTTGCCGGCCTGTGCCTGCGGCCGCACGATCGCATAGGCGCCCACGTAGGCATCGATGCGGCCCTCGGCGAGATCGTTGATCGCCGACACCGTGTCGCGATACGGCACCTTAGTCATGTTCAGGTTGGTTTCCTTGAGGAAGCCCGCGAACAGGAAGTCGTTGAGGCCGGTCGCGGTCGCCCAGTTGAGCTTGCCCGGCTCGGCCTTCACCTTGTCGACGAACTCCTTCACCGTGTTGACGCCGAGCGAGGCGGGCACCGCGAGCACCACCACGGTCGACGACACGCGCGCGACCGGCGACAGGTCGGCCGGATCGTAGGGCAGCTTGGCGTGCTGGTACGGATGCGCCGTGAACGCGCCGGACGGGCCGAACATCAGCACATGGTCGTCGTTCGCGCTGGTGAAGGCGGTGATGGCGACGATCGCGTCGCCGCCGGGCCGGTTCTCGACCACGACCGGCTGGCCCCACTTCTTCGACAGGCGGTCGGCGAACATGCGCGCAGTGATGTCGACGCCGGCGCCGGGGCCGATCGGCACGATGAATTTCACGTTGCGCGACGGCCACTGCTGCGCCTGCGCCGGTGCGACGAGCGCGGCCGCAGCCAGCGCGGCGGCACATGCGGTTCCGATCAATCTGCTCAGCACGGCGTCCTCCGCGAGTTCGGAATGGTTGTTTCTGGCCGAGTTTTACGCGACGCGCCCGGGGCTTACAACGCCCCGCCGCTGCGGCGGACGGTCGTAGGTTAATGCGGAAATCGCTACTTTTCCGCGTCCTTCGATTGAACCTCTTTCGACCACTTGCAGAAGGCATCGACGCCAAGAATGTAGAGAATGACGATCACCGCTGCGATGACCGGCGCGCCGGCCATCCCCAGTGCGGGCACGATCTGGACGAGGTAAACGCCGAGGGTCAGCCCTCCGGCGCCCATGACCGTTTCCGGCGTGGGCGCCTTGCCGAGCTTGCTGATCTTCTTGAACGCGTCGTCGATCTTCTTGCGGATGGCTTGGTCGCCGCACACGTAATCGCGGAGTGTCCGGGCAAACAGGGCAAAAAAACCGGTCTCATGCTGCGCATCTTGCGCAAGGGTGTAGATGTCCTCGAATGTCGTGCCCTGCCGCTCAAGGTCCTGGCGCATCCACTCGAGAATGTCTCGCTGCCACGGCCTGCTTGCCGCCGCCGCGCGGAAGTCCTCGCGAGAGTTCAGGTTCCAGGCCCGGTAAGCCGACGTCTGCCGTGAGGGACTCTCGAGAGTCTCCGCCTTGGCGAAAGGCTCCTTCAGGAGCACACCGACGAGACGGCCGACGCGGATCGCTGCCTTGGACTTGTCCTTGGTGGCAAGAATCTCGGCGAGCGTCTGGTGATACTCGCTCATCGCAAGGTCATTCAATTCGACGAACCCGGCGCGAACCTTCTCCTCGGTCACCGGGACGTTGTCAGCCGGTCCACGATCGCCCCGGTCGTCCAACGCTTCGGCGTCAGGCCTCACCGCCAGGCTTTGCAGGCTGCGCGGCGCGATTCGAGAAGCCATCATTCTGATGTCTGACGGCCGGTTGATTTCGATGCCCTCCTCCTCGAGCGCCTCATGCGGGTCTGACGGCGGCATCTGATCCCAGCCGGTCACCGGACCGAAGCTGATATCCAAATCGCGCTCTATTCGGCTGATGCGCTGTTGCCGGATCGAGAACCGGCCGGCCTCGATGGCTTCTTCAGGCAGGTCTTGGATCAGATCGCGCTGGTCGAGGACGAAACCGAGTGCCCCCGGCGGCTGATTCCTGTCGTGCCAGATGACAATCTTGAAGAACGACCAGGGGACCAGCGCGTCGCGCAATGGCTTGTCGCGATCGCCAAAAATCGGCCCATTGAAAATCGAAAGACGCGTTCTCTGGGCTTCGCCCTGCTCGGATATGAACTTCTCCAGGTCGCCCCAGAGGTCCAGATTCGCGCCGGTGAACTCATCCGAACGATTGAACAAGAAGTGCTGCGGGGCGGCGTTCGTATAGTGAAATGTGTCCCAGTTGGCGATGAGTGCGTCGTCGGTGTCGCGGCCCCATGCAGCATCGTCGCGCCGGGTCAGATGTCCCTTGTCATAGTCATTGTCGTCGTAGAAGGGACCTCCAAGCTGATGCTCGGGATCGACACGCGGGTCGCGGCGCCAGGATTGACTGCCTTCATCGCGCGTGACCGTCGCGGGAGGATTGAAATTGACATTGCAGGCGGAGACATAGGCAAGGCGCCGCCCTTTGTTCATGATGATGCTGAAGCGATGATAACGAAGCTCGTTCACATCGCGCGGGCGTGCAGGCCTTGGCACCCGGAGCACGCCGCCAAACCGCGGTCGTTCCTTCATGACGGGGAAGGGAACATTGATCCCCAGGAAGCGGCGATCATAGCCTTCGCGATCCGCATACTCCTCCGGTGACAGAGCTTCCTCGAGGACTTCTGGCCGGAGCCGCTCCGGAGGGCGTTCAAGAGTCGTGCGGTACGGCTTTTCCCCGCCATACCGTGCCTCTCCGACGGAGATCGAAATGCGAAGCGGAAGCTCGATTTCCGCTGCGTTTCGGGCCGGCTTCTCCTCCGGCCGACGCGGCCGCGATCGTTCCACATCCCGGCGAGGGTCATCGGCGGGCCGGGTCGGCTCGCGCGGCTCAAGCGCTTCTTTCTTCATCGGCATCGTCGCCGGCGACGGCGTCTTCGCCAGCACTTGCTTCAGGAGCGCTGCTTGCGGAGGATCGAGCTGTGCCTGGCTGAGCGCTGCAATCAGGCTCGAAACCCGCACGCCCTCGTTGCCACGCCATGCGATATCAGCGGGAGACTGCGTGTTCTCGTTCCAAACGTGGCCCTCCTTATCAAGCCATCGTCCTTGATCGTCCTCGACGGGGACGCCGGTGTGGTGAAGGGCAACGACCTCCCACGAGTCATTCAAGACCGGCGAGCCGGACGATCCCTTCTCTGTATCCGCCTCATAGTGGAGGAAGGCTCCGAGCGGATTGGGCTCCTGATTGCTTGTCGACAGGTCGAGCAGGCGATTGTCGCGGACGACGACCTCTTTCTCGCGTCCCAACGGGTGCTGGATGATGTTGACGAAGTCCTTGGCGTTGACGGTGATCTTGCCTTGAGCTTCGTCGAGCGTCAGCCATCCATAATCCTCGATCGCCGCGCCCTGATTGCTTTTCGGTGCGACCGCGACAATGGCGAAGTCGAGCTCGGGATCGTTGAGGAAGAGCCTGCCGGGCTCGAATGCGAAAATCTGCGGCTGCGGGTTGGCCGAAAAGCGATTCTGCTCATAGTCCATCTGGATGGAGCAGGCGGCGGCCTGCTCCCTGGATCGGAGGACGTGCTCGTTGGTCAATACGATGCCTCGTCCAATCAGGAAGCCGGTCCCCCGAGCCTTGAGACCACCACCGGTCCCGATCAGGATTCGGCCCACGCGGCGGGCGATCGTGATTCCTCTCGCCAGGAACTCGACGGACAGGAAGTTTCTCACCCCCGTGACGACCTCGTTGACGAGGTCGTCACTCAGGTCCTCGGGAGCGAGCGGCGTTGGCCGTTTGATGAGCTGCTGCAGCGTGGGATTGTCCGGGACGCGGCCGTCGCGGGAGGACGAACGCACTTCATTGATGAGCCGGTTCAAGCGAAGCGCGAGGCGCGGCCTGGTATCCGCGTCGAGAGGGCGGCCCTCTTCAACTGCTTTGGCTTTCTGCTCGCGAACCGGCCGGCGCTCACGCCATCGCCGGGCGGCCTCCGTCGCCTTTTCGCGAAGCGCATTGTCGAAATCCGGATCATCGTCCATTTCCGCTGCCATGACGCGCTCCTACGGGCTGAAACTGAGACGGGAATGGAGTCTCAGCTATTCCACTCATAGTAGCAAGACAATACATGACTTACTGCAGATTGCGAAGGCGGTCGGGTCGGGAAAGCAGCTATTCCGCCGCGATGGCGAAACTCGCGCGGCGCTCGATCTCGGCGAGCGTCTTCGCGAGGGACTCGCCTTCGGGATCCGTCAGCGCCGCGGTGCGCGCGCTTGCGACCGCGTCGGCGCCGGTCGCGGCGGGGAGGCGCCCGGCGATCAGCGGGCGGATCACCCGCTCCTCGATGGCGCGGAAATTCGCCGTGCCGCGCTTGTGCGTGTCGCCGTAGCCTTTGATCAGCCGCGCGCATTCGGCGACCTCGATGGCGAGCGCACCCGAGACCTTCGCCGCATCGACGATCAGCGCGAGCCAGCTCTCGATCGCGGCCTGCTCCTCGTCGAAGCGGTGGCTGATCGGCCGCAACCGTTTCAGCTTGGCGAGGATCAGAAAGCGCAGATAGCCGCCGACCGAGGTCGTTGCGACCTCCATGCCCCAGTGCTTCGACATCCAGCCGCGCCGCTCGGACAGGCGCAGGATCCAGCGCGCGAGGCGGACCGGCAGCACCTGGCAGAACTCCTCGATGCCGGGCTTGAGGAACTCGGTGATCGTATACGGCTCGTCGGCCTTGACGCCGATCTCCTTCTCGATGCGCGCGAAGCGCGCCGGATCGATCTTGGCCTCGGCGACGCGGATCACGTCCTCGTAGGACATGCGCACGGCGAGATGGCGCGCGGTCTCGGCGAGCAGCCTGCCGCTCGCGCCCGACCGCGTGTCGGCATCGTGAATGACCTCGAGGCGATCGAGATAGCGCAGCGCATAATCGAAATTCTGATACGCGGCGAGCCGGCGCATGCCCTCGCGCACGAGGTCGCGCGCAGCCGGCGCCATCGCCGCGATCTCCTGCTCGACCGCGTCGTAGGAGATCGCCTTGCCGCGGCTGCGCTTCACCGGCGCCGGCGCGGGCGGCGCGAGCGTGGCGCGCGCCGCATCGAGCCCGGCGCGGAAGCCGCGCAGGTTCGCCTCGACACCCTTGCCGTCGTCGCGGATGGCGGCCTCGTAGGCCTCGACGGCGATCGGCAGCCTGCCGGAGCCAGCGATCATGCCGAGCATCACCGCGTTGATCATGGCTCCTGCCTGCCTGGCGAGCGCCTCGAGGTCAATGAGCACCGCGGTCTGTGCGTTGTCTTTCACGGCCTTGAGCAGGCGGTCGTGGTCGTAGCGGCCGTCGGCCATCGCCATCTTCTCGACGACGAGATACGAGCGGCTGGTCGAGGCGATCATGAAGGTGCGGTCGCGGGTGACGAAGCCGCCGCCGATGGCGCGGCCCGCCTCGAGCAGCTCGCTCGCGATCATCAGGTCGACATCGCCGACGCCGGGCGACAGCGCCAGCACCGGGCGCTTGCCGCCGAGCGCGCTCCACGTCGCGGGCACGATCTCGACATAATAAGTCGTCGCGCCGGTGCGCTGCGCGACGCCCGGAATGGACGTCGACTGCACCGGAAAGCCGGAGCCCGCCGCGGCGGCGACGATCCAGTCGGTCAGCACGCCGCCGCCTTCGCCGCCCAACGCGGCGATCAGCATGGTGATCGGACGGGCGGGGGCGTTCATGTTGCGGCCTCCGCGGCCGCCTCACGCGGACGCCCGCCAAGCATGCGGATCACGCCGCGGCGGAGCTTGAACATGAAGCGGTCGGCAAATGTAGCGTTGCGCACCACCTCGGCACGGTAGAACGACGGGCACAGCACGGCGGCATGCGCGACCTCGCCGCACAGCCCGCAGCCGACGCAGCTTTCGATCACGCTCGCGACCGGATCGGTGCGCAACGGGTCCGGGTTCGGCTTCACGGTGAGCGACGGGCAGCCGGACAGGCGGATGCAGGAATGGTCGCCGGTGCAGATCTCGTCGTCGACGCCGAACCGTGTCTTCGTCACGCGTTCGCCGCGCTTGAGCTTCTCGGCGTCCTCGGCGCGGATCCTGCGCTGGCGGGCCAGCATGCATTCGCCGTCGGCGATGATCACTTTCAGGCCGCGCTCGGCGGTGCGCATCGCCTCCTTCAGCGTCTCCACCATCTTGGCGACGCTGTAGGTGCGCACGGTGCGCAGCCACGTCACGCCGAACGAGCGCAGGGTCTGCTCGATGGTCATGCCCGTCGGCGTGCCGCTGCGGTTCTTGGTGCTCGACGGCAGATACTGCTGGCCGGTCGCCGAGGCGTAGCCGTTCTGCATCACGATCAGCACGCCGTCGCCCTTGTTGAACAGGTTCGAGGCGACGCCGGTGATCAGGCCGTTGTGCCAGAAGCCGCCGTCGCCCATCACGGCGATCGGCCGCCGCTCCATGTTGGGACCGACCGCGGCGGCGCTGGCAAGCGACATGCCGTAGCCGAGAATGGAGTTGCCGAGCGAGAACGGCGCGAAGGTCGCGAACGAGTGGCAGCCGATGTCGGCCGAGATGTGCGTCGGGCCGATCTCGCGCTGGGCGAGCTTGATCGCGGAGAACACCGGCCGCTCCGGACAGCCGGTGCAGAAATTCGGCGGCCGCGGCGGCACCTCGCCCACGGAGGTGATCGCCCCCGCCTTGTGGCCGAGCATCTGCTGCGCCTGCGCTGTGATGGCGTCGGCGTCGATGCCGGCCGGCTTTGCTTCCGCAAGAAACGACGCGATGCCGTTGATGAAGGCTTCGGAATTGTAGTCGCCGGTCCGCGGCAGGCAGCCCTTGCCGTAGACCTTGGTCTGGATGTCGGCGCGGCGCAGCTCGACGATGATCTGCTGCTCGACATATTCGGGGCTGCCTTCCTCGACCACGAGGACGGCGCGCTTGCCGGCGCAGAAGCTTTTCACCTCCTCCGGCACCAGCGGGTAGGCGACGTTGAGGCAATAGATCGGGATGCGCGCCTCGCCATAGAGGTCGGCGAGACCGAGCCGCGACAGCGCGCGGATCACGCCGTTGTAGAGGCCGCCCAGCACGATGATGCCGACATCGCTCAGGTCGCAGTTGAAGTATTCGTTGAGCTTCTCGTCGCGGATGAATTTCTGAGCTGCCGGAAGGCGTTGCTCGATCTTGAGGCGCTCCTGCGTGAAGATCACCGGCGGGTGGGCGAGGCGGCCGTACTCGAAGCGCGGCGGACCGGCGAGCTTGTTCTGGCCGGAATTGATGCCGCGCCGGTTGGTCTTGGCGGCGAATTCTCCGGTGACGTGACAGGCGCGCACGCGCAGCTGCAGCATGACCGGCGCGTGACTTGCCTCGGAGAGCTCAAAGCCTTTCTCCACGGCGTGGACGATCGAGGGGAGATCCGGCCGCGGATCCATGAGCCACATCGAGCATTTCATCGCATAGGCGTACGAACGCTCCTGAATCACGCTCGAGCCTTCGCCGTAGTCCTCGCCGAGGATCACCATGGCGCCGCCGATGACGCCGGGGGAGGCGAGGTTCGATAGCGCGTCGGCCGCCACGTTGGTGCCGACCACGGATTTCCAGGTCACCGCGCCGCGCAGCGGATAGTTGATCGAGGCGCCGAGCATGGCGGCGGCTGAGGCCTCGTTGGTGCAGGTCTCGAGATGCACGCCGAGCTCGCCAAGCAGCTCCTCGGCGTCGACCATGACGTCGAGCAGGTGCGACACCGGCGCGCCCTGGTAGCCGCCCACGTAGGACACGCCCGACTGGAGCAGCGCCTTGGTGACGGCGAGGATGCCCTCGCCGCGGAAGGTCGTGCCGTCGCCGAGCTTGAGCTGTTCCACCTCGTGCTTGAAGGAGCGTTCCATGGTTCCTGCCCTGGATTTGGAGCGGTTCTAGCAAATTTTGGCGGCCGGCACAGGACTGCGCTTTGTGTCAGGTTGCCCCTCCATGGGAGGGTGGCTCAGTGCCTGAGGCCTGTCCGCGCCCCTCACATATGCGAGGGCAGCCACAGCGCCAGGATCGGGAACGCGATCAAAATCACCAGCCTGACCAGGTCGGTGACGATGAACGGCAGCACGCCGTAGAAAATGGTCGATATCTTAACGTCCTCGACCACGCTCTTGATGACGAAGATGTTCATGCCGACCGGCGGGTGAATGAGCCCGAGCTCCACGGTCATGACGATGATCACGCCGAACCAGATTGGGTCGAAGCCGAGCGACTGGATCACCGGGAAGATGATCGGCACCGTGAGGATGATCATGGCCAGCGCATCCATCAGGCAGCCGAGCACCAGGTACATGACCATGATGAGCGCGAGGACGCCGTACTTGCCGATGCCGAGGCCGGTGAGGAACTCCGTCACCTTCTGCGGCGTCTGCGTCACCGTGAGGAAATAGCCGAACAGGATGGCGCCGATCAGCACCGTGAACACCGCGGCGGTGGTGCGCGTGGTCTCAAGCAGCGAGCGGCGGATGTCGTCGCGGCTGAGCCGTCGGCGCGCGAGCCCGATCAGGAAGGCGCCGCCGGCGCCCATGCCGGCCGCTTCCGTGGCGGTGAACATGCCGCCATAGATGCCGCCGATGACGAACGCGAACAGGAGCAGCGTCGCCCAGATGTCCTTCAGCGACTCGCGGCGCTCTTTCCAGGTGTGGCGCTGGCCGGCCGGCAGGAAATTTGGCCGGATGTAGCCGATGATGGTGATCGTCACCATGTACATCACGACGGCGAGGATGCCGGGCACGATGCCCGCGACGAACAGCTTGCCGACGTCCTGCTCGGTGATCAGGCCATAGACCGCGAACACGGTCGACGGCGGGATCATGATGCCGAGCGTGCCGCCGGCGGCGATCACGCCGGTCGCGAAGCTCTGCGGATAATTGAAGCGGCGCATCTCCGGATAGGCGACGCGCGAGAAGGTGGCGGCGGTCGCCACCGACGAGCCGCAGATCGCCGCGAAGCCGCCGCAGGCGCCGATCGTGGCGATGCCGAGCCCGCCGCGCAGATGGCCGACGAAGGCGTTGGCGCCGCGAAACAGCTCGCGGCTCATGCCGGAGGTGGAGGCGAACGAACCCATCAGCAGGAACAGGGGCACGACGGCGAAGTTCCAGTCGGTCACCGTGCGCATGGTGGTGTGGCCGACGTTCTTGAGCGCCGGGCCGCCGCCGACGATGTAGGCAAAGCCCGACACGCCGACCAGCCCCATCGCCATGCCGACCGGCACGCGCAGCAGCATCAGTCCGAACAGGACGACGAAGCCGAGGATCGCGACGGCGTCGGTGCTCATGCCGCGTTCACTCCACCGGCTTGATCTGGTAGCCGCCCTTCATCAGGTCGGGCCGGAACACGAGGCGATACGTGCGCACCGCGATCAGCAGCACCGCGGCGATGTCGCCGAGCCAGGCGACCAGGAAGAACGGCCAGTAGGGCAGGCGCATTTCGGCGGTGAGGATGTTGTCGTTGTAGGTCGTGGTGACCTTGTCGAACAGCGTGTAGGTCTGCACCGAGACGACGAACAGGAGCACCAGGGTCGCGAACACGTCGATGAACCGCTGCAGGCGCGGGCCGACATTGGCCCACACGAGATCGACGGTGATGTGGGTGCCGCGATACGAGGTCGCGGCGATGCCCCAGAAAATCAGAATGCCGAGCAGCAGCTGGCCGAAATTGTAGGCGTCGGGGATGTCGTAGCTGAAGAAGTAGCGCAGCAGCACCGAGACGAACACGTCGATCGCGACGATGCCGACGAAGATCGCGGCAACCAATTCGATGCCGTCGATGAACTTGTCCATGCGGTTCGGCACGCGCGGCGGCGCGGCGTCGGGAGGCAGCATCACCGGTGCGGCGTCAGAACTGGCCATGCTGTGATCCGACATTTTCGTCAGGCGGGCACGGCCTCTCGCTCCCTCCCCCGCTTGCGGGGGAGGGGTGGGGAGGGGGGTCGATCGGAATGCAGTGCCACACCTTATCGCCCCCCCCCCCCCCCCCCCCCCCCC